>JAEEGG010005255.1_pt1 | contig 30882 bp, 24 predicted proteins | sample 9134161 | NCBI WGS metagenome assembly JAEEGG01 (sample SAMN16246543, study PRJNA631951) | gut metagenome | biome: gut microbiome; feature: rumen; material: CR-attached | host: Bos | place: Iran: Karaj | collected 2018-10
CTCCCCATGCTTTCAGAAGACGGCTCCACTTCCCGATACATCTTCTTGTATGTCTTGTCACCGACAACGCTGTCGCCGCTGATGAAGAAGTTCCAATACTCCGTTATCCATCTGCTCTCAGTCGGATGGTGCATCCACACTTTACACTTCCACACCTTGCCCTCCTTCAGGAACGGGCGGTAGTCGTCCTCACTCGTGGGGTCGCTACCAGCATATTCCCCCCATCCGTTGCAAATCCATTGACAGACACTCCACCCCTTTGCCCTTAGTGCGGCCACCTGCGTCGTCGTGCAGACGTTCTTCTCCAATTCTTTGTCATCTGCGTCATATACGCCGATGAAACCTTCTTGCTGATGGTTCAGGTTTTCGACAATATGATCCATCGCTTCGCCATAAATTTGGTTACGATAGCAATTCAGTGATGTCAGCACGTTGTCTTTCGAGAGAATCAGCTTCGTCATCGTATTCTCTGAGCAGGAGCAGTCTATGAGCTTGGTATTGCTCGACAGATTGAGCGTCGCTAAGTGGTTGCCGTCGCAGTGAAGCGAGGTGAGTTCCTTATTGTCCGAGAGGTTGAGCGTTGCGAGATTGTTCCAGTGGCAGTCGAGATAGCCGAGCTTCGTGCATGCCGACACACCGAGTGCAGTGATTGTGTTCAATCCGCAGGACAGCAGTTTCAACTCCGTACATGCCAAGAGGTCAAGCTCCGGGAGCTGGTTCTGGTCACAACGAATCCATGTCAGCTTCGCACAGCCCGACAAGTTGAGCGACGTCAGCTTATTAGCAGCGCAATTCAGCGTGTCGAGCTTCGTGCATGCCGAGAGGTCGAGTTCCGTCAAATCGTTCTGATAGCATTTCAGGCTTTGGAGTTCCGTAAAAAACTCTATGCCTTTCAGGCTTGCGATGTTCTTTTGATGGATGTCGATAAAGGTCACACTTTGAATCTCCTCCTCGTCAAGGATATTGTTCTGATTCCTGTCGATGGCTATACTCAAAGCGTAGTTGCGGAACACGTCATCGGGGAAATTCTGCTCGTTGATTTCTGTATTGCCTGTCTGGGCACTTGCCAGCATTGGCGAGAGCATCAGAATAAGTAAAAACAATAGTTTCTTCATAGCTGTTATTGTATTTGTTATTATTTTCGTATTCGAGAATGGTCCGTGTCCGCCCGTGTTCATCCGTTGCTCGTGACATTTATCTGCTGTTGAGTATCTGTTCCAGCGTGACATCAGGGCTGCTCTCTCCGAATACATCCTTCTTCAGCTTGAGTTTGCGATGCTGCACGGCCGAGACGGTGATGCAGTAGATGTTGCCGATGGTGCGGTTGCTGAGACCGAGCCGGGTGAGGATGCACAGGCGGATGTCGTCTTCCTGCATGTTGGGGTACTGTTCACGTAAATGGGCAAAGCGGTTGCCGTCGATAGCATTGAGCGTGCGTTCTATCTCGCTCCATTCGTGCGGACTGAGGTAGATGAGCGAGTCGCCGCCCTGGTTAAGCTTCTTCAGCACTTCCGTGCGTTCAAGGATGAAGTCCTGCAAGAATGCCACCACTTCGTTGGTCTGGTGCAACAAGGTCTTCTGGTGCTCTGTCTCCTGATAGAGCCTACGTTTCTCCTGTTCCTGCAAACGAATGCGATAGCGAAGCGCCAGCACCACTGCAAGAATAATGATGACCGAGGCAATGACCACCATAAGGAGTGTACGGCCATACAACTGTGAACGATACTCCAGCTGCTGGTTCTCCATCTCCTGCCTCAACGTCGACTGATAGTACTGGTCTTTCTGCTCCAATGCCTTGTAATAGAAGTCCTCTATCTGGTCGAAGGCCGCTTCCACTCTGTCCTCTACCTCTGTGGCCCCCAACCGCCGGAGCGCTATTTTTGCGAGGTTGCTCTGCACGATATAAGCCATGTGGATGTCATCACCTGCATCAATCTGCCGATAAACGGTTTCTGCCGAATCGAGCATGTCGAGGCTGAGGTAACTGCGGGCCAGCACTTGCAGTGTTCCTGCCTCTGTGTTCTCTGTTCCCTCTGCATCCTCTGTGGCAAGAGCCCGATGAGCGTAGTCGAGTGCCTGGCGATAGTCTTCTTTGGCCCAGGCAATGTTAGCAAGGCTGGTGAGTGTCTGGCACATCATGTCCGTCATCTGTCTGTGCTCAGCGATGTCGTATGCGCGATGGATGTAGTTGAGTGCTTCGTCGTATGTTCCCTCTGTGGTGTAAGCCACTTGTGCAGCGTAGGTGCCCGCATAGTCGAGCAGAATGACATAGTTCTTGCCTTGCAAGCGTCCTTTAGCCGAGCGTCGTTCATCGTCAGGATGCTGCTCATAGACAGTCAGGGCTTTCTTTATCAGTCGCAGGGCTTCCTCAGGGTTGCTCTGCGACAACGCTTCAGCCAGTCGCTGGTACGCGATATAATTGGTGTGCCAATCGGCTGACGCTTCCGACAATTGTATGGCCTTTCGCAGCAAGGTCTCACCCTGGCGAATGCTGTCGTTGGCCAAGGCAGCCTCGGCCTCCTCTAAACAGCATGCTGCCGATGGTGCCGACTGCTGCTGCCTACTGCAAGCAGCCATCAGAACGCCTGTAATGAACAAATAGAATAATCTCGCAAGCATTGGCATCGGTTTCTCATCAATATCGGTTGCAAAGTTACGACATTATTTTGAAAGTTGTATCAGTTGCCTATGGAAAAGATGCAAATGAAGCGAAACAGGAAACGGCTACAAATCAACGAATTATGAAAAAACGCACGCTACACCCTATGGAAACCTCCTGTTGAGGGTATGGAAAGCGAGGGCAGGCCAAGCAAAAATAGTGATAATTGTTTGGCTGTTCGGGCGCTTTTTCGTATCTTTGCACCACAGTTGTCAACTCACCGAAGCATCACATACACAACAACACTAGAAACTATGAGTAAAGGAAAACTGTTCAACCGGTTTATCACCCGCCTGCTGACGTTCTTAGGCTTTGGCACAACCGCCTTTGCCTTTATGGCATGCTATGCTCCGCCCACAGAAGCCTATCATGTGGTGGTAAGCCCTACAAACATCAGTCTGCCTGCCGAAGCCACTGAGACCGACATCAACGTCGAGTCAAACGGCGGATGGGCAGTGACTGTAGAGAACCCCTTCGTCACGGTGACTCCCACATCGGGATGGGGTGATGCCACACTGACCATAAAAGCAAGCGACAACCCAACGGACAAGTCGCGAACCTCGCACATCACTGTTACAGTGAACGACGATGCCTCGTCGACGGTCAGCATCTCGCAGCAAGGAGCAGCCCTGTCATGGCAGTAACACCGCTCACACTGCGCCGAAAGCTGGCCCTGGAGCTATGGCGCGCACAGCAGAGACAGCTAGTCAAAGAGCACCCGCTGCGCCAGCTCTTCTGGGAGTGCACGTTGCGCTGCAACCTGCACTGCCGCCACTGTGGCAGCGACTGCAAGGCCGTTGCCAACCAGCAGGACATGCCGAAGGAAGACTTCCTGCGCGTGCTCGACAGCGTGGCGCGGCACTGCGACCCCCACCAGGTGTTTGTAGTAGTGAGCGGCGGCGAGCCTTTGATGCGCGATGACCTGGAGCAGGTGTGTGCCGAGATCTACCATCGCGGCTTTCCATGGGGAATGGTGACCAACGCCATGCTGCTCACACCGCAACGCCTCATGGAACTGCTGAAGGCGGGTATGCACACCATGACCATCAGTCTCGACGGGCTGGAGGATGACCACAACTGGATGCGCGGCAGCAGCCAGAGCTTCCACAAAGTGGAACAGGCACTGTATATGCTGCGACAGGTGCCGCAGTTCACCTTCGACATAGTGACGTGCGTGAACCGCCGCAACTATCCTCGTCTGGCCGACATCAAAGACTGGCTCATAGGCCAGGGCGTGAAGCGCTGGCGCATCTTCACCGTCTTCCCCACGGGGCGGGCCGCTGCCGACCCCATGATGCGGCTCCACGCTGACGAGTTTCGCGGCGTCTTTGAGTTTATACGCGCCACCAGGGCAGAGGGGCAAATACGCTGCGACTATGGCTGCGAAGGATTCCTGGGCAATTATGAGGGCGACGTGCGCAACCACCTCTATACCTGTCAGGCGGGCATCACCATCGGCTCGGTGCTCGTCGACGGCTCCATATCAGCCTGCACCAGCATACGCAGCGACTATCACCAAGGCAACATTTACCAAGGCGATGACTTCATGGAGGTGTGGGAACAGCGCTTCCAGCCCTACCGCAACCGCGAGTGGATGCGCCAGGATGACTGTGCTCACTGCAGCTATTTCCGCTATTGCCAGGGAGGTGGCATGCACTTGCGCCATGCCGACGGGCGTCTCCTGCTTTGCCATCTGAAGCAGTTAGGAGCCAAGAATGTAGGTTAAGGTTAGGGTTAAGGTTAATGTTAAGAATATGATTAATTTTTCATTAATGACACAGCTGTCGTGGCGCGACATGGCCATACGCACAGCATTCGTAGTAGTCACCGTAGCGGCCATCGTGTGGTTTATGCCACGCGAGCGGAGCGTGAGCTTCAATATAGAGAAAGAAAGCCCATGGCGCTATCCCGACCTGACGGCCACGTTCGACTTCCCCGTCTACAAGACCGAGGCCGTGCTGGCGCTCGAGCGCGAAGAAGCCCTGAAAGACTTCAAGCCCTACTATACTTTCGACAACGATGTAGCCACGCGCCAGCTGAGACTGCTGCGCCAGAACTGGAGCCAGCAGGCGGGCGTGCTGCCCAACGACCTGAAGTTCCTGATAAGCAACAGGATGAAAGCGCTCTACGAACGCGGCATCATTGACACCCGCGAGCCGCTAGGCACCACACCGATGCTCTGGCGCGTGGAGAAAGGACAGGCAGTGCTCGTCAGTGCCAGCGAGGTGCTCACCGCCAAGGAGGCCTACGAGCTGCTGCTCGAAGACGCTCGCGACAGCCAGCTTGACGAAGCTTTGCAACAGTTTACCGTTAACGAGTATATAGAGCCCAACCTGCGCTACGACAGCATTCACAGCCAGGCCATGCGCCAGGAACTGATGAGCAACGTGGCCCCCAGCAGCAAGCTGGTGAAGCGCGGACAGAAGATAGTGAGCCGTGGCGAACTCGTAGACGATGATATTTACCATACCCTGCTCTGCTATAAGGATGAAGTGGAGAAGCGACTCAACTCGCGCGAAGGTGGCTGGCAGGCCACCGCCGGACGCGCACTCTACGTGCTGCTCTTCATCGTGGCCTTCACCATCTATCTGGCCCTCTACCGCAAAGACTACTTCAGCCGCCTGCGCTCAGCATGCATGCTCTATGCCCTCGTCATCATATTCTCTCTGCTGGCATCGGTGCTCGTCAGCCACTCACTGCTCCACGTCTACATAATCCCCTTCGCCGTGGTACCCATCTTCGTGAGGGTGTTCATGGATTCGCGCACAGCCTTCGTCACACACATCACCGTGGTGCTCATCTGCGCCTGCATGCTGCAGTATCCGCTCGACTTCATAGCAGTAGAGACACTGGGCGGACTGGCTGTCATCTTCACCCTGCGCGAGCTGAGCAGCCGCTCGCAGCTCTTCTGGACCGCAGCCATCTTCATCATCACCACCATGGCCATGCGGCTGGCGCTCTTCCTCATACGACAAGGCGACATACAGTCCATCGATATGTCGGAATTCACCTATCTCTTCATCTGCGGCCTCATAGTGTTCTGCTCCTACCCGTTGCTCTACATCATAGAAAAAACCTTCGGCTTCGTGAGCGACATCACACTCGTGGAACTGTCGAACACCAACAAAGACCTGCTGCGCCACATGAGCGAGGTGGCACCAGGCACCTTCAACCACAGCATACAGGTGGGCAACCTGGCTGCAGAGATAGCACTGAAGATTGACGGCAACGCCATGTTGGTGCGCACGGGAGCACTCTACCACGACATAGGCAAGACGCTAAACCCCATCTACTTCACCGAGAACCAGTCGGGAGGCATATCGCCACACGAACACCTCTCGTATATAGAGAGCGCACAGTACATTATCAGCCACGTCACCGAAGGACTGAAGTTGGCCGACAAACACCACCTGCCGCGGCAGATACGCGAACTCATAGCCACACACCACGGACAGGGAAAGGCCAAGTACTTCTACATAAAATACAAGAATGAGCATCCCGACGAGCCCGTCGACGACCTGCTCTTCACTTATCCCGGTCCCAACCCCTTCACCAAGGAGCAGGCCATACTGATGATGGCCGACGCAGTGGAGGCAGCCTCGCGCTCGCTGCCCGACTATACGGAGCAGACCATACGGCAGCTGGTGGAGCGTATCATCGACGGGCAGCTGCAAGACGGATTCTTCCGCGAATGCCCCATCACCTTCCGCGACATACAGTATGCCAAGACGGTGCTCATAGAAAAGCTGAAAACCATCTACCACACACGCATCAGCTATCCCGACCAGCAGCGTTCGTAATCTGCTGCAGTCAGCTGCAAAACACCGAATAAGCAGCACACTACAGCATACTTTTGTGGCTACACTGTCCGTCCGCCGTTGTCCGTTACAAATAAAGAATAAGCAGAGTATAGGTTTGAGGCTCTCTGCGCCCAAAATGTATTGTCCGTCCTGCGCCTACGGCGGAGAGAAGGAACGGGAGTAGTGCTTTCATTTTGGGGCTAAGGCATGATGGAGGTTTGGGCTTTGTGAAGGTAGTTCTTGTCGGCATCGATGGCGATGAGCACACGGTCGCTCTGCCGCAGATAGGCACCGTCGAAGGTGAAGTCCTGCGCTTTCCGGCTGTCGTACTCGCCCAGGAAGGACAAGGAACCGTCGGCGGGGTTCATCAGCCACACGTTCTTCTTCTTTCCCGTGATGCGGGTGAGGTCTATTTGCATCGGTCTTCCGCTGTAGTTATAGACCATGAGGTAGTCGTTGCCGCGTGTGGCGATGATGCGGTCGTAGCGCTCGCCGTTGGGGCTTGTGATGACCGACTGGTCGCCCAGCGCCCCTCGGTGAAGGGCACGCTCAGCATCAGCTGCTTCAGGTATTTCATCTGCAGGTAGCCCGGGTCTCTCATGGCGTCCCACCACGCCTTCTCTGCGCCGAAAGAGCCGAGCACGCCAGGCCGCATGAACTGCATGATGCTGTTGTGGCCGTAGGTATGGCCGCAGCTGCCGGCGAAGACCGACCAGTAGGCATAGCGGCGCACGTCGTAGTCCTGCCAGCGGGGTGCGGAGAAGTCGTGCAGGCCCTGAGGGATGTCTTCATAGCTGGGCTCGCCGTCGAGTACGGGCTTCATCGTCCCCTTCACCTCACGCCCGGCTATCTGCTCCTGCCTGTCGCCGAAGCTCATGGCCACGAAGCGCCAGTTGTCCTCCTCGGTATTGTCGCGGATAGTGTAGTCGCCGTCGCCACCAGCGCTGGCCGTAGCGCCGGTGCCCGCTCTGGAACATGTTGAAGTCGAGCCACTCGCGGTCGTTGTACCACCAGGCGCTGGTGGTGCGGCCCCGTGGGTGGAAGGTCATCAGGTGGTTGGGGTCCTCGGCTTTGATGGCACGCGCCAGGGCGTCCCAGCTCTCCATGCCCTTGTCGCCCATGATGTCGCCGCCAATCATCCAGATGATGTTCGGCTTGTCTTTATAGCGATTGCCTATGAAATGCCCGTATTTCGTGGCCCGCTCAGGCGTGAGGCGGTTGATTTGTCCGCCCCAGATGCAGTCCATAGCTATGTAGATGCCCTGACGTGCGGCCATATCGACGATGTAGTCGAGATGGTCCCAGTAGCCATAGACGCCAGGCTTCGTATAGGGTGCGAAATCAAAGCTCTCGTCGAAAGCCTGCTGACCGAAGACGTTGAACGTGGGATAGTTCGAGTCGAGCACCTGCACCTGTTCCACGTTGTAGCCCTGCACGTGCTCACGGGTAAGATAGAACTTCACCTCGTCGCGGTTCAGACGCTCGGGCATGAGCCACGCCGTGTTGCCGAGCCAGAAGAACGGCGTGCCGTTCTCATGCACGAGATACTGGCGGTTGTCGGAGACCCGCAGGCGCCCGTTGTCCCACGGCTTTTGTGCCGTCGCCGTCATGACGAAGGAGCCCGCCAAGGCCAGCGCGGCAATGATGATTCTTTTCATGGTCGATGCTGTCGTTAAGTAGTTTGGGCGCAAAGTTATCACTTTATTTTTATTTAACCAAAAAAAAGAGTTTCTTTCTTTATAAAAGACCCTTTATTTGCTGGCTGCCGCCACGGAAAAAATCTAAGCTAGTTTTAAAAAAAACTAACGCTAGTTTTTTTCAAAATCAGGCTAGATTTTCACATCATCAGCCAGTATCTTTTCATCATCCGTTATCTCGTTGAAAAACAAGGCTTTGTGATGACGGGAAACTTCTTTCTATTTTTCTTTTGTGTTTTGGAGAAAAATTGTTACTTTTGCGCCATGAATATGATGAAACTACCTTTTAGATTGGCAACCCTCATCGTGGCCATTTTAGCGTGTGCGCCGCTGAGCGCTGACAAGCAGTCCTATATGCCGAAGGACGTGGTGTGGACAACGCAGAGCCGCAACAGCAGCGAGTCGATGCCCTGCGGCGGCCATGACATCGGCATGAATATCTGGGTGGAGCAGGGCGACCTACTGTTCTACGTGCAGCAGAGCGGGTGGTTTGACGAGAATAACACACTGCTGAAGGCCGGCCGTTGGCGCCTGCACATTGACGGCGACCCCTTCGGCCGCAGTGACTTCGAGCAGCGCCTATGCCTGGAGGACGGTGCCGTCTATGTGAAGGGCGGCGGCGTGAAGGTGCGCATCTGGGCAGACGTGCAGGAGCCGGTCGTCTTTGCTACGATAGTATCGCAGCATGGCAGACGGGCCGTGCTGAGCTACGAGAGCTGGCGCTACCGCGACCGCCCCGTGACGAAGGCCGAAGGGCAGCAGTGCTCTTATAAATGGACAGTGCCCAAGGACCTCGTTACCTACGCCGACAGCATTGAGCCCAATGACAACCAATTGACGTTCTACCACAAGAACCGCAAAGAGACAGTATTCGATTACACCGTAGAGCGTGAACATTTAGAGAGTATAAAGGACTCGCTCTACAACCCCATTGGCGGACTGCTGATGAAAGGCGTGATGTATGCGCCAGGTTTCCGCTTCACCGGGACAGAAAAAGGAGAATATGCCGGAACGGACTATCAGGCTTGGAACTACTCTTGCGACGACTTGCGTTCCTCAGCTGTGGTGATAGATATGCGCTATCTGAACCATCGGCGCTATGAACTGGATGCTGTCGACGGCTGTGGCACTATTGCACCGTTCTGTTTCTCTACCCTGCGCTCCAGCGAGTCGCAGCGACGTAGCGACAATTGGTGGTATATCTATTGGCAAACCAGCTACATTCAGCTCCATACCAAGGACAAGGCCGCCCAGACAATGGTGCGCAACTATGAGCTGATGCGCTACATGCTGGGCTGCAATGCCTACGGCGAATGGCCGACGAAGTTCAACGGCGGACTGTTCACCTTTGACCCCGTTTTCGTCGATTCCACCGCTACTTTCACGCCCGACTACCGTAAGTGGGGCGGCGGCACGATGACGGCGCAGAACCAGCGGCTGGTCTATTGGCCGATGGTGAAGAGCGGCGACTGGGACGTGCTGCTGCCACAGCTCGACACCTACCTGCGCATGATGCCCAACGCCCAGTTGTGGAGCCGCCACCATTGGGGGCACGGCGGCGCCTGCTTCAGCGAACAGATAGAGAACAGCGGGCTGCCCAACCCTGCCGAATATGGCAAGCACAAAGAGGGCGACGACCTGGGCGTAGAGAAAAACAAATGGCTGGAGTATGAGTGGGACACGGTTTTGGAGTTTGGTAAGATGGTGCTCGACATCATGCCGTGGTATCCTGACACGACGCTGGAGAAATACCGCGCGCTGGTTGAGGAACCACTGCGTTTCTTCGCCGAACACTACACTTGGGAGGCGCGCCGGCGTGGTCTCAGCTGGCAGGACCGCCACGACACGCTCGTCATCTTCCCCGGCTCGGGCTGCGAGACCTACAAGATGGCACGCAACCCATCAAGCACCGTAGCTGCCCTGAAAACACTCAACAGCGACCTCACCCTTCTGGGCTCTGACTGCAGCTATGTTCCCCCTATTCCCCTGTGTGTCATCGACGGCGACACGTGCATCGCGCCTGCCGAGAGCTGGGAGAGGATACAGAACACGGAGGTGCCGCAGCTCTATCCCGTCTTCCCCTGGCGCATTTACGGTGTGGGGCGTCCGCATTTGAACATCGCGCGTAATACTTATTATAAAGACCCACACGCCTTGGAGATGCGCAGCACAAAAGGCTGGAAGCAGGACAACATCTGGGCTGCGTGCCTTGGTCTGACCGACGAGGCTCGCCGCCTAAACACCGAGAAGCTGGGCGACGGTCCCTACCGCTTCACCGCCTTCTATGACGCAGGCTTCGACTGGGCTCCCGACCACAACCGTGGCGGTGCCGGCATGATTGGCTTGCAGGAGATGCTGGTGCAGGAAGATGAAGACCACAACCCCGTGCTCTTCCCCGCCTGGCCCCGCGACTGGGACTGCTCCTTCCGCCTCTACATCTCGGGGCGCCGCTGCATCGAGGGCACCCTCAAGAACGGCGTCATCACCTACACCGAAGACGGCGTCTCACCAGAGTAAACCTACTCCACCTACAATGCCTACCTCACCTATTAAACCTACCAAACCTACCCCCAAAAAACACGGGTCCCCCCTGCAGCGCAGGGATGTCGGGGAGAAATGTTTATCACGCAGAGTATAGATTTAAGTCTCGCGCGCGCGTTTTATACGCGCGCGTGATTGAAAGGTGCTTGCACCTCTTGCACCACTCAGAGTCCTTAGCTGCCCAACCACCCACTCTTTGCCCCCATCACAAAGTGCATAAATATGCATTTCTGTGGAGCCGCCCCGTGAAAAAAAGTGGCCGCCGCGTGAAAAAAAGTCGCCTCCATTTTTTCACGGGGCGGCTCCACGTGCGAGAATCAGACCATCATGGTTCAGCGGCACGCCGTTATGCATAAATATACACACAAAGTGAATAAATATGCAGGATGAAACAAATAGAAAAGCATGAGACAAATAGAAACAGACAGCTCACGGCCACCTCTTCGCAGCGCAGAACATTGTCGTTTCAGGGCGAATGTGGTGCAAGTGGTGCAAGCACCTTTCACTCACGCGCGCGTATATATATAGGGATTTCTTCACCGCTACCTATGCGCCCAATGTTCACCTTTCACCCAAGCGCGCGCATATATATAGGGTTTCATTCTGACACACGTGTGATACCGCAGTCAGTCACCTACTCTTTCTACGATGAAGTCGCAAGCGGAGAATCAGCCGCCGATATATTGTGGATTGGGGCGGGTGGTGACGCCGTAGGTCAGCTCGCCATTGTCGTAGACGGTGACGTCGTTGAGCCAGACACGGTTCCAGCCGTAGCCCTGACCGCCGTTGGCCGTGGCCTTGTTGATGTCTAGCGCATAGACGGCTTCATGGTTGCCGGCACGCTGCTCGAAGCGGCAGAGGGCGGAGAACCAGACGTTGCCGCCCGTCCTGCCCATGGCGGGAATCTCCTTGGTAGTGAGGTCACCGCGGTCGGTGTTGCCCGTCTTGACGAAGACGTAGGCGAAGGAGCGGTCGGCCTCAGCGGCACGCACCACGGCAGAGACACGGTAGCGGCCTGGGCGCAGGTCGCGCAGTGTGGTCTCGGCCTCGAAGCCATTGCCGGCCTCGCCCTTCACTTCGAGGTAGCCTGTCTGAGAGTCGCCGCTGTAGTGCTCGCCAATGGCGGTGAACTCGGTCGTGGCGTAGTCCACAGACTCGTGGCTGAGCTTCCAGAAGTTGCGGTTCAAATATTCTTGGTCGCGCTCGCTCAGGCTGTCTATCTCTACCGTTGGGTCTCTCATGACGTTGATGCCCTTGCGGACGCGGGCCACTTGTGGTTTCAGATTATCGGCGACGTTGGCCTCCAGTGTTTCTGTCATCTTGTTCAGTTCTTCAGCTTGTCGTCCTGAAAGCCGGAAGGGGTAAGCGATGGTCTCTTTGTATAGCGTGTTGCAGATGGCTTGCTGCTCCGTAGGGGTAGCGGTGCGGCTCAGGTCCAGCATGCGTTGCACCTTTGCCTTCAAGGCGTCGTAGCTGGTGTATAAGTTGGGAATTTCGGTCGAGCCTTTGAGATTCGCCACCATTTCCTGGAACTTGTAGCCAAACTTCTCCATCACGGTGTCAGTCTCCAAGGCCTTAGCGTGTTCCGGGGAGTTTTTCTTGATGTCCCACACCATATTGTGGGCCACGCCCAACCCTGTGTTCGTCCTGTTCAGGTATTCGTCGGGGTCGTATGACTTCACCTGCGGCTTACTGTCGACTTTGGGACAATGAAATTCGTAGATGATGCCCTCCACCAGATAGCGTTTGTGCTTGGTGTCGCCATCAGTCAGTTCCGTGTCCATCCACGAGAGCAGGTAGGTGGAGCGGAAGCCGTCGGCGTCCTTGAAGCTGATGATGCGGGCGTTCATTTCAGGGCGGAGCTCTAAGGGAAAGGTCTGCCCTTGCTCGCCCCAAGCAATCTTGACACCTGGGAAGATGGCCTGCTCGTCGCCCGCCACGTAGCTGTAGTAGTTGCTGGCATAGGGTGCCTGCTTGTCAAAGGCATCAAGCATGGGGCGTAGCGGCAATGTCGGGTCATCGGGCACTTGATTGAACGAGAAACGGTGACCGTCGATATACAGTGGTCCGATGGCTGCTACGACGTTCGACTTGCTCTGCGAGAGTTTCACCACGTGGATTTTCTCCTTGGGCACCAGGCCGCCGCCGTCCAGGCAGCCCCATTCGCCACGGGCCACGGTGAGCGAGTCTTCGTTCATACTCTTCAACTTGGCTTCAATGTTCTTTGGGAACTTGCTGTTAATCGTTTCTATGAAGGCTGTATGCATGGCCTGGGCATGCTTATTCTCCTGAGCGTGAAGCCACGCTGCGGGCATCAGCAGGAGGGCTGTTATCAATAATTGCTTTTTCATGTTGCTGTCGTTCATTTTAGAAATTGATATAGTTGGCAGTACTGTCTTTCTCCATCTCATTCAAAACCTGCTCCGCCTGCTTGCCTACGATGCGGTAGACCAACTGCTGCAGACGGGCATCGGCGGCGACGAGCTTTTCCAGGTGTGCTGCGCTGACGCTGTCGTCGATATTCTCCATCTCGGCTTCAAGGCGGGCAATGCAGTTGGCTAGGTCCTCGGCTGCTGAGGCGGAGTCGGCTTTGGGCTTTTGTGGCCGGTCGGCCATTGCTTTTCTCGTTCGTGGCTTGGCAGTAACTGACTGAGCCACGACGGGATGTTCCGTTGCCTCGGTCACAGCTGGCCATGTGGTTCCATCTCCCTCCTGGTTGGGTGTAGCGTCTATTGGCGCACCCCCTGCTGGCCCTTGCTGCATAGGCCGGGCACTGTCAGTCGGAGCCGACAGCTTTTCTGCCACCACAGGCCCCTGTTCCGGCTGCCCTTTCCCAAAGAGTAGCACTATCAGCAAGAGAATGCTGGCGGCAACGGCGATGGCTGTCGTGATGTAGGGCCAGTAGCTGCGCTTGGGTCTTTCACTTGTTGCGCCCATCCGCTTCATCAGTCGCTCGCTCAGGTCGGCGGGCATCGGCGGTGTGTCGGCATACTTGCGGCGAAGTGCTTCACGAAGGTCGGTATCTTTGAATGTGGTCATTTCTTCAGCAGTTGTTTGTATAGTTTGCGGCGTATTCGGTAAAGGCGGTTGGCCAAGGCATGAGAGGTGGTGTCCATGATGTAGGCACACTCGTCGAGCGGTCGGTTTTCGAAATAGTGCAGCGTCAGTAGCAGCCGCTCATCGGGCGGCAGGTCGTCCATGAGCAGTAGTAGCCGTTGTATGCGTTCCTCGCTGCCCGTTGACAGTTCAGCTTCTATCTGCTCGTCGCTAATGTCTGTCAGCTCTGCCTGGACGTCCTCTATCGAGACGATGAGCGGGCGGCGGCGCTTCAGGAAATCGAGCGTCAGATAGTAGGCGATGCGGCTGAGCCATGTGGCGAGCGAAGCCCGATGCGGGTCGTAGCTGCCGATGTGGCTGAAGGCACGCAGGAAGGCGTCCTGCGTCAGTTCCTCGGCATCCATCGCGTCGCCCACCTGACGGGCTATCATGCCGAAGACCTGCTGGCCGTAGCGGCTGACCATCAGGCGTTGTCCTCTGGTTCCACCGCCTTTCAGGGCTTCTACTATCTGTTCGTCTGTATTCACGTTGATGTGCTATTTGAGCTGTCTCTATTTATATATACGACAGTCTCTAGAGAATATCCCGCCCGACGTGCAACTTTTTTTTCATTTTTCTGATTCGGAGCGTAAGTCATGGAGCCGCGCAGATGAATGCAGCATCGGCTCCATGACTTTCGGCATAGAGCTCAACCGCTTTGTGCCACCGTGCTTATGGTTAAGCCGTCAGCAAATTGAGGCATTCCTGCGACAAGAATCAATACATACACGTTTCATCCATACCTTTTCATTAGATAGCAACTCCCCTCCCCTTAAAGGTATTAGGGGGAGGGGAGTAGCTGCCGCCTTATCCTCTATAGGAACCCTATGGAGGGGCTCTTACCTTACAAATATCCTATGGCCAAGGGGGCGTGGCGCTGACAGCATTACAGCACGCCCAGCTCTTTCAGCAGGCGGTCGGCGTGGCCCCACTTATCCATCATAAAGAGGACGTAGCGTATGTCTACGCCGATGCAGCGTGCCAGCTGCGAGTCGAAGAAGATGTCGCTTGAGAGTGAGTCCCAGTTGCCGTCGAAGGCCAGCCCGATGAGGCGGTTCTTCCCGTCGAACATTGGCGAGCCGCTGTTGCCGCCGGTAATGTCGTTGGTGGTGAGGAAGCACAGGGGCATGTCGCCAGCCTCTTTCATCAGGCTGATCATCTCAGGCTCCACGCGGTAGTCCTCCTCCTTGTCGCCGCGCAGCATCTTCTCTACGATGCTCGGTGCGGTGGTGCGCCAGCCTGAGGGCTGTCCACCCAGGTTGTATTCCTTCACCTGACCGTAGCTCAGACGCATGGTGAAGTTGGCGTCACTGTAGTGTGGCTGGTCCATCTCCATACGCACCTTCGCATCGCAGAGCAGGCGTTCCTGCTCCTCTATGCTGTCGCCAAGGCTGGCGAAGATGACACCGAAGACGCCACGCTGCACGGTGAGGTCGAAGCCATACTGCACGGCGAGGTCTTTCTTATACTTCTTCTTCTTGGTGTAGATGCGTCCTTTCTTAATGAGCGGGGTTTTCTTGTAGAGATAGTCGGCATAGGCCTGGCAGTCGCCGCCGAACTTCTCGTCTATGGTCTTGTAGAAGTCGGGCAGGAAGTCGGGGTCTTTCATCTGCTCGCGGTAGTTTTTCAGCAGGGCGCCCAACACCTCACGGTCGGTGTCGAAGTCATACTCGTCGCTGTTGTCCTTGAAATTAATGTGCTCGCGCTTGCCGCTGCCCACAGGTTCTGCGCCGTAGTGGAGCAGCATGGCGCGCTTGGTCAGCTCGTCGTTGCGCATGAATGTCTCGCCCCAGAGCGTCAGCGCCTCGGACAGCTTGGTGCGCCTCTTATACAGTCGTGCCAGCGTCTCGAAGTTCAGCTCGCCCTTCAGATATCCGGTGGTGTCCTGCCACTGGCGTATCTGCTGCTCAAAGCGCTCCTTCTGCTGTATAAGCCCTATGGAGTCGATACACTTGTTCATGCCGATGGAGTTCTTCCAGTAGTTTGACGACTGTGCATACTTTGAGTCGTACTTGATGCGCACCGCCTCGCTCCTGTCCATGTGGCGCTTCATCACCTGCTGCTTCACGCCACGCACCTGAGCGCGTGCGGCATTCTCGGCATAGCGCTCGCCAATGCCGTAGGACGAGAGATAGCGCGAAGTGCTGCCAGGATATCCCATGGTCATGGAGAACGAGCCGTCCTTATAGCCCTCGGTGCTCACCCTTGCCCAGTGCTTGGGGTGGTAGGGCACGTTGCGCTCGTTGTACTCGGCAGGTCCGCCCGTGTCGGGGTCGCAGTAGATGCGGAACACGGAGAAGTCGCACGTCTGGCGCGGCCACATCCAGTTGTCTGTCTCGCCGCCAAACTTTCCCATCGACTTGGGTATGGCAAACACCAGGCGCAGGTCAGTGAAGTCGCGGTAGGTGGTGACGTAATAGCGGTTGCCCTCGTAGAAGGCTTTCACCTCTACGCGCAGTGTCTTGTCGTCGGCCTTCACCTTCTTCGACAGGGCGCTCTCCAGGCTGTCGATGAAATCAGACTGCTGACTGTAGTCCATCTGGCGGAAGCGGTCGCTCACCACCAGGTCGGTGATATCCTTTTGGCTCACCATGAAACTGACGAACATATCTTCGTTGGGCAGCTCCTCTTCATAGCTCTTGGCATAGAAGCCATGCAACATATAGTCGTGCTCAGTGGTGCTGTGCGAGCGTATGCTCTCGAAACCGCAATGATGGTTGGTGAACACCAGGCCGTCGGGACTTACCACCACTCCTGAACAATAGCCCGAGAAGTTGACCACGCTCTTCATGATGGCATCGTCGGCCTCATAGAGCTTATCGTAGGGCAGTTCGTAGCCCTCTAACTGCATGCGCTCGTAAACAGCCTGAGGCAGATCGCAGAGCGTCCACATGCCCTCGTCGGCCTGGGCGCTGAAGGCTGCCATGCAGGCAAATAATAACAGTATCTTCTTCATTGTATGTATGTTTGTTTATTTGTATACTATTACATTATCTGACGATGACCTTGCGCGTGGTGCCGTCAGCATGGCGTATGATGTTCAAGCCCTTCTTGGCCTGCTGCAGGCGGTGACCTTCGAGCGAGTAGCGCTGCTCTGTGCTGGTGGGAGCGGAAGCATTGACGATGGCGTCGGGCATAACATCCTTGATGTAGAAGCGCGATGCGTTGACAATCGAGCCTTTGCTGTCGATGAGCAGTGCTACGACGGCCACGCGCTCCAGTGTGATGGCGGCCTTCAGCGTGGCGTCGGTGGGCATGGTCAGTGTGCAGGTATTCTCAACGGTTTCGTCGAGGCCCAATACGCCGGGGGCAGTGGTCTGAGCAGACTTCACCACATCGATAGCCACATCGTTGAAGACAGGATAGAAGGAGGGACCGATGTTAAAGAGGAATCTGAGGTCCTCTGGTAGCTGGCTGGCACTTGTATATTGTCCATAGCTCTTGTCATAGTAATTATCCTGGCGCCAGGGCTTCGTCTTACCCGTCAGGCTGTCGGCTATCAGCACATATTCTATTTTGTACTTCTCGCCGGGCAGCACGTTCTTGATGGTAGAGGTGGCGTGCACCTTCTTGTAGTCAGCACTCCACAATCCTGTTACGTCGATAGCAGCCTTGGCAGGGATGGCGAGTTCGAAGTTGATGTCATCAGCAATGTCATTTCTCGAACCGTAATAGGGGTCGACTTCGGGGCCTCGGTTGATGCGTGCGGAGGGTGCTCCACTAAACGACACCTGTGAGTAGGTGCCGATATACATGGCATCGTTCGACTTGCCAGTATAGCGGTGTATGGCTATGCCTATGGCCTTGTCGCCGAAGGCACGGCGTATCTTCTCCATGCCCACGATGCCACGCGGACACCATCCGCAGGTAGTGCCGGTGAACTCTTCCACGACGACGCTCTTTGGCACTATCTGTGAAACGGTAGACATGGCGAATACTGGTTCTACCGTTGTATCATACTCATTGGGCACGCCGTTCACCTTGGTCACTGTGAGCGTCTTGGTCTTCGTTCCAGCTACGTCATCGCCCTTCACGTCGATATTGAACACCCGTGTGATGCTAAAGTCGAGCGGATTCTGCAAGTCGATGTGCTGCTCGGCCGATGCCACGCCGTCGGTGGTGATGGTGTAGTCGAAGCTGCTGACAGGGTGTGTGCCCTGGTTGGTAAGCGACAGATAGGCTGTGGCCGTGCCTCCTATGGCGGCAATGCTCTCGCCAAGGTTCTTGACGGAGGAGCTGACAGCATTCTTGTAGGGGAACTCACCGCTGAGCTGCAGCTGCAGGAAGAGTCGTCCATATCCGCTCAAGGTTTGCCACGAGCTACTAGTGTAGCGCAGTATAAGCGACCTGCTCTTGTTGGAGCCGCCGCAATAGACGGGATAGGCGTCTTCTTCTGTCTCCACCTTGGTGATGGTGAACGTATAGCCCACATAGACACCCGTTGAAGGAATGGTGTAGGGTGTGTCGAGCGTTACCTCATTGAGGCCAACGACGGGGTTTGTCACATTGGCTAACTGCAAGACGTCGGTCTTGATGCTATTTGGCAGGCTCTCGGCAATCCACACCTTAACGTTCTTCACATTGGTGGTGCCTAAGTTGAAGCGCACGGCGTGTATGGTCTTTCCTCCTGCCGTGGGGTCGTTGCCGGGATAGAAGGTGGCACAGTCATAAGTGCTGGGTTCCTGTACGCCAAGCCCACTACACTCGTCAATGCCTACGTATCCCCACCACACCAATTCTTCTTCCTGCGCGTTGGGGTCGGTGTATTCAAAGCGTATCGTGACCTTCGGCCCATAGGCTATGACCTCTTCGCCAACGGTCTCAATGAGCTGTCCGAACTGCATCTTCGACTCGATGTTGAACTCGTGTATCTGCAGCGTGGCTTCCCAGGTGGCATAGCTTCCTGCAGTGGGAATCCACTCTGTCTGAATGCCTGTAAAGTAATCGTCGGCCACAATGCTTTTTGAGGAATAGCCCGTGCTTTGGAGTGTCATGCAGTTGCCGAAGGCACAGGTCTGCCACTCGCCGTTAGGCATGCCGTCAATATTTTCATACATGCCCACTGCGGCATTATTGCCAGAGATGTTTTTCACCTTGAGGGGCACCACCATCTGTCCCTCCTCATTGAGGGTGTTAACGGTGATGACCGTTCCGTCGGCCACGGGGTTGCCTTCTAGGTCAGTAAACTGGAAAGACTGCGCAGCCACACTGCTAAATGATGAAATGATGAATGATAAACCAAGTAATAACCGTTTCATACCAATAATGTTTTTATTGTTTATTTGTTTTCAGTTTAGTTTGTGTCACTTGCGCCACTTCGTCGCCGTTGTCGATGAAGGCCACGATGCTCACGTTGTCGGGTTTCCATGCTGCCTTGAGAGGCAGGGTGTAGTGGTGTTCCTGTATGGCACCAGCCTCGATGTTTACGGCTTCGCCCTGTGCGTCGTTGACGGCAGCCCGCAGCACATGGTTGTGCACGTAGTTGGTGATTTGTGTTCCCATGCTGTCTTGCGGTGCCACGATGTTGTCTTCGGTCAGCCACACCATCAGTTGGCCACTGGCAGCGTTGCCGCCAGTATTGATGACCTTCACGTCGACGGCAGCGTTGCCGCCTTCTTGTATGGCTTTCACACGTATGTCGATGGTGGCGGGCATTTCAAGTGCGGCTTTCAAGGCATATATCCAGATGGTCTTGTCGAGCACCTTGCCAGAGCCGCCATCAAGACGGTTGACGAGTCCTGCCGGCTTGAACTCAATGCCCCATTGCTTATAGTAGTTGTTGCCCAGCTCAGTGCCCAGTCCCTCTGGCTCCATGATGCCCTGCTGCTGGCTGTGTATGGCCACGGGCACGATGAGGCTGCCGTAGGCTTGCTGAAACTCGTGTATGAGCTTGGTGGCATCAGGGCAGTTGGGGCATTTCTGTCCGGTATGGTCTTCTATGAGCACGCGCCTCACCACGGAGCCAATGGGTGCGTCGTAAACGCTGTCGGTAGTCTCCACGACGGCGGTGTCAGGTGGAGCAGGCGTCTCCACATAGATGAGGCGGTCGGCCTCGTCGATGTTGGAACAAGACGATATGGAAGCGCTGATAGCGCAGCTTATGAGACCGAAGGCGATGTATTTAAGGACAGTGTTCTTTCTCATGGCGGGCTAAAAATTGTAGTTATAGGAGAGGGTGAAGCCTTTCTGTGCGGGCACCCACCGGCAGACGCCCCCTGAGCAGTTGTATCCATCGCGTATGCGGCCGTAACCTGCCTGCAGACGGTGTGAACCGACGTTGTAGGTAACAAGAGCCTGATAGTAGTGAATATCCGTCTTGCCGCAGTTGTACTGGTCAGAGACGGTAATCATCCAATGGGGCACGAGCGACAGTTCTGCCAAAGCGAAGAGCCAGTCGCCCTTGTCCTGACGTGTGGTGAGATACTGCGCTTCCATGCGCAGGGTGGTCTTCGGCGAGAACTGGTATTTGCCGTCGGCCACGAAGATGTCGGCATGCAGCATGCCTCCGTGCCCTTCCACCTGTGTCATGTTGTAGCGTTGGTTCATGTACATCAGGTTGAGCAGGAAAGCTTTCGAGAGCTTTCGCGAGAGCTGTATGTTCAAATCCTGATAGTAGGTCTGGTCGCCCCACTTGAAGAACTTCGAGGTGTAGCCTCCCGTTCCTGCCAGTGCCATCTGTCCGCCTATGGATGTATGGTTCTGCTGGTCAGCGAACTGCCTGTCGATGGCCCTCACGTAGCTATAGTTCACTTTCACGTTCATGCCATACTTGCCGCCCAGTGTGGTCTTGCGCTTGAAGTTGTAGGCCAGCTCGGCCTGATAGGCCCACTCGCCATCGGCCAGCTGTGTGGCATAGGGATAGAGTGCGGGCAGCGAATAGGTGTGGTCTTGTGTGAAGGCAGGCAGATGGTTGATGGCGCTGCTGGTCCCGATAATGGTGCGTTTGCTCTTCGAGGCCATGTTCTCGCTGCGTTTGGCCTGCAGCAGCAGGCTGAGTCCCTTCTTCGAATAGGAGGCGGAGAGCATAGCCGCGCTTCCTGGCTTGTAGATGTAGCCGTTGGCAAACGAGGGGTCGTCGGTCTTGCGGGCGTACTCAGCCAGCAGCGAGAAATTGCCTTTATTCAGTTGGGCGCGCACGTCCCAGGCATTGACATATTCGGGCAGGTTCAGCTTGTGGTTGAGGTCAGCGAAGATGTCTTCCTGTTTTTCATACTTGTTCACCCACGAGAAACCAATCATCAGACGCGTGTCGTGCTGCTGCATGGAAGGTATCCACTCGTCGATGTTCAACTCGGCGTCGGCCCCGCTCACCAGGCCTTTGTTCCAGTCCCAATAGCGGCGCTGGCGTCCTGCAAGCGCTTTCAGGGTAACACCCTTCAGTGGTTTCAGCACCAATCGGCCGCCAAGCAGGGAGTTGTCGATGCCCAGGGAGCGCTCTTCGTAGGTGCGCAGTATGAATCCGGAGCCGAACTGCTCGTAGAACGTGCCGGCGGTAAGTTCCGCCAATGTGGTGCCGTTGTCCAGACGTCCCAGGCGTCCTTTCACGAAGAAGTTGGGCACGCCCCAGCCTTTGAAGTCGTTTTCGAATCCAGGCAGCGGGTGCTCCATGTATTCGGTGCGCAGTCCGGCCTCAAAGTCCCGGTGCAGCAGCTGCAGGTCTACGTAGGTATTCGTCAGTACATCGTCGGTCTTCTCAGCGCCTATCGTCTCATCGTCCTGCGGCACTAGTATGTCGCTTTGAATGCTTCCCGTCAGGGTGACTTGCGCTCTTGCAGGAGTAAATGACAAATGAAAAATGATAAATGACAAACTTATCACCCTCATCCACTGACTTTGTTTAAGTAAGACAGCGTGCATGGTTTTATCATTTATCATTATTCGTTAGGCGAAGCGCTGGCGCACAACTCCCTCACTTTTTCTATCAGTTCGGTCTCGGCACCGTCGGTATAGCCGTTGTGCTTGTAGACGATGTTTCCCTTGCCGTCGACAATGAGCACATAGGGAATCATCTGTATGCCCAGCGCGCGCTTGAAGTCGCTGTTGGGGTCGAGCAGCACCTCATATTCCCATCCGTGACTATCGACGAGCGGCTTCACCTTGTTCGTGTTCTGTGCCACGTCAATACTCACGGCAAAAATTTTCACGCCCGTCTCTTCTCTCCACTCGTCGTACACCTCGGCTATGGCGTCAAGTTCGCGGTTGCAGGGCTTGCACCAAGTGGCAAAGAAGTCGATGATGAAGGGTTTGCCGTTGTTCTTCAGTTCGGCTGTATTAACAGTCTTGCCGTGTATGTCCTTCAGCGTGACGCTGGGCAGCTGGGCAAAGACTGTGCCGGTCATGGCCAAAAGCAATGCAATGATAAACAATTTTTTCATAATCTCCATGTACATGTTTGTTTGCAAATCGGCAGCAAAGTTACGCTTTTTTCTGCAATTAACAAAGAATTTGAAAAGATATTTGTATAAATCAGAAAATATGTCTACCTTTGCCGCCACTATGTATAGAATGTGGGGTATCGTTTTAGTGCTGATGCTGGCGGGAGCGTGTTGCGTCTCTGCCCAGGAGCTTGGCGATCCTGAGTTTGTGCCCATGGTGAAGGTGGCCAAGACTGTGGTCGACGGCGACACCATTCAGTACATGGAGATGCAGAACGTGTACGTCTATCCTGAGCCCACATTCAAGAACAAACGTCAGCAAAAAGCCTATACTCGCCTGGTGCGCAATGTGAAGAAGGTGCTGCCCATTGCCAAGGAAGTGCGCCAGATGCTGATAGAGACGGCTGAGTATGTGGAGACCATCCCCACGAAGCGTGAGCGCGACGAGCATTTGAAGCGTGTGGAACAGTCTATTGTGAAGGAGTACAAGCCGAAGATGAAGAAGCTGACGTTTGCGCAGGGCAAGCTGCTCATCAAGCTGGTGGACCGCGAGTGCAACTCCACAGCCTATGAAGCTATCAAAGCTTTCATCGGTCCCGTACGTGCGGGTGTATGGCAGGCTTTTGCCTGGATGTTTGGCGCCTCATTGAAAAAGGGCTGGCAGCCTGAAGGCGTCGACAGGCTCACCGAGCGTGTGGTGCTGATGGTGGAGGCAGGGCAGCTGTGAGTTGGGTGCTAATAGTTAGGAGTTAGGAAATCTGAAAGAATTCCCAACTCCTGACTCCTGAATGAAAAGAAAGACTTACTTGTCGGCCGAAAGGAGCCACTTGCCATCTTTCTTCACACACTTCATCGTGTTGTTCTTCTCTTCGCCGTTGCCGTAGACAATCTTCACGGTGACGGTAGCGGTGCCGGCTTCCTCGTCTACTTTTTCATCCACGACCTCGTAGCTCTTCATGCCACCTTTCTCGTCGCCTTCCTTACCGACTTTCTCCAGCATCTGGGTCATGGCCTCTTTCTGCTCTTTGCTAGCATCGGTCAGATCCATGTAGCCTTTGTAGTCCTTGTCGGCCAGGCACTCTACGCCAGCAATGGCAACACCCTTCGGAGTGTTATCGTGGCCTTTGCCGCAACTTGTCATCAGTGCCATCATCATCAGGCACATTGTGAACATTACAAATACTTTTTTCATCTTTTTGTTTGTTTTTTAAAGGGTTAATAATTAAAAATGTATAACTGTTGTCAGAAAGTCTGACGCATAAATGTCCGACGGAAACAGGCATTCGCCCTGCAGTATGGGCAGGTTGACGCTGTGCTTGCGCCCCTCGTCTATGTCGTGTCCCGCCTGGCGGTAGGCGAAGGCCACGAGCTCGGTGCAGTACATGCGGGTGGTGTCGCTGTCGTCATAGTCATGGTCGAAGAGCGTATGGCGCTGGTATACACGCCACGCCACCTCTGCAGCATTTCGGCCCACGACGCTGTCGGCAGGCCGCAGCACCTCGCCTATGCTGGTATACTCTGTCGAGAAGTATTGCTGCGGCGTATTCGCTTTCACGCGGTCTACGTCGCCCTCGAAGTCATGCTCGCCTGGTACGGCATGCACGATGAGCATCTGCCCTGCGCTGTCTACGACAATGCCTACGTGCGAGTACTGCCCCTCACGGTCGGCGTTCACCACCACGTGGCTGGTCAGTCCGCCGCCGCGCCTGAACACCACATCGCCTGGCCTCAGCTTCACAGTGTCAGGCAACAGACATTCGTATCTCTCCCGCTCTTTGTTGGCTTTTGGCTTTTTCCTATGGTGTGTGCCACATGCCGTGAGCACCAGCAACACCATCAGTATGGCGGTAAGTCTGTTCATGTAGGCTGTGTTGGCAGTATGTTCATTTCTCTGTGAAGAGTACCTGCACCAGCGTCTGCCCCACGGCGCGCAGCGTGTTGCGGTCTATGTGGGCCATGTCGTCGCTGAGTGTGTGCCAGGTTGGCCCGAAACTGCTCTCCTCGCAGTCGGGATAATAGGGTATAATGTCAATGCACGGTATGTGTGCCACTTCGTTCACGGGACCGTGGTCGTCGGTCACGTAGCCACCGTCCTGCTTGGGGAAGTAGCTGCTGAAGCCGGCGGCCTGTGCTGCCTCCCACACGCGGTTCACCACCTGTGGCGCATAGCTTATGGATTGTCTTTCGCGGCAGAATCGCGCCTGCTGTCCGCCCACCATGTCGAGCAGTATGCCGTAGCGTGCCTTATAGCCTGCCTTGTGTGGATTCTTGGCCCAGTGCTGTGCGCCCAATGCCCACGAGTCGGGATGGCCGTCGTTGCCCCAGTCTTCGGCATCGAAGCAGATGAAGTCGACACCGATGTTGACAGGATATGTGGTGGTGGATGTATCGGTAGTAATGGTCTCTGTTCCCTCGGCCAGCAGCCGTGCTATCTCCAGCATCACTGCCACGCCGCTGGCACCGTCGTTGGCAGCTATGACGGGCAGCTTGTGGTTGTCGGGGTTGGGGTCGTTGTCGGCCCAGGGTCGGCTGTCCCAGTGTGCGCAGAGCAGTATGCGGTCGGCTGCCTCCGGGCGATAGCTGGCAATGATGTTGTTGCTCAGCAGCAGCGTGCCGTCAAATCCTTTCAGCGTAGCGCGCTGTTCAATGACGGTCATGCCATATTGTGCAAACTTCCCTGCTATCCAGGCGCCACATCGCTCGTGTGCCTCGCTGTTCATGGTGCGCGGCCCGAAGTCGCACTGTGCCTGACAGAAGGCATAGGCCGAGTCGGCATTGAAGCTCACGGCCACCGGCTCCTCCTGCTGTACGGGGGCAGCGGTTTCTGTCGAGCTTTTCTGCGAACCGCCGCAGGCCATGATGAGTGGTATGGCAGTGTATAGTATCTGTTTCTTCATGTTGTGCTTTGTACTTGTTTCATTACGCGCAGGAAGTTTCCTCCCCAAATCTTTTGTATGTCCTCTTCGCTGAAGCGCCGGCGCAGCAGGTTGCGGGTGAAGTTGATGAGCTCACCGGCATGAGCCAGGCCTGTCACGCCGCCGTCGCCGTCGAAGTCGGTGCCTAGTCCCACATGGTCTACGCCCATCACCTTGATGGCATGCTCCAAGTGTGTCATGGCATCGTCAACGTTTGCGTTCCCGTTAAGACGAAGGAATCCCGGATAGAGCGTTATTTGGCACACACCGCCTTTTGCAGCCAGCGCGCGCATCTGTTCGTCGGTGAGATTGCGCGGGTGATTGCAGAGCGCCCGGCACGAGGAGTGGCTGCACACGATGGGAGTCCTTGATAGGTCGAGGGCATCGTAGAAGCTCTTCTCGTGAGCATGGCTCAGGTCTACCATCAGCCCTAATCGGTTCATCTCGCCTATCACCTTTATGCCGAAGTCGCTCACGCCGCCATGTGTCTGCTCTCCCTTGGCAGAGTCGCAGATGTCGTTGTCGCCATTATGGCAGAGAGTGATGTAAACGATGCCGCGCTGTGCAAAGTGCTGTATGTTGCTCAGCTTGCCCTCCAGCGCCTTGCCGTTTTCTATGCCCAGCATGATGCTCTTCTTTCCTGCGCGCTTGTTGTGCCACAGTTCGTCGGGGGTGCGGGCCAGTGCCAAGTGGTTGGCGTTATGGCCTACGATGTTTTCTATCTGGTCGAAAATGCCATTGGCATAGTCATAGGCCGACTCCTGCATCTTCTGCGGTATGTAGGCCACCATGATGGTGGCGTCGAGACGGCCTTCTGTCATCTTGGGCAGGTCGACGAGTATCTTGTCATCGCGTGTGGCGAAGTTGATGCCCTGCGGAAAGAACATCGGTGTGTCGCAGTGGGTGTCAAGCGATAGGATGCGGTTGTGCAGTCGCTGTGCACGCTGATAGGTTCGTGCTTCTTCTACAATCCACTCAAAGAGTGGCTTTCCTTCTTCGCCCATGCATTCCGGATGCCACTGCACGCCCACTATGGGTTTGTGCTCTGTACTCTCAATGGCTTCAATGATGCCGTCGGGAGCTGTGGCGCTGACGCGGAAGCGGGGACCTGGGTCAAGCACGGCCTGGTGGTGGAATGAGTTGACGTATAAAGAAGTGGGCGATGTGCTGCTATATATATTAAATAATGTGGAATCCTCCAGCAGGTTGACCGTGTGTGTGGGCACATGGCGGTCGGCGTCCTGCGAGTGCTTGATGGCGGTGCTGATGTTCTGTGCCACCTTGCCGCCCATTGCTAGAGCCAGTGTCTGTATGCCCCTGCAAATGCCGAGTATGGGCATCTGCCGGTTAGCGGCCAGCTGGGTGATGAGCAGTTCGGGCAGGTCGCGCTCGGCATTGATACCGCCCAGCTGTGGCTGTGGCTGCTCGCCCTGATAGAGCGGGTTGATGTCGGCGCCGCCGCTGAGCAACAGTGCGTCAATGCGGTTGAGCGTAGCGAAGAGCACCCCCCTGTCGTTGCTTGGAGGAATAATGAGCGGCGTGCCTCCAGCGGCCATCACCTGCTTGTAGTAGCCTTCGGCCAATTTGGCCGTCAGCTCACCATAGTTGGCGGTGATGCCGATGACGGGGCGCTCGTCGACAGGGAAACCGTTGTAACAGTCGTCGAGCTGCTGCTGAAGGTTAAATCTGTTCATGCCTCTTCTATCTCATCAAAGTGCACGGGAATCTCGCGCTTAATGCTCTGTTCCAAAGAGATAAGTGTCTCGGTGGCCACCACACCGGGTATTTCCTGCAGCTGTCCGTTCAGCAGGTTCATCAGCTGTTCGTTGTCGCGGGCAAACAGTTTCACAATCATGGTGTAGGGTCCGGTGGTGAAATGGCACTCCACCACTTCGGGAATATGCTCCAGCCGCTTCACCACCTCTTTATACATAGAGCCACGCTCCAGGGTGATGCCCACATAGGTGCAGGTGCTGTAGCCTAGCGACTTGGGGTTGACATCGAAGCCGCTGCCTGTAATGACGTCACCCTCGATGAGCCGCTGCACGCGCTGGTGTATGGCAGCGCGCGATACGCCACATTCTGATGCCACATCCTTAAACGGTATACGTGCGTTTTTCGACAGGATACTGAGTATTTTCTTGTCGAGATTGTCTATTTTCTCCATTCTTTTCTTGTGTATTTACAATTTGTCAGCAAAAGTACGAAAAAAGAATGAAACACACAACAATTTGCGCATGTTTTTTTCTGAAACATGCGCAAACTGATACAAAAACGGTAAAAAACTACTTGTCGATGCCCACCAGCTCCACGTCGAATATAAGTGTGGAGTATGGGGGTATGCTCCCTGTGGCGCGATCGCCGTAGCCCAGCTCCTGTGGAATGTATAGCTGCCACTTCGAGCCTACGGGCATCATGGTGAGTGCCTCGGTCCAGCCTCTGATGACCTGCGTAGGCACGAAGGTGGCGGGCTCTGAGCCATGTTTCGACGAAGCGTCGAACACGGTGCCGTCGATGAGCCTTCCCTCATAGTGCACGCGCACCTTTTCATTGCGCTGCGGCACGGCGCCCTCACCCTTCACCAGCACCTTGTATTGCAGTCCGCTGGGGGTGGTGATAACGCCCTCTTTCTGGGCGTTGGCAGCCAGGAAGTCGCGTCCGGGCTTCGAGAGCATTTCCTTCTGCACTGCCTGGTTATACTGCTGTCTGTCCTTGAACAGCACCTCGGCCACTATTGGCTTCATCACGGTGGTATCGCCCAGGAGTGCATCGGCAAAGCCACGGTAGAGTGTTTGCTCAATAATGCTGTCGGGAGTATTGCTGAAGTCCTGCTTCATGCGCGCCACCATGTTAGTCCTTACCTGCTGCCCTATCTGGTAGCCGGCGCGCCTGGCCACTTGGCGCGGGTCGTCACTACCGTTCACCACCTCGTTGAAGGCACTCACAAAGTCGGGTATGTAGGCTGTGTCTACCTTCAGCTGCTGCTGCAGGTAGTCAGCCAGTCCGCTGGTCATCATCATGCCGGCGGTATAGCTCAGCGAATCGCTGCCGTTGGCCAGCACAACAGGTGCAGGCGCTTCCACTACCACTACGTTGGCGCCCTTCTTCTTCTTTTTCTTCTTACCGTCGTTTCCGGCAGTTGCAAAAGAAGCACCCGCCACAAGAAGGGCGAGTGCTATGGTAAGTGTTTTGTTCATGTTGCTTACTTGACGATGTCAACCAGTTTCACCTTGAAAATCAGTGCTGAGTAGGGCTTGATGGTGCCCAGGTCGCGCTGTCCGTAGGCCAGGTCCTGAGGTATGTAGAGCTCCCACTCCGAACCCACGGGCATCATGGTGAGTGCCTCGGTCCATCCGGGAATGACCTGGTTGCAGGCAAACTGTGAAGGCTCAGAGCCATGCTGTGAAGAGGCATCAAACACGGTGCCGTCGATGAGGCGACCCTCATACTCCACTTTCACGGTCTGCTCGGCGGTGGGCACCTTGCCTTCGCCCTTGGTCAGAATCTTGTACTGCAGGCCGCTCTCGGTGGTCATCACACCTTCCTTGTTCTTGTTCTCAGCCAGGAACTGCTCGCCAGCTACCTTGTTCTCCTGCAACTTGGCGTCGCGCAACTGCTGCTGCTGCTCGCGGAAACGCTCCTGCAGTGCCTGTGCATCGTTAGAGTTAATGGTCAGTGAGTCGCCCTTCAGACTGGCATAGAAGGCAGCCAGCAGATTCTGACCCGAGATGGTCTTCGTGCTGTCCTCGCCGAAGAACTGCTTGGAAGCCTGGGGAATGATGCGGTCGTTGAGCACCTTGCCGAAGTTCAGGCCTGCATAGTAGGCAGCCTTCTTCTTGTCGTCACTAGCATTCACAGCTTCCTGAGCGCCACGGATGAAATCGGCCATATAGGCTGAGTCAACGCCGAACTCCTGCTGCAAAATGTTGTACATCTTGAACTCGTCGGCCAGACCCACGCCGATAGAATAGCTCAGCGAGTCAACGTCCGACTTCAGGTTAGCCTTGGGAGCACCTCCCTTGCCGCACGAACTCAGCGTGACGGCTGCAATGGCCATAGCGGCCACAAATGTCATTTTTTTCATTTTGTTGTATTTTAAAAATTTAAATCACTTCTATCAGTTCCACATCGAAAATAAGGGCGGCATACGGGGGAATGAGCTGTCCGGCACCGCCTTCGCCGTAGGCCAGACGATAGGGAATGAAGAAGCGGTACTTGCCGCCCTCCTGCATGAGCTGCAGGCCCTCAGTCCAACCGGCTATGACCTGCTGCAGGCCGAATACGGCAGGCTCGCCGCGCTGCACACTGCTGTCGAACACGGTGCCATCGATGAGGAAACCCTCATAGTGGCACTTCACCTGGTCCTTAGCTGTGGGCCGCCGGCCGTTGCCTTGGCGCAGCACCTGATACTGCAGACCGCTGGCCGTGGTGATGACGCCCTCTTTCTTTGCATTCTCTGCCAGGTATTTCTCGCCCTCAGTCTTGGCGGCCTTGCCCTTCTCAGCCATGGCAGCCTGCATCTTGGCCTGCTGCTGCATGAAGAAGCCCTCCACTATGAGCTGCCCCTCACGGTGCGACACCTTCAGTTCGTTGCCCTGAAGCACATCGGTCACTGACTGTGCAAAATCGTCGATATTCAGAAACTCAGCGGCACCCATCTGCGCCAACTGCTGCCCTATGCCTAAGCCCAGGGCATAACTCAATTTATCCATGCTTTCTCTAAATAAATAATGTTCTTTCTCTTAAAATGCGTGCAAAAGTAGTAATAATTTTTGAGTTGCACACAATGTTATGGATATATTTCAAAAAAATTCGCTGTTTTTGTGGTTTTTTAATTATCGGAGTCTTGTGTTTGTAGGGAAATAAGGCCGCATGCCGTTCTCGCCGCATGTCGGCACGGCCAGACTTCAGACAATACATTATTGGCAGTCAACTCCCATCCCAGCCCTACCAATGACAGGGGCGATAAGGCCGACGGACACCCTCAATGCATACACATTCTTGTTATGGGACTACATCTATACAGGATGAATGTCCCAATTTATATGCGCGCGTGAGTGAAAGGTGCTTGCACCACTTGCACCACATTCGCCCTCCAACGACACTGCCCTGCGTGGCGAAGTGGCTGGAGTGAGCTGGCTGTTTCTATTTGTCTCATGCTTTTCTGTATGTTTCATCCCTGCATATTTATTCACTATGTGTGTATATTTATGCATAACGGCGTGCCGCTAACCTAAGCATGCCCATTTCTCCCACGTGGAGCCGCCGCGTGAAAAAAAGTCGCCTCCATTTTTTCACGCGGCGGCCAGTTTTTCTCACGTGGTGGCTCCACAAAAATGCATATTTATGCATTTTGTGATGGGGGCGAAGAGTGGGTGGTTGGACTGCTAAGGCGCCGTGTGGTGCAAGTGGTGCAAGCACCAAACGATCACGCGCGCGTATATATAGCACAAAAGACCATCACTCTCCCCCCGAGCCCGTAGGCCTCCCCTCACATGTCAAGGGAGGGGGAGGCACTCGTAGTCGCGGAAGTGATGGCGCCCGTAGGCACTCCCCTTAAAGCAGGGGAAGGGATTGCAACCGTAGGTGCGGGGATGATGACGCCCGTAGGCACTCCACTTAAGTAGGGAAGGAGAATGCACTCGTAAGCGGAGGAGTGATGGTGCCCGTAGGCGCTCCCCTCCCATGTAGGGGAGGGGTAGGGGTGGGGTCAGTATTATCCCAATCCGCTTACTCAAGGGCACCTCTCACCCCTTCGGCTTGGGGTGATGACTGCCCTCAATGTATTGTCTAACCGGC
>JAEEGG010005257.1_pt1 | contig 30880 bp, 31 predicted proteins | sample 9134161 | NCBI WGS metagenome assembly JAEEGG01 (sample SAMN16246543, study PRJNA631951) | gut metagenome | biome: gut microbiome; feature: rumen; material: CR-attached | host: Bos | place: Iran: Karaj | collected 2018-10
GAACTTCACGGCCGGATGGATGCTGGGGATGGTGATGGGTGTACGGAACACGGTACCGTCCAGCATGGCACGGATGGTGCCGTTGGGGCTCTTCCACATCTGGTGCAGGTTGTACTCGCTCATACGCTGCACGTTGGGGGTGATGGTTGCGCACTTCACGGCAACGCCGTATTTCTTGGTGGCGTTGGCGGAGTCGATGGTAACCTGGTCGGAGGTCTTGTCGCGGTACGGCAGGCCCAGGTCGTAGTATTCGGTTTTCAGGTCCACGAACGGAAGGATGAGTTCATCCTTGATCATTTTCCACAGGATTCTGGTCATTTCATCGCCGTCCATTTCGACCAGCGGCGTCGTCATTTTAATCTTTTTCATATTGTTTGTTCTTTATTGCCCTTTCAAAACTTTTTCCGCCTTCGCGGACTAAAACTTTTCTTCCCGAAAAAAGGTCAGAAAAGTTTTGTCCGACTCCGTTTGAGAAAAAGTTTTATTTATGGTTCTTATAATAATTCATAAGGCATCCGTCGGCGAGGATTTCCCTCTCATCTTCAGTGAGATTCTTGAAGTACAGATGGATGGGAATGCATTTGCCGGAGCGGGTGATCACCTGTGCATCGGCCTCTTCAGCGCCGCCGAGGATGGCCTTGCGGATGCCGGGGACGAAGACATAGTCGCCGGGCTCGTACTCGAAGGGAGTATCCGGGTCGATGGTGAAGGGAACGATGCCCCAGTTGATGCAGTTCGAGCGGTAGCGCTTCGTAGCGTACTCGTAGCAGATGTTGGCGTCGCCTCCCAGCACTTTCTGGCAGGATGCGGCCTGTTCGCGGGCGCTGCCGTCGCCGGGTTTACGGGCGAATACGCACGAGCCCAGCGAGGTGTTCGAGGCCGATGCCGCCGCCACCTCCAGCGCCTTGGCAAGACTGTCGGAGATAACTCCTGCGCGGCGGTCCCTGTCCTCCGCCTGAATCCTCTTGCTGCGGCCCACATATTCGGGGACGCGGCGGCTCAGGGCGAATTCGGAGAGCTTCAGCGGGTTGGAACGGTAGCTGGAGGTCTCGCCCGAAGGGATGAGTTCGTCGGTGGTGGTCACCGGGTCGTGAATCACGGCGGCAAGCTCCAGCATCATGTTTTCGCTCATTGCGGGCATCACGGGCCAGTCCTTGATGTTGGGGCCGTAGCGGAGCTCCACGGAAGGATCGGCCTTGCCGAATCCCTGGTAGATGCGCTTCTCGTAGATGCGTCCGTCGAACACGTAAGGCTTGTGTTCATCGGTATATTCGACATCGGTTGCAGCGGTGATCACGCCGCCGTTTGCCGCAGTTGCTGCGATGCTGCGGGCGTCCATCAGCGCCACCATCGAAATCTGCCCCTGACCGGGCTTGGAGCCTTCGCGGTTGGGGAAATTGCGGGTGGTGTGGCGGATGGAAAGGCCATTGTTCGAAGGCACGTCGCCGGCGCCGAAGCAGGGGCCGCAGAAGGCGGGTTTGATCACCACGCCGGCCTCCAGGAGTTCCTCGGCAATGTGGGCGCGGGTTGTTGCCAGATACACGGGAGTGCTCTGGGGATACGCGCTCATGGTGAAGTAATCATTGCCGATGGATTTGCCCTTTAGGATGGATGCAGCCTCGCTCAAGTTGTCATACGTGCCGCCGGAGCAGCCTGCGATGATGCCCTGATCGGCATACACCTTTCCGCCGCGGATCTTCGAAAGAAGGTCGGGATGAACCTTGTCGCCGAAGCGCTTGAGAGTGTCTTCCTCCACTGCCTTCAGCACCTTCTCCGGATTGGCCTGCAGTTCGTGGATGGAGACTGCGTTGGAGGGATGATAAGGCAGGGCTATCATGGATTCCTGCGTGGACAGGTCGATCCGTATCATTGAGTCGTACCATGCCACCTCGCCGGGTTTGAGCTCTTTGTAAGCCTCCGGGCGACCGTGCATCTGGAAGTATTCCTGCACCTTTTCGTCGGTGATCCAGATGGAGGAAAGGCAGGTGGTTTCAGTTGTCATTACGTCTATTCCGTTGCGGAAGTCGATGGGAAGGTCTTTCACGCCGGGGCCGGCGAACTCAAGGACCTTATTCTTCACGAATCCGCTCTCGAATACGGCTTTCACGAGGCTGATTGCCACGTCATGCGGGCCGATGCCTCTGCGCGGCTTACCCTCGAGCCATACCAGCACAACCTCGGGCGCGTTAATGTCCCAAGTGTTCCTGAGAAGCTGCTTCACCAGTTCGCCGCCGCCTTCGCCAACGCCCATGTTGCCAAGGGAGCCGTAGCGGGTGTGGCTGTCCGAGCCCAGTATCATGTTGCCGCACTTGGTGAGCGCTTCACGTGCATACTGGTGGATAACAGCCTGGTTTGCAGGCACGTAGATGCCGCCGTACTTCTTTGCGGCGGAAAGGCCGAACACGTGGTCGTCCTCGTTGATCGTGCCGCCCACTGCGCACAGGGAGTTGTGGCAGTTGGTCATTGCGTACGGCAGCGGGAACTCCGTGAGTCCGCTGGCGCGTGCCGTCTGGATAATGCCGACATAAGTGATGTCGTGAGAAACCATCGCGTCGAAGCGGATGCGCATCTTGTCGCCTTTGCCGCCGTCGACATCGTGGGAGCGGAGGATTCCGTAGGTGATGGTGTTTTCGCGGGCCTCGTCTTTCGACGGCAAGTTCTCTCCGCTTTCGACGACCTTGCTGCCGCCGAGCAGATACACACCGTGAGGAATCAATTCAACCATAAGTTTAAGTAAGTTAAGTTAATAGAGTATCGGCCAAAACCGTAAGCGCAAGCATATCCGCACTACCACCGGGAGATACCCGCCCGGCATTGTACCGATGAGCGGTTTCCTGCAATCGTTCCACGCTGAAGTCCTTTAGCAGGTTTCGGGATTCCAGCTTTATCGAATCGGCCATGGCTGGGCCCACGCGATGGATCACGCAGGTGTCGTCCAGGCCGGACATTATCCTTAAAAGAGTCTTCTGCATGCGGTACGGGTCCCCTTCCAGGCTGCGATAGAAAGGCAGCCAGTCTTCGAAGAGTTCGCGGTACCCGCCGCGAGCCATTTTCAGCGCCCCCTTTACCTCCCCGGCGGCAGCGCCATGGGTTCCTTCCGGCTGTTTCAGCGTAGCGGAGAGTTCTGCTATTTCGCGCTTCTTCAGCGCCGATACGGCCATCAGCCCCAGGGCGAAGATGGCGCCGCGGTGGGTGTTCACCCCGCCGGTTGCCGCGAGGGCATCCGCCTCCATGGCCTTGCCAAGGGCCGCAAGGTCCGGCAACAGGCCGATATGCGCGGTGAAGCTGCGGCGAACCGCCTCTGCCCCGCGCCGCATCAGCACGTAGTCCATGTCGCTGTGCGCACCGCATCCGTCCGGGCCCACAAGGCCGGGCTTGAGCGGCGTATCCAGCTCCGCCAGCAGCGCCTTTTCCATGAGCCGCGCCAGCAGATAAGGGTGTGTGGAAGCGGGCGTCATAGCCGCCGCCTCCTGGTATTTTGCGCTCCGAACCCGGGATGCAGACACGCCATGCAGGCGCTCAATCTCCACCACCGGTATCGGCAGCATTTCTTTCATTAAGGCATTGTAACGCGCTGTGAGCCTGTCTTCCGGCTCCGTTCCAACGAAGCGAACATCGGCTTTGAGAGCCGGCACGATATGCCTTCCGAACAGGTCCAGATCCAGCCTCATCTGCGTTTCGGCCGCCTGGCTCAGGTCCTTGAGGAAATACGTCGGGAACGTGAGGGCCGATATACTGTAATCACTCCCCTCCACCACCGTCACCGGCAGCCCCTCGCAGCCCTTCTCGATCATCTCCCTCCGCTCCTCATAAGTAAACTCCTGTTCCTCCTTCACTGGGATAATCACCAGCGCCCCCACCTTCTCCAGCGCTTTCTCCACCAGATACCTGTGCCCCAGTGTGAACGGATTCGCGTTCATAACGATTACCCCGCTCTTGTCATTTCGAGCTTGCCGAGAAATCTGCTTAAGATACACCTCTAGGCCCCTGCCATTCTCAAGAAGGACCGCTTCGGGAGCCTCTGCGAGCAGACGGAAGCCAAGGTCTTCGAAGAGGGCGCGGTACTCCGGTTTGGTGAAAACGCGGAGGTTCTCGCCCTGGTGAAGGGATATGATATGAGAGATCAGTTTCGGGAGAAGGCCTTCGCCGCGATGGCTGTCTGCCACGGCAACGCATTTAATGGTGCTCCCCTGGATGCCGGCGCCGGCGATGAGGCTGCCGTCATCGGCCTGGATGCCATACCACTCATCCACCGCCTCCAGGCGAATGCCGCACGAGGAGAGGAAGGCCTCCGCCATACCCCTGAAATGAGGCGAACTCATCGGCAGTGAACTAATCTCCTCCATCCCTAAAACGTTAGCGAAAAAGCCATTCCGGCCGAACCCGGACCCGCATACGGCACGAATACCATCGTGGGTTCCTGATCAAAAATATTAGTGCCGTGTCCCGGCAGGCACTCCGCGTTCCAGCCGAAAAGCTTGCGTTCCAGCGGAAGCAGCCAGTATGCAGCCTGCGCGCTCAGTATGCCGATTCCGGCTCCCGCGAGCACATCGCCCACCCAGTGACGGTTGTTGTACACCCGAATCAGGGCCGTGGCCGTTGCCACCGAGTATGCGCCCAGCCCCCACCAGGGACCGTATTCGATGCGCACGAGTTCCGCCCCCATGAAGGCCGATGATGTATGGTTCGACGGGAACGAATGGTCGTTCGTGCCGTCTGGCCGCACAACATCCACGGCGTGCTTGAGGCCCTGCACGACACCGAACTGTATGGCACTCGCAGTTACCAGCGTGGCGATGCGCTCCTTGCCGGAGTGCGCGCTTGCAACGCCCAGCCAGTTAAGGCCAAGATGCGCCGCGGCAGGCACGCAGGCGGTAACATTGTCTACCCAGGTGGTGGGAAGGTTATGGCTCAGGACAAAGTCCCGCACCTGGAGATTCACGTTCTTCTCCAGATAGTCGCTCCAGGTGATTACGGCGCCGCTCCCCACAAGAATTGCCGGTGCAATGAGCTGGGAAAAGCGGAACTGCTCGTCCCGGCATCTGCCGAGCGAGTCCGCCTCCTGCGCGCGCGCAGGGACAATTGCAGCCAATGCGAATATGAGTGCTACAATTATGCGCTTCATTGCAGGCGCAAATTTACGCATTTTTCCCGAATAAAACCAGGGTTTTATAGTTTCGGCGAGAGTATTGTGTCGATGATGGGATAGATTTCCGCCGGAGATGCGTAAGGGTGGATATTGTAGTAAGAATCGCCGGAGAGCATGGCTGAAAGACGAGTGCGCGCGGTGTCGTAGAAAATGTGCACCGGAATGCCGAAACGCTCCGCATAAGCCAGCTCGTAACCTACCCCCAACGAGGGTGTGGTGCACTCCGCAATCACCAGGTCCGACTCCCGAAGCCACCCCGTATCCTGCAGGTATATGGCCTCGTCACGGTTCGGCAGGTGCTCCACCTTGCTCAGCGCGAGATTGCCCACATGCTCCGTGAGAACGATGTCCGTCCTCTGGATATATTCAATTATCTGCCGATAAAGGGCTTCATCGGCCCTTCCTCCCCGGATCGACCCGGCAAAATACACTTTTTTCATAATTCTCGGAATTACCTATGCAATAATACAAAATGCCAGTCACAATTCCAAAGAAACTACACTCCCAATAGTTTGGTATTTTTCTTATCTTTGCGAAAACAAACCATCACATGAAACACTTGTATCTTTTAACCGCACTGGCCGCATCTTTATTTGTATTTGAGCCCTATGCGGTATCCGACGACGGCCATCATCACCATCATCACAGCTCTGCCCCCAAAAAACTGGTTGAGATTTCCTATACCAAGGAGAATCCCAATGAGCCATCCTATGAATGGGAGAAGTGGGAATACGCTTTCCGTTATGATAATGAGGAGCGGGTAAATGAGCTAATGTATTCATATGGGAATTATTATGAGTACTCATCAATTGAATACACTTCAAGAGCCATTATTACCGGTGTGGGAAATGCCGAAGACGGAGAGTATCACCGTGGTTTCTATCACTTGTGGAATGGCCGGCCTCTGGCGTGCACAAACGTATCTTTTGACGGCCTTTGGCCAGGAGATGAAGTTAAATTGGTCTCCGATGGGACACCCATGCATTTCGTATATAATGAACAGGGACAATTGATTAAAACAGTTGCTTCTGACGGAAAAGAAGTCGCATACACATGGAAGGATGGAAATCTCGTTTCCATCGGTGATGAGGGTTACACGTTTGAGTATGGCACGGAAGAGAACAAAATAGGTCCTCTGGCTTATGCCATGCCACTTTTTTTGAGAAGCATCTACAGTTTTGTCGGATTGGATGAATACATTATTCTGGGCATTTCTCCCAAGAACCTTCCAACCGCCATTATCTCCGGCAAAGAGAAGAAGACTATTAACTACACTTTCAATAAGGAGGGCTATCCTGTAAAAGCCGTCTCCGACGATGGAATGGAGTACAGCTTCTTCTACAAATAGCACTCACTCGCAGCGTGAAATACAACTCGTTGATTATCTGCGCATAATGCAAATCGTCTCCGGCATTTTGCCGGAGACGATTTATATAAGTATATCTGTGACAGCTATTTACATTTCACGGGACAAGCGCTATCTGTTTTACTCTTCTTTTATTAGTATTTTTTCGTAACTTCGCGTCAGTAAATCGGCAGACATGAGTATCAAGGACAATCTGGATAGAATCATGAACGAACTCCCGGCCCGGGTAAAACTGGTGGCGGTGTCGAAGTTCCATCCCGTAGAGCGGCTGATGGAGGCGTACAACGCCGGCCAGAGGCTCTTCGGGGAGAACCGCCCGCAGGAGTTCGCAGCGAAGGTACCATTGATGCCGGCCGATGTGCAGTGGCACTTCATCGGCCACCTGCAGACCAACAAACTCAAGCTCGTCCTCCCCTATGCATCGCTTGTGGAATCGGTGGATTCGGTGCATCTGTTGGAAGCTATCAACGCCTGGGGAGCCGCAAACGGCAAGGTTGTGCCCATTCTTCTGGAACTCCATCTTGGGGCGGAAGAAACCAAGCACGGCTTCAGCGAGGAAGACATCATTGACATTCTCCTGCGTCAGGGAATTTCCTCCCGCCTCCCTCAGACAGAGTCTTCGTCCCTCCCATCTGCGATGGGCCCCTGTAGGGAAAGGTTTCGGGGCCCCCGAAAATCTGCCGATTTTTGGGGTGAATCGGCCATGGGCGGCCAAGTCGTCGGGAGGCAATTCCCTGACGCTACGGAGAATGTACGCTATTGCGGGCTCATGGGCATGGCCACCAATACGGATGACGAGGCGGTGATCGAGGCGGATTTCGCAAGGATCGAGGCGCTGTTCAATAGGATACGGGAGGAGTTCCCGGAGCTTCGGGACACGTTCACGGAGCTCAGTATCGGCATGTCCGGGGACTGGCCTCTGGCGGTTAAGCACGGGGCAACGATAGTTCGTATCGGCACGGATATTTTCGGAAACAGGGAGTATTAGGGATATGGGTAAGCCTGTACAGAAAACGAATGCGGCGAGGCTGCTGGATGCGGCGGGGATCAGCTACAGCCTGGTTCCTTACGAGGTTGACGAGAACAATCTGGACGCGGGACACGTGGCGGCGCAGCTGGGAGAGCCCATCGAGCAGGTGTTCAAAACGCTAGTGCTGCGCGGGGACCGTAACGGGCTTTTCGTGTGCGTCATGCCGGGCGACATGGAAGTGGACCTGAAAGTGGCGGCGCGCATTTCGGGAAACAAGTCCTGCGCCATGATCCACGTGAAGGAACTGCTTCCGGAAACGGGCTACATCCGCGGCGGCTGCTCCCCCATCGGCATGAAAAAACCTCTCCCCACCTTCATCTACGAGAGCGCCCTCCTCTACGATTACATCTACGTGAGCGCCGGAGTCCGTGGCCTCCAGATCCGCATCGCCCCCCAAACCCTCATTGACTTCACCTCCGCCGGCATCTATCCCCTGTAAGGCTTTGGCTGTGAAATGTAAATGTCTGAATATAGGCAATTTATGCAAGTTTAGGTGGGAATTTTTCCCACCTAAATTTTCGCTATCAATTAATACTCAACGAGTTACATTTCACGGGCAAAAAAGACGGTCAACCGCAGCGAGGAGCTCCGCAGTGGTGTGAGTGCGGGCCCGCATGCAAACCCGTGCCGGGAGGGAGCAGATGAGGCATCGCCGCTCGGGGGCGCCGACGGCAGATCGCGGGATGGGGCGAACGCCAATGGCAGAGCCGTCGCCAGAGCCAAGGCCATCGGCCACAATCACGTCGATATCCATAAGCCGTCCCAGCGGGTGCTCGTCTTCTATGCCGATGGCAGCGCGTTTGGCGTCCATCGGCTCCAGAGGCACCACGAAATAGCCTTCGAAACCAGTTTCCAAATCCCGCAGAAGCTCGAATGAGCGCTCCGGAAACATTTCCCTGATGGCCTCTACGGCCGATTCCGCCACGCGAAGAGACCTCTCGTCCCGCTTCACCTCCCCCGGCAACTGCACCGTGAGGCACAGCAGCGTCCCCTCCGGGTGCTCCTGTAAAAACGACTGCTGCAAAGCCGCCCTTTCGTCGCGGCTTTGCAGCAATTGTTCGAGTGTGATTGCCATTATCTGCGCTTGTTCTGCTGCGCCTGCATCTGGCGCTGCATTTTCTGCGCTTCTTCCAGACGCTGCTGCCACTTGCTCTTGGGAACCGGCTTGTTTTCAGCCGCCTTCACCTTGGCCACAATCTCCTCCGGATGCACGAACCACTTCTTGATGATCCAAGTCTCGATCATGGTGATGATATTGGACAGCAAGTAGTAGTAGCTGAGGGCCGATGACAGATTGTTACAGACGAAGAACATCATGATGGGCATCATGTAAAGGCTCATGAAGCGCATCATCTTGGCGTTGGGATCGTCGCCCGTGTTCTGGTTCTGCATCGTGACCTTCGTGTAGAAGAACATGGAAAGAGCCATCAGAAGTGCGAACAGCGAGATGTGATCCATTCCCAGCACAGAGAATCCCCAGTGGATAACGTCGTCATAAGCGCTGAGGTCCTCCGCCCACAGGAAGCCCTGCTGACGAAGTTCGATGGATGCCGGGAAGAATCGGAACATGGCCCACAGGATAGGCAGCTGGAAGAGCATGGGGAGGCAGCCTCCCATCATGTTCACCCCCGCCTTCTTGTACAGATCCATCGTTTCCTGCTGCTTCTTCATCGCATCTTCCTGCTTGGGATACTTGGCGTTGATCTTGTCGATGAACGGCTTCAGCGCCTGCATCTTTGCCGATGAGCTGTAGCTCTTGAACGCAAACGGCAGCACCACGATCTTGATGAATATCGTCATCAGAAGGATGATGATACCGAAATTGGAGATGCCCTTGTGCAGCCAGTCGAACAGAGGGATGATAACCCACTTGGTGATTAGGCCGATAACTTTACCTCCCAGAGGAATCACCTTCTCGTACTTGTGCCCGTAGGCCTTCAGGCCCTTGTAGGAGTTCGGTCCGAAATAGAACTCGAACGGCACCTCGACGCGCTCGCGGCCCGTTTCGATATCGGCCCTCATCTGAGCCTTGCAGCTCATCAGCTGGTGGTCCGGATTGTCCTTGCCCATGAACTCCACGGAGAAATCCCCGTAGGTGAAGTTCTGCGGAGCGCGCATGATGGCGCTGAAGAACTGCTGCTGGAAGGCGAACCATTCCACCTTGTTGGAGAAGCGCTTGGAGCTTTTCCGGCCATTGCCGATGTTGGCGGGCTTCTTGTCGTCCGGGAAATAGTAGTTCAGGCGGGAGTACTGGCTCTCGTTCTTGTAGCCCTTTTCCATGCGCGGGATCATCGCGGAGAAATCCACGTCTATGCTGCCGGCATTGTAGGGAATATTCATCCCCACGAACGCGAGAGTCTCCTTCACCGAATAGCTGTCCGGCTCGAGAACGTATTTCTGCTCGATATATCCGCCTGCCGATATGGGAAGCCTCATCACCAGAGTGCTGTCGTTGCTCTCCTCCGCCACGGGGACGAAATTGAACGCCCTGGTATCCAGCGCCATAGGGGCATAAACCACGAAGCCGAGGTCCGATGCGCCCGCGGGAATAAGATACAGGGAATCCTTATCATAGGTGAGGAAATCCTTCACCCTCACCGAGTAGGGCTGCGCGCCGCGCGAAGTGAACTGGATTTCCAGTTTCTCGTTCTCCAGAGTGAAAAAACTTTCCTGGGCCGATGCAGCCGCGTTCAGAAGCGAATCGCTGTACGCCACCGGCTTGGGGGCTACGGCCGCCGAGCCGGCATCGGCATGAGGGATTTCTCCCCCCTGAAGGGCAAGCGTGTCTTCCGGATGCTCTGCCAGATATGCCGCCCGGATGCTGTCCTGACGGGCGTTTTCAAGGGAATCCTGGTAATTCTGCCAGGCAATCATGCGCTTGGACTGATTACTCTGGTAAAAGAAGAAGCCTCCCATTACCAGGGCTATCAGCACAAAGCCGATAATCGAATTTTTATCCATTACTCTTCCTCGTCGCTACTGTTTTCCTTCTGCTCGATACCGCGGATCTTCTCCATGAGGGAGCGAAGCTGCTCCTTGGCGGCGTCTATCTTCTCCTGCATCTGAGCTTTCAGGCTCTCCGCGCCCTTGGAAAGGCCGAAGAAGCCGATATTGTTCTCATAGGTCTGGACTTCCTGCTGGAGCTGGTTGTATTCCTGCATCAGACGGTCTTTCTCCGTGAGAGGAGCGGCCTGGCGCCTTTCACCGCGACCATCCCTGCGCTGGCCTCCGCGTGCGCCGAAGCCAGGGAACTTGGCCTGCATCGCCTCTTTGTAAGCGGCCTGGATTGCCTCTTTCTCCTTGAAGGGAACGAAGCCGATTGCATTCCATTTCTCTGCAAAGGCCGATGCCGCCGCACGTGCCTCCTCCGCATTCTCCGGAACCTCGAATGCATTGATTTCAGCGATGAGGGCCTTCTTGGCGGAGAGGTTTGCGCGGAAGTCGTTCTTCGGACGGTCTTCGCTCTTGTCGCGCTCGTCGAAGAAGGCGTCGCATGCGGCGCGGAAGCGCTTCCACAGCTGTTCGCTCTTCTTGCGGGGCACTGCGCCGATTTCCTTCCACATCTTCTGGAGCTCGATCAGACGGTCGCCGGTAGCTTTCCAATCCTTGCTGTCCTTCAGAGATTCGGCCTCCTCGATGATGGCCATCTTGCGCTCCATGTTGCCGGACATGTTCTCCTTGAACTCGTTGTAGTATTCCCTCTTGCGGGCGAAGAACGCATCGCATGCTGCACGGAAGCGGTCGTAGATCTTCTGGTTCTCCTTGCGGGTTGCGAAGCCGATCTTGCGCCATTCCGCCTGGATGTCCTCAATCTCCTTGGACAGGCTGTTCCACTGGTTGGAAGAGGTGATTTCGCGTGCGGCGATTTCCTCCACCTTCTCGCACAGTGCGGTCTTGGCGGCGAGGTTTGCAACCTGCTGGTCCTTGAGGCCCTCGAAGTGAGCCTGATATTTCTTGTTGATTACGGCAGTTGCAGCGCGGAACCTCTCCCAGATGGAATCCCTGTATTCCTTGGCAACGGGGCCGTATTCCTTCCACTGCTCGTGGAGTTTCTGGAGCTCCTTGAACGCCTCCACGGAATTCTCGTCCTGGGCAAGCTTTTCAGCCTGCTCGCAGAACTCAGTCTTGGCCTCGAGGTTCTTCTTGAAGTCCAGGTCCCTCAACTCGCGGTTGATCTGGACGAGGTCGTAGAACTTCTCCACGTTCACCTGATAGGTGTCGTTCACGTCGCGGAAGCGGGTCTGCGGCACGGGGCCGGTTTCCCTCCAGCGATTCTGGATGTCGCGGAACTTGGGGAAGGTGTCCTTCATCTCTCCACCTTCCTCGATGAGAGCCTTGAGCTCCTCGATGAGGCCGAGCTTCACCTGAAGGTTCTCCTCCTTCTTGGCGTCCTGCTCCTTGTTGTATGCGGCCCTTTCCGCCCTGTACTTATTATATATGGCTTTGAAACCCTCCTCTATCGCCACGAACGGGCTCTTGCTCGCCACGGGCTCTTCCGCGGCGGGAACCTCTGCGAGAGCCGCAGGCTGTACCGCCGCCTCATCCGCAGGCTGCTCGTCCACTGCCGGCGGTTCCTCGATCGGCGATTCCTCTCCGGCTTCCGCCTTCTCGCGGCCGAGCCTCTTGTAGAATGCCGACTTAATGGCCTCCGCCTCTTTGGAGCGCTTCATTCTGTCTACACTTTCACTCAATTCCTGGAACATGGCCGAAAGTTCCGCGAGAGTCTTCTCCCCGAAGTTCACCACGGTCTCCTTCACATCCGCGGCCTTCTCTACAACGGCGTCCTTCACATCGGCCGCCTTATCGGCAACCTGGTCCTTCACCTCCACGGCTTTGTCCCTGGCCTCCACGGCCTTATCCGCCGCTTCTTCCTTGGCCATAGCCACGGTTTCCTTCACTTCGGCCAGTTTTGCCGATGCTTTTTCTTTCACCTCCGCCATCTTTGCCGATGCTTTCTCTTTCACCTCGGCGGCCTTCTCCTTCAGATCCTGGATCTTCTCGGTGATCTTGGCGCCGACAGCTTCCGTGAGGGCTTCTACTTTCTGTGCAACTTCCGATGCCGCCTCTTTCACGGAGACGGGTTCCTGCTGCTGTGCTACATCTGAGGTTTCCGGCTGGATGGCCTCAGGCTTCAATTCTTCACTCATAATAATGAATTACCTAAGTTTAACAAAACGTACAACTTGCAAATATAAGCAATTTTTTCGATTTTTGCAGTCTAAAACGTTCGTGCGATGAGAATAGATATACTGTCCGTAGTACCTGAACTGCTGGAAAGCCCTCTGGCCCACTCCATCCCGGGGCGCGCCGTGAAGAAGGGGCTCGTGGAAATCCATGTGCACAACCTCCGCAAATACGGCCTTGGCCCCCGCCTCACGGTAGACGACTACTGCTACGGCGGAGACGCCGGCATGGTAATGATGGTGGAGCCCGTTTTCCGCATGATCGAGGAACTCACCTCGGAGCGCCACTACGACGAAATCATCTACATGGCCCCGGACGGCGAAATCTTCGACCAGGGCATGGCCAACGAACTGTCCCTCAAGGAGAACATAATCATCCTCTGCGGCCACTACAAAGGCATCGACGAACGCATCCGCGAGCACCTCATCACCCGCGAAATCTCCGTCGGCGACTTCGTGGTGAGCGGCGGCGAAATCCCCGCGGCCCTGGTGGCGGACAGCATCATCCGCCTCATCCCCGGGGTTCTCACCGACGAAACGTCGGCCCTCAGCGATTCCTTCCAGGAAGGCCTTGTGTCGCCACCCGTGTACACCCGCCCCGCCTCTTTCAACGGCTGGGACGTACCGGAAGTACTCCTCAGCGGCAACCCCAAGCTCATCCGCGACTGGCAGGACGAACAGGCCCTCAAACGCACCCGTGAGCGCCGCCCCGGGCTCCTTGAAAAATGACGGACCAGGAACTCATATCGCTGCTTGAAGCCCACGGAGTGCGCGTTACCGCAAACCGCCTCCTCATCGTGCGCGCCCTTGATGCCGCCGGCCGCCCCCTCAGCATGACCGAACTGGAAGACGCCCTCGAGAGCGTGGATAAATCAGTAGTGTTCCGCTCCCTGCAGCAGTTCCGCGAGACCGGCCTCGTGCACGTTCTGGAAGACTCCGCAAACGGCACCCGCTACGAACTCTGCCACTCCCACGGCACCCACGACGACGACCTCCACGTCCACTTCTACTGCGAACGCTGCCACCGCACCTTCTGCCTTGAAGACGTCCCCGTCCCCTCCGTCCCCATCCCCTCCGGCTTCACCCTCCACACCTCCTCCCACCTCCTCCGCGGCATTTGCCCTGATTGCAGATAAAAGGTTTTTTTGTTATCTTTGTGGGATAAAAGAAACCTAAGCCACAATGATCAATAACGAAGCCCTGCGCTGCCTGTTATGCAAGAAGCCCAAGTGTTCACTACAGGGCTGCCCAGTGCATACTCCCGTACCGGAGGCCATGCAACTGTACCGCGAAGGAAAACTGGACGAGGCCGGAAGGCTGCTGTTCGACTATAACCCCTTGTCGGCCATTACATCACGGGTGTGCGACTGGAGGCAGTTCTGCTATGGAAACTGCGTCCTTAACATTAAGCAGGCCCCGGTGAGATGGTACGAAATCGAGCAGGAGATTTCGGGCCGATATCTCCTCCGCAAGCCCGCCCTCAGGCGCGTATCGGACGAACTCAAGAACAAACATATAACCCTCATAGGAGCGGGCCCCGTGGGCCTTTCCGCCGCAATCTGGCTGTACAGGGCCGGGGCGCTGGTAACCATTATCGACGCAGCCCCAAGGATGGGCGGCGTGCTCCGCTACGGCATCCCTTCGTTCCGCCTGGAGCGGAAGTGGATCGACGCCCTTGAGTCCATGCTCATCAAGGCCGGCATCATGTTCGTGCCGGACACCAAGGTAACCAACCTCCTGAACTACGCCAAGAGGGCGGATGCGGTTCTCATCGGCACGGGAGCCGAAAGGCCCGCCACCCTGAACATCCCCGGGGAAGACAATCCCCTGGTGTTACAGGCCCTCCCCTTCCTGAAGAATCCGGAAAATTTCAAGCTTGGCAAAAAAGTAATAATCATAGGCGGCGGCAACGTGGCGATGGACGCCTGCCGCACCGCGGCCCGCAGCGGCTGCGACACCTGGGTATACTACCGCAAAACCTTCGAAAACATGCCCGCCAACCCCCTGGAAGTGGAAGAAGCCCGCAAAGACGGCGTGCAGTTCTGCACCTTCCAGGCCCCCGTGGCGGTCATAGACGGCGGCGTCCTGTTCTGCGACTGCGAGAACGTCACGGGCCCGGACGGCAAAATCGTCACCCGCATAATCGACGGCACGGAGCACCTGGTGGAATGCGACAATCTTATACTCGCAATAAGCGAGAAACCGGACTTCAGCATCCTTGAAGGCAGCGGCGCCACGTTCAACATCCACGGCTGGCCGGAAGCCGGCCCCGATTACAAGATCAACGGCCTTTCCAACGTGTACATCGCCGGCGACTTCGCCCTGGGCCCCAGAACCGTGGTGGAAGCCGTCGCAACATCCCGCACAGTTACTGAAGCCCTTAAAAACAGTCTCAGATGAAAGCAGTGCTGATTTATTCCGGAGGCCTGGACAGCACCACCCTCCTGCACGAATACCGAAGTGAAATCTCCCTGGCGGTGAGCTTCGACTACGGCTCCAGGCACAACGCCCGCGAAATCGGATATGCCCGCCACAACTGCAACAAGCTGGGCATCCGCCACCTTATCATTCCGCTCGACTTCATCGGCCAGTACTTCAAAAGCAGCCTCCTGAAAGGCGGAGCCCCCATTCCCGAAGGCAATTATGCCGATGAAAACATGCGCTCCACCGTGGTCCCCTTCCGGAACGGAATAATGCTTTCCGTCGCCGTGGGCCTAGCGGAAAGCCTGGAACTGGACACTGTGCTTAGCGCAAACCATAGCGGGGACCACGCTATCTACCCGGACTGCCGCCCTGAATTCATCGACGCCTTTTCCAGTGCCGCAGAGCACGGCACCTACAACGGCGTTAAGGTGGTTTCCCCGTACTGCAACCTCAGCAAGAGGCAAATCGCCCTGAGGGGTAAAGACCTTGGCGTAGACTTTTCCCTCACCTACTCCTGCTACAACGGCGGCGAAAAGCACTGCGGCCGCTGCGGCACCTGCAACGAAAGAAAAGAGGCCCTCGAGGGCTTCGACCCCACAGAATACGAAGAATAATATGTATTACGTTTGCAAGAGACTTGAGATCTCATCGGCCCACTCCCTCATGCTCTCCTACGAGAGCAAGTGCGAGGAACTGCACGGCCACAACTGGATTGTGAAAATCTTCTGCCGGAGCGAAAAACTCAACCCGGACGGCATGGTGACGGATTTCACCCTCATCAAGAAGAAGATAGCCGGCGCGCTGGACCACAAGAACCTGAACGAAGTGTTCGACTTCAATCCCACCGCGGAAAACATCGCAAAATGGATTTGCGACAACGTGGAAAACGCCTATCGCGTGGAAGTGTGGGAGAGCGAGATGAACATGGCGGCTTATGAAATATAAGGTAAACGAGATTTTCTACTCTCTCCAGGGCGAAGGCTACTGGACTGGCACCCCCATGGTGTTCGTGCGCTTCAGTGGCTGCAACCTCAAATGCCCATGGTGCGACACCAGCCACGAGAGCGGCGAGGAAATGACTGCCGATGAAATCCTGCGCGCAGTCCAGAACGCCTCTGAAGGCCTAGCCAGGCGCGTGTGCCTCACCGGCGGCGAACCCCTCCTTCAGGCCGATGCCCCCCTCCTCGAAGCCCTCCACGCCCATGGCTACCACATCCACGCCGAAACCAACGGCACCCTTCCCCGCCCCGAAGGCCTGGACTGGGTTACGATGAGCCCCAAGGGCAAAACCGCGCTCTCCAACCCGGACGAAATCAAACTCGTCTACGAAGGCGGCACCCCGGACCTGACAAAATGGGAAGCCCTCTGCGGCAACCTCTTCCTCCAGCCCTGCGACACCGGCAACCCCGAGAGCAACCGCGAAATCCTGCAGCAAACTATACATTATGTTAAGCAAAACGCCAAATGGCGTCTATCCCTGCAAACACATAAATTGATTAACATAAAATGAAAAAAGAAGGTATGTTCCCAAAACCATAGACGCCCATGTCTTTGTGAATGGGAGGGGCCCACTTGTGGGAGGGATAGGACCGTAGGTCCGTAGTTTTGGGAACATACCTTCTTTTTAATAATTAAAACAAATGAACGAATTTGACGTAATTGTAATCGGTGGAGGCATCACAGGAGCCGGAACGGCGCGGGATTGCGCGCTGCGCGGGCTCAAGGTGCTGCTGGTGGAACGGTTCGACATGTCCACCGGCGCCACCGGGCGGAATCACGGGCTGCTGCACAGCGGTGCGCGCTATGCCGTGACAGACCGCGAATCGGCCGCGGAATGCATCGCGGAGAACAAGATTCTCCGAAAGATCGCGCCCCACTGCATCGACCCCACCGGAGGCCTTTTCCTCACCCTGCCGGACGACGACCTCAACTACCAGGGCACCTTCGTGGAAGCCTGCAAGGGGGCCGGAATCGACGCGGAGATCATCGACCCCAGGGAGGCCCTCGCGATGGAGCCATCGGCAAACAGGGAAATGATCGGAGCGGTGAAGGTGCCGGATGCAAGCGTGGATCCATTCCGCCTGTGCGCATCCAACCTGCTGGACGCAAAACTCCACGGAGCAACCATCCTGCTGTACACGGAGGTCACCGGCTTCATCATGGAAGGAAGCCGCGTGCTGGGCGTGAAAACCCTCAACCACAAAACCGGCGAGGAAGGCTCATATTACGCCAAAATCACAGTTAACGCAGCCGGAATCTGGGGCATGTCCGTCATGGAAAAGGCGGGCATCACCGTGGGGATGTTCCCCTCCAAGGGAGCCCTCCTCATCTTCGCCCACAGGGTGAACCGCATGGTGCTCAACCGCTGCCGCAAGCCCGCCAATGCCGACATTCTGGTGCCCGGAGGCACGGTGAGCATAATCGGCACAACCTCCACGCGCGTGCCGCTGGAAGAGTGCAACAACCCCCAGGTAACACCTGACGAAGTGAACCTTCTCATCGGCGAGGGCGTGAAACTCTCCCCCACCCTGGCGGAAACACGTATCCTGCGGGCCTTCGCCGGTGTGCGCCCGCTCGTGAGTTCGGACAACGACCCTTCCGGGCGCAGCATTTCCCGCGGCGCCGTTTGCCTGGACCACGCCTCCCGTGACGGCATGGAAGGCCTCGTGACAATTACCGGCGGAAAGCTCACCACGTACCGCCTCATGGCCGAAATGGCCACGGATATGGTTTGCCGCAAACTCGGCATGCATGTCCGCTGCCAAACCGCATGGACTCCCCTGCCCGGCGCGGAAGGCCACAGCTTTAAGGAAACCGCAGATACCATCTGGCGCACTCCCGCCAATAAACCCGAGGAGCCGGACATCTACGGCGACGCCCTCGTATGCGAGTGCGAAAACATCAGCGTAGGCGAGCTGGAGGCAGCAATCAAGCACCTGGGAGCAGGAAGCCTGGTAGACCTGAGGCGCCGCACACGCATGGGCATGGGCACCTGCCAGGGCGAACTCTGCGGCTGCCGCGCAGCCCGCATCCTCGCCCGCGAGGGCCTCGGCGACAAAGCCTTGAGCGACCTTCGCTCCTTCATGGCGGAACGCTGGAAAGGCATCTACCCCATCGCATGGGGAGACGCCCTGCGCGAAGCAGAATACACTCAGTGGGTTTATAAACACGTGCTTGGAATATGAGGTTCGATACTATAATAATAGGTGGCGGCCTTGCGGGGCTCACCGCAGGCATCAGGCTCCAGGAAGAGGGGCGCCGCACCGCGATAGTGAGCAGCGGACAAAGCGCGCTGCACTTCTTCTCCGGCTCCTTCGAGAGCCTCAAGGACTGCCCGGAGGCTGAAGAACTCTTCGACAGGGCCGGAGTGAGACTCCATAACTTACCCGGCAGCCGCAGGCTTCTTCCCGGCGGAGCGTTCCGCGAGGCGGTTCTCTCGCTTGGAGATGTATCTCTTCTTCCCGGAGAAGGTCCCATCGGCAAAAAAGCCCTCATCGTCAGTTTCAACGGATATCACGACTTCTTCCCGGAACTGCTCGAGGGCGCCCTTGAAAAAGACGGCACCCCCAGCATCCAAGGCATAGTGGAGATGGAAGAGCTCGCTGCCCTTCGCAAGAGCCCCACTGAAATGCGCTCCGTGAATATCGCCCGCGTTTTGGACAAATGCCCGGACAAGTTCGTCCAGAAAGTGAAAGAGCTCCTGGCCGATGGCGTAGACACGGTGATTCTCCCCCAGGTATTCGGCCTGGACGGCGACGAAGTTCCCCGCGCCATAAGCGAAGGCCTCGCGCCCCTGAAGGTGATCTTCGTGGGCACCCTTCCCCCGTCGGTTCCCGGAATCCGCACCCAGAACATGCTCCGGAGGCGTTACGAGCGCCTTGGCGGCACATTCATCATCGGCGACAGCGTGGTTTCCGGCGCGGTTCACGAGGGCATTGTGAGTTCCGTTGCATCGCACAATCTGGACACCTATCGCCTCTTTGCCGATAATTTCATCCTCTGCAGCGGCAGCTTTTTCTCCAAAGGCCTCCATTCCAGCCCCACGGCAATCGAAGAGCCGGTATTCGGCCTGGACGTGGAATTCCCCGAGGACCGCTCCCTCTGGTACGAGGCGGATTTCTTCGAGCCCCAGCCCTACATGGGAATAGGAGTCAAGGCCGATAAAGACCTGCACCCCAGCATCGGCGGTGAGAAGGTTACAAACCTCTATGTGGCAGGAGCAATCCTCGGAGCATCAAAAGACGGAAAATACGGTACCGGCGCCGGCAAGGCCATCAAATCGGCCCTTGCCGCGGCAAACAAAATCTTGAGCCTATGACATTCCAGGAATATACCTCCAGCGTGCACAACTTCGAGGAGTGCATGAAATGTACGATATGCACCGCATATTGCCCCGTCGTACCCGTTAACCCGGACTATCCCGGCCCCAAGCAGGCCGGCCCGGACGGAGAGAGACTCCGCCTGAGCGATCCCCTGTTCTTCAACCGGGCCCTCAAATACTGCCTCAACTGCAAGCGCTGCGAAGTGGTTTGCCCCTCCGGCGTGAAGGTGGGCGACCTCATCCAGGAAGCGCGCCTGCGCTTCGACAATTCGAAACCGAAGCTGCGCGACCGCATCCTTGCAAGCACCGACTTCATGGGCTCCATGGCGCGCCCCTTCGCCCCCATCGTGAACGCGGTAACGGGCATGGGCATCGCCAAAGCGGTGATGGACGGCGTCCTTGCCGTGGACAAGCACCGCACCTTCCCCAAGTACAGCTCTTCCAGTTTCGAGAAATGGCTGCGCAAACAGGAGTCAAAACAGGGCTCCTATCCCCGCCAGGTGGCATATTTCCACGGCTGCTACGTGGAATACAACAACCCCCAGCAGGGCAAGGACCTGGTGAAGGTCCTCAACGCCCTGGGCGTTGGCGTGCAGCTGCTCGAGGGCGAGAAATGCTGTGGGGTGGCCGCCATCTCCAACAGGCTTGAGAAACAGGCCTGCAAGAATGCCCAGGCCAACCTGGAGGCCATCGGCAAGGCCGTGGCCCAGGGGCTCACGGTGGTGAATCTCTCATCGTCCTGCACATTCGCGATAAGAGACGAATATCCCTCGATACTGAAGCTGGACAACTCTGCGGTGAAGGATTCGGTGGTTCTGGCAACCCGCTATATCTGGCAGATGCTGGAAAGCGGCACGGTGGAACTCCGCTTCAAGAAGGACCTTAAGCCTCTGAGGGTTGTATACCACACTCCCTGCCATTTGCAGAAACTCGGCTGGAGTATGTTCAGCAAGGAACTGCTCAAGCTCATCCCCAACATAGAACTAATCCCGCTCGAACAGAACTGCTGCGGAATCGCGGGAACCTACGGATTCAAGAAGGAGAACTATGAGACTTCGATGGCCATCGGCGAAAAGCTCTTCGAACAGATCCGCAAGGCCAATCCGGATATTGTCGCCACCGACTGCGAAACCTGCCGCTGGCAGATAGAAATGGGAACGGGATACCCCGTGAGGCATCCCGTGTCTTTATTTGCCGATGCGCTCGAGGATCCTCTTGCGTAGAACGGGGCTTTGATCCAGGCCGGAGTCCATCTTGTCGGCCTGGTCCAGCCACTTCAGGGCGAGTTCATAATCGCCGAGCATATAGAAGGCCGTCGCTATGTTGAAACTTGCGCAGGCCCTCTTTTGGTAGTCCCTGGACTTGAGGAAAGGCGTCCACAGGTCCACCGCCTTGATCCAGTTGAACTTCTGGGCCTGTATGATGGGAGCGCCCCAGTCCTGGTTGGAGAGATCGTCGAAATAGTAAAGTGCATACTGCTCCAGTTTCCAGGTGGAGATAAAGGAACTGCCAAGCTGGATGCCAACCCTGTCGGCATGGAAAGCGGCCTGGCGCTTTGCCTCCGAAGCAAGGCTCTCCTGGGTGAGCATGCCGCTGTTGTACACTCCGATCTGGATGTTGCTGCCGCCCTTGTAGCTGTGGAAGGTATCCACGCCTTCCATGCTGTCGAACACGTACATCTGCAGGGTGAACGGCACGTTGGAGGTGCTCACATAAGCAGAGTCCACGTTCACTATGCGGCCGCGGTTTGCATTGTTTGCGCCCACTGTGATTGCTCCGAACTGAGGTTTATCCAGCAGGAACAGCACGTCCTGGTCGCTGTCCATGAAGTATTGGTGCATGAGCTCCAGATCCACCTGGGCCGATACGGGCACCTGGAAGATGGGAATCACTTCCTCTCCCCCGAAGTAGTCCTTCTCCAGGGTTCTGGCAAGGCCGGACGCCGCGGTGAGCGAGAACAGCGAATCCGTGGGGGTGCCGTCGCACATGTATGCAATCGCTATGGACTTACGGTTCAGATCCAATCCCGAGCTGGAAGGATGCCGCATCTCCAGCTGCAGCGGATATATCGAAGCGGAACAGCCCCACAGGACCACTGCCGCCAATGCAAGAAAAACTGCTTTCCTTATCATATAAACCATTCCGTTAAGTCGTCGGGAACAAAACTCCCTCCTCTTATCTACATTATAACACTACGTTTGTCATTTCGAGCCTCACTTATTGTCATTTCGAGCCTCACTTATTGTCATTTCGAGCGAAGTCGAGAAATCTGTTAAATTGCTTCAATAATCTTGCCGCAGGGCACTGCCTCCAGGTCATATTCATACGCTGCGGTGATTTTTACGTCGATAAACTTGCCGATATAGGCCGATGCGTCGGCTTTCGGCGGCAGTTTCACCAGAATCTCGCCGTCCACTTCCGGGCTTTCGTACTCGCTGCGGCACACAAGCGTTCCGTCCACGGCATCGTCCACAAGGACGCGCACCGTGGAGCCCACGCGGGACTGGTTGAACGCGAGCGAAATCTCCCGCTGATGCTGCATAAGGCGCTGCAGGCGGCCCAGCTTTGTGCGGCGTGTAACGCTGTCGCGGAGGTTCTGCGCGCCCCAGGTGCCCTCCTCTTCCGAGTAGGCGAAGGCGCCAAGGCGCTCGAAGCGGGCCTCGCCGAGGAAACGCAGCAGCTCGTTGAACTCCTTTCTGCCCTCCCCCGGATGCCCCACCATCATGGTGGTGCGAAGAACCACGCCCGGCACTTTCTCGCGCATCTTGCGAACAAGCGCCCGGGTGCGGGCCCCGTCCACGCTGCGGTGCATGGCCGAAAGCACCGGATCCGCCACATGCTGAAGCGGAATATCCAGATATCGGCATATCTTGGGATTGGAGGCCATCTCGTCCAGGACATCCTCCGGGAAGGAATCCGGATAGCTGTAGTGGATGCGTATCCACTCTATCCCCGGAACCTCCGAAAGCTTGTGCAGGAGTTCCGCCAGGGCGCGTCTCTTGTAAAGGTCCAGGCCGTACCAGGTGCTGTCCTGGGCAATTACCACGAGTTCCCTGACTCCTTCTGCGGCAAGCTGCTCCGCCTCCTTCACCAGCGTTGCCATGGGCACCGAGCGGTGACGGCCGCGGATAAGCGGGATGGCGCAGTACGAGCAGCGTCGGTCGCAGCCTTCCGAAATCTTCAGGAAGGCATAAGGCAGGCGCTTCGTGGCGCTGGTGCGCATATAGGCCGATGCCTTATCCGGCTCGCATCCCAGCGCCCGCACTACGGGCGCAAGGTCCCTCGCGCCGAACCAGCCGTCCACCTCCGGGATGAGCTTGCGGAGCTCGGAGGGATAGCGCTGCGACAGGCAGCCCATCACCAGAAGGCGCCGGATGCGCCCGTCGGCCTTGAGCTGTGCCTGCTCCAGTATTACGTTTATGGATTCCTCCTTCGCGTCTCCGATAAAGCCGCAGGTGTTCACGATAACGGTGTGGGCGTCCCTTGGATCGTCCTCCGGGAGAATCTCATACGAGGGCTTCACCTGAAAGAGGAGATGTTCGGTGTCCACGCTGTTCTTGGAACAGCCCAGGGTTATGACGCGGAGCGGGAGCATTTATTCTGCCGCGGGTTCTTCCTCCTCGGTCACAAAGTCTAAAGAGGCGTACTTCTTGAGACAGTTGTACCACTCCACGACTTTCTTCATGTGGGAGAGATAGAAGCGGTCCGGGTCGTAGTCCGGGAGGGCCTTCTTGAACACTGCGAGGATATCCTTCTCCGGCGATTTCGCCGTGGGGGCCTCCTTATCGCCAAGGGCCTCGTGCATCTTCACGAAAACCTCTTTGAGCTTCACCTCGCCCTCCATCGTGTAGATGGAAATGTCTTCAAGCGTGGTGATGCCGGCATTGGCGGCGAAATTGGTGCGCTTGCCGCTCTCCAGCGACTCTGCGATGGCGCCGGTGCGCGACTGGGCGATATAGTTGAACAGGCCGTGCTGACCACGGACGGAAAGGATTTTTGCAAGATCTGTTTTCATAGCATTCGTTTTATCATGCAAATATAACACTTTTTCCCCGTAATTGCACCCCCGACCGCCCCATGGCGGCTGGGAAAACGTGCGTAGGGGTGTCATCCGATGGACCTCTACTCGCACCGGAGGACGGAGTAGGCGCTGGCGACGGCTGCGGAGAGGTCTTCCAGGGAGCCGGAATTGTCGATGACGATATCGGCACGGGATTCGGGGACGGGGTTCTGCGAGCCGATGCGGGCGAGAGCCTCCTCGGGCGAGGAGCCGTCGCGCTCCTGAACGCGTGCAAGGCGCACCTGGAGGGAGGCTTTCACCAGAACCACGGTGGCGGCATCCGCAAGCGCGGAGAACGCAGGCTTTGAAAGGATAACGGCCGATTCCAGCACTACGAACGGCGCCGCCGGGAAGCCTTCTTTCCAGCGCTGAAAGTCCTGCAGCACAAAGGGATACACCACGGCCTCCAGCTTTTCGCGGGCGGCGGGGTCGTTGAAGATGATGGAGGCCAGAAGGCGGCGGTCCAGAGGGGCAGGGCAAGACGGTGAGCCCGGGTGTGCCAATTCCTTCGGTGAGCCCGGGGCGCAGTTGCCATCGGCCCCCTTACGCAAAGAAACCCCAAGTGCCTCCTCGATGGCGGGCACCAGAGAGGGCTCGCTGTCGTATAGGGCTTTTGTCCGGGAATCCGAATCATACACGGGGATGCCGCGCTCCGAGAGCATGGCCGCCACAACGGACTTGCCGCTGCCTATTCCTCCTGTGAGTATGACGGTACGAGGCATTACTCCCCTTCCACTTCAAAGCACTCGAAAACTTCCGGCTCCACCCTGTAGCTGATAACGCCCGCGGGGAGATGGCCGCTGCGGGGAACGCACCGCCCGTTAATGGAGTTCTTGAAGTCGTTATAGTCGATATAAAGGTCCATATGTTCGCTGGGATCCTTGCTCCCGAGGGGGAAGGAGCAGCGCACGTAAACCATTGCAGTGGAGGGATATACACTGAAACGGGCGCCTTCCGGAGCCCCGCGCATTTCCATGTTAAGGCGTGTCTGGAGTTCCACGAAACGGGCAACCTCCAGGGAATAGTTCACCTCCTGGACCGACGTGCGCACGCCGCGGACCTGGTTCAGCCGCACAACCCCGTGACGGTCCTTATCCACCTGAAGGAGTTCCAGAGGCACGGTATTGACCTCCGTGATACCCTCCAGACGGGCGACCTCGCCGTAAACGATCACCGAATCCGGGCTTATCTTCACCGGCGAAACCGCCATGTACTGCGGGCTGAACGTAATGCTTTGCACCAGGTTCACCGGAACTTTCTTGCTGTTCTCGGCGGGGAAGGTAAACTCCAAAGTGTCCGTTATGAAGCCCTCCACGGTGGTTTCCTTTCCGAAGAAACGGTCCACGTAGGAGTTCTTGGCCGTTCCGCAGATGTACCACACGTCGCCGCCGGCATGATAGAGGTGGGAGCGGTCGAAGCTCACCTTCACCGGATTGCCCTTTTCCGCCCTTGAGGCCGATACCAGCCTGAAGCCGGAAGCCCTGCAGCGGGCCGATACCATGACGACGTTGGACGACACGTTGCTGTGCCCGTCGATGTTGCATTCCGCAACTACGGGTATGCTTATTATTCCGGGATACTCCTTGGAGAGGTTGGTGACGAACCACGTCAGAAGGGCCAGCAGAAGCGCCGTGAGAAAAAGAATCACGTCCCTTCTGCGGCTCTTGATGCGTTTGCCGATCCGAGTCCCTGCCACGGGAAAACTATCTCTGGTTCTGCTGGAAATCCGAGCTATCGCGCACGAGCCCCTGCTTGTCTACGCGGAGCTTCACGTCGCCATCCACCTTGATGAGGACGGTCTTTTCGTCAACCTCGGCGATTTCGCCGTAGATGCCTCCCACGGTGATGACTTTATCGCCCTTCTTCAGGCTGTTGCGGAACTCCTGCATCTTCTTCTGCTGCTTGCGCTGGGGAAGAATCATGAAAATGTACATGATAGCGAAAACGGCGATAAGCATGATCCACATGCTCATTCCGCCGCCTTTTGGGGGTTCTGCAGGCGCTGCCGCCTGAAGAGCGTAAATAAGGGAAGTTACCATATTGATTTAATTTAAACTGTGAGCTTTTTCAGCCGCCTCGCTCTCGCGGATAAGGCGGTCCAGCAGGCCGTTCACGAAACGGCCGCTCTTGGGGGTGGAATAGTACTTGGCTATTTCCACGTATTCGTTGATGGTGGCCCTCACGGGTATCTCCGGGAAGTGTTCCGCTTCCGCGAGTCCAAGGGCGATGATGACGATGTCCGTGGTGAAGAGACGGTCCCTGTCGAAGCGGGTTACCGAGTTTGCAACCTTGGCGTAATACTCGTCGAACTTGCCGAAGGCGGCGGTAAGGAGGCGGCGGGAGAAGTCCCGGTCGCTGTCCACGTTTTCCTTGCCGCGGGCCTTAAGGGCATCGCTTTGGTACAGGGCGGGAAGTTCCCATCGGCCAGTACGGGAGATATCGTCCAGGCTGTGGAGCACGGCACCCAGGGCATAGGCCAGTTCGTCTCTCCAGAAGATGGAACGGTCTTCCACGGCGGCTTCCACGGCGGGATTGTCTTCAAACTCTTCCGTGAAGATGTTCTTGAACAGCTTCACATCGTCCCTGAGAGTGCGGTTCTGAAGCATCTGATACTCCCGGAACCAGGGCTTGGCCTGGATGGAGGCGTAGAGGCCGTGGATGAGGGAATCTTCCTGATCCCAGTCCAGCTTGCAGCGCTCCAGGAGCTTGCCGAACTCAGGATCCTGCTCCAGAAGGGGCGAAAGGCCGTTCTGCACGAAGTTCATCGCAGGATTCAGATCCTCCTCCGTGGGATTGAACTTGCCGCGGGCTGCCTCCACGAGGCGTGCCGCCTCCTTGGTGAGGGGAACCACGATGGAAAGGAGATACAGATACAGTTCCCTGGTGGATTCGCAGGACGAGTCCAAGGTTTTGAGCGCCTCCTCCAGAGTGAGTGAACGGTTCTCCGCGTAGGAGTATAACACCTTGAAAACCTTTATTCTGAGTATCCTTCTATTGAGCATATACGCCGAAAGTTCAAAAATTTCAACAAAGATAGCTTTTTTCAAAGAATTTTCATTACATTTGTGAGTTAATAATACAAAATTTTGAAACTATGTATAGTGAAGATTACGATAGCCCCCGTTATTCGGGCAGAAGCAGCGAGGATGTATATTCCAACCCTGTAAGGGCCGGAAAGAGGACATACTTCTTCGACGTCAAAGCCACCAAGGGCAACAAGGACTACTACCTCACCATTACCGAAAGCAAGAAGCGCATGGAAGGTGACGGCTCGTTCACATTCGACAAACACAAGATTTTCCTCTACAAGGAAGACTTCGAGAAGTTTGCGGACGGCCTTCGCGACGCCGTGGAATTCATCCGCGCCAAACTGGGAAGCATCCCCCAGGCGGAAGAACCCGCAGCGCAGCAGGAGGAACAGGACAGCTTCTAGGTAACCCAGTTAAAACACGCCGGCCATGCTTGAAGATTTAAGAAAGAACATCGAAAAGCTCATCGCCCTGTATGAGGCAGAGAAAGTGGAGAACCAGCGTCTCCGGGAAGAACTCGCCCAGAGCAAGGAGGCCGGCGCAGCCTGCAAAAAGCAGATATCGGATCTGGAAACCAGGATAGAGACCCAGACGCTCACCCAAGCCTTTACCGCAGGCGGAGCATCGGACCGCGCCGCCGCAAAAGAAACAATCGACAAACTCATCAAGGAGATAGACAAGTGCATCTCCTGGCTGGAAAGTTAGCATGGACCGGAAGATTAGCATAAAAATAGGTGGAAGGGAATTCAAACTCACCGCATCCTCTCCCCAGCAGGAAGAGGCCATAAGGCTGGCAACCCAAACCATCAACAACCGCCTTCAGGACTATACCACTCGCCATCCCGGCAAGAACATCGTGGACATCATGTCCATGGTCGCTCTGAATGAGACCGTATCCCGGATAGTGCTCCAGAAGGAGCTCAAGAGCAGGGATGCGGAAACCGCGAAACTCGGTGAAGATCTGGATCGTTACCTATCCGGAGTTTAATAGATATAGCCGCCGCACCTCCCGCTGAAATCAACAAGTACTCAGTACCGGGTGCACTCAGGCAGCGGATGACAGGCCCGCTTGGACGGGAAGCCAGAACCTGCCGGGCTCCAAATCTTATGCGAATAAGATTTTCTGACAGGACGTAGCGGCGGCTTTTACAGATTACAATTGCTTAGGCAGGCAGCCCTTCAGGGGGGCAGCCTGCCGTTTATGTTGAAAACCAAAACCTACTATATATAAACATTATGGAAATACTTTTCTATATTCTGTGTTTCGTCGGCGGAGCAGTGCTGTCGCTGGCGGCTTATGTGCTTATCCGCAAATCCGTACTCAAAGGAAAGAGCGACAAGATAATCGAGCAGGCGGAACTTGAAGGCGAACGTATCCGCAACGAGAAGATTCTCTCCGCAAAAGAGAAATTCCTCGCCCTCAAGAGCGAACACGAGAAAACCGTGAACGAGCGCAACGCCCAGCTCCGGGATGCGGAATCCCGTATCAAGCAGAAGGAAAACACCGTTAACCAGAGGCTAGGAGAACTGGACCGCAAGTACAAGGATGTCGACAACCAGAAAAGGGCCCTGGGCATCCAGGAAGAGGCCCTTCACCGCAAGGAAGAGGAGTATGAGAACCTCATCTCCCAGGCCAACCGCCAGATTGAATCCATAGCCGGGATGAGCGCCCAGGAGGCCAAGGCCCAGCTGCTGGAGAACATGAAGGCGGAAGCCCGCACGGAGGCTCAGGCCTATATCAACGACTGCATCGACGAAGCCCGTCTGAACGCAGCCAAGGAGGCCAAGCGCATTGTCATCAACACCATCCAGCGCACCGCAACGGAAACGGCCATCGAGAATGCCGTCACCACCTTCCCTATCGACAGCGACGAAATCAAGGGCCGCATCATCGGCCGTGAGGGCCGCAATATCAGGGCCCTGGAAGCCGCAACCGGTGTAGAAATCGTGGTAGACGACACCCCGGACGCCATCCTCCTGAGCGCCTTCGATCCGGTTCGCCGAGAGGTGGCCCGCCTGGCCCTGCACCAGCTGGTCATTGACGGCCGCATCCATCCCGCACGCATCGAGGAAGTAGTTTCCAAGGTGCAGAAGCAGCTGGAGGAAGAGATTCTGGAAACCGGCAAGCGCACCTGCATCGACCTTGGAATCCACGGTCTGTCGATGGAGCTCGTGAGGCTAATCGGACGCATGAAATACCGTTCTTCCTACGGGCAGAACCTGCTGCAGCACTCACGTGAGGTTGCCAACATCTGCGCCATCATGGCGTCGGAACTGGGCCTCAACCCCAAGATTGCAAAGCGCGCGGGCCTGCTGCACGATATCGGCAAGGTATCCACCGAAGAACCGGATCTGCCTCACGCCCTCCTGGGCATGAAACTGGCGGAGCAGTACAAGGAGAAACCGGAAATCTGCAACGCCATCGGCGCCCACCACGAAGAAACGGAGATGACCTCCCTCTACGCACCTCTGGTGCTGGTTGGAGACGCCATTTCCGGTGCCCGTCCCGGTGCAAGGCGTGAAATCATCGAATCCTACATCAAGAGGCTCAAGGGAATGGAAGACCTGGCGGAGAACTATCCCGGCGTCACCAAGGCATACGCCATCCAGGCCGGCCGCGAACTGCGCGTAATCGTCGGAGCGTCCGAGGTGAGCGACCAGCAGGCGGAAATCCTTTCCGGCGAGATTGCAAAGAAGATTCAGGACGAAATGACTTATCCCGGCCAGGTGAAGATCACCGTTATCCGGGAAACCCGCTCGGTATCCTATGCGAAGTAAACTCCTGGTCACGGCGCTGGCCCTTGTCACAGGGCTGTCGGCACTGGCTGCCCCCCAGAGCGACTGGACAGCCAAATGGGACGTCCAGGCCGTAAAAGCGGATTCCGTATGGGCCGTTACCATCAAGGCGGAAATAGCCCCCGGCATCCATATCTACGGCATCGACAACGAGTGGAATCCTGTAAGCGTGGAATACGCTCCCGGCATTATCGCGGAGCCGCTCCAGCAGGTAACAGCCCCCACGGTTTTCAACGGGGAAAACGTGCTTTTCAAAGAGGCCGTTTTCACCCAGATGGTATCGGCCCCGGAAGGCACCGCCATTTCCGGAACCATCCGCTGGCAGGGATGTGCCGATGAAGCCTGCCGCATGCCGGAGGAGTTCGAATTCAGCATCTCCCCTGTCGCCGGGGAACATTCCACACCCATAGAAGAGGAACCCGCCGAAGGGAGCCGCCGGGGCATCTGGGGGCTCATTCTGGAAGCCATCCTCTGGGGCTTTGCCATGCTGCTCACGCCTTGCGTGTTCCCCATGGTGCCCATGACGGTGTCATTCTTCCTCAAAGGTTCATCCGGTAAGGGTGAAGGCCGCTTCAAGGCCTTCATGTACGGTCTTTTCATCGTCCTGCTGTACACGGTTCCCATCTGCGTTATCATCGGCCTCACAAGGCTCATCGGCGGAGATGCTGTTACAACGAACATCTTCCAGTGGCTTTCCACCCACTGGCTGCCCAACCTTATCTTCTTCGCGGTGTTCATGATTTTCGCAGCTTCGTTCTTCGGGGCTTTCGAGATTGTGCTTCCCTCGGGGTGGCAGAACCGCAGCGACCGGAATTCCGCCAAGAAAGGCCTCGCAGGCATATTCTTCATGGCGCTCACTCTGGTCCTGGTGTCTTTCTCATGCACCGGGCCGGTTGTGGGTTCGGTTCTTATCCGCTCAACCAGCGGCGAGTTCTGGGCCCCCATGGTAACCATGCTGGCCTTCTCCGTGGCCTTCGCCCTCCCCTTCACCCTGCTGGCCCTGTTCCCGCAGATGCTCACAAAGCTAAAGAGCGGCTCCTGGCTTAACTCCGTGAAGGTTGTGATGGGCTTCATCGAACTTGCCCTCGGCCTCAAATTCCTGTCCATGGCAGACCAGAGTTATCACTGGGGCATCCTTGACAGGGAGGTGTATCTGGCCATCTGGATAGTGATCTTCACCCTTCTGGGCTTCTACCTTCTGGGCAAGATCCGCTTCAAGTACGACGACAAAGTGGAGCATATCGGCATAGTGAGGCTCACCCTCGCAATTGCCGTGTTCAGTTTTGTGGTGTACATGGTTCCCGGCATGTTCGGAGCGCCTCTGAAGGCTCTCTCCGGATATCTTCCGCCCATGGAAACCCAGGATTTCGTACTGGGTTCAGAGCCCGGAACCGTGGTGAAGGAAGTGCCTGCGGATGGAGTCAAACCCATCGCCCACAACCTTCCGGCGTACATGACTCTTGAGGAAGGCCTCGCCGCGGCCGCAGAAGAGGGGAAACCGGTCTTTGTAGACGTAACAGGC
>JAEEGG010005258.1_pt1 | contig 30875 bp, 22 predicted proteins | sample 9134161 | NCBI WGS metagenome assembly JAEEGG01 (sample SAMN16246543, study PRJNA631951) | gut metagenome | biome: gut microbiome; feature: rumen; material: CR-attached | host: Bos | place: Iran: Karaj | collected 2018-10
TCTGGTCATTGAAGGGCGGCGATGTTGTGACGAATGGCGACATCAGCACCATCCGCTTTACTGGCGTGCAGGAGACTTATGGCTCGATGGGCTTGGTGAAGAATAATATCGTAACCATCTCGTTCGCCGTGAATAGCAACGGCAAGACTCTGACTGGCGATATCACGTATCTGCAGAAGAACGAGGCTAAGATGAAGCCCGTAGTGGAGAAGATTCTCGCATCGCTGAAGGCTAAGTCAGAAGAATAAATCAATTATGACAACAGAAGAAATTATCGGTTATGGAGTGATAGGGGCCATTGGTCTTGCAATGGTCCTTGGACTCCTTGTCTGGATTTGGGAAATCGTGAAGACGATTCAGGCCAAAAGCCGTCTCAATAAGGAACTGACGTGGTATTGTGACATCCCCGTTGACGACAACCTGAAACTAGCCTCCTACATAATGGGTGAGTATGGGTCCTCTTGTAGCAACAAGTGTCTGCTCTCAGCCAGCCTACTGAAGCTGGTGAATGAAGGCGTGTTGTCGGTGGAATGTCACGAGGATGCCGACGGGAAGCGGGCGCTGCGGTTTGCCGTTCACGACTTCACGCTGAGCACCGAGGAGCCCGAGATGATACATTCGCTCTACAACATCTTCCGCGAGGCAGCAGGCGAGGACGACGTGCTGGAGTCGCAGGAACTGAAGGAGTGGTTCGACACGGGGAAGAACGACTATAAGGTGCGCAAGTTTGTAGATCAGATGGAGCTGAACCTGAAGCCGAAGTACAAGCACAAGGACTTCCGTGCGATGCACGACGACGCGATGGAGGTGTTCGGACTCAAGAAGTTCCTCGAGGAATTCGCACTTTGGGACGAGCGTGAGCTGAAGGATGTAACGCTGTGGAAGGACTACATAGTATGGGCTACGCTCTTCGGCATCGCCGAGCAGGTAGTTCGCAACATGAAGCAGGTGAACCCTGAGTACTTCCGTATGGATGCAGTGGCTGCCCTGATGGCCGATGATGAGATGTTGCCAACTTTCAACAAGTCGATGCATAAGAGCATAAAGAACTCGATTGCCCGCTTTGAGGGTGACAAAGAGCGTGAAGAACGTCACAATCGTCGCTCGTCGGGTGGTAACTAAAGGTAAAATGTAACACATTAAAAAATAGTGATTTATGAAGAGACTATCATTAGCAATCATGTTGGCGCTGTGTACACTGGGCGTGTGGGCGCAGAACGGATGGATAGAAGTGAAATTCCTCGGGACTGGCCCCGACATCATGGACTTCGCATGGTCGTATGCCACCGACACTGACGGTAACGAGGACGCCGAACTCGACGAATCGTCGGCTGCGCTGCAGCAGGCACTCGAACGCTATCGCACGGGTCAGGAGCAAGCAGAGGGCTTTACGATTACCGTCGACAAGAAGGCAGGTTACATTCTCGTACAGTCGAAGCACGAGGGATTCACGTCGAAGTGGGAAATGTGCTATTGGAACATGGCCGACAAGAAACACAAGCTGTTTGCAATCTGCACCGAACTGTCGGAGAACGGCAAGCGCAGCGGACCGGGCCAGTACGACGGTCTGACGTTCTTCCGCTACGACAACACCACGCGGAAGATGAGAGCCTACGATGCTGGCGTGGACGTGCAGTACTTCAACATCAGTTACGGTCTGCCGCGCGTTGGCAAAGACATCACCGTGACGCACTGGAGTGAGAACGGCCGCGAGAAGTGGCAGACCACGCTGAAGTGGAACGGTAGTGGGTTTAATAAATGACAATTGATTCACAATATAATTAACCAATTAAAACAAGATAGTTATGAAAAAGTTTTTGATGTTTGTGGCCTTCGCAGCCATGTGTGTTACAGCTAATGCGCAGCAGAAGTGGGCTTATGAGAGCAACTATACTGAGGGCATTGCATGTGTGAAGGATGCTAACGGCAAGTGGGGACACATCAACGAGCAGGGTAAACTGGTCGGCCAGATGTGGCGCAACGTGAAGTATTTCCAGGAAGGGCTGGCGCCAGTGGAGACGCAGGACGAAAAATGGGGCTTTGTCGATAAGACCGGCAAGGTCGTCATCCCCTGCCAGTATTACTCAGTTGATTGGTTCGGCGAAGGGCTGGCAGCTGTATCCAAGACGGTGGACAACTGGCTGAAGTACGGCTTTATCGATAAGACAGGCAAGGAAGTGATCCCCTTCAAATATCGCACTGCATACAGTTTTAGCGAAGGGTTGGCTCCTGTGTCGGAAGACGACAAGACCTTTGGCTACATCGACAAGTCGGAAAAGGTTGTCATCCCCTTCAAGTTCAAGAAAGCCTATCCCTTCGAGCATGGCAAGGCCAGGGTGCAGGACGAGAACGGCAACTGGCGCAAGATTGACAAAACAGGTAAGTTTATAGATTAACCTAAACCATTATCATGATGAAGAGACTATCATTAGCAATCATGTTTGCGCTGTGTACGCTGGGCGTGTGGGCGCAGAAAGTCGATGTGAAATTCAAGGGCGCCCAGCCTAACATCCTGGATTTCGCCTTGTGGTATTTCACCCGTGCAGATGGTGACCCCGAGAATACGCCGGACGTATGGGAGGAAGGTGTAAAGACTTCGCTGCAATGTTACCAAACCGGCGACGAGCAGCCGCAGGGATTTAAGATTACCGTCGATATGAAGGCGGGCTATATTCTGGTGGAGCAGACCGATGAAGACGGCGAGTTCACGCACCGTTACGAGATGTGTTACTGGAACATGGCCGACCAAAAGCACAAACTGTTTGCGCTGAACATAGAGCTGTGGCAGGAAGGGATGCGCCTGAATCCCGGTCAGTACGACTGTCTGATGTTCTGGCGTTACGACAATGCCACGAAGCGGATGACATCTGTTGACATGGGTATCAAGATGGATTTCTTCAACACCTCGTATGGTTTGCCACGTATGGGCAAGGACATCACGGTGACGAAGTGGAACGAGGCCACGGGAAAGAAAACGACGCGGACGCTGAAGTGGAACGGACGCGGATTCAATAAATGATTGATTCTTGGCAGTGTCAAGCTGAAGAAATAACATCATTACAAATTCAAAGTCCAATGAGGAAAAGGATCATGACTCTGATGCTTACGGTGGTGGCAAAGCTGCCATTGTAGGCACAGACACTCGACGACCTCGATATGGGTCGAAGAATTTGAGCTGACTGTTTGGTCGGCTCATTTTTTTTTTGTAATTTTGCAGGCAGTTATGGAAAAAGAAACAACAAGACCACTGATACTGATGTCGAACGATGATGGCTACGCAGCCAAAGGCATCAATGATTTGATAGAAATGGTGCGCCCATTAGGCGATGTCCTAGTTTGTGCGCCCGACGGACCACGTAGTGGACAGGCCTGTGCCTTCTCTGCTACTGTGCCGCTGACTCTGACACTTCAACGCAAAGAAGAATGTGTAGAGGTTTGGTCGTGCAACGGTACACCGGTGGACTGTGTGAAGATGGCGCTGGCCAATCTCTGCCCACATAAACCCGACATGGTCATTGGCGGTATCAATCATGGTGACAACGCTTCGGTGAACACGCATTATAGCGGTACGATGGGTGTCACGCTGGAGGGCTGCATGAAGTATATCCCCTCTGTGGCTTTCTCGTTGTGTGACCACCGTGCCGATGCTGATTTCGAGCCGCTTCGTCCGCATGTCGTGTCGATTACGAAACATGTTTTGGAGCAGGGACTGCCACTGGGCGTTTGTCTGAATGTGAACTTCCCGCTTTTGGAGGATGCCCAGACGTACAAGGGTGTCAAGGTGTGTCGTATGTCGCGTGGTTCGTGGTACAACGAGTGCACCAAGTGTCATCATCCTCGTGGTTACGACTACTGGTGGATGGTTGGTCATTATCATAACGATGAACCCGAGGCAACGGATACCGACCGCTGGGCGTTGGATAATGGCTATGTGGCCATTACGCCCACAAGAATCGATGTCACAGCATACGAGGCGATGGAGAACCTCATGCATTTGGAAACTCAGATTTTTTAATGTTTAATGTTTAATATTTAATCTCCTTGAAGTATTACTTGATAGCTGGCGAGGCCAGTGGCGACCTACATGCCTCACACCTGATGCAGGCTCTTAAGCAACGTGACAGCAATGCTGATTTCCGTTTCTTCGGCGGTGACATGATGGCTGCTGTTGGCGGTACGCGTGTCAAGCATTATCGGGAGTTGGCGTACATGGGCTTTATTCCCGTGTTACTCCATCTGCGCACCATTCTTAAGAATATGAAGATGTGCAAGCAGGATATTGTGCAGTGGCATCCCGACGTTGTCATCCTTATCGATTATCCCGGCTTCAATCTTAATATAGCTAAGTTTTTGAAAGCCAATAAGGTGTGTCCCGTCTACTACTACATCTCCCCCAAGATATGGGCATGGAAAGAGTATCGCATCAAGGCTATTAAGCGCGATATTGACGAACTATTCTCCATCCTACCTTTTGAGGTGGAGTTCTTTGAGCAGAAGCACCACTATCCAATCCATTATGTGGGTAATCCCACGGCTCAGGAGGTGAGGGAGTTTTTGGCAGCGCACGAACACGGCCGGAAACGGACTGACGAGAAGCCCATTATAGCACTGTTGGCGGGAAGCCGCACACAGGAGATTAAAGACAACCTGCCTGCCATGATTGAGGCGACGAAGCATCTCAATGGACAATATGATATCGTGTTGGCCGGTGCACCCAGTATAGATTCCGACTACTATGCCCGCTTCCTGCAAGGCACTCATGTGCGTTTGGTGATGAACGAGACCTATTCTCTGTTGGCCAAGGCCACCGCTGCCCTTGTCACCAGCGGTACAGCCACGCTCGAAACCTGTATGTTCCGTGTGCCACAGGTGGTTTGCTACGAGACACCACTGCCGCGACTCATCGGTTTCCTGAAACGTCACATTCTGAAGGTTAAGTGGGTGTCGCTGGTCAATCTTATTGCCAACCGCGAGGTGGTGCCAGAACTGGTGGCCGAGACCTTCAGCGTTGATAACATCCGTCGCGAGTTGGAAACAATCTTGCCGGGTGGTAACGGTCGCCAGCGTATGCTCGCCGATTACGGCGATGTACATCGCCTGTTGGGTGACAGCCAAGCTCCTGACGAGGCGGCACGGATTATGATTGAGAAGTTAAAGAAGTTATAGAAATATGAATCAGTTCTTATCACTCTTTGGATTTGACCCTGCCAAGCATAACGTCAAAACCGAGATGCTGGCAGGTCTGACGACGTTTCTCACGATGTCGTACATCCTTGCTGTCAATCCGATCATCCTCAGTGATACAGGTATGGACAAGGGGGCCGTATTCTCTGCAACGGTCATTGCTGCCATCATGGCAACGCTTGTGATGGCCTTCTATGCCAAGATGCCTTTTGCACTGGCATCGGGCATGGGTCTCAACGCTTTCTTTGCCTATACCTTGGTGATCTCGATGGGTTACACTTGGCAACAGGCGCTGGGCATCGTGCTCATCGAGGGTATTATCTTCATCGCCCTTACCATCTTTAAGGTTCGCGAGGCCATCGTCAACAGCATTCCGCTCGACCTCCGCTACTCCATATCCGTGGGCATCGGTCTGTTCATTGCTTACATAGGACTGCAGAACGGCGGCATCATCGTCGCTAACGAGTCCACCATGACGGCCCTTGGCCCTTGGACACCAACGTCGCTCATCGCCATGGCAGGCATCCTTCTGGGTGCCGTCCTGCTGGCACAGAAGGTTCGTGGCGCCTTGTTCTACACGATTCTTGTCATGACTATTGTCGGGATTCCCTTTGGTGTTACACAATTGCCTGAGGATTTTATGCTGGTGAGCCTGCCGTCGTCCATAGAGCCGATAGCTTTCAAATTTGACTTCACACCACTTCTTGCGCTCGACTTCGACTACATCGTCGTGCTGCTGACGCTGCTGTTTATGGACCTCTTCGACACTATTGGCACGCTGATTGGTGCCATGACGGGTGCCAAGATACTTGACGATAATGGTCGCGTGCCCAATCTGAATAAAGCCCTTATGGCTGATGCTGTAGGTACAGCCTTAGGAGCTGTATGTGGTACATCTACCGTTACGACCTATGTCGAGAGTACGACGGGCATCATGGAGGGTGGTCGTACAGGTCTCACGGCATTCACAGTAGCCTTGCTGTTTTTTGTGTCCCTGTTCTTCTCGCCCTTGTTCCTGATGATTCCGTCGGCAGCCACCACCTGTGCCCTGTTCCTGGTGGGTGTGATGATGATGCGCCCCGTGCTACATATAGACTTCGTCCATTTTCGTACGGGAATGCCTTGTTTCATCACCATGATGATTATGCCTTTCACGTCCAGCATTTCTGAAGGTATTGCATTGGGTATGTTGTCCTATATCTTTGTCAAGTTGTGTGCTGGTGAACGCAAGGAACTGTCGCCAGTGATGTACGCTCTCGGCGTCTTGTTCCTGCTGAAGTATATTGTACCGCTGATTTGAATTAAATAATATAAATAATATGAAAAAGTATTTATTCCTATTGCTTCTTGCATCATATGTTGTGCCGCTTTCTGCGCAGAATATCCAGTTGCACTACGACTTGGGCCATTCCCTCTATGGTGGCTTGTCGGGTCGTCCCAACGTGACCACGACTGTCGAGATGTTCAAACCCGACCGTTGGGGTAGCACGTTCTTGTTTACCGATATCGACTATTACTCTGACGGCGCTGCAGGGGCTTATTGGGAGATATCCCGCGAGTTCAAGTTAGGCAAGCAGACGCCTTTCGCTCTCCATTTGGAGTATGACGGCGGTGCCACAACCATCGAACATACAGGTATAGGCAACCGTTTCCAGCATGCCTTCCTCGGTGGTTTCGCATGGAACTGGGCCAGTGCTGACTTCTCGAAGACGCTTTCCTTTCAGGCTATGTATAAGTACTATTTCAAAGGATTGAATCGCGGCGCTTTTAATGGCTATCAACTCACAGGCGTTTGGGGCGACACCTTTGCCAATGGCCTTTGCACCTTCTCGGGTTTCGTCGATGTTTGGTACGATCGTGACGTGTGCGGCAAGCTCATTGTGCTCAGCGAGCCCCAGTTTTGGTTCAATCTTAATAAACTCAAGGGTATGGACGGGGTCAATGTCAGCCTTGGTACTGAGGTCGAAATCAGCAATAACTTCGTGTTCGATACTGAAGGCAACAATCACAAGTTCTATGCCATTCCGACCGTCGCTGCCAAGTGGACGTTCTAGAAACTGAGGTAACGACCTTGCTGTTGCATGAAGATAGCTTCATGGGCAGCAAGTTGGCAAATCTGAGCTTCTTCTTCAGTGATGGTCTCGGGCCAGTAGTGGTTGCCGTCGACGATGCGTCCTGTCAGAAATTCGCACCATGTACAGGCCGCTGTGTAGCGTCCTAACGTATAGCTTAGGTGATAGCCGTCCCGATTCAGTGTGTCTCCTAACCGATAGCGCGCCAGCTGTATAGCTGTGCCAGAAGGGATGACGCGTGGATTTCCAATGGCTGGCAGCACGTTCTGTATGGTGCTGACAATGGCGGTATACATCTTGTGCTGGCTGTTGTCGTAGGGGAGGAAGTTCTTCGACTGGAAGTCATCGGCATAAGCCCATGTCATGTGCCACACGAATTCGACGTGCAGATTGGTGGTATAGCTTTGTACCAGTCGTTTGAACTGTGTCAGGTTGGCGTAGGTCTTGGGCAGTCCGGAGAAGTGGCTGGCCTGTTGCAACGAGATAATATCCCACTGTTCGTCGCGGATGATAGTTTTCAGGTCAACCTTTTTCTTATTCGATCGTATTCCGCGCACTACCTTGCGGTATTCGTAGTCGGCCTTGCCTGTCAGCAGGTTGTCGTAGTGGCGGTCGATGGAACAGCCGGCAATGTAGGCGTTGCCGATGATGAGCGAGTCACCCTGTGCGGCAGCCAGTTCGTAGAGGTACTGCTCGACAGCGTCTTGCGAGAAGCTGTTGCCAATGGCCAACACCTTGACGACCTTCGCACTTAAAGGTAAAAAAGTAAAAAGGTAAAAAAGTAAAAAGAGTACAGCCTTTTTCATTTTACATCATCCATCTTAAATCTTCCTTCTTGCTTCTTTCTTCAGTTTGCGCACGGCCTTGTCGCGTTCCTGTCGTACACGTTCGCGCTTGAGCGACATATCCTCGGCAATTTCGGCCATAGTCTGACGCCAGCCTTTCAGTCCGTAGTATCGGCTGACAACCTCGCGTTCACGATTGGTGAGCACGTCGATGCACGCCAACAAGTCGTCGTTCAGCGTGTCTTCCTCAACGATGGCATCAGCCTTCTCGGCATGTACGTCCTCGAGAACGTTGAGCAGCGTAAAGTTGTTGCGGCTGCCTACGGGCAGCGACTCGTCGGTGGAGCGCACATCGGTGTCCGTAGTGGCCTTGGCGATGGCGGTCTCGATAGTGTTGCGTATGTATGGTGCGGCAAAGGTGACGAAAGCTTTTCCGCGTGTGTGGTCAAACTTCTGTGCAGCCTTCATCAGGCCAATGCTACCCTCGCTGACGAGGTCGTCGGTGCTGAGAATGTCGCAGCGATACTGGCGTGCCAGTGTCACGACATAACCCATATTCTGGGTGACGAGTTGTTCTTGTTCTTTTGTCATAGGTCGTTTCTCGTTAAGTATTTCCTAATGTAACTGATTCCCAAGCGGTCTAACAGCGCAAGCCACAGCGCCTCGCTCTCTAAGTCGACCTGTCCTTCTCCCGATGCCTCCATAGCACCGCTCTCGGATATGAAGACGGGGATGCCGCTGTTGACGGCTTCTTCAGTGCGCTGACGCAGGTCATCGCCATGTGTGGCGGCATAGAAATGGACGGTATACATGATGTTTTGGAAACCGTCGAGTGGACTGTTCATCACGAGATGGATGTCCTGGCACCAATGGGGACTGCCCACGAGGATGATGTTATCGGGGGCGTAGCGGCGTATCTCGCCGATAACTTCGGTGGCATAGCGCTTGACGCTGGTCCACGTGTCCTCAATGGGTTCGTGGTATATCTCGTAGATGATGTGTGGATAGTGCCCGTAGCGCTGTGCCAGCGTGCCGAAAAATTGACGGGCTTCGGCGGTGTGCATGTCGTTGGTGTGCCAGTCGATGATGACATAGAGGTTCTGCTTAATGGCAGCGTCAGCGACAGCCGTTAATGCAGCCATGGCCTGCTGTGGATGGGTCAGATAACCGTTCGTCTCGTCATCGACGTCGACGGCCAGTCGCAGCAACGGATACCGTCCGTCGCGCTTCAGCGACTTCATGAACTTCTTGTTATAGCGGCGCGACCAGTCGGTGCTCCAGTCGATGTTCAGACCGTGCAGTACAATGGGCTGCCCTTGCTGATTGCACAATTGGGTACCACGCACTTGCAGTTGACCATACAGTTTGACTGGTTCGATGGGGCGTGCACTGTAGACACAGCCCGCACACCAACACAGCAGCAATATGGTCAGCAGCCTTTTCATCTAAACTATAATCTCTAAGCTAAAACAGTGACAACGTGTAGAGATAGACGACAGCAGCGGGAATGGCCAGCAGCGACGAGTCGAAACGGTCGAGCAACCCACCGTGACCTGGCAGAATATTACCAGAATCCTTGATGCCCAGGGTACGCTTGAAGAGACTTTCGACCAGGTCGCCCCATGTACCGAAGATGACGACCACTATGCCTAAGCCAAGCCACTCTGGGATGCTCAGCATAGCCGAGCGGGAGGTTTCGGCATCAAGTATCAGCATGTTGTCGTACGAACCGATAAGCCAGGCCACAGCCAGGACAAACACGGCACCACCAATGCTTCCCTCCCACGACTTGGCGGGAGAGATGCGAGGGAACAACTTGTGTCGCCCCAGTAGTGAACCGACGCAATAGGCACCGGTGTCATTGACCCATAGAAACACGAAGACGCTAAGCGGTAACAACGTGTTGAACACAACCATGTCACTGGCATTGGCTGTAAAGGCCAGTACGTTGAGCAGTGATAGGGGTAGGGCGATGTACATCTGTGACAGCATGGTGTAGGCCCAGTCCTGTACGGGGTCGTCCTGACGCAGATAGAGTTCGGAAATGAGCAGATAGACGATGGTGATGAGGTAGGGGATGAATACCACACTCTTGGCTACTCCAGCATAAAGGTCGCTGCAGTAATAGGTCATGGCAAAGAAGAGGTAAACGCCCGCGACGGTACATATGAAGCGGTTGACAGTGACATGCTCACGTTCGTTGACAAGCCCCGTAAACTCCCATATCGTCATGCCTGTTACAATGCTGAATAGTAGCACCATGGCTTCTGGTCGTAAAAAGCTGGCTACGATGGCAGCCACGAAGATGACGCCTGTGATGGTTCGAATGATAAAGTTCTTCATATCGTCAGTAGTGATTAGTTATTGTCTGAATTGTCAGCGTTGTCAGTTTTCTCGGCATTGGCCTGCGCCTCTAGTTCGCGGGCACGCTCCTCGGCCATACGCTCGGCATCGGCACGCATCTGTGCTTCAAGCAGCTCCTCGGAACGACTGGTCCAAGGACGTTTGCCGAAGATGGCCTCGACGTCGTCAGCAAAGATGACCTCGCGGTCTACCAGCAACTGAGCCAGCTTGGCGTGCCCGTCTTTATGTTCGGATAGTATCTGCTTGGCGCGCTCGTACTGCTCGTTGACCATCTTCAGAACCTCCTCGTCCATCAGTTTCGCGGTGGTCTCGGAGTAGGGTTTCTGGAAGGTGTATTCCTGCTGGTTGTAGTAGCACAGGTTGGGCAGTTTGTCGCTCATACCTGCATAGGCCACCATGCCGTAGGCTTGCTTCGTGGTTCGCTCAAGGTCGTTCATGGCACCGGTGGAGATATGACCGATGAACAGTTCCTCGGCAGCGCGACCGCCTAATAGTGAGCACATCTCGTCGAGCATGGCCTCCTTGGTTTGCAGCACGCGCTCTTCTGGCAGATACCAAGCTGCACCAAGGGCACGCCCGCGCGGTACGATGGATACCTTGACCAATGGGTTGGCAAATTCGGTAAACCATGATATTGTAGCATGACCGGCCTCGTGGATGGCTATCGAGCGTTTCTCCTGTTCCGTCATGACCTTAGTCTTTTTCTCCAGTCCGCCAATGATACGATCGACGGCATCCAGGAAGTCCTGCTTGCCAACCTTCTCGCGATTAAAACGGGCGGCAATCAGGGCTGCTTCGTTGCAGACGTTGGCAATATCGGCACCCGAGAAACCTGGCGTCTGACGGGCGAGGAAGTCGATATCGACACTATCGTCAAGTTTCAGCGGCTTCAGGTGAACCATGAACACCTCCTTGCGTTCGTTCAGGTCGGGCAGGTCGACATGTATCTGACGGTCGAAACGTCCAGCGCGTAGCAGCGCTGAGTCGAGCATATCTGCACGGTTCGTAGCTGCAAGCGTGATGATACCACTGTTGGTGCCAAAGCCGTCCATCTCCGTCAACAGGGCGTTCAGCGTGTTTTCGCGCTCGTCATTGCCACCCATGGCGGGATTCTTGCTACGGGCACGACCTACGGCGTCAATCTCGTCTATGAAGATGATACAGGGTGCCTTGCTCTTGGCTTTCTCAAAAAGGTCACGCACACGACTGGCACCGACACCTACGAACATCTCGACAAAGTCGGAACCGGACATGGAGAAGAATGGTACACCCGCCTCACCGGCTACAGCCTTGGCTAACAGTGTCTTACCTGTTCCTGGAGGGCCTACGAGCAGCGCTCCCTTAGGAATTTTACCGCCTAAGTCAGTATATTTCTGCGGATTTTTCAGAAAGTCCACAATTTCCTGCATTTCCTGTTTGGCACCAGCCTGTCCGGCAACATCCTTGAACGTAATGCCCAGGTCGCCGCCTTTCTCGTACATCTGTGCCTTCGACTTGCCGACGCTGAAGATGCCTGCACCCCCCATACCGGCACCAGCTCCACCGCCCATGCGACGCATGATGAACATCCATACCATGATGATGCCGCCGAAGAACAAGATGTTCATAATCAGCGAATTAAAAAATTCGCTGTCCTTGGTGTTGTCGTACGAGTACTTGCCCGTAAATTTTCCGGCTTCGCGAGCCTCGTTGACGAACGACTCCACCTGGTCACTGGAACCGATGGCCACCGATACCGACGGACGCTGTCCCGTTTGGTCGACTCCCTTATGAAACACGTCGCGGATATGTTCGGGCTTGATATACACCTGTAGCGAGTTCGAGTAGTTATTTACCACAATCTCGCTGGCATAGCCCTTCATGACCATTGTCTTAAACTCCGAATACGATGTCTGCGTCATCACACTCGAACTGTCGCGCCCTTGTGTCATGTAGAGTGTTATCAGCGTGATAATCACAATTCCGTAGATCCAATTCATGTTGAATCTCGGCATATTCATCTGAGGTCCCTTGTTCTGACCTTGTTTCTTCTGCTGTTCCATTAGTCTAAATCAGGTATTTGGGTTAGGTTCGCATCTTCCCAAAGATGCTCCAAATCGTAATAACTTCTCACGTCGGGCAAGAATACGTGTACCAGCACGTCGCCGTAGTCCATAGCCACCCACTGTGCATTCTCAAGACCGGCTATGCGGGCAGGCTTCTCGTCCAACTCTTTACGAGCCATCTCACCTATCGATTCAGTTATAGCCTCCACCTGAGCAGGCGACGAACCCTGACAAATCACGAAATAACGGGCTATGGCACCATCTATTCCTTGCAGGTCAGCTACAACGATATGCTGGCCTTTTTTCTCCTGTATTCCTTTTTTAATTGTTTCTACTAATTGTGTTGTTTGTTCCATTTATATATTAAATATGTATATTTCAGTATGCAAAGTTACTTCTTATTTTCGAGAAAAACAGCATAAAGAAGAAAAATTTGCGTTTTTTTATAAAAAAGTGCTCAAAAATTTGGTCAGTTCCGGAAAAAGCTGTACCTTTGCACCGCATTTCGAGAAATGCACTGAAAAGTAGAGCTGCATCTTAGCAAGAAGCAAATCTTTATTGGGGTATGGTGTAATGGTAACACTGCAGATTCTGGTCCTGCCTTTCCTGGTTCGAGTCCGGGTACCCCAACTAACATGAAAACCAGTCGTTTGATGAAAACGATTGGCTTTTTTTTATGTTTTTTTTCTCCTTGTCAAGAAAAAAAACGCTTTTTCCTTTGGCATTTGGGAAAAAATTCCTAATTTTGCAACAAATTCGCAAAATAATTAATTAAAAACGCACCTTTGGTGGTAACAGGGCTCACCCCTTTGGTGTAAAACCACAACGAGCCCACCTAAAACCTATTATGAAAAAGAGTATTTTCTTTAAAAGCTCACTCGCAGCTGTAGCAGCTTTGCTCATGGCTTCATGTTCTGTTGAGGACAATCCTACAGCCAATCCAGTTACTGAGATTGCTGATGTTGACCTTACAGCACTCGTATCTACCAGCGGATGGGGCCAGGGCGGTTTCGCTGGTACATGGGCTGCTCCCGAAGTAAAAACGGCCGATGGTCGTACTTCTCAAATGGCAGAAAAGTACTACACAGACGTTAACGCTACTGGCGTAGAAATGCAACAGACCATTAAGGACTTGACCAATGGATTCTATGTTGTAGAGGTGTATGCCAATTCGCTTTATACGCCTAACCGTGGCTTTGAGTCTAAGATGGCAGACGGTGCTACTGATGTGGCTTATGTATTTGCCAACGAGAAACAGGCTCCCATTGTTGCTAAAGTTGCTGAGACGACACCTGAAAATGGTCTCTACACCTTGAAGGTGAATGTGACTGACGGTATTCTGACCATTGGTCTGGGTAAGAATAAGGCAGGTACTAACTGGCACACCATTCAGATTAAGTCGCTGACTCTGACTGACCAGCCTGTTGTTAAGGAGGATCCCAAGGACGAGCCTGTTGAGGATAAGACTGATTTCACAGACCTCGTCGCTACCGACGGATGGGGTGGCGGCTGGTGCGCTACTCAATATGCTCCCGCTGTAACTACAGCTGACGGACGTAACGCACAGCTTCAGGAGAACTATGTACATGGTATGGAAGAAGATGCTAAGGTACTTCTTCAGCAGACTATTGAGGGCTTGCCCGCAGGTACTTATAAGGTGGAGTTGTATGCTAATGCGTTCTATACACCTAACCGCGGTTTCGATTCTCCTATGGAGGATGGCGCTACAGATGTAGCTTACGTGTTTGCTAACGATGTGAAGACCTATATCGTAGGTAAGATCGCTGAGGCTACTGACACGAATGGTGAGTATTCTATGGAGGTGAATGTTACCGACGGCAAGCTGACCTTGGGTCTTGGTAAGGATAAGGCAGGTACTAACTGGCATACTATTCAGATTAAGTCTCTGACTTTGAAGAAGTAACCAACAGTTTGGTTTAAATGTAATATAAGAGCGGGATTGCACATTGCGCAATGCCCGCTCTTCTTCTATTATATGGCTTTTTTATTTCACACTCCACTCGAAGAGTCCGGCAGAGTCGTGGTCGGGTAGGGTAACTTCGAGTCGCAGGGCCTTGGTTTTGACAGGAGTGAAGTTGACCGTGCTGGGCGTTCCCACATGGGTTGGGTAGCTGTCGGCATCCTCGACGGGCTTCCACTCTCCCGAGGCTGTCTGGTAGAGGATACGCCACGACTTGGGTACGGCACAACCGCCCCAGGGCTTGTCGCTGAACCAATAGACGGTAGAGGTGCTGACCTCGCTTTTCTGTGGCAGCTCATAGGCTATCCACTCCGTTGAGGCTTGTTTGGGCCACCAATGGGTATAAGGCACCGAACGGTCATTCTCACCCTTGGGTACGAGGCGGTCGTTGACGGCGCTGATGGCGGGCATACGAGGTGTCGAAGTGCTTACCTTGCTCTCAGAAGCCAGCGTGGCGGGCTGGGCAGGTGTGGTCGCACTCAGGTCCTGAGCCAACCAAACACGCATCTTGCCGCTGCCGCGATGACACCAGGCGTAGTAGGGGATAAGTGTCAGCGTCTGATCATTGACAATGAGCTTTCCCTGTTTGTTGAAGTCGAGGCTTTGTGCATCGGTCATCAGCGTAGTGACGGGTGTTCCTGCCACCTCGCCATGTCCCAAGCGGAACTGCGGCTCCTGATTGACAAGGGCCGAGAAAATGTCAAATTGGTTGTCAGGGTGTTCGGCACAGTAAACCAACGGTCCTCGCTCTACGCAGACCATGCCGCGGTCGGCCTCCACCTTACTATTCGCGCGAATGGTACGGGGCTCCATGTCGAAGCAGATAGTGAGCTGGTCACCCTTCTTCCAGCGGCGTTCAATGTTCACATAACCATCGGGAGATATCAGCAGGGGTACTGTGATGCCATTGATGATAAAGCTATAGCCCAAGCGCTTGCCATCGGTGTACTCATAGAGGTCGCTGGGTACAGCCTTATTACGAAGCCATCCAGGAATGCGAACCTTCAGATTAAACTCGCCTACCGTATTCTTGTCGATGGTCAGCACGGTCTCACCATCCCAAGGGTAGTCAGTCTTCTGTGTCAGCGTCAGCTTCTTACTACCAACATTAAGTGTAGCTGTGTTCGACAAGAACAGATTCATATAGACATCCTTATCCTTGACGGCATAAACATATCCGGGCAAGGAGGGAATGAAACGGCAGATATTCGATGGACAGCAGGCGCAGCCGAACCAAGCCTGGCGCTGGTGCTGACCCATCGACTCCAAGGGGTTGGGATAGAAGAAACCGTTGCCTTCGAGCGAGACACCCGAGATGAGACCGTTATAAAGCGTACGTTCCAACACGTCGTAGTATTTCGAATCTCCATGTAGCAGGAACAGACGGTAGTTGACATAGACGTTGCCAATGGCAGCACAAGTCTCGCAATAAGCACTCATGTTGGGCAACTCGTAGTTCTTGCCGAATGCCTCACCGCTGGCTGTGGCACCGATACCGCCAGTGATGTAGAGTTTTTTTGTGACGATATTGTTCCAGATGCGGTCGATGGCATCAATGTAGGCTTTGTCGCCTGTCAGTGCTGCTACGTCAGCCATACCGGCGTACATATAGGCGGCACGGACAGCATGACCAACGGCCTCGTCCTGTTCGATGACGGGTTTGTGGCTCTGAGAATATTCCGTCTTAATACTCGTCTTGCCACGATAGTCCAGCAGGAACTTGGCGAAGTCGAGGTACTGCTTCTTACCCGTAGCTAGATAGAGACGTGCCATTGCCATCTCGGCAATCTGGTGGCCAGGCACCACGCACATCTGTCCGGCGTTGGGACCCACCTCTTTGCAAGCCACGTCGGCATAGCGACAGGCAATGTCGAGGAATTTTTTTTTGCCCGTAGCCTGCCAATAGGCCACAGCCCCTTCTACCATGTGACCGAGGTTATAGAGTTCGTGGCTCAAATCCTCTTCTTTCACCCACCGGCGGTCACCAGCCCAGTGATGCGGATTGACGGGGTTCTGTGTGCGGGCGGTGTAAAGGTAACCATCGGGCTCTTGTGCGGAAGCAATGATGTCGATGACAGAGTCGCAATAGGCCTCCAAACGTTTGTCGGGATAGGTCTGCAGGATATAGGCGGCACCTTCTAGTGTTTTGTAGGGATCCGTGTCGTCGAATGAGTAGCCTACGCCGTTGACTTTAAAGACCTTTGATGGGTCTTTCATGTGGGTGGCCGCGTTTTCAAAGTTCTTATAGCGTCCCTCGCTCTCACATTTCGAGAATGCCAGGGGGATGGTAACGTCACGACTGGCCTGCAGACGCTGTCCCCAGAACGATCCTGGTGTTACCTTGACAGCGGTGAAGGGAACGGGGGTGATAGGATAGCCATGTTGCGCCACTGCGTGGCTAAATGATACATGACAAATGACGAATGATAAAAGGAGTTTTTTCATATTGGTTATTGTATTTTATCGTTATTTCAGTACTTCTTTCAGTTGTCTGACAGCGCGTTCAATCATGTCGATTGTGCCACTGCCATTGCTGACGTAGCGGATGACCATGCCGGCATAGTTGATAGCCTCGCGAGTGGCTGCGTCGGTCTTGTTGGCTGCCTTCACCTCGTCAAGGACGGCAAGTAGTTCTTGCATGTCCTCCAGTTCGGCCAGGTTGCCAGGTCGCATGCTGTTAATCTCTGCATTCAGAGCGCTGGCAGCCTTGTCAATCTCCTCCTGAGTGTATTTCCCCTCGGGGGCATCCAGTATGGGGCGCACCTTTGTTATTTGTTCTGTCATACGCAGGAAACCATGCTTGGCCCATGGCGCATATTCCGGCACCTTTACCGCCATTGCGTTCCAAGCCTGCTGCTCGTCGCTGCGTGCTTTAGCAATCAAGAGCAGTTCACGCAGTTGGGATTTGTCGATGTTGACGGAGCCCCCGTCAACTACAAGAGCGGTTGGGAGAAGGAGACGAAAGTAGTGCGTCAGGTGCTCATCACCGTCGTAGTCGGGGATAAAGGTGCTTAAGTTATGGTCTGCGTCAACGGTGGCCTCGTCCCACGTTGTGATACCGGTGGCAGCCATTACCAGCGGTCCCCGCATAAACGCACCAAGCCATTGGTTGTCAATCTTATCTGGACCAAAGTCAATGTGCGTATTGAAGGGCATCATAACCTCTACCACATCCTTTTTAGTCCACTGGCGAATGGGAATTTCAACATAGCTCGAAGGTTGATAGTGGGTAGCAATGCTTTTTCCGTTGAGTTTCACATCAAAGCCCTCAGTGGCCCAATAAGGCACGCGGAGTTTCATAGAAAAACGGCTATTGGCTTTCGGCTGTTTGCTATTGGCAACGACACGGATCGTGGATTGTTCTGCTGGCCATTGGCATTCCTGCTTAATGGTGACGCCCTTCTCTTTCCATTGAGCTGTTGTCGGCATATATAGAGCCACCCATAGCGTATTCTCATTGACAAAGTATGCCGCCTCCTGATATTTGACGTGATTCTCCACACCCGTTCCGCCACAGCAGGTAGATTGTGGCGTCTCGTTGCCCCAAGGTTTTGAGGCATTCAGTCCTACGGCATACTGATAGACTGTTTGGTATTTTTTAGGATTAACTGAACCTATTATCTGATTATAGAGTACACGTTCGTAGTAGTCCATATAGCTGGCATCATCAGGATTAAAGCAATTCAGGTCCTTCGTCAGCTTTGCCAGATTATAGGCACAGCAGGTCTCGTTCATCGTTGGCTCGTGTTGTTCGTGTCCTCCCCAATGTGTGACGTTGTTACACATCGAAGTCATTTGTGAATAAGGTTGGCGGAACATCTCACCATTTCCCACGCCGCCCATAGCATAGCGGTAACGGCCTTGAATCATGGTCCAAAAGTTTTGGGCCACGTTATAGTAATACGGATTGTTGTTGCCACGGAAGATGCGTAGCGCTCCTGTCACCATGGGGATGTGCTGGTTGGCATGACGGGTACGGATGGCATCAATATTCTTGGCCAGTGGGTCGAAGAAGGCAGGACTATCAAAGCACGTGGCAGCTTCCAGCAGATGAGCCTTTTCTTCTGCTGTTCCCGTCATCTCCGACAGACGTGCCAACGATTCGGCCATCCCGCCCACCTCACCAGCGATGTACATGTTCCACATCTCATAACGGTTACCGGGACGGGCACGCCGCTCCTCCAGACTTCCTTCATGCTTGACGTAGGTACGATAATGCAGACGGTTCCACACCCACAGCCCCATGTCCTTGGCAATGAGCAGCGCCTTTGCCGCTGTCGGTTTGTCGTCGATGTAGGTGGCAATGTCGATAAGACCTGCCAGTTGCTTGTGTACAGAGTAATATGGTGCCCACACCCATTGTTCATTATTGTACGCGCGATACATTTCTATTAATACACAGTGTTGGGCGGGTATGGCGTTGAGGTAGCCGTAGCCATATCGCTCTGGGTGTTGTTTATAGCGGTCGAAGTCAGCCCATGTGCCTTGCATGGTCTTCAGTTCTTCTTCGGGTGCAAAGTCGCGTGCCTCCCAGTAGCGTCCCAGATTGTCGTTCCACACGAAGGTGCGCTCCTGACATTCGCGCAGACCATTGACCATCTCGATAATGTTCCGCCGTAGGATGTCCTTCTTTTTCTTGTCCTGACAACAGGCAAAGGCAAAAGCCATTGCCGACATATAATGGCCTGAACCGTGCCCCTTCAGTTTCGTCGTCGGCGAGTCCCATCCGTCAGCTTCGGGATAACCCTCGGTAGAAAGCCCGTAAGTGTCGCGGTAATTGTAGAGCTGCTGTTTCACGGGCAGACTGATCAACTGGTCGATGTCGAGGTTGCGGTTCCACGTCAGCCGATTGTCGCCGTCAATGCTCACCAGGTCGAGCGGCAGCGTCTTGGCAACGGGAACGTTCGACGGAGCCGTCTCGGCTCCAGCCACCACACGTACTTGTGCTGTCACAGGGTATCCGTTAGGTGTCGTGTTGTCGCCGAGAATAAACCCACGTACCTTGTACGTCGTGCCCACAGAATTGATGTCGGCATTAGCCTCAGCCATCTCTGTAGCCTCCCATGAGTTGAGCCACTTTACCTGACGATACTCACCGCCGCCGTCGGCATACGTTACCCATAGTCGGTAGGGCAGGCGAGGGGCATTACCCACAGGAACCTCCACGCTGACATTTTCAATACTCGCAAATGTACGATAGTCAGCAGCATGAGTGCTCCCAGTCAAAAGGATAGCCAATAATACGGTTAATATTTTTTTATTCATAATCAGTAGTTGTAGTTTTGTAAATGACGCTTCAAAGGTAGTAATTTTCTCTTAGTCAAGTGCAAATATAATATAAAAAAGAGAGAAATAAGTGTTTTTTTTAACATTTTTAAAATATAAATGCTGATTTTCCTTTGTTTTATGCTTGATTAATTGTACCTTTGCACCACAAAACTACTATCTGATGATAAAAACTATCTTAGTATCATTGTTGTTAAGCTGTTCTTTGACAGCATTGGCGTCTGACAAACGTAAGGCTATCTATGTACCTGAGGATCTGCGGGGTATGGATCTTTCAACAGATACGTCGCGTTGGTCACTACAGCGTAGTATTGAGACGCCCGACCTTATTTTTATGTGGGAGAAAGGTTTCGGACAGGATCTCAATAATCCGCCGATGCTCGATGGTAAGCCTATGGCTTTCCGACTTGACAACCTGCGTTATCGTGTACAACACTTCTACCATTTCTTTCGTGATACGTTAGGATGGGTAAAAGGACCGTCGAAAGCCGACCGCTACAAGATGATGGTAATGGTGAACTACTCCAATGAAGGGACTGCTTATGGAGGCACCTACGACAACTTTATAGGAGCACTATGGGTGGCTCCCAACCGCATACAGGATACCAAAATGAATTGTATGGCTCATGAGTTGGGCCACTCGTTCCAGGCACAAATCATGGCTGATAGTATTGGCGAGTGCTGGGGTGGTACTGGATTTTTTGAGATGACATCGCAATGGATGCTGTGGCAGGTAAACCCAGACTGGATTACTGATGAGAACTATCATTTTGAGTCTTTCAAGAGGCTTACTCATAAGGCTTTCCTGCACATGGAGAATATCTACCACTCCCCTTACGTTATCCAATGGTGGAGCGACCTGCATGGCCGTAAGAGCATAGCTGAACTGTTCCGTGAGGGGCGCATCGGGGAAGACCCCGCTTCTACTTATATGCGTCTTTATGGTCTCAGTCAGTCTGCCTTCTGCGATGAGATGCTACGAGGTTACCAGCATTTGGTAAATTTCGACTTCAACCATGCCCGCAAGGAGACGCGACGTTATGCCTGTACTTTCGATAGCGAAATGAATACGGATGTCAAAGGATGGCTGAGTCCTGTCAATGTGCCTGAAGACTATGGTTTCAATGCCATCTTGCTCGACAGGTTTGTCGATATCAATGCCCATACCTTCAAGCTGCGCATAAAAGGCAACCATTTGCGTTATGGTTTTGTGGGACTCACCACTACAGACGAATGCCTATATGGTACCGTTAATGGTCAGACCTTTACCGTGCCTGCCGATAAGCAGCTTCGTCATCTGTATCTTGTTGTGATGGGAGCCCCTGAAAAGCACGATGGAAACCTTGATGGTGTGCAGTATCCATATACTTTTAAAGTTACGAACAAAAAATAAAACAAACTATATCTTATGAAACATTTTACAAAGTCTATTCTTTTGCTGACGACTCTGCTATGGGCTGGGCATGGCATCGCACAAGACGTCAAGAAAAAAGTGTATATTCCTAATGAGTGGCGCAATCCTTGGCCATCGGACTCGCTGCTCTACAAGGAGAGCGACCCCGACAACAAGTATACGTGGTCGAAGAGCCGTTCTGTTGAGAGTGACAATGTCATTATTTTCTGGGACAAGAACTATGGTTCAAAGAAACCATCAGAGTCTCCATCGACCTATCGTGTGGACGAGCAGGATCTGCTCAAAAAGTGTGAAGCCTTTTATGACTTAGAGATTAATAAGCTGGGATTCGTTGACCCTGTGACGTCGAATATAGCCAAATACAAGATTATGGTACTGCTTAATCATACTACCGACTGGGTCTGCTATGGTGGCGGCTATGATTTTCAGATCAGCGCCCTCTGGCTTGGTCCAAGTGCCTGCAAGCCGGTAGGATCGGCCGTAGCTCATGAGGTTGGCCACTCATTCCATTATATGTGCTTTGCTGAACATAGTGGCCACAACGACTCGTCAACCGACAATACGGGTTTCCATTTGGCTTGTGGCAACGGACAAGCTATCTGGGAACAGACAGCACAGTGGCAGTCGCTACAGTCTTATCCCAATGAGATGTACTCGCAGAGCATCAACGTCTTCCGCAACAGTCATAACTACGCTTTCTCGCATGAGTGGCACCGCTATCAGTCGTACTGGTTCCTCTACTATCTCTGTCAGCACTACGACGACCTTACCACTGTGGCTCAGGTGTGGAACACGCCTATGACTGGTCAGACTGCCCGAAACGCCACCGACTTCAATCAGGCTCTGATGAAACTCAAGGGACTGACCGCCACCGACCTTTTCAGAATCTATCATGATTACGCCTCACGACTGGCTTCGTGGGACTTGGAAGTCTGTAAGCCCTACCGCGACTCCTATATCGGTGACTTTAACTACCGTTGTGTACAGACTGCCGACAAGACTTATCAGGTGGCTTTGGGCTCTACACCTCAGTCGTCTGGTTTTAACGTCATTCCCCTGCAGGTTCCTGCCGCAGGCACCAAGGTGATCACACACTTTACTGCGCTGAAAGACGGGTCAGCTTTGGCTAATGGAGACCCTGCCGAGATGATGAATGGTGAGACGCAGTGGGGCAAGACCAACCGCAAGACATATATCTCCAACAGCAACTACCTCTATCGTGCTTTCCGCCTGGGTTATGCAGCACTGATGCAGGACGGCACACGCCAGTATTTCTCGGCCGATAGTCTCTATTGCACAGGTACTGCCGATAAAACTGCCGATATCGAAATGACGATTCCAAAGGGTGTCAGCCGTCTGTGGCTCATCGTTACCCCTGCCCCTAGGAAATACGTAGCACATAAGTGGACAGAAGGTATGACTAACGCTGAGCATTGGCCCTATCGCTTCCAATTAGAGGGCACCGATTTGGGAACCAATGCCACAGTGTATGTAGAACCCGTCATTGACGGTCGCGCCATTAGCGACATCACGCTGACCTACGACGTCTACTTCCCAACCTCATCATCCGATTATGTCGGAACCACACTTACTGTTGGTGGGCAGGCTGCTGCCCAGCTGGGAACGGCCTTGCAGATGGATCCTTCTGACATCAGCTCAAAGTTGGTGAGCTATAATGCCAGCGGACCAGCCAATGGAAAGATGATGTTCTACGCTTGCAACCCTACGACGGGCAGTCTTGTGCAGCGTGCCTCTACCGCCAACGGCTATGGACACTGGTTCAACGCCAGTGGCAGTGTTAGTGACTACGGTTCAGGCTACGTTTGGAGCGAGCTGACACCCTCATCGCTCACATTTACCCTCGGACAGTATCCTGGTAAATGTCGCAATGGCAGTGACTATACCATTTCGCAAGCTTTCTATTATAAGAAGAGCGCGACAGAGACGGCAACCGCCCGTTTTGTGTTCCGCCTACATCTCGCACAAGGAGCCGCTTCTGCTACGCTGGCCAATATAGATTATGACAACCCCACCGCCATCCAATCTGTTATCGGTAATGAATGCAACCGCAGTAAGGGTGTCTATAACTTGAAAGGGCAGAAGACGACAACTCCCTCTTCCCACGGCATCTACATCGTCAACGGCAAAAAAGTCACCCTATGAAGCAAACCACACTGTCAAGGTTCTTGGCATTTGCCACGTTGTTCACTTGCCATTTGTCTATAGTATTCGCACAACAATGGAATACGCCAGGTGCAGCCAATCCGTTTGTTCCCGGCTACTTCGCCGACCCGACCATTCGTAAATTTGGTGACGCCTACTACCTCTATGCCACTACCGACGGCACCGGCAACGGCTATGGTCCGGCGCAGGTGTGGGTGTCGTATGACTTCCGCAACTGGAAGAATCTTGTCATGAATTGGCCCACCACCGAGGTGGTGTGGGCACCCGACGTAGTGCAACAGCCCGATGGCGGATACCGCTACTACTACTGCCGCCCCTGCGAGGTCATCGTAGGTGAGAGTAAGTCGCCCATTGGTCCGTGGAAGAACATTCTGGGTGCTCAATCCGATGCCGTTCTCGTGCCCGACCGTTTTGTCCATAATGCTATCACGCTCGATCCCCAGCTGTTCCGCGATGACGATGGTCAGGAGTATCTCTACTTCTGTACGTGGGGCATCTACAAGGACTTCGGCTGTGGTGTTGCAAAAATTAATGGCAATGAACTTGGCGAGAAGAAGCTTATTCCCAACACTGAACTGAAGGACATCTTTGAAGCGCCCTTTGTATTCAAGAAGGACGGCATATACTATTTCACCTACTCGTCTGGCTCGTGCCATGACGACACCTACCGCGTACAATATGCCGTCTCGAAGGTTGGCCCGATGGGCCCCTTTGAGTATAAGGGCTGTATCCTCAAGACCAATGCAGATGGCACTGTTCATGGTCCCGGCCATCACAGCATTCTCGTTGAGAATGGTCATTATTATATAGTCTATCATCGCCACAACAATCCTCGCTCTGTTCACGGTTTCAATCGTCAAGTGTGTATTGACGAGATGCTATTTGACGATGCAGGCAACATTCTGCCTGTTAAGCCCACCCATCATGCAGCAAACGTTCTCAACAGAATAGGCAATACCCCATCAGAGAAGAATATTGCCTACGGTGCTAAGGTGACGGCATCCAGCTACTATGATGACTGGTTCAAGCCTGAATATGCTGTCGACGATAACAACGGCACACTGTGGAAGGCGCGTCATACCAACTGGCAGGGTGCCCTCCATCACGACGAGTGGCTGCAGATAGACCTCGGCAAGACACAGAAGTTTAGCGAGGTATGGACTCAGTTCGAGTATGCCACTTTCTTCTATCAGTATAAGATTGAGACTTCTAAGGATGGTAAGATGTGGACGCTCTTTGCCGACCGTACGCAGAACACCATGCAGGGGTCGCCCATGATTGACAAAAAGGAGGTAAAAGCCCGATACATCCGTATCACCATCACCGACACACAGAAGAATGGGCACATGCCAGCCATTTGGAATGTGAAAGTATGGCAGAAGGCTCCCCTGCTGCCTCCCGATCCTTCCGAGACGAACGACGGCTATCCCGGCATGCACCAGAAAGATGTTGCCGATAGTGAGTCGAGAGTTAAGAGCATCAGCTTTGATGTCGATAAAATAGCAGTGGGTAAGACTGCTCCCTTCGACGTGACTATGATAGAAGGCTTTAAGGCTAATAAACCCATCCGTGCCCGTGTGAAGGACGGCAAATGGGCGTTGTTCTTCAATGGCACACAGCGTTTAGAGAGCAATGAACCCCTGCCGCAGGGCTTCAGATACAATGCGCCATACACTATCAGTGCTTGGGTGCTGTCGACCAAGGTGGGAGCTGTGTCCACTGTCGTTTCATTCTCTACATCGCATGCTGACCTTGCTACCATTGAATTCCGGCTTGGTACCGACCCCAAGGCAGGACTCGTCAATCACAACGGTTCATTCGAGAGCTATGGTGCTCCAGAGCAAATCAAGAATGGCGAGGGCCGTTGGCAATATTGGGTCATCACCTTTGACGGTTGGATGGAGCGCGCCTATTGCAACGGCCAGCTTGTTCACGAGCAGAACAACTTTCTCATGATTCGTCCCGAAGGCCACGTTACCATCGGTGCCGACGGTTCGGGTACTAACAGTTTTATGGGCTATATAGCCTCTCTTGTTATTAGTCCGTCAGCATGGAGTGCCGAGGAGGTGCAATCGTCGTTCAATGTTCAACGCTCAACATTCAACGTTACCTCACTGGGCGATGATGACTTTGAGGAGATTGCCCCCGATAGCAAATTCACGCTGTCGTCTTCAATGAAACCTATACTGGAAAAGCGTGAGGCACAGAGATTCTCTGCCACCACAGCTGACTTCAACAGCAATCCCCTTGCTAATGGTGGTTATATATATAAAGAGGTGGAAGGCGACTTTGTGGTGATGTGCCGTATAAGCGACATGGAAGGACTTGCCAACCATAACGTGATAGGTTTCAACGAAGCGGGGCTACTGATAAGCGACAAGGAAACCTATTATCAGAATGGGGTCTTCCCGCTCTACAACTGTGGTAATATGCTCACCATCCTCTCGTCCCAGGGGCGCCCGCAGTTCCCCAACTACAAGGGATATGATGCCGACCGCATCCTGCAGTTTGAACGCAAGGGCAACCAGCTCTTTGCCCGCACAAGTGCTGATGGTCATGTCTGGAACAATATGCCAGGCTCTCCCATCAATGTCACGAGTCCTACGCTCGGCATTGGTATCTATCAGACTACTTATTCGCCCAATGCCTCTTGGGCAGAGTTTACCGACTTTGTCATCTACAAATAATTTCCATACATGAATATCCATTTGGCAATATCCCTATATGGATATTGACCGCGTCGGCATTTACGGTTGTTCGGCTGGCGGACAGAACGCCTTGGCTGCCGTTCTTTGGCATGGCGATTTCTATAAGGCAGCCTATGCTGCTTGTGGCTGTCATGACAACCGGATGGACAAGATATGGTGGAATGAGCAATGGATGTCGTACCCCGTTGACTCCAGCTATGTGGCGTGTTCTAATGTCGAGAACGCCTGGCGTTTGGAGCGTCCGCTGATGCTTGTGGTGGGTGAACTCGACGATAATGTCGATCCGGCATCCACCATGCAGGTGGTGGCAGCCCTACAAAAGGCAGGCAAGGATTTTGAACTCGTTGTCATCCCAGGTGCCTATCACACGATGGTTGAAGCCTTTGGCGACCACAAGCGTATGGACTTCTTTGTGCGCCATCTGCTTGGTGTCGAGCCGCCCAAGTGGAGCCTGCTTAAGTAAATAAGCAACAGGCTTTTACCTCATGAATTTACAGCTGATGTGACGGCCTTGATGGTCTTTGGCACGAGCTACATAGAAGCCCGGTGACAAATGCGATACATCCACGCGGACTGTTTCACTATTGTCGAAACTGACAGATGTCTGCATGACCTGTCGCCCGTCGGCGGTATAAATAGCGCAGTCAACAGCGTTGGCATCTTCGCTGTGTAGGATAATCTGCGGGGTTACGTAGCGCACGGTGAGATGGTTATCAGCGGCAGTGTAGGTAGCAATGCCCGTTTCTTCACCCTTCTGACTGACAGCAATCATATAGTTCGTCTTCACGTTGCTGTGTCCGATGGTAGGCACATTGGTAGCATAGACGTCAGAGGTGCCGTCAGGATAGCGAACAATTGTCGTATTGGCATCATGGGCACTATAGGTGATGACGTCCGTCCAGCTCTTGTCGGCAGCCATCAGCTGTAGTTTGCCACCATCGTCACTGATTTTGAACGAGGCATGTAGTCCGTTATCGGTTGTGGCACGCTTGTTGTCGCACCATACAATCAGGTATCCGTGTGCGGGGATGACGGTCTGCGCTTTGGTATTACCTTTGGTAATCTGGTATTTCGTGGGTTTATCGAGGTTATCGGTCAGGTACATGCCTTCCACGTCAATATCCTCATCGGTCGTGTTATAGAGCTCCAGCCAGTCGCCCTTCTTGCCGTATTCGTCAATATAACTGTCGTTGGCACCGCTCACCTCGTTGATACGGATGGGGGTGATTCCCTGCGCCTGCTTGTCGGCGTCGCTGAGGGGCGTGAAACAAGCCGTTAGGCTGACCGTGCCCGTAGGCAGGCTCATATCGGCATTCTTCGACAGCACCGTTCCGTTTTGGTTCTTCCAACCGCTGAAGACATAACCCGCTGGAGCCATCGCCTGTAGGGTGACGGGAGCAAAGAGATTGCCGTCAAACTTACCCGTAGGCACTGCCTGACCGTTGACGAGAATGGTGGCTCCCTTTGTGTCGCTACCGAGGGTGACACGCTGGCTGCTGACATTCTTTAACTTGAACACATCATTGTTCTTCAACTGCGTCGTGGCATTGCCAAGATGGTTGCCAAGCCAACTCTTTATCTCGTTGGCTCTTTGCTCAGCAGCCGTCCAGTTCTTTACCCTCTCCACAAGTGGTGTCAGTACGTTGTTCACCTGGTCTTTTTGGAATACGCTACCTCCCATCAAGCAGTAGGCATCGATGAACTGACGGCGGAAACTGTCGTTCTGAAGCATATTACGGAAGAGCGTGACAAACTCGATGTTGGCAGAAATATGGTTACCGTATGTCTTCAAAGCCTTGCCGTAGAGTTGGTCAAAGGTGTAGTTTTCCTTTTTGAAGAATGTCTCGAAGGGAGGGGTGCCCCACATTTTTACATCCCAGTCTGAGAGTGCATTGTCGAGATCGAATACCACGAAGCGGTATTTACCGCCGTCACGATAGCGAAAACCTTTGACATTATTCTGTGGCCAGTCCCAGTGGCTCATATAAAATTCAGCAGCCATGTAATTGATATAGGCATCGATGTCGAGCAGACGGCCTATTTCCGTGTAGGTGGTAGCATTTGATGCATTCTCGGAAAGGGCAAGTAACTGCGTAAACGACTCCTTGGTGCCGCACATCTGCACATATCCGGAGTCGGGTGACATTTCAAACTGGTCTATCACGTCGTCGTCCCAACCATAGTTGGCATAGACGTAGTGTTTGTTGTTAGGTTCGCGCAAGTTGAACACACCCTGATATTCGCCGTTGATGAATTCGTGCACAGGCTCATAGCTCTGGCAGTCGATGTCGACCTCCGAGGCTTGGATGATGCTTTGTAGGGCAGGGTCTTTGAAGCGTCCCTGCTCGTCGTTACCGCCATTGCGCGCCACGAGGGTTCGGTTGCGGATGTAGGGCTTGGCGCTGAAGAACGGATAGTTGAGGTTCTTGTTGCCGCCCAATTCCTTGTTGCCTTTCAGTTTATAGGACTTCTGTTCGTTGGCACGACTCCAGCCACCGCTCACTTCGAGGTTGACGTCCTGGTTGATGGCCATGTCGCCATTGAGAATGTATGAGAAGTTGGCAGGACGCTCCCAATTCATGTTGTAGTTACGCTTTGACGACTGGCCATTGCCCGCACGACCATTGGGACCTACACCGTTATAGGCAATGCCGTATTCCTTGCTGTAGAGGTCGTCCCAATTGGTGACAAGTGCTACTACGGGCAATGTGTATTCCTTGTCTTTTAATATATAGGAACGCGATGTGACGGGCGAGGGCAGACGGTCGTCGGAAAACAGACGGAAGCGCAGTGCCGTCGATTTGCTGACTGTGAAGTTGCCCGTACTGCTCTGCTGTCCGTTGGTGGGTGAGGGGAGTGTACCGTCGTTGGTATAATATAAGGTGGCATTGGCAGGAATCGTCACCTGAACGTTCAGCTCGCCGCTAAACAGCTGTGATGGCTGGTCGACTACGGGTGCTGACAACTGCGTGGAGGCCGTTTTGATGCCGTTATTTGATGCGCTTGGTGTGGCAGTGCCAGTATGTGCCCAGTCACCAGTACCATCGGTAGTTCGGGCATAGCTGATGCGCTCCATCGAGGCCGGATACTGCTGGCTGACTATCTCATTTCCGTTCTCATCAGTGATCAGGATGCTGCCGCCGTCGGTGTCAAGCTTGAACGGTGCGTTGGTGGGCGCTATGTCGTTGGAGTCAAACCATACCACTCGGAAACCTTTAGCTGGCACTACGCCCATCGACTTTGGCATTGTCCAGGGACCTTCAGCGTTGGTGGGGGCACTCAACTGAAGACCAGCCAACTCCACAGCCTTCTCGGTGGGGTTGTACAGCTCCATCCAACCGTCGTAGTTGAAGGCCGGACTTAGGAATTCATCCACGTTCGACGCCATGATTTCGTTGATGATGAGTGACCCTTCCGTCGCTTTGTTGTTGATGACAGTAACGGTCAGCGTACCCTTGACACCAGAGCCATCCGTAGCCAAAGCGGTAATCGTGGCCGTTCCGACGCCAACGGTCGTGATATGTCCATTCTCATTGACTGTAGCCACAAGCTCATTGCTCGACGACCATTCCAGTTGCGTGAAGGTAGCGTTGACAGGGGAAATCGTCGCTGTGGCATCCGTAGTCTCGCCCACGACCATCTCCGTCTTGTCTGCTTTTACTTGAATAGTGCTCACTTTGATCATCTCACCATAGTACTCCAGTTTCCAGTTGTCCCAAATGGCCCAGCTGGAATAATTCTGCTCACTACACTTCAAGCCGATGTCAAAGTCACCGCCGGCCTCGAACTCAATGGTGTTCCAGTACTTGTCATTGTCGAAGAATACGCGTGCCGACTCCATGCCGTTGGGGAAGTATTTGCCATCACTCTCAAAGCAGTTGCCGATGTCTTGAGTCATCGATGCCGAGTAGACGCTCACCAGTTTCTGTTCGGTCTTGTCAGCATAGAGATAGGCTGTGATGTTCTCCTGATGATTCACATAGTCCTGATAGGCCCAGTTATTGTCGCCCGTTCGGAAGTAGGCTTGTACGCTCAGACGATATTTGCCCTGTGGAGCATTCTTGATGGTCTGGTGGATGTCGAAAGTGCCGTTCCAAACCTCCATACACTCACAGCGGGTATTGCAGTTGCCGCTATTAGTCCATGTCCAGCCATCAGTTTGGTTGTCATCATACCCTGGATTGGTGATGTAGCTTTGTGTGACGTCAATCCATTCCTTGTTCGCACTACTTACGTTGGTAGCCACCAGTAAGCCTATTAACGCCATTGCTAATCGTCCGTAAATCATATTTCTCCGTTTTTAAGTATGTTCTGTTCTCGCCGGTGAATGTCAATTCGTCGGCAAAGATACGGATTATTTCTGAATTTATTTGGTATTTCGAGAAAAATGTGTTGCTTTGTACAAAAATCTGAGCTACACCTTTAACACCTCTAACACCTAAATCGATGGCTTTTTCCGCATATACCAGCCGCGATTGCCGCCCACGGCACCCGTCTGGAAATGATGTGTCAGTGCCGTCGATAGTTCGCTGATTGTTGGCATTTGGGCTGCTGAGATGCATTCGCGAAGTACTTTTTCTACCTCTGTGAACATCATCAGATTCTCCTTGTTGCGTTCGACGGGTTCGAAATAATCAGTCAGCACGAGGTCGGCCTTCTTCAGCATTTGGAACTGCCTGTTGTGCAGCTCCATGCGCTGCTCCTCTTCACGGGTGGGATAGTAGCGTGCGCCGTGCTTGACTTCATAGACGGCCTGGGCATACAGTTGGCGGTAGTTGACGGTCGGCTCAGTGTCGATGATGCCGTTTACCGGACAGCAGATGTAGCGGCGTGAACCCGTCGGGTCGGTCAG
>JAEEGG010005259.1_pt1 | contig 30871 bp, 26 predicted proteins | sample 9134161 | NCBI WGS metagenome assembly JAEEGG01 (sample SAMN16246543, study PRJNA631951) | gut metagenome | biome: gut microbiome; feature: rumen; material: CR-attached | host: Bos | place: Iran: Karaj | collected 2018-10
GTCATAGAAATCAAGTAGTCGTGTTTACAAATAAAAAAAGACGTCGAGCGTTTGCCCGGCGTCTTTTGATTTTCAATGTTTTTTGTTACTTCTTGATGGCTTTCTTGTAGTAGGCGCCTTTTGCGGTGCGCTTGGCGCTGTTTACGCTGCGGCCCTTCAAGTCGTATGTGCGGTTCATCTGGATTGCTCCAGTGCGTGTATTGATGAACCCGATTGTGGTCGTGTGGATTCCGCCATTGTCATCGTGATCGATAACAATGATGGACATCTTTTCGGGGAGCGCGTCAGACTGCTTTACTGCATAGGAGCCGTTGGCACGGACTTTCTTTGCTCCGGGCTGCTTGACCAAATATGCACGCATCGGACGGATCCATGCGCCTGCGGCAATCTTCACGAAGTCACCCGTGTTCACGCCGAGTTCCTCGTCGTCGCTTGCGGCAAAGCCATATGCAGAGCCGATTTCCGGGTCGTTTTCTTCCCACTTCTTGTATGTCGTGGTTCCGCAGAACTGCCAGTTACCATATTCGTTATTGACTTCGACAACGGCCTCTTCGGTTTTCTTGAACATGACGGATCCCGAAATATCGAGGTTGCCATCCAGCATCTTGATCATGTACGGGGTGTTTGCAGCCAAGTCCTTATGTGCCTTGTTCTTTGTCCATACCACATCCATGCCGACTGCCTTTTTGCCATCCTTGTCAACGGTCAAACCGCTAAATGCAAGGATTGAATCGACTCCAGCCAGTTTTGCTGTGTTTACAGTGAATGGCAGGATGATTGTGGAGTAGGCGTTGGGAGTGAACGTGCGGTTGAACTTGACGTTTTCGGCTTTGAAATCTTCGGTAATCTTGAATTCGCCTTCGGCATCGGAATCCATGTCGATAGAAACGTATTTCTTGCCGTCGACTTCGTTTATGGCGATGTGGGCTTCTTCGGTGAATGTGCCTGGAATTGTAGCTTCAACGCAGCCTTCAGTTCCGTCGTAGTTGTCTGTTTCTTCGACTTTATAGTAAACTGTGTATGTGCCGGCGTTTGTCACGATCGGGATGTCTTTGCTGTAGTTCTTGCCATCAAGACTATAAAGCATGGAGCCTGTGTTGGCTGAACCTGCCGTTATGAGGGCCTGTGCCTTACCGTTATATGTGAGCTCATTTGCGACTGGTGCTGTGACGGTTGGTGTGGCTTTTTTTATGTTGAAATATTTTGTAATGGAACCGCCGTAATCAGGGTATATCTTGCTGTCGATAGTGATAGTTACGCTGGCTTTGCCGGCATTGATGTTGTTGGAATAGCTGATGCTGAAATCTTCGGAAACATCAACAGCGTCTTTGATGATAGTGACAGCTGGTTTAATGGGGTATCCCGTATAATATGCGTCTTCAATGTCAATATAGAATTCGTTTGCGTCGGCGAAGTGTTTTCTCCATTGGGCGTATAGTTGGACTGTTCCTCCCAACGTTGACGTGAGGTTTATTACGCTTTCGCCATCGGCGTAGCTGATGCCAGTTCCATAAGCGTTTGTATTCCATGCCAAAAATCCACCTTTGTCCTGTGGCGAGGTATATGTATTGGCGTTGAGATTTTGTTCGGTATCATAGATGAATTGTTGTTCTGGCATGTCTTCTCCAGAACCGCCATTTGCGTTAAAATAGACCTTGTATTTAATTGGTGTCCATTTGGCATAGAATGTAATGTCGCCCGAGGAACCATTGGTAATTATTTTGACTTTGGTGTTGAACTTATCGTCTGTAAACCATCCCCCGAAAACGTACCCCGTTTTAGTGGGTGTGGGGAGCGTGATATCTTCACTTTCTGAGGTGTAGCTTGTGGGGGCGTTTTCTGGATTTGTGCCATTGTAAAGAACGTATGTTATCTTGTATGCTATTGGTACAATTTTGAATGTCTTGGATATGGATCCGCTGTAATTTGCGCTTGTTGATTTTGCGGAAATAGTTACAGTCGCTTTGCCAATAGCAGTATTGTTGGAATAGGTGATGTTGGTTTCGCTAGTGATATTTTTTTCTCCATCCATTACTGTAACTGCGGGTTTAATGGCGTTGCCGGTCCATTCCTGGTCAGGAATTTCGTTGATGGTGATGTTTTCGTTTGTGGCGAGATCCTTTTTCCACTGGGCGTAAATGTCTACAATGTCTCCATCTGAGGAGCTTAGGTTTTGGATTGCTTGTCGGTCGTTATACGAAGTTCCGCTTCCGTCGGCCTTAGTTGTCCATTTGATAAGGTTCCCGTAGCCTGAAGCTGGTGTAAACGGATTTGTCTGAAGGGATTTTGATTCACCGTAGGAAAAGTTCTGTGTTGCAGTTCTGTCGGTGCCGTCATTGGAATTGAATCTAACTGTATAGGTGTTCGGAATCCATTTCCCGTAGAAGGTGATGTTGCCTGTTGTGTTTGGGACAGAGATTACTTTGCTGCCGGAATAGTCTGATTTTGTATACCAGCCGTTGAATGTGTAGCCCGTTCGTGTTGGGGTGGGTAAGGTTGGATAATATCCAACGTTGTAGTAGGTGGGGGCGCTTGAGGGAACTGTCCAGTTACTGAGGCTATATGAAATGGTGTAAGCCGTTGCATACCGTTCTGCACTGGTGATAACGGCATCTTTTGCTAGCATAGTGTAAGTCAAAGTTTTGCCGCCATTGTATTTTTTTGAGGAAATTGTGTATTGAACGTAATAACCTTCGCTAACGTTTGTAAAGTATTCTAGAGTTACTTTCGAATTATAAGCGTAATAGGGAACATTGTTAAGGATTTTGTAACTATAAGGACTGGTTTTGATTTCGACATCTCCGGTTTCGGATGTAAGCTTAAACACGGCGATAGCACCATCTTTTGTGGTAACGTCCCCAGAGCTTGTGCCAATTCCTGTTTGATAGTTTGAGCTACTGCCTGTCTTTACATTGTGGTAAAAATTCCGGTCGAGTGTTCCCGAATTAGAACCGACAATTGCACCGTAATATTTGGTACCAGTTGTTTGGGTATATAATGATGTCGAATCGACTAAGTTAAGTGTGATTTGGGAATTGAGACCTGCATTGCCCGCAATTGCTCCGACATAATGATATCCGGAAACGTTTCCTTTCACGGACAAGTTGTATTTGTATTTGCATTGGCTGATTTCTTTAAAATTATACCCAACGATTCCTCCAATGTAGGCGGTTTGAGTCCCGCTCATGCTTACATTTAGAGTTGAAACTGAAGATGATTTTCGTACTTCACTGAGGGTAATACGTCCGTAGTTGTGTGCAGCGATGGTTCCGACACAAGCTTCTCCTTTTGTAATTGTCCCGTCAAATTGTGGGGCCTCTAGAATGAGTCCGCCAACATATCCGTATTCTCCGATGAATCCAAAAAGTCCTTGGTCGGTATCGGTATGGCCGATTTTTAGACCTCTAATAGGGACGTTGTTTCCGTCAAAGGTTCCGTTGAATTTAGAATTGTATGTGCCAATGGGGGTTAAGGTCACATTAGAATTCGATTTGTTATTATAGGAACTAGACACCCTAAATCCTAGACCGTAGGCATCATGTTTAGTCTCATTCTTTGTACCTGTGGAATATGTTCCGCTACCATTCACATAAACGGCCAAATCGGCAAGATGATTTGCGTTTTCAATTTGATAGAATCCGCCGCTGTATTTCATACCGCCGATATCTTCGAAAGCGCCCCAGGCGGATGTTGCCGTCATTAAGAATACGGACAATGCTAAAACTGCCCGCGAGAGGAGAGTAGTTATGTTTGTTCTCATAGATTCTAACTCGTTTCCTGGTTTATTGTGAGCCTTTAGTAGCTCGTTTTAAAAAAATAAGAATAATACAAAATGCTTATAATAATGTCAATGAAATAATGTAAGTTCGTGGGTGTTAATAGGTTATAAATTTTGTTGATAACAGAAGGTCTTTACATTTTGTGTGAAAAAATGTCATAGCAATTTCCTAAATGCTTGGGCTTTTTCAATTTATGTAAAACTATGCCGCTGAAAAGAAATTTTATTTGTTTGATTCTTTGGATGTGGCTTGTGTCGCTGCGTAAAAACAGTATAATTCAAAGTTTAAACCGCAAAGCTCTAAGCTCTATTTTCTAAATTTGCGCCTGTATGAACAACTATTCCATTCCTCAAGAAGTTTTTGTGAAGGCTGCCGAACAGTACGGCACGCCTCTCTGGATTTATGACCGTGCCACGATTGAGCGTGCTGTAAAGGACGTGCAGGTTTTTGACACTGTGCGCTTTGCACAAAAGGCATGCCCGAACCTCTCGGTCGTTTCGCTCATCCGTAAGCTCGGTTGCGTCGTTGATGCTGTGAGTGCTGGCGAAATTGTGCGCGCTCTCAAGGCCGGTTTCAAGGGCGGACAGCAGAAGGGCAAGGTTCCTGAAATTGTCTACACTGCCGATATCTTTGACCGTGATGCTCTCGAGCTCGTGAAGAAGTATGACATCGCCGTGAACGTGGGCTCTCCGGACATGATTCAGCAGCTCGCTGATTTTGGCGTGAAGTCTGAACTCACCATCCGCGTGAATCCGGGCTTTGGCCATGGTCACTCCCGCAAGACGAATACCGGTGGCGACCTTTCCAAGCACGGCATTTGGCACGAACAGATTAAGGACTGCATCAAGCTCGCCCAGAGCAACGGCATGTGGATTACCGGTTTGCACATGCACATCGGTTCCGGCACGGATTTTGAACACTTGGCCCAGGTTTGCGATGCTATGGTCGACGCTAGCCGTCACCTCGGTTCTCACCTCCGCACGATCAGCGCTGGTGGTGGTCTCCCGATTCCGTATCACGAAGAAGAAAAGGGCAACCGCATTGACGTGAAGGCTTACTATGATTTGTGGGATAACGCCCGCAAGCGTATCCAGCAGAGCATTGGCCACGATGTCCATCTCGAAGTGGAACCGGGCCGTTACCTTGTTGCAGAAAGCGGTTACCTCGTTGCGGAAATCCGCGCTGTCAAGAAACAGGGCAATAATTTGTTCTACTTGCTCGACGCTGGCTTTACCGATCTCGTTCGCCCGAGCTTCTACGGTAGCTACCACGCTATTTCTGTGGTTGCCCGTGACGGTCGTGAACTGAACGAAACTGTTGACGCTGTTGTTGCTGGCCCGCTTTGCGAATCCGGTGACGTGTTCACGCAGGAAGAAGGCGGCTTTGTCGTGACGCGCAAGCTCCCGAAGGCTCAGGTGGGTGACCTCTTGATTCTCCATGATGCCGGTGCTTACGGTGCCGCCATGAGCAGCAACTACAACAGCCGTCGCTACGCTGCTGAAACGATGTACACGAAGGGTGAAATCAAGCTCGTTCGTGAACGCCAGACTTTTGAACAGCTCTTGCAGAACGATCGCATTATCGAACTGTAAGCGTTGGATGTCATGCCGGACACAGTTCCGGCATCGCCATATTTCCTTTGCATTCGTCACCCCGGCGTTTGTACCCTGTCATCCCCGCCGTCGAGCGGGGATCTCTTTTTTTATAGCCAAGGCCATACTCAAATTGTTATCTTTGGTCTCGGAAATAAGACTATGGGTAACTTACGCGCTATTCTCATGCCGGTCGCCATTCTCGCTGGCATCCTCATTCCTCAGGCGCACTTTCTGTCGCCGCTCTTGCCGTTCACTATCGGCATTATGATGTTCCTTACGTTCGTGACGAAAATTCCGCCGCAGACGCATGGTTACACGTTCAAGATAGAAGCTCGCGCGTTTATCGCAAGTCTCGTGATTATTGCTGCCCTCTGGGGCGTTGTGGAGCTTTTCCACTTGCCGCGTGAAGTGCTTTTGGGCGGTGCGATTATTGCGCTTTGCCCACCTGCGAATGCGGCGCCTGCAATGGCGAAAATGCTTGGTGGCAGCGCATCCCTTGCGCTCAAGATTTTCCTCAGCGGTAACTTGATTGCGTGCTTTAGCATCCCGATTATCTTTGGATATTTGACTGGAGCCGAGGCGGACCTTTCCGAAATCGCGATGAGGATTTTCAATACGATCCAGCCTATTATCAGCATTCCGCTTGTGTTTGCGTTTGGGCTCCGTAACTTTTACCCGGAACTTGCTGACCGTGCCGCGAAATACCAGAAGTACACGATGTTCGTGTGGACGTTCTCGGTGTTCATTATTTTGTCCAAGGCAAGCTTTGACATTCGCGAAATGGGCTTTGCCGACTTGTGGAATAGCGGAAAGCTCCCGCTGATGGCTGCGGTGTCGCTTGTGCTTTGCCTTTTGCAGTTCTGGCTTGGTTGGGTTTGCGAACGCGGTCGCCGTCCGATTGAAGGCTCGCAGAGCATGGGACAAAAGAACACGACGCTTGTCATCTGGGTCTCTAGCCTTTACGCAGGCCCGGTGGTGGCTCTTGCCCCGACTTGCTACGTTGTATGGCAAAACCTCGTGCTCAGTTACATGACCGCAAAAATCAAGCCGAAGAAAGATAATTAGAACACCGCTTGCGCAGACATGACAAAATAAAGTTTGTCAATTATCACATACAAGAAAATTTTTAAACTTTTATTTACTTTTTGATTACGACCGCTTTATATTTATACACATGGTGTATTCGAAGCTGGTCTCTACTTTGATTGCCTTTGTGGCAATCCTTTTTGTGTCATTCTTTGTGCGTGACTGGTATGTGCTGCATGAGTGCGGTGCAGTGCAGTCGTGTCTAGAATCTACCAGCGATTTTCAGAACATCACGAAGTTTATTGTAACTTGTATTGCTACGTTGCTTGCGTTTACGATTGGTAGGCGTTCGGTGACCAAGCGCGACCGATTCTTTTTACAGATGAGTTTTTTGATGATTCTTTGTGCTGACTTTTGTTTTAAAATTCTGTACAATTATTTTGGCACGCCTGACACTCGTGAAAATTTTATAACACTTGGCATCGGCTTTTTCTTCATGGCACAGTTGATTTTAATTTATCGGCACTCGCGTACAAAGAATACAGACTGGTCGTTCCCGTGGATTTACTGCATCCCGTTTGCGGCTGTGATTGCGATGCTTTTCCTTGCGTATTTCAAGGTCCTTGAATCCGTGATGCTCATGGCTGTTATTGCGTACGCACCGACGCTTTTGTGTTCGCTTTACATGGCGTGCAGGGCGACAACGCTAGGCTTTTTCCCGGAGAAAAATTCGTTTTTCATTATGCTCGGGATGATTTTCTTTACGTGCTGTGATGCGCTTACGGGGATTTCACTCCTTACGGGGGCGGACCATTCGACCCGTGAAATCTTGGCGGTCGTGTCAAATAACTTTATTTGGCTTTTCTACGTCCCGGCCATTGTTTTCCTTGCTTTGAGCGGATATCGCCGCAACGTTTAGCCTACATGGTTGGTTCTTTTTTCTTAAAATTCTATTATTACCTCGTTCAAAGAGGTCATAATGATTATTGATTTAAAAGGTATGGAGACGACTGTTCTCCCGAATTTTAAAGGTGGCGAAAAAGAATACAAGGCCAAGATGTATTTCGACGGTACGACGCGCATTATGCACGGAACGCTCGAAGCTGGCGCTTCTATCGGTTACCACAAGCATGAAACCAACAGCGAAATTATGTTCTTTGTCTCGGGGAAGGGCAAGGTACTTTTTGATGATGGCGTTGAATATGTTGAAGCTGGCCAGTGCCATTTCTGCCCGAAGGGCCATTCCCACAGCTTGATTAACGAAGGTCCGGAAGATCTCGTCTTTTATGCGACGGTCCCGGAACTCGGATAAGTTTAATTTAATGGAGAAAATATGTCTAAATTAATGCGTTCTATTTCTGGTATCCGCGGAATCGTTGGCGATACCCTTACTCCGCAGGTTTTGCAGAGCCATGTGCGTGCATTCCTCGAAATCACGAAGGCTAAGCGCGTGGTCATTGGCCGCGATAGCCGCCCTACAGGTGATGCCATCGTTCAGTTTGTCGCTGGCATTTGCCGCCTTTCTGGTGTGGATGTCGTGGATGTTGGCCTTTCGACGACTCCGTCCGTGGAACTTTTGACGACGCACTTCAAGGCTGATGCGGGCATTATCATTACCGCAAGCCATAACCCGCTCGAATGGAACGCTCTCAAGTTCCTCAACAACAAGGGACTTTTCCTCGGTCCGGATGATGTGAAGCAGCTTTTTGCTCTCGCTGATGCAAACCAGTTTGCTTATCCGGATTACCGCACGATGGGCAAGTACGAAGTTGCTCCGGATGCCGATGGCATTCATATCGATGGTACGCTCAAGATCCCGTTCGTGGATGTCGAAGCCATCAAGGCTAAGCATTTCAAGGTTGCTGTCGATGCCGTGAACGGTGCCGGTAGCTTTATTGTGCCGCGCCTTTTGGAACAGCTCGGTTGTGAAGTTGTTCGCGTTCATTGCAGCCCGGATGGCACGTTCCCGCGCGGTGCAGAACCGATTCCTGAAAACCTCGGCGACTTGCGCAAGGCTGTCAAGGATAACGGCTGCGCAGTTGGCTTTGCCGTGGACCCGGATGCAGACCGCTGCGCTCTCGTCGATGGCTTGGGACAAAGTATCGGTGAAGAATACACGCTTGCAATCGCAACGGACGAAGTACTTGCTCAGAAGAAGGGTAGCGTTTGCGTGAACCTCTCCACGAGCCGCATGAACGAAGATGTTGCCGCCAAGTACGGTTGTGAATTTAGCCGCGCGAAGGTCGGTGAAATCAACGTTAGCCTCCAGATGATCGAAAACGGTTGCGTGATTGGCGGTGAAGGTAACGGCGGCGTGATTCTCCCGGCTCTCCATTACGGTCGCGATAGCCTCGTGGCTGCCGCACTTGTGCTTAGCTGGATGGCCCACCACAATGGCGGTCCGGAAAAGTTCGTGGCAGAAAATCCGGCCTACGTGATGCCGAAGAAAAAGTTCGAACTCGGCGACAAGAAGGTTGCTGACATTCTCCCGAAGGTCAAGGCTGAATTTGCTGGCTGGAAGATGGATGAACGCGACGGTCTCTGGCTCGGTTCTGAAAAGTCCTGGGTGCATGTACGCGCCAGTAACACGGAACCTGTAATCCGCGTGATTGCCGAAGCGCCGACTGCTGAAGAAGCTGAATCGCTTTGTTCTAAAGTGGAAAAACTCATTTAGTAGAAAGTAGACAGTAACGTCATCCTGAGCGCGATAGCGCGAAGGATCCAGTTAAATTAAATCAGAAGGGCTCGCCGTTTCCGGCGGGCCCTTGAACATTAGAGAGTGTATAGGAAATCTTTAGAACTGTTCGAAGAACTTGTGGACTTCTTCAGGGACCCATGTCTGTTCCCAGTTCCAGCCGACGCCCATGTTACCGGTGTCGTGTGCGGTCCACTGATGGTCACCCGGCCAGCTGCACCACTTGACCGGGAAGCGTTCGTCAACAGTTGTGAAGTCGTAGCAGACGTGTCCGGTGTTGCCACTCACTTCCTTCGGCTTTTCGGAGCTTGCGTCGGTGAAATCGCCGTTGGTGTCGGCCTTGCCGTTCCGTTTGAGGATTCTCGGGAGGGCGCTGTTCTTGGCGCGGTTGTAATCGCATCTGCCGTCGTTTTTGCCGTGAACGTTCATCCAGGCAATCGGCAAGTTCTTCATGTTGTTGCCTTCGGGGAGCCAAATGTTATAGTCAGCAACGGCGTAGGTGGCTGCAGCGCGGACGCGGCTCTGCATGTCTTGCATGAGTGAGTAGCTGAACATGGCGCCAAAGCTAAAGCCTGTAATGAACACGCGGCTTGTATCAATGCAGTAGTTGTCGTTCAAAGTCGTGAGTGTCTGTGCAAAGAAGTCGTGATCGCCCTGTCCCTTGGTCCAAAGGCCGCCAATGGCGTCAAGTGAAACGAAGATGTAGTCGCCGTTCTTGTCGAGCACCTGCTGGCCGTAGTACGGAGTCGGATGGTCGTAGTCTGCTTTGTGATGCACGAAGTCTTCACCGCGGCTACCGTAGCAGTGTAAGGCAAAGAGAACCTTGTGCGGTTTCGTGTTGTCGTAGTTCTTTGGCAAGGTGATAAAGTAATCGCGGGTGTCGTTACCGACCTTGATTTGGAACTGGTCGCCGTTTTCGACGCTCTTGACTTTCTTCAATGTGGAGTTTGTGCCGCAGCCCTTACTCGGAGTCGGTGCGTTCTTCAAGGCGTAACCAAACTTGTATGTAGGTTCGGATTTTTTGAGCTTCACGTCAACGGTCGTGTCTAGTGTTCCGAGCGGCACGGTGAGCGTGTCAAAGCCATCGAGCGTAAAGCGGAGTGCTTCGTCCTTGGCGGCGTCCTTCATGAGGGCGTTAGCCTGTGAGCCGAAGGAGCTGGTAAAACTTTCGTCCGTCGTGAACTTGAAATTCTGCTTGGCGTTACCGACAGAAACCTGTGCAAAGTAAGTACCGCGTGCGCTGAGTCCTTTGCTCAAGTCATACGTGCCTGCGCCCTGCAATGTCTTTTTGAAAATCTGGTGGCCGAGCGAGTTGTAAATCTTTACCTGAACAGGCGAGGTGCTGCTTTGGGAGTAAGAGAGAATGCCTTTATTGACGCTGATATAGCCGACGGCGTTTCTGAAGCTCGGGTTGATGCCCACTTCCTCTTCCTGGATGGTGAATTTACCCTTATCATCCGTCGTGGCGGTCTTGCCTTCTTTGAGCAAGTCGACCGAGACTCCTTTGAGAGCCTTGCCGTCATTGTCAGAAACGGTTCCCGTGATTGTGTATGCCGATGCCATCCCGCACAAGGCAAAACACGCAGCCGTAAATAGATTAGGCGCTTTGATCATGTGTACTCCTTTTACCAAACTCCTAAGACACACCTCACTATAAACTAATCTAATTCCAGATGTGATGAATGTTACATTTCAAAGCCCTAAGCCTATGGACTAATTGTCTATAAAATGATTTTTACAAGTCCCGCTAAGGTTGGCGATGCCGAAGGGCCGGAATGCGCGGGCATGACAGAAAAAAGCGGCTCCTGGGGAGGAACCGCTTTTGGGTAGAGAGCTGATTTATGAAACTTGATTAGAACTGTTCGAAGAACTTGTGGACTTCTTGAGGAACCCAAGTATTCTGCCAGTTGCCGTTGTCGTAGGCGGTCCACTGGTGCTGACCGTTCCAGCTGCAGAACTTGACCGGGAAGCGTTCGTCGACGGTTGTGAAGTCATAGCAGAGGTGTCCGCTGCCACCGACTTCCTTCGGCTTTTCAGCGCTGGCATCGGTGAAGTTGCCATCTGCATCGGCCTTACCATTGTTCTTGAGAATGCGCTTGAGTGCACTGTCTCTGGCGCGGTTGTACTGGCAGGTGCCGTCATTCTTGCCGTGCACGGCCATCCAGGCGATGGGCAAGCCCTTGTTCTTCGGCAGGTAGATGTTGTAGTCGGCGGTTGCATAGACTGCGACTGCACGGAGGCGGTCTTGCATATCCTGGGCCATGGAGTTCGTGACCATGGCGCCGAAGCTGAAGCCCGTCATGAACACGCGGCTGGTGTCAATGCAGTAGTTTTCTTCGAGAGTCGTAAGCAACTGGTTGATGAACTTGTGGTCCTTGTCGCTAGATACGCTCCACGGCATGCCGTCGGTATCGCCACGCGGAGAAACGAAGATGTAGTTGCCTTCGGTGTCGAGTTTCTGCTGGCCGTAGTACGGACTCGGATGGTCCTGGTCCGCATAGTGGTGGACGAAGTCTTCGGCGTTAGAGCCCATGCAGTGCATGGCAAAGAGCAACTTGTAAGGTTTCTTGTTGTCGTAGTTCTTCGGTAGCGTGATGAAGTATTCGCGGTTGTCGCTACCGACTCTCATTTCGAAACGGTCGCCGTTTTCGACGCTCTTGGTCTTCTGCAGCTTGGATGTCGTGCCGCAGCCCTTACTCGGGGTCGGTTCGTTCTTCAATGCGTAACCGAATTTGAATGTCGGTGCCGGAGGCACTGTCTTCGTAAGTTTCACGTTGAGCGTGGTATCGAGCGTGTTGAGCGCGATGGTGAGCGTATCGTAACCATCGAGGACAAAGCGGATGGCTTCGCCTTTCTGGGCGTCCTTCATAAGTGCGCCTGCTTGCGTGCCGAAGGAACTGCTGAAGCTGCCGTCTGTCGTGAACTTGAATTTCTGCGTTGCAGAACCGACGGATACCTGTGCAAAGTAGGTACCGCGAGCCTTGAGGCCCTTGCTCAAGTCATACGTGCCGGAGCCCTGCAGAGTCTTCTTGAAAACTTGGTTGCCGAGCGAGTTGTAAATCTTCACCTGAACAGGCGAGGTGCTGCTCTGGGAGTAAGAGAGAATGCCGTTGTTGACGCTGATGTATCCGACTGCGTTTCTGAAGCTCGGATTGATGCCCACTTCTTCTTCGTCTTCGTGGATGGTGAATTTACCCTGGTCGTCTGTCTTTGTGGTCTTGCCTTCCTTGAGCAAGCTGACGTCAACGTCCTTGATAAGTTTGCCCTGATCGTCGGAAACGGTTCCGCTGATGGTGTAAGCAAATGATGTGGAACATAAAGCTGCAGCGAATGCTGCAGTAACGAACGAAAGACGTTTCGCTTTCATCGAACACTCCTTTTTGAAATCCAAAAAATCTCTTTGGACCCCTTAACCCAATCCTAATTTATTCTCCAAAAGAAGAATAATCAATAATGTAAATATATTGTTATGGACATTTTGTCAAGGACCTTGGACAAAGAACTGATTTTGTAAGAAATTTATAAACTTTGGACGGGTCAAGTTAAATTCTATATATACGCTCATGAACCACATTGCAATTTTTATCGACGCAGAGAATTTGACCAACTGGGTCAAAAATAACGGTGTACAGTCGCTTATGGACGAACTTTTGCCGCTTGGGCAGATTGTCGTGCGCAAGGCTTATGGCAAATGGTCTACGCCGCAGCTGATCCCGTTGCAGTCCGCGCTCAACGAAAATGGCTTTGAACTCGTGCACACGTTCCACCCGGTGAGTGGTAAGAATTCGACGGACATCAAGATGACGGTCGATACGATGGAAGTGGCGCTCGATTCCCAGGTGCAGTGGATTGTGCTTGCTACGGGTGATTCTGACTTTTCACCGCTTTTCCGCAAGCTGCGTGAACAGGGCAAGGAAGTGATTGGCGTTGGGCCAAAGTCCCCGCTGAGCGAATGCGTCAAGAATTCATGCTCCCGCTACATTTACACCGACGATGCGGCCCCCGCCGATGATGATTCCGGCGATGAAGTCGCCGATGCCAAGGAACGCGCAAACCTGATTGTTTCCGAGAAAATCGATTCCATGGAAATGCTCCGTAGCGTTTTGCAAAAAGAAGATGGCCCGATTGCACTTGCGGCGATCAAGCCCAAGATGCTTGGACTCGATAACGCGTTTAACGAAAAGCGCCTCGGTTTCAAGACGTTCAAGGACTTCGTAAAGTCTGCAGACTTTGTTCAAATGACGGATGTGGGCGGCGGTTCATACATGGTCGCACTTGCCGAGCAGAAAGTCGCTGTCGAAGAAGATGCGCAGATGGTTTTGGCAAAGGCGCTTAAGCGTAAGGGCTGGGACATGTTCCCGCGCAATATGCTCAAGAAGATTTATGCCGAAGCTTGCGACCTCACTTCGTTTGTTCCAATGAACAAGCAGGACCTTGTTCAGGAAATTGTCGCAAAGAATATTGCCGGTACGACGAGCAGCATTATCAACCGCGCGCTGAGCACGTTCTTCAAGGCGAAACTCGTGACGATTAGCGGTGGCGATGACAAACTCTGGACGCTTACCGAAACAAACCAGTACTGGAAAGAAATTGACAAGGCGATGCTTGACAGGCTCCGCGTAAGCCTCAAGGAGACTGGTCAAAAAGTCCCCAAGAAAGATATCATCGCTATTTTGTACGGAAAGTACGCTGAAGGCGAAGCCGAAAAATTGGTTTAATCCAGTTTTCCCTGATACAGATCCAGCAGGTTGCGGGCCAAGAGGCTTGTGTACTTGGCGTTCGTGAGCGTGGATTGTGCGCTTTCGAGGCGATTCTTCTGCGTGAGGTAATCGGTGTACGTGAGGGCGCCTACGTTACGCTGTTCTTCGGCGACCTGCAAGGCTTCGTTTTCCGCTTCGACCTGGAGGATTGCCGCCTTCCACTGCATGTCGGCGCTGAGTGCGTTCAGGTAAAGCTTTTCGATATTGTTTTCGAGCGTTTTTGCCTGTTCCTTCAAAGCGACCTGACTTTCTGTTTCGCTAATCTGCGCCTGCAAGACTTTGTTCTCGGTTGCACCGCCGTCGATAATCGGGATGTTGATGTTCAACGAAACGCTGTGCGAGTAGCCGTTCTTGAGCTGGCTTCCGTACTTTCTGGATTCCCAGGCCTGGAGACCGGTGCTTGCGCTTGCGCCGAGCGAGACCTTGATGGACTTGCCCTTGCCTGCAATTTCGGTGTTCTTCTTTGCGACCTGGATGGCGAGGCTGTCAGACTTTAATCCCGGATTTGTTTCCGTGGCTGTGGACTGGAGCTCATTGAGGGTCGGAATCGGCGTGAGGGCGTCCGGTGTCTGGATTTCGGTTTCCGGAGCGGAGATTTCGAACGCTTCACTTTCCGGGAGTTCCAAGAGCTGGCGGAGAGTCGTCTTTGCGGTATTCACGCTCAGCTGGGCGGCGAGCTGTGATGCTTCTTTCTGGAGCACGTTTGCCTGCGACTGTGTCAAGTCTTTCTTGGTGATGGAGCCTGCTTCGAACAGCGTGTTGTAGTGCTCGAATTCGGCCTTCGCAAGTTCGACGGTTGCGTCTGCGGTGTGCAACTTTTCGATTGCGGCGAGCAAGTTCATGTACGCGTTCAAGACGCTTTCCTGCACGGAGCGCTCGGTTTCCTTTGTTGAAAGGCGCGTCGCTTCCTTGTTGATTTCATTTGCTTGGATGGAAAGTCTCGTAGAGCCACCGTCCCAGAGCGTGTAAGAAGCGTTAAGGCCTGCGTTTAAGCGGTAATGGTCTTGCGGACCGTCTCTGAACGGGGAATCGTAAAGGGTGTTGCCGATGCTTGCGGAAAGTGTGGGGTAGTTTCCGACTTTCGCCTGTTCGAGGCTCACATCAGCTTTCTGTTCGCGGAGCTTTGCGGATTCGAGCTTGAGGCTCTTTTCTTTGGCCTGCTTGAGGCATGCGCTTAAGGTCCAAGAACCATCAGCGAAAACGAGCGATGCTGACGCAAAAATACCGAGAACGATTGCTTTTCTGTAATTCATACCTTTTAGATGCCCCAGCTATATATTTTGGTTGCGTGATTTTTAAGATAGCAAATTTGTACAAACACAAAAAGGCTTCCTTGCGGAAGCCTTTTCGAATGGACGGTACTGGATTTGAACCAGTGACCTCTGCCGTGTGAAAGCAGCGCTCTAAACCAACTGAGCTAACCGTCCGAGGTGAGAGCAAATATAGAAAAGCTATTGAAGATTGTCAAGTGATGTTGAGTTATTAGTTTTGAGTTGCTAGTTACTAGATAAATTCGTTTCTATTAACTAGTAGCTATTGACTAGTAACTGCGGCGAAACCGCATTAAAGGAACTTGTCTTCGGCGGCGCGGAGGATGGTGAGGAACTCTGCCGGGGTCTTCGAGGCAATGAGGTCCTTGCGCACGTTGCCGTCAGCGAGGAGGCGGCTCACAGAAGAAAGTGCCTTGAGGTGCGGGCCGACTGTATTGCCTGGGCTCACGATGAGGATGAGCAAATAAACCGGTTCACCGTCAAAGGACTGGAAGTCCAGGCCCTTTTCGATGGTGGCGGCGACCATGCACATGCGGTCGACGTAGTCAATCTTGGCGTGGGGGACAGCAAGACCGCAACCGATGCCCGTGGAACGGCTCTGTTCGCGCGTCCAGATGGCTTCGAAGATTTCATCGCGGTGGTCAAGTTTGTAGGCGCTGCAAAGAGTATCAACCAATTCATTAAGAATGGCTTCCTTAGTTTCGCTGGAAGAGTTAATCAAGATGCAATTATCTACAAATCTTTCAGAAAGTCGCATGTTTATTATGTTCCTTTTTGTGTATCTGTCAAACAACCATTTTAGAATAATTATTGCGATTTGGTAAGATTTATATCTAAAATATGTTTAAAAAAGAAGATAATTCTAGCTGTGAAGTGGTGTTTTCGAGCCTGTCGATGGCTTTTTTCATGAGTGCAACGTCAATTTGGCCGGGGGCGGCAGCCTTTCCGATGGAACCGTAAGTGAGGTTTGCGCCCTCCTTCAAAGACCAAATTCGGCTGATTTTTCCGGTTTCTCCCATGCCGAATGCGGCGATGAACTTGAACCCTTTTGCTCTTTTGGCGAACTTGTAGAGGCGCGTGCAGTCGTCTTCGGAGTTGCTCATGGCGGCGATTTTGATGCCGTCCGCCTTGACTCGTTTGACGTCGGTGAGGTAGTTCTTGAGTTCGAGGTCGCTCGGGATGCGGGTGAAGTTGTGCTCGGAAATGAGAATCTTCACGCCCTTTGGGGTAGCAAGTTCGCGGAGCTTGTCATAGTCGTGCAAGCAGTCGCGTTCAAGGTCCAGCCATTCCGGGACGTCCGATGCGTTGAGAATTTGTTCGAAAAGTCCGAGGCGCTCGATGGCGCGGGCATCGGGGAATGTACCGCCATCACGCTTGAGGCGGATTGTGCCGAGCTGAATTGCGTTCGGGACGAGCTTGCGGATTCTTGCTGAAAGCCCCGTCCATTCGGATTCGTCAAAAAAGTCGTAGCGGATTTCGAGGATGTCGCAGCTTTCGTAGTCAATGCGCGCCGGGTGGAGTTCTTCGCTCTCGGCGGCGGTAAGCGTTTCGGGACTCACGAGCCCGACTAGGTATTTTTGAGAATCAGTTGGCATGGCCTAAAATTTAGCAACTCTCTAATAATAGTTGACTAATGGAGATAGACGAACGATAATATATTGAATTTTCTACATTATAATAGAACAAAAGGAATTTTTATGGCAGATTGTAACGAAAACAAAGAAAAGCAGACCCCGGACATGCTCAAGAAGGCTGAAGAATACCTCGCCTCCAAGCGCAGAATTTTCTTGTGGGGTGGTGTCGATGACGAAAGTGCCGAACGCATTGTGAAGCAGCTCCTGTACCTGGATTCTTTGAATCACGAAGACATTATTTTCTTCATCAACAGCCCGGGTGGCGTGATTTCTAGCGGTCTTGCCATTTACGACTGCATGAATGCTATTGAAAGTGATGTCGTGACGGTTTGCTGTGGACAGGCTGCCTCGATGGGTGCCGTGCTCCTCACTGCCGGTGCAAAGGGCAAGCGCGCTGCATGGCCGAACGCCCGCATCATGATCCACCAGCCGCTCATTCACGGCGAGATTGTCGCCCCTGCAAGCGATATCCAGATTCAGGCCGAAGAAATGCTTCGCATCCGTGGCATCACGGGCAAGATTCTTGCTGAAACTTCTGGCCACACGATTGAACAGATTGACCGCGATACCGAACGCGACAACTTTATGTCTGCCGAAGAGGCCAAGGCTTACGGTCTCGTGGATAAAGTCGAGAGTATTATCTAATGGGTTTATTTTCTGCAATTAAGAGTGGCCTTGCCAAGACCCGCGATGCTCTCCTCGGGGAGTTGAAGGGTATTGTCGGTGCCGGTAAGATTACGGACGAGACGCTCGAAGAGCTCGAAGAGCATCTCATCAAGGCTGATGTCGGCGTCGAAGCTGCATTCCTTTTGACGGATGCGCTCCGCGAAAACGCTTTGGGCAAGTCGCTTACGACAGAGCAGGTGCTCGACATCATGCGTAACGAAGCGGAACGCTTGCTCAAGGATCCTCCTCCGTTTGAACTCAAGGGCAAGCCGCATGTGGTGCTTGTGATTGGCGTGAACGGTGCAGGCAAGACGACGACAATCGGTAAGCTTGCGGCACGCCTCAAGAACGAAGGCAAGAAGGTCATGATTGCCGCTTGCGATACGTTCCGTGCGGCTGCAATTGACCAGCTTGAAACATGGGCCGAACGCTCGGGTGCTGAATTCGTGAAGCATCAGGAAGGCTCCGACCCGGCTGCCGTGGCATACGATGCTTGCAGTGCGGCGGTCGCCCGTGGTTGCGATGTTGTCTTGATTGATACCGCTGGCCGTTTGCACAACAAAGACTACTTGATGGAAGAACTCAAGAAGATTGTTCGCGTCATCAAGAAGGTGAGTCCGGACATGCCGCATGACATGTGGCTTGTGATTGACGGTAACACCGGACAGAACACCATCAACCAGACGAAGATTTTCAACCAGAGCTTCCCTCTCACAGGTCTTGTGGTGACAAAGCTCGATGGAACCGCGCGTGGTGGCTCCGTGCTCTCGATTGCTAGTTCGTTGCAAATTCCGATCCGCTGGGTCGGCATGGGCGAACGCATCGACCAGCTCGTGGAATTCAACAAGCGCGACTACGTTGACGGTCTCTTCGAAAACGCTCTAGAAAACAGGGAGTAGTCTATTGCTCTCGAAGCTTCGCGCAATCTTTGCATTTCTGCATTCGGCTATCTATGTGATTGCCCTCGTCGTTGGGGTGGTCATTTTGGCGTTGTTCATTTTTTCGAAGACGCCCGAGAATACCGATGACCACCTTGTGTCTGCGTTTGTAGAAATGCGAGTTGCCGAACAGCTTTATGGTGGTGATTCTCCCATGGGGCGCCTTGTGCGTCGCGATGTGTTGAAGAAGTACGGCTACACCCGCGAGGAGTTCCTCAAGGCAACCGATGAACTTCTTGAAGACGAAAAGCGCTGGATGCCGTTCCAGTTGGCGGTTTCTGAAAGAATTGATTCGTTGTTGGGCATCCCTAAAGTGGTGCCGGTGCAAAAGAAGGGCAAAAAATGATGAGAGCGTGTTTGTGGGTTGTATTGGCGCTAAGCCTTGCGCTTTCTGCATTTGCGGCTCCTCCGCCGAAGCCCAAGCTTGTGCATTGGATGAACTACACCGAAGCTTTGGAAAAAGCGAAAGATTCAAACAAGCTTATTTTTGTAGATCTTTATGCGGACTGGTGTGTGCCTTGCCGTATCATGGATGCAAACACTTATTCGGATCCGACGGTAGCATCGATTCTGAATACAAAGTTTATTCCGGTAAAGCTCGATGCCGATTCTCAGGATACGATTGTTTGCGATGGAAAACGCAAGACGGTGCAGCGTTGTTATTTTGACGTTTGGAACCTGAGTGTGTTGCCTGCATTTGTCCTTATTGCCCCGAAAGGGCTTTCAATTTTGACGATAAAGGATTCATTTACTGCTGAAGAAATGAAGTATTTGCTTTATCAAATTCTCGAGAAAGAGAAGGAGTGGATTTCGAAATGAGTGAAGACGTTCTCTTTTATGCTCAGATTGCATTCTGGGTTCTTTTGTTCTTGATTGTCCATTGCTATTTGCTGTTCCCGATGACGCTCCCGTTTGTGAGCGAAATTTTCAAGCGCAAAAAGAAGCCGATGGATGGCGCCTCCGAACTCCCGACGGTGTCTATCCTGATTTCGGCATATAACGAAGAAGCGGTGATTGAACGCAAAATCCACAACATTCTTGAAATCGACTACCCCAAGGAAAAGCTGGAAGTCCTGATCGGCGATGACGGTTCTGCGGACAAGACGGCTGAAATTGTTGCCCGCTATGCTGACCAGGGAATTACTTTGGTCAAGGCACCGAAGAATGCGGGCAAGGCTGCCATGCTGAACCGCTTACAGAAAATCGCAAAGAACGATATCCTCTTGTTCTGCGATGCAAATACGATGTTCTTCCCGAATGTGGTACGCAAGCTTGTGGACCCGTTCAAGGATAAAAAGATTGGTTGTGCTTGTGGTCACTTGATTCTTTCGGACAAGAGCGGAAGTGTCCTTGGCAAGGGCGAAAGCTCTTACTGGGATTTGGAAAGTGAAATCAAGAAGTTCGAGGGCGTTCTCGATCGTTTGATTGGCGGTAACGGTGCGCTTTATGCGATTCGTAAGGAACTTTATACGGAACTTCCGGTCAAGAAGAGCGTCATGGACGACTTCTTTGTGACGACGAAGATCTTGCAGAAGGGCTACTTCTGTACGTTTGTGGATAGCGCTATTGGTACGGAACAGACTTCGAAGGAATCGAGCGGTGAATACAGGCGCAAGGTGCGCATTGGCCGTGCGAACTTTAACTATTTGTTCTCTTACTTGCCGCTTTTGAATCCGTTCCGCCCGTTGCTGGCTTACCTGTTCTTCTCGCACAAGATTGTGCGCTGGTTCTCGCCGCATATCATTATTCTTTTGTACGTGGCAAATGCGTTCCTTTTGACGAAGGGACTTTTCTACCAGGTTTCTTTTGGCTGCATGACGCTTGCGCTGCTTGTGGCGGTGACGCGAATCTTGCCGAGCGCCTATTACTTCTTGCTCATGAACCTCGCGATGCTCAAGGGATTCTTCCTTGCGTTTAAGCGTGAACGCAGTGGTGGCTGGGCTCGCGAAGCTCGCAGCGACGAGTAATTGACAATTCGGAGGGCTGACTTATGAAAAAGTTTTTGACAGCTGTTATATTCGCACTTGCATTTGTCGCTACTCCGGCGAGCGCTTTTACGATGGATGCCCAAGGCGGTATCTGCAATAGCGTGAGCCACATGGGTGATTTCAACATGAGCTTCTATGGCCATCTGTGGTATCCGATTGACCAGATGGTTTTTGCTGGTGTTGGTGTTGGCTATGAGGAGCTCGACAACGTTGGGTATATTCCTGTTTCCGGAAGCCTCTGGGTGCGTCTCCCGATTGGTCGTACAGTGTTGCCGATTGCTACAGGCGATTTTGGCTACATGTTCGGCAAGGACGATCAGATGTTCTGGCGTGCCGGTGGCGGACTCGACATTAAGAATGGCGACCGCACGTCGATTATTGTTTCGACCGGTTACCAGTTCTTGAACCACTCCGGCGAAGGTTATTGGTACTTGCAAGCCGGCATTCTTATTGAGATGTAAAAAAAATGCCCGCACATGGCGGGCAAAAAAATCAAGATTTAACTGGATCCTTCCGCCTTTGGCGTCAGGATGACGAAGTAGTCATTACCCCTTCGCGATCATTTCCATGAGTTCGCGGTCGAGGCGTTCGGGGTTATTGTACTGCTCCAGATTGTTGTGCAGCGATTCGCCCTTTGAAACGAGACCGAAGTCCAGATTCTTGTAGTTCCAGTAGCTGTAGCCCACGTCGGCATCGCGGAGGATGTCGAGGAAGTCGCGCATCCAGGCAAGCTGATACTTGCGAGGAACTTGTACGTAAACGCCGAACTCGTTGCAGCTTACCGGCAAGTCATACTTGGCGCGGAAATCAAGAGCGTTCTGGATGCTTGCCTGCAACTGAGCCTTGTCCCATCTGCCGTATTCCACGTTCAGACGTGTCGTACCGCCGACTTCAGGAGCGGCGTAGTCCCCAGGCCACGGGCGTTCAATCTTGAAGAACGGATCGTCAATCCAGGCCGCGCCCTGGTGCGTAAATGTCACCGGCGTGTAAGTATGGAAACTGTAGATGGCGTTGTCGTCATCGAGCGGTGTCAAGAATTCGAATTCCCTTGCGCTGTTCCACTTGTTGGCGCCTACGACGATAGTGTTCTTCGGAGCGTGCTTGCGGATTTCCCAGAAGATTTCGTCCTTGACTTTATCCCAAACCTTGGAATCGCTTGCGGCCGGTTCATTCAAAAGTTCCATCATCACGCGCGGCATGGAGCTATAGCGTTCAGCCATGAATGCCCAAATCTTGCGCGTGTCCTTGCGGGCGTTCGCATCGGCAAAGAAAGCTTGTTCGTGATTGCTGGCGAGGTGGAAGTCGTGACCCGGGCATTTGTGCAAGTCGAGAATCACGTCCAGGTCTGCATCCTGAATGTCCTTGAGCGCCTTGTCCAAAAGCGCAAAGATTTCTTCGTCCGGCTTGAGATCGTCGCCTTTAAATAAATTAAAGTAGTCGACCGGCAAGCGAACGTGGTTGAACCCCGCATCGTGGATGCGCTTGAAATCGCTTGTTCCAAGGAACGTCTTGATGTGACCTACGACCCCCGGAAAACCGACAGGGTCCTTTTCTTCGATACAGTCAACCTGACTGAACCATCCGCCCAAATTCACTCCGCGCAATCTTTCTTTCTTCATGCGTGCCGTCCCATACTTTGGCCGCCGAAGCAGCCGGTTTGAATGAATAGGTTATTCGTTTACGATGTTCAAATCTTCGTCGGCGATGTTTAGGTCCATGATGACTTCCATATCGTCGGGAAGGTTATAAAAATCTACAACCAGGCCCACCTTCTTGTCTTCGTCCTTCTGCTTGTCGAACTGGACGACGTCGTAAATTTTCATTTTGACGACAGCTTCCTGTGTTACAGGAATTTCGATGGTCATACCCTTGCTGATCGGGCCTTCTACAATCTTGCCCTTGAAAACGAGACTAGTCTGGTCTTCGCCGAGCGAGGTCTTCTTCACGTGAAATACAGCCATTATTCTTTAGCCATTAACTTTTAAATTAATCGGTTTGTTTTGATGTGGCATACAATCTCGCCACGTGTAAAAATTTAACTTTTTTACATGACTCTCCGTGTTGGTCGAATCCCTTTTTTGGTCTGTGCGCCGTTTTTCTTCAATTCTGTCGGGCGCGAAAATGAATTTCCCGAGGTGGCGTTTGTCGATGGCCCGCCGAGTGCCCATAGTGCAGGCCTCAAGGACGGCTCAATCCACCTTTCACCGGCGTCTTCGATTACGTTTGCGCAAAAGCCGGGCGCCTTTGTGTTGTCGCCAGTGCTCTGCACGTCGTGCTCCTTTGAGGTGCGGTCGGTCAAGCTGTTTTCGCGTTACCCGATTGAGGAACTTTCGTACAAACGTATCCGCATGACATCGCAGAGCAAAACGTCTGTTACGTTATTGCGGATTCTCCTTGAAAAGCGCTATGGCCTTCGCCCGGAATATGTGCCGGGGCTTGCGGCTGAATCGACTGACGATGCTTGCCTTTTGATTGGCGACTTGGCTCTTGAAGAAAATGAACGCCACCGCTTTGCGTATAGCTATGACTTGGGGACTCTTTGGCAGGAATGGCAAGGTCTCCCTTTTGTGTTTGGTGCTTGGCTTATTTCGAAGGATGCTCTGTCGACTCGCTTGCGCCCCGTTCTCGATGATTACATGTTGCGCTTGGAAACAAGCATTCGCGAGTTCCGCAAAAATCCGTCGCAGGCGTTGGATGTGTGGCTTGCGAAGTACCCAGTGAATTTGCCGCGCCCTCTCGTTGAGGATTACTTTAGTGTGCTCGATTACCATTTTACCGATGAACGTAAACAATCGTTATCACTGTTTTTCAAATTGGCGGCTCAAATGGGGCTAGTTGAATCTGCGCCTCCGATAGAGTTCCTCGAGTAATTTTATTTTATAGCTGTTGGAATGAGTGTTGGGATGGTAAGGAGAACAAAATGGTAGAGGAAAAAATCCTAATCGTCGATGATGATGAAGTCGAATTAAAAGCAGACTCTGATATCTTGAAGGCGGTTGGTTATGAAGTAATCGGTTGCCGATCTGGCGCCGAAGCTTTGGAGTACCTGAACAACAATCCTGTAGAGCTTGTATTGCTCGACGTCAACATGCCGGGAATGAATGGCTACGATGTCTGTTTGAATATCCGCAAGCAATTCCCGTTGGATGACTTGCCGATTATATTCCTCACGAATCAGGAAAATGAAGCAAGCGTTACGCAAGGGTTCCAGTCTGGTGCTTCTGATTTTGTCTGCAAGTCTGCGGCACCTGATATTCTGCTCGCTCGAATCGGAGTGCATCTGCGATTGGCGCGTTCGCTTCGCAACTTGCGTGAGATTTCTTTGACGGACGATTTGACGGGCGCCTACAACCGCAGGCATGCTATTTGCTCGCTTCGAGAATTGTTTGCCCGCAGCAAGCGCTATGGTACGAATTTCTCGCTGATTTATTTTGACTTGAACGGTCTCAAGAAAATCAATGACCAGCATGGTCACTTGGCTGGCGACCTGTTACTCCGTTCTGTCGTGAATGCTTGCAACAAGCTGCTTCGCGAATCGGATATGCTATTCCGCATGGGCGGTGACGAGTTCATGGTTATTTGCCCGGATACCGATTTGAAGGGTGCGTTTGTCTGTGCCGAGAGAATGCAAGAGGCTGTGAAGTCGCTTACGATTGTAGACCAGACGGTTGCCTTTGCGTATGGTACGGCAAGCTCTGCCGAGGACTATAAGGACATGGACGAGATGCTTCGCAGTGCGGATGCTTCCATGTACGAGTGCAAACGCAAGATGCGCGCGGAACGCGGTTAGTCGTTCTGATTGTGTCATCCTGAGCGAAGTCGAAGGATCTAAAAAAATGCCGCGGAAAAATCCGCGGCGTTTTCGCATTGTTCAAAATTGTCTCGTTGGACTAGTTATGCAATTGCAGCTTTAACAGCGTCCAGCAGTTTTTGCATCCTTGATTCGATAGTAGCCCAATCGCCCGCCTTCATAAGTTCCGCATTGAATATGCTTCCGCCAAACGAAAGCAAGTTTGCGCTAGCCTTCAAGTAGCTTGCGGCGTTTTCTGCATTCACGCCACCGCATGCCATCAGCGGAATGTCGCGGAATGGACCACGCAATGCCTTGATGTATTCCGGGCCGCCTACGCAGTTCACCGGGAAAATCTTGATGGCGGTTGCGCCCAGGTCGTAAGCCTTCTGCACTTCGGTCGGCGTGAGCGCTCCCGGGATAATCGGGATGCCAGCCGTATTCGAAAGTCGAATGACTTCGTGACGCGTGTTTGGCGTGACGATGAATTCGGCACCTGCAGAAATCGCCTTTTCCACATCGCTCCCGTGACGGACGGTACCTGCGCCGACCTTGATTCCAAGTGGCTTTGCAATGGACTTGAGCTTTGCGATAATTTCGGTTGCTGCTGCGGTGTTCATCGTGACCTCAATCGCCTTGAGCCCGCACTTTGCAGACGCGTTCACACACGCTTCTTCGGCGCCCTGAGGAATGTCGCGGAGAATGCCCACGACCGGCATCGGTTTTAAAAATTCAAGGAAACTCATGGTATTAAATTAAAAATTAAAAGTGAAAAGTGAATAATATTTTTTTTCATTTTTAATTTTTCATTCTTCATTCTTCATTTTTTTTTACTCAAACCTGAGCGCTTCAATCGGGTCAAGCCTGCTTGCCTTGCGGGCGGGGTACCATCCAAAGAATACGCCTGTGGCAAAGCACACGCCAAAGCTCACGATGACGCTTGTGACGGAAACGCTCATGGGCCAGTTCATCGCAATCTTTACAGTTTCTGAAGCAGCGATGCCGAGCGCAATTCCGATGGCGCCGCCGAGCAAGCTGATGATTACGGATTCGAACAAAAATTGTAAAAGAATGTCGCGACCGCGGGCGCCGATAGCCATGCGAAGGCCGATTTCCTTTGTGCGTTCTGTGACTGACACGTACATGATATTCATGATGCCGATACCGCCAACAAACAAACTAATTCCTGCAATGGCGGTCAACACGAGCGAGAGCATATCGGAGGTGCTTGTGACCATCTGGATCATTTCTTCTTGCGTGAATACGCGGAACGGGTCGGTCGGTTTTGTCCAGTTGCGGCGTTCCTTCAAAATGGTCATGATTTCTTCGGTCGCTTTTGCGGCGTAGCCTTCTCCGATGGAGTTCGCGTAAATTTGACGGATGCTTGTCGTGGCGGAGAATCTCCTCATTACCGTCTGGTACGGAGTGAAAATCACGTCGTCCTGGTCTTGCCCGAAATCGCCAGAGCCTTTAGCTTTTAATGTGCCGATGACTTTAAGCGGGATGCTTTTGTAACGGATGGTCTTGCCGATGGGGTCTGCGTCCGGGAAAAGGTTTTTGACGACGGTCTGTCCGATAACGCAAACTTTTGACATGCGGTCCGTTTCATCGTCGAACATCACGCCGTCGGCGATTTCGTAGTTGCGGATTTTGAGGTAGTCTGCAGAAACGCCGGAGAGTGTCGTGGGTGAGTTATTGTTTCCGACTATAGCTTGACCGCCAACGGTGACCATGGGAGATACGCCATTGATGTAAGTTGCGTTTTCGCGGATGGCGATGACGTCTTCTTCTTCAAGCGTTTCGGTTGATTCTGTCTGGACACCGCCTCGGCGGCTCTGGTTAGGCATGATGGTGATGGCATTTGTGCCCATGGCTGTCATCTGTTCCTTGATGGATTTTTTGGAACCTTCGCCCATGGCGACCATGGTGATGACGGCGGCAACGCCGATGACGATGCCGAGTACGGAGAGGAATGTGCGCATGCGGTTGCGGAGCAATGCGCGGAGAGCGATTTTAGCTAAGGTAAACGGGTTCATTCCACTTCTCCTTCATCATCGTCTTCAAATGTTTCTGGTGGCGGGAGCAATTCAAATGCGACTTTTGCGTTTTGCACGTTTTCGTTGATGACATCTTTTTTCAGTAATCCGTCGCGGAGGGTAATGGTGCGCCCGCTGAAAGTGGCGATGTCGGGTTCATGTGTCACGAAGGCGATGGTCTTTCCTTGACTGTGCAGTTCCTGGAATATCATCATGATTTCGTAGCTCGTGCGGGTGTCGAGGTTGCCGGTCGCTTCGTCGGCGAGGATGATGACGGGGTCGTTCACGAGGGCGCGTGCGATGGCTACGCGTTGCTGCTGACCGCCCGAGAGCTGGTTTGGCAAGTGGTTCATGCGGCTTTCAAGCCCGACCATCTTTAACGCTTCGATAGCGCGGTGGCGGCGTTCCTCGGCGGAAATCTTTGAATTATATAATAGGGGGAGTTCTACGTTTTCGATGGCGGTCGTGCGGCTGAGCAGGTTGTAGCTCTGGAAAACGAATCCGAGCTTCTGGCTTCGGATGCGGGCGAGTGCGTCGCGTTTTAATGTTTCGGTATGTTGCCCATCTAATATATAGTGTCCTGAAGTCGGTCGATCCATGCACCCTAGAATGTTCAACATGGTAGACTTGCCGGAACCGGATGTGCCCATGATGGTAACGAATTCACCGGGGTAGATGTCAAAATTGACTCCACGCAATGCGTGTACGATTTCGTCGCCCATTTTAAAATCACGACGCAAATTTTGGACAGAAAGTATCGGTTTAGAAGTTTGCATAAAGACCTTTTTCTCGATTCTTTAGATGCTCTAACCTGTTGATTTGGTTGCCTTTACATTGCCTCTACATCGTAAGTTGTTGATTTTTGAGCATTTAGAATGTGAGTAAACTCTAAAAAACATCGAAAAATCATGCGATTACTATGTTGCTGGACTTAAACGTTAATTTTTTTTTTATTTTATATTCCGAATTGGACCACGCTTGGTGGTTGGTTCTTGCGTCCTTGGAGATTTTTAATGAATGAGAAGATGACTCAGAATGTTTCGAATGCGTCAGCAGATGACGAAATCGATATTCTTGAGATATTGGTGTATTTGAAAGGCAAGTGGAAATTCTTGCTCATTTTCTTGTTCTTGGGCGTTGTTTTTGGCGGTCTTGTTTCGATGTGGATCCGCCCGGCGTATAAAAGTGACATTCTTCTTCAGGTAAATGTAAAAGGCAATAAGCAAGGACTTGCTCTTGGTGAAATGGGCGCCTTGCTAGATGTCTCTACTCCGTCTGCAGCTGAAATGGAACTTATCAAGAGCCGTGGCGTTCTTGACCAGGTTGTTCAGGACGAAAGGCTTTGTTATTCCGCCATTCCGCTGAATAAGAAGGATCGCCTTCTGCATAAAGAAGGCCGCATGGATCTTGAGCTTTTGAGTATCCCGCGTGCATTTGAAGAAGCTGACGGAAAGCTTATCGCTCGTGTCACTGCGGATTCCAGTGCATACGAAGTGCTCGGACTAGAGGACGAGGTCGTGCTGTCTGGTAAGGTTGGCGAAACTTATCGTAAGCCGTTTGCGGGTGATACTTTAGTCATTTGTGTTAAGTCGATGACCGCTACTGTTGGTCAGACGTTCTTGCTTGTTGCTGTTCATCCGCAGATTGCTGTAAATAATCTCCTCAGTGGGCTTGGTATTTCTGAGGAAGGTAAGAATTCCGGTATTATTCGTGTGTCGCTTGAAGATCGTTATGCCGACCGTGTTGCTGCTATTTTGAACACTATTGCGAATACGTACTTGAAGCAGAACATCGAAATGCGCAGTGCCGAAGCCAAGAAGACTTTGATGTTCCTTGAAGAACAGTTGCCGGGTGTCAAGGCGAAACTTGATTCTGCAGAACAGAAGTTGACGTCTTTCCGCCATGCCAATGGAACGATCGACCTTACGGGTGAAACAAGAGTTCACTTGGAAAAGGATGTTTCCTTGCAGCAGCGTTTGCTTGAACTTGAACAAAAGAAGCAAGAAGCCTTGCGCTTGTTCCGTGCTGAACACCCGACGGTGCGCACGATTGAAGAACAGCAGTCCAAGCTTCGTCGCGAAATTGCAAAGCAGCAACGTTCTGCCGCAAGCTTGCCGGTAGTGCAGCAGGAAGTCCTTTCTTTGCAGGAAGAAGTTGAAGTCAACAACAAGCTCTACACGAATTTGTTGAACAACATCCAGCAGTTGCGAGTGGTGCAGGCGGGCGAAGTTGGTAACGTCCGTATCGTGGACCAGGCATACGCTCCGCTCAAACCGAGTAAGCCGAAGCGCAAGCTCGTGTTCGTGGGTGTTGTCTTTGCATTCTTGCTTTTGGGTTGCTTTATTGTCTATATCCGTCGCATTCTTTCGAATGGCGTTTGCAGCAGTAGCGAAGTGGAACAGGCAACAGGCATTGGTGTTTATGGAAAGCTCCCGATGCTCGATGGCAAGACGCAGAACGATGTGTATAAGCCCTGCGTTTCCACGAATCCGGATGATCCGTTTGCGGAAGGTGTTCGCGCCCTCCGTACGGCTCTTGAATTTTCCGTCTTCTCTGATGGCAAGAAAATTTTGATGGTGTCTGGTCTTGTGCAGGGCGTCGGTAAGTCTTTTGTTTCTACAAACTTGGCGGCATCCTTTGCCATGTCCGGTAAGAAGGTTTTGCTTGTTGACATGGATCTTCGTCGTGGTCATTTCTTTAAGCACACCCAGAAGGGTTTGTGCGAAATGCTGGAAAAAGAAAACTACACGGATGAATATGTGGTTAAGGTGACCGACAACTTCCATGTCCTTGGTTCAGGCGCCCGCGTTGTCAATCCGGGTGGACTTTTGAACAGCTCTAGATTTAGCGCTTTCCTTGATTCGTTCAGGGACAAGTATGATTTGATTGTTCTGGATACTCCTCCGGTATTCCAGTGCAGTGACGCATTGCTTGTCGAAAAGCATGCGGATTACCTGTTGTGTGTCTTGAAGCATGCAGCTCATACAATTGAAAGCATCCAAGATGCCTTGAATACTTTTGATCGCAGTACGGAAACACCATTGCCGAAGGCTTTCGTCTTCAACAAGTGTGAACGTCATGCGGGGTATGGCTATGGTAGTTATGGCTATTATGGCTATCACAAGAAATATTAACCAATAACAAGGAGAATAGATGAAAAAAATAGTCGCAATGTCTCTCTTGGCTGGTACCTTCGCTTTCGCGCAGTCCGGCCAGATGGGCGGTGCTGATGGTCTTAATCAGAAAACTGCTCAAACACTCGGTCAGGGTGGCTTTGCTGTCGGTGTCGGTGGCCAGGTTTCTTACGATTCTTGGTCCCTCTCCCGCGGTGGCCAGTTCTCTAAGGGTGGCAAGTCCGATACGTTCCACGGCAATGATGGTAGCCTTACGGGTTATGTCAGCGTTGCTGGTGGTGCAACCGAGTTCTTGGACCTCGGCCTCGTGCTTCCGCTCTACTACGACCATGCCAATGCTCACAAGGTCGGTGAAGGCGACATGTGGAAGGCTAGCCGTGGTGACCTCGAATTCTGGGCAAAGGCAAAGCTTCCGCTCGACGAAATGACTGATGGCATTTTCAATGCTGCAGTTGCTGCTCAGTTCTACTTCCCGACTGGCGACAAGTCCGTCGGTGTTCGTCCGCGTCATGCCTGGTATTTGCATGCCAACGGTGGTGAAACCCATCCGTACGGCCTCCGCAACATGGCTTTCGGCGGTGAATTGATCCTCACTCTCGACCTCCAGAAGGTTGGCGCTCCGCTCCGCTTCAACGGTAACGTCGGTTTCGTCGGTACTGTGACGAAGGGTTCCAACACTCTCGTCTACGGTGGTGGCATCAACTTCCTCCCGACTGACTGGATGGACTTCTTCGTTGAAGCAAACGGTGAATTCCGCGTCGAAAAGGGTTCTTATCCGCGTGACCCGGGTTACGATCCGTTCACTCTTACTCCGGGCTTCCGTTTCCACCTCCCGGCCAACGTCGACATCGCCCTCGGTCTCGATGTGGGTATCCGTGCTCTCTCCAACTTCACTTGGAAGTACAAGGACGAAATGCACGCTGCTGAAGCCTACCAGCTCTACTACACTGATAAGAACGGCAAGAAGGTTCAGTACGGTTACACCCCGACTCCGCGCTATGCAGGTTCTGCCGCTATCGTCTGGCGCTTCGGTAACGTCCGTGGTGCTGACGAAGATAACGATGGCGTAGCAAACAACATTGACCAGTGCGCAGGCACTCCGGCTGGTGCTGTTGTTGACGCTAACGGCTGCCCGGTTGATGGCGACAATGACGGTGTCTTCGACGGTCTCGACCAGTGCGCTGAAACTCCGGCTGGTGCTGTTGTTGACGTTGCTGGCTGCCCGGTTGACTCCGACAATGACGGTGTTGCTGATGGCATTGACCAGTGCGCTGAAACTCCGGCTGGCGTTGTTGTTGACGCTGCTGGCTGCCCGGTTGACTCTGATAAGGATGGCGTTGCTGATTACCTCGACAAGTGCCCGAGCACTCCGGCTGGCGCTACTATCGATGCTAACGGCTGCCCGATCGACTCTGATAAGGATGGCGTTGCTGACTACCTCGACCAGTGCCCGAATACTCAGTCTGGCATTGCTGTTGACGGCAAGGGCTGCCCGGTTGACTCTGACAATGACGGCGTAGCTGACTACCTCGACAAGTGCCCGAGCACTCCGGCTGGTC
>JAEEGG010005260.1_pt1 | contig 30871 bp, 19 predicted proteins | sample 9134161 | NCBI WGS metagenome assembly JAEEGG01 (sample SAMN16246543, study PRJNA631951) | gut metagenome | biome: gut microbiome; feature: rumen; material: CR-attached | host: Bos | place: Iran: Karaj | collected 2018-10
ACCTGGTGACTATGTAAAAAAGAGCAATTAATTTAGCTATCTACCAAAGTATAACATGTTGATAATTGGCTCCACAGAAACGACCGCTATCATTGCTGTTACTATTTTCAAGTCGATGGACATGCTATGCCGACAATTGTATAGGGCATGTTAGGGTTCTAGTACACCCGCCTTGCGTCCCAAAATCGTCCCAAAAATATGTAAAGAAAAACGAATTTCTTGGGACGCTGGCAAAAAAAATCCGCTAACTTATTGTAAGTCAGCGGCCTTTTCCAATATAGGTGGTCGAGGTGACAGGACTCGAACCTGCGACAGCCTGGTCCCAAACCAGGAACGCTACCAACTGCGCTACACCTCGATTTTGCGGGTGCAAAATTACTAAGATTTTCTGACCCGCGCAAATTTTCGTAGGGTTTATTTGATAATGCCTTGCTCAACAAAAATCTTCTTCAGGGCGACAACCGAACGGTCAACCTGCTCCGTGGTGTGGGTAGCCATAAGTGCGTAGCGGACGAGTGTGTCCTGAGGTGCACAAGCAGGCGGGATAACGGGGTTGATGAATACGCCGGCCTTGAAGGCGAGTGCTGTAACGAGGAATGTCTTCTCGACGTCGCGCACATAGAGCGGTATGATGGGGCTCTCGGTGTCGCCAATCTCGAAGCCCTCCTCACGGAAACGCTTCAGGGCGTAGTTGGTCACCTTCCACAGAGCCTCGATGCGCTCGGGCTCTTTCTGGATGATGTGCAGGGCCTCCATGGCTGCAGCCGTGGCAGCGGGCGTATTGGAAGCGGAGAAGATATAGGTGCGGCAGCTATGGCGCAGCCAGTTGATGGTGTCGAAGTCGGAAGCGATGAAACCGCCGATGGAAGCGAGTGACTTCGAGAAGGTACCCATGATGAGGTCAACTTCGTCGGTCAGCCCGAAGTGGTCGCACACACCCCTACCCTGCTTGCCGAAGACGCCTATGCCGTGGGCCTCGTCGACCATGATGGAGCAGTTGTACTTGTGTTTCAGCTCGACGATTTCGGGGAGCTTGGCCAAGTCGCCTTCCATGGAGAACACGCCATCGACGACGATGAGCTTGATAGCCTCGTGGGGCAGCTTCTGGAGCACACGCTCCAGATCGGCCATGTCGTTATGCTTGTAATGCAGCTGCTTGGCGAAGGCCAGACGGCGGCCGTCAACGATGGAGGCGTGGTCGCGGTCGTCACAGATGACGTAGTCGTCCTTGCCGAGCAGAGCGGGGATGACACCCTGATTGACAGAAAAGCCCGTCGAGAAGCACAGACAGTCGTCCTTGCCGATAAACTCCGAGATCTCCTTCTCCAACTGTATGTGAAGGTCGAGTGTTCCGTTCAGGAAACGGCTACCGGCACAGCCCGAGCCATACTTGTCGAGAGCTGCCTTGGCAGCATCGATGATGCGCTGGTCGCCCGTCAGCCCCGTATAGGCGTTCGAGCCAAACATCAGCACCTTGTGTCCGCCCATCTCTACCTCTGTTCCCTGCTTGCCTTCAATGGCACGAAAGTAGGGATATACATCAGCCGCCATGAACTTCTGGGGCTCACGATAGCTCTTGTATCTTTCTTGTAATTGTCCCATTCCGAATAGGTATCGTTTACTACTTTTTTATTTACAGGCTGCAAAGGTACACATTTTTTATGAATCCGTGCACATTTTTTTCAATAATTATGCTTTTTGCAAAAAAAATCCTTCAACTCATCATCGTCTTTCCAACTTTTTTTGTACTTTTGCAACAAATGAGCGAGAAGAAAACGACCATCACATTCATCGTCAACCCCATTGCGGGCACTCAGGCGAAGGACGACATCCCGGCACTGGCAGACAAGATACTGGACCACGATCGGTTCCAGGTGTCAACGGTCTTCACCGAGTATGCGGGCCATGCTGCCGAGATAGCCAAGCAATGTGCTGCCGCTGGCGAAGACGTCGTCGTTGCCGTTGGCGGCGACGGCACCGTCAACGAGGTGGCGCGCTCACTGGTCCATACCCCGACGGCCCTGGCCATCGTCCCCTGTGGCTCGGGCAACGGTCTGGCCCGCCACCTAATGCTGCCCCTCGACGCCAGTAAGGCCATGGGTATCATCAACGACTGCCATATCGAGCCTTTCGACTACGGTGTCATCAACGGCCTACCCTTCTTCTGTACCTGCGGCATGGGCTTCGATGCGTTCATCTCGCTGAAGTTTGCCGAGGCAGGCAAGCGCGGCCCCATCACCTACGTGGAGAACGTGCTGAAGGAGGGGCTGAAGTACAAGCCCGAGACATACATCGTCGAGGACGCATCGGGAAAAGTGCGCCACAAGGCCTTCCTCATTGCCTGTGCCAACGCCTCGCAGTATGGCAACAACGCCTACATCGCCCCTGGTGCCACGATGAGGGACGGTCTGATGGACGTCATCATCATGGAGCCGTTCAACGCCCTTGACGCACCTCAGATTGCCGCCGACCTCTTCATGAAGACCCTTGGCAACAACTCTAAGATCAAGACCTTCCGTGCCGACCGCATCCACATCAAGCGCCACAACGAGGGAGCCATCCACTACGACGGCGACCCTGTGATGACGGGTACCGACGTCGACGTGCACATTGAGCATCTGGGGCTGAACATCGTCACCAATGCCGCCGCCACCGAGGACGACGCCCAACCAAACCCTGTTCTCAACGCCTTCAGCGACCTCTTTAATAATATAAATAATGTACGCGAGGACATCACCAAGCAAGGTCGCCGCATACAGGTCATCAACAAACTGATGCTCCGCCGCCTGTCGAAGTTGTAGTAGACAGCCCAGAATCGACAAACCCGACAGTCCGGGAAAAATAAAAAGAAAAAAAACGAGAATTTATTTGGTCGTTTGCCCTTTTCTTCGTACCTTTGCAGCCGCATTCATCAAAACACACACAAGGTGCCTTGGATGAGTGGCTTAGTCAACGGTCTGCAAAACCGTCTACAGCAGTTCGAATCTGCTAGGCACCTCACACAGCGGGTAGTTCTCACACGAGGACTTCCCGCTGTTATTTTTCACGTTTATCTTTCAACTTGTCACCTTTTCCCAACTTTTGCTTTCAAAATGTTAACGCCCACACCGAGATGACGAAAATATGGCATTTTTGCCTTGATTTGTATCAATTAAATAACAAAAAGACAGTTTTTTCATATTTTTTCTGATAAAACGTTTGGTAATTCAGATTTTTTGTGTAATTTTGCCGCTCGAAAGCAGATAATACTGTTTTATCGACAAAAAGGAACTTCAAACTTTAATCAATAACAACCAATTAAAAGTACAAAAATTATGAACGCAGCACAAGTTGTTGAAGATCTCAAAAAGAGATTCCCCAATGAGCCGGAGTACATCCAGGCAGTTTCTCAGGTTCTTCCCACCATCGAGGAAGAGTACAACAAGCACCCCGAGTTCGAGAAGGCAAACCTCATCGAGCGTCTTTGCATTCCCGATCGTGTGAACGAGTTCCGTATTACCTGGGTTGACGATAAGGGCAATGTCCAGACGAACATGGGCTACCGTATCCAGCACAACAATGCCATTGGCCCGTACAAAGGCGGTCTGCGTTATCACAAGTCCGTTAACCTCGGCATCCTGAAGTTCCTTGCTTTCGAGCAGACCTTCAAGAACTCTCTGACCACGCTGCCCATGGGTGGTGCCAAGGGTGGTTCCGACTTCTCTCCCCGTGGCAAGAGCGACGCTGAGGTGATGCGTTTCTGCCAGGCCTTCATGAACGAGCTTTATCGTGTCATTGGTCCGGACGAGGACGTTCCCGCTGGTGACATCGGCGTTGGTGGCCGTGAGGTTGGCTATCTCTTCGGACAGTACAAGAAGCTCACCCACCAGTTCCAGGGTGTGCTCACCGGTAAGGGTATCCCCTTCGGTGGTTCGCTGATTCGTCCTGAGGCTACCGGTTATGGTACCGTATACTTCCTGACCTCTATGCTCGCTACCCGTGGCATCGAGCTCGCTGGCAAGAAGGTGCTGATCTCTGGTGCCGGTAACGTGGCTCAGTATGCTGCTGAGAAGTGTCTGCAGCTGGGTGCTATCCCCATGACCATGTCTGACTCTGACGGTTACATCTACGATCCCGATGGCATCGATCGCGCTAAGCTCGACTACATCATGGAGCTGAAGAACGTAGAGCGCGGACGTATCAAGGAGTATGTCGAGGAGTATCCCACAGCCAAGTACTACGAGGGCAAGCGCCCCTGGTACGAGAAGGCCGACATCGCTCTCCCCTGCGCTACGCAGAACGAGATCAACGGCGACGAGGCTGCCGCTCTGGTGAAGAATGGCGTGATCGCTGTTGCCGAGGGTGCCAATATGCCTTCGCTGCCCGAGGCTATCAAGATCTTCCAGGACGCCAAGATTCTCTACGCTCCTGGTAAGGCTTCTAACGCCGGTGGTGTGTCTGTCTCTGGTCTTGAGATGTCTCAGAACTCTGAGCGTCTGAGCTGGACGGCTAAGGAGGTTGACGACTACCTGAAGCGCATCATGAACGACATCCACGAGAACTGCGTGAAGTATGGTACTCAGCCTGACGGTTACATCAACTACGTCAAGGGTGCTAACGTGGCTGGCTTCATGAAGGTTGCCAAGGCCATGATGGCTCAGGGCATCGTGTAAGCTCGGCGAAGCCAAGGTTTACAGCGATGACCGCTCAGGGCATCGTGTAAGATATCGTCCAAGCATAGTAAAGACTTTATGTAAGGAGCATAAAACCTTACGAGATAACAGACAAAATGGCGGACTTATCCGCCATTTTGTCGTATATATGGTCCTCGGCACAGAGTTTGTTGGCTTATTGGCAGATAACAAACTAAAAAAACAGGAGGACAAAACTATGACATTAGACAAGTTTACCATCAAAGCACAAGAGGCCGTACAGCAGGCCGTGAACCGCGCACAACTCAATGGTCAGCAGGCCATTGAGCCGGTACACCTGCTGAAAGGCGTCATCGAAAAGGCGAAGGACGTTACCACTTTCGTCTTTCAGAAACTTGGCGTCAACGCCCAGCAGATAGAACTGCTCGTCGACCAGGAGCTGCAGCACCTGCCACGCGTGGAGGGCGGCAGCCAGCCATACCTCTCGAACGAAGCCAACCTCGTGCTGACACAGGCACAGGACATTGCTCAGAAGCAGGGCGACGAGTTCGTCTCCGTAGAGCCGCTGCTGCTGGCCCTGCTGCGCGTCAACTCGACGGCGTCACGCATCCTGAAGGATGCCGGCTGCACCGTTGACGGTATGCAGAAGGCCATCCAGGAGCTGCGCCAGGGACAGAAGGTGCAGTCACAGTCGGCCGACGACAACTACCAGTCGCTGGAGAAGTACGCCAAGAACCTCGTGGAGCTGGCCCGTCAGGGGAAGCTCGACCCCGTGATAGGCCGCGACGACGAGATACGCCGTGTGTTGCAGATTCTCTCGCGTCGTACGAAGAACAATCCTATATTAATAGGTGAGCCGGGAACGGGTAAGACGGCTATCGTCGAGGGACTGGCAGGACGTATCGTCCGCGGCGACGTGCCCGAGAACCTGAAGGACAAGCAGCTCTACTCACTCGACATGGGTGCGCTGGTGGCCGGTGCGAAGTACAAGGGCGAGTTCGAGGAGCGTCTGAAGAGTGTCATCAGCGAGGTGACACGTGCCGAAGGGCGCATCATCCTCTTCATCGACGAGATCCACACCCTTGTGGGTGCCGGCGGTGGCGAGGGTGCCATGGACGCCGCCAACATCCTGAAGCCGGCACTGGCACGTGGCGAGCTGCGCGCCATCGGTGCCACGACGCTCAACGAGTACCAGAAGTACTTCGAAAAGGACAAGGCCCTGGAGCGCCGCTTCCAGACGGTAATGGTCGACGAGCCCGACGAACTGAGCGCCATCTCGATCCTGCGCGGACTGAAGGAGCGTTACGAGAACCACCACAAGGTGCGTATCCAGGACGATGCCTGCATCGCCGCCGTCCAGCTGTCGGAGCGTTATATCTCTGAGCGTTTCCTGCCCGACAAGGCCATCGACCTGATGGACGAGGCCGCCGCCAAGCTGCGCATGGAGCGCGACTCCGTGCCCGAGGAGCTCGACGAGATCACCCGCCGACTGGCGCAGCTCGAGATTGAGCGCGAGAGCATCAAGCGCGAGGTCGGCTCTGCCGGTAGCGTGCCCAGCGGTTCTGCCGCTGGGGATAAGCTCGCCCAGCTCGACAAGGACATTGCCGAGCTGAAGGAGCAGGAGACACAGTTCCGTGCCAAGTGGGAGGGTGAGCGCCAGCTGATCAACAAGATTCAGCAGGACAAGCAGGAGATGGAGAGTCTCCGCCTGGAGGCCGAGCGTGCCGAGCGCGAAGGCGACTACGGCCGCGTAGCCGAGATACGCTACTCCAAGCTGAAGGCCCTTGAAGACGACATCGCCGCCATCCAACATCAGTTAGACGCTATGCCCAGCGGTTCTGCCGCTGGGAGACTGGTCCGCGAGGAGGTCACCGCCGACGACATCGCCGAGGTGGTGAGCCGCTGGACGGGCATCCCCGTGACAAAGATGCTACAGAGCGACCGCGAGATGCTGCTGCACCTAGAGGAGGAGCTGCATAAGCGTGTCATCGGCCAGGACGAGGCCATCACCGCCGTCTCTGACGCCGTCCGCCGCTCGCGTGCCGGTCTTCAGGATCCGAAGCGCCCCATCGCCTCGTTCATCTTCCTCGGCACCACGGGTGTCGGTAAGACGGAACTGGCGAAGACGCTGGCCGACTACCTGTTCAACGACGAAACGATGATGACGCGTATCGATATGTCGGAGTATCAGGAGAAACACACTGTCTCCCGACTCATCGGTGCCCCTCCGGGCTACGTGGGCTATGACGAGGGCGGTCAGTTGACGGAGGCCGTACGCCGCAAGCCCTACCAGGTGTTGCTCTTCGACGAGATTGAGAAGGCTCATCCCGACGTCTTCAACATCCTGCTGCAGGTGCTGGACGACGGCCGACTGACGGACAACAAGGGCCGCACGGCGAACTTCAAGAACACCATCATCATCATGACCAGCAACGCTACCCGTGAGCAGCTGCGCACGACGATGCGTCCGGAGTTCCTGAACCGTATCGACGAAATCATCACGTTCCAGCAGCTGACGCGCGAACAGATTGCTGACGTTGTACGCCTGCAGATGAAGCGTGTCACCGATATGCTCGCCCCGCAGGGCATCGAGCTCCAGACGACGCCGCAGGCCATCGCCTACCTTGCCGAGGAGGGCTACGACCCGGAGTTTGGCGCACGTCCCGTGAAGCGTGCCATCCAGCAGCTGGTTCTGAACGACCTGTCGAAGAAGATTCTGGCTGACGAGGTAGACCGTACAAAGCCCATTATCATCGACGAGTTCGGCGACGGTCTGGTGTTCAGGAACTAATACATAACAAAAATCTTCAAAAATCTAACGAAAATGGCTTCAACAGGCTTGTCTTTGTCAGATTTTTGAAGATTTTTGTTTTTGACACGTCGTATTCTTCGTTTATTTCTTCACCACTTTTCTTGTACTACCGTCGCTATACCTTATTATATAGATGCCGGGGCGCTGGGATTCCAGGCGACTGCCAACACAGCGGCCACCCATGTCATACACTGAAACTACACAAAGGGGACGGTTCTCTTTGTGTAGTGTTTCTTCTATCCCCGTCTGGTTACCGCCCATGAAGTCGAACGAGACAAGACCATCCTCCGACACTCGGATGTTGGTGATAGCCTTTGAGAGGTATTTGCTACCGGCCGCGTTCTTATTGAACATGATGGAAGCAGGGCTCGACGTGTCCGTGAGCTGGTCGTTGACAACATCCGACTCCTCTGCTGAATAGGGATACGGCGACGTACTCAGGAAACGGCTATGTCCTTTCACATAGGGGTTATTGTCACCGATAATCTCATCCCATGCATCGTAGTCCAAGCCATCGGCATGAACCAACTGGTAGCAGCGATTCGCCCTATCTTTGTTGACACTATTGTTTGCCCACTTCGATGCGCTATAGACCACATGGAACACAGCCAGGCCACGCCCAGGGATGCGGGCATCCCAGCCCGACCACTGACGGTTCTCCAGCAGGTAGTACTCCGAGTCGTTGTGGCGCACCATGTAGACAGGTCCTCCTTCGCTCAGAGGTTTCATGTCCGTGATGGTCGTCGGCTCTTTCAGTTCGATGGGCGACTGCCATCCCAAGAGCATTCGCTCCAGTCCGGAATAGTTTGGCGGGCACCATCCACTGTTAATGAAGTTACCGCCATCCATGAGGTCCCACTCGTCGACAACGGAATAGCCCGCATTCGACCCTGTAGGATAAATATCTGGCAGTCCAAAGCAATGCGAGTACTCATGGATAATGGTGCCGAGGCCCCACGACGTGCGGTTGGCGCGCAACTCGCTACTGGTGGACGTCATGTTGATGCGGTAGTCATCATGTGTCTGAATGGAATAGACAATCATCGGTGCCTCAGCCGTGCTGGGCCACACATAGCCATAGAGACTGTCCTTGCCCATGTTTCCGCTATAGCTGGCCAGGACGAAGATGACCTGGTCGATTTTCATATCGTTGTCCCAGTCATAGATACTATGATCGCGCGCCTTGTCCTCGGCAATCCACGCCTCAGTTGCCATCGCCAGGACGTTCTTGCCATACTCTCGCGTGTCCTCATTAGCACTACTGTTAACCCTGGCCTTCGAGTTCACCTTGTATGGTCCGAAAACGTCGAACTGCACGTTAAACGCCCCACCCGACTGCTCTTGGAAGTACTCCGCCACGCATCCAGGGCCGGCACCTCTGTTGAAGCCGCTGTAGTTGAAGATGCTGTCGTAGGTCTCGCGGGGATGCTCCAAGCTGAAGCTCCTGTCCGAGAACTCCACAAGCACCACCGCCTGCCGATAGACTTTCTGAGGGTCCCACGACGTCCTGAGGGCAGACAGTTCCCGACGCGCAGCGCGTGTCGCCGCCACCCCGTCGTCGCCGTCGTCAGCATCCAGCGTGGGCATACAACCTTCCCTAATGACCTCGCGCTCCTGTGCAGCAGCCGTTAACGGTAAAAAGGTGAAAAGACAAAGAGGCAATAACCACTTAATCATTCTATCTCTTTCTGTTTGTCAATTACTACTTGGCACATGTCCAGGGCTTCAGCGTCTTGAAGAAATCGTTGCCCTTGTCATCAACCAGGATGAAGGCGGGGAAGTCCTCAACGTCAATCTTCCAGATAGCCTCCATGCCCAGCTCCGGATACTCCACACACTCAATCGACTTGATGCTCGACTGCGAAAGGACGGCAGCCACGCCGCCGATGCTGCCGAGATAGAAGCCGCCATGCTTCTTGCAGGCCTCGGTGACCACATCGCTGCGGTTGCCCTTGGCAATCATTACCAGCGAGGCACCCAGCGACTGGAACTCGTCGACGTAGGGATCCATGCGGTTGGCCGTCGTCGGGCCCATCGAGCCACAGGGGTAGCCCTCGGGGGTCTTGGCCGGTCCGGCATAGAGCACGGGATAGTCCTTGAAGTACTGCGGCATCTCCTCGCCGGCATCGATACGTGCCTTCAGCTTGGCATGGGCAATGTCACGTGCCACGATGATGGTGCCCTTCAGGTTGACGCGTGTCGAGACGGGATACTTCGACAGTTCCTTACGGACGGCATCGATGCCCTGGTTCAGGTCGATCTCGATGGTGTTGCTACCCTCGCCGGCCTTGGCGTACTCTGCGGGGATGAGCTCCGAGGGGTTCGAGTCCATCTTCTCAAGCCACACACCCTGGGCGTTGATCTTTGCCTTGATGTTACGGTCGGCAGAGCAGCTGACGCCCATGCCGATGGGACACGAAGCGCCGTGACGGGGCAGACGGATGACGCGGATGTCGTGAGCCAGGTACTTGCCGCCGAACTGTGCGCCCAGTCCGATTTTGTGGGCCTCCTTCAGCAGTTTCTGCTCAAGGTCTACGTCGCGGAAGGCACGTCCCGTCTCGTCACCCGTAGTGGGCAGCGAGTCGTAGTACTTGATGCTGGCGAGCTTCACCGTCAGCAGGTTCTTCTCTGCCGACGTGCCGCCGATGACGAAGGCGATGTGGTATGGCGGACAGGCGGCCGTGCCCAGCGACTTCATCTTCTCGACGAGGAACGGGATGAGCGTGCCCTCGTTCTGGATGGTAGCCTTGGTCATCGGATAGAAATAGGTCTTGTTGGCAGAGCCACCACCCTTGGCCACCATCACGAAGCGGTACTCGGCACCCTCCGTGGCCTCGATATCAATCTGTGCGGGCAGGTTGCAACGGGTGTTCACCTCGTCGTACATCGTCAGCGGCGCGTTCTGAGAGTAACGCAGGTTGTCCTGTGTAAACGTGTTGAACACACCCAGCGACAGCGCCTCCTCGTCCTCGAAGCCCGTCCACACCTGCTGACCCTTCTCACCGTGGATGATGGCCGTACCCGTATCCTGGCAGAACGGCAGGATGCCACGGGCAGCCACCTCGGCATTACGCAGGAACTGCAAGGCGACATACTTGTCGTTCTCAGAGGCTTCGGGATCGCTCAGGATCTGTGCCACCTGCAGGTTGTGCTCACGGCGCAACATAAACTCCACATCGTGGAATGCCTGCTGTGCCAGCAGTGTGAGTGCCTCCTTCGACACCTTTACTATTTGTTTGCCTTCAAACTCTGCGGTTGTCACACCTTCTTTTGAAAGCAGTCTGTACTCGGTCTTGTCCTCGCCCATCTGGAACATCGGGGCATACTTAAATTCAACTGTATTTGCCATATGATTTCCTATAATATTATATTATTTGGTGCAAAAATACAAAAAAAATGGCGAATGGGCAAAAAAAAAGGTGATATGTTTCACAATTTCCGATTTTTTTTTCGTAATTTTGCATCACGATAAATTAGACCATTAACAAACCATTAAAAATTTTCATGAAAAAGGTATTATTCTTAACAGGTATTATTTGCCTTTTTGCCACATCTTGTAGTACAAATACAGATGTGTTTGACGAAAAGGCCGTTGAGGAGTTGGCTGGGAAAGCTAACGATTTCAATTTCTCAACAGAGCAGACCGTAAACCTCAGTGTCGACTACAGCGCGTACCAGACCTACGGTCCAGTGTTTTTCAGTGTTTATTCCGAGAACCCCTTCGAGGGCAGCGAGGAAAACATGCGACTGAAAGATGGTGTGAAGCCCATCTTCTCTAATTACACCGATGCCGACCGTCGTTACAGCGAGACTATTACCCTCCCCGCTTACGCCAAGAAGCTGTACATCGTCTCTGGCAACTTCCTGATTGCTCAGACCATGATGGAAGCCGAGATTGTCAATGGCCGCGCTACGGCAACGGCAATTAACTACGCCACCAAATCGGCAGCCGCCTCTCGTGCAAGCCGTTCGATGAAGAAGGCCGGCACCGCCACCACAAGCCTTGAGAAGCTCTATATGCTGTCCTACAAGGTCGACGTGAATACTGGCGACAAGGGCGAGGTGCAGGTGATGAAGGAGTGGCACACGCCGCTGGGCTCATGGGACAGCGAGAGTGGTCGTCCCAACTACCTCATGAACCCGTCTGCCGTCGATCCGAAGCTCGTGTTTACAGAGGAGGAGAAGGGTGCGCTCTACCAGGCTGTTGCTAACGCCCTGGTTTCCCATCAGCCGTGTAGCAGCATCTACCGCAAGCAGGGTGACCTGACACTCGACAAGGAGTCGGAAGTGTCCATCACCTTCCTGGGCAGCTCCACTTGCTGGAACAACACCCTGGGCTACTATTACTACACCGACGAGACGCGTCCCACCAGCCTCATGGATCTGAACGTCGTCATGCTCTTCCCCAACACCCAGGACGGTTCATGGGTTCGTGACTGGTGGCCGAACCCCGATTTCTATGGTAACATCGGTCTGAACCGTGGTGACGCCGTACTGCTGAAGTACTATCCCAACATTGCAAATGGCGACTATTCCGAAGCCACCACCAAGTTCCCCAAGGGCACGAAGATCGGCTTCATCCTGAAGACCAACGGCTGGGGTATGCAGAAGTCCGACGGCGACAAGAAATACTACAACAACTACAAGGGTGACGGTATCTATAGAGGCAACACCTCCATTGCCCGCCAATACAACATCTGGGGCTCGTCGACCGACGGTCTCACCTACTACTGCGACGAGATGGCTGACGGCGACAAGTCTGCCTTCACACAGTCCAACGCTACCGGAGAGAGCCGTGTGGCCAAGTTTGCCTACAACGACGACAATGGCGATGAGTATGCCATCATCTCGTTCGAGGATGCCTGCAACGATGTCGACTTCGACGACCTCATCTTTGCCCTGAAGCCCGTGAACGCATTCTCCGATCTGCCTAAGGTAGAGAACAAGAAAAACACCGTGACGAGCGTCTATGCCTTCGAGGACCTGTGGCCCAGCAAGGGTGACTACGACATGAACGACGTCGTCGTTGAGCTGCGCGACACCAAGTTCTTCACCAAGAAGTCCAACGAGACCGTTTATAAGATTACGAAGCAGACCTTCGAGCTGACCACCTATCTGAACTACGTCACCCTGACCAGCGGCCTGGGACTGGTACTCGAGACCAACACCAACCCCAGCAGCATCGTCATGAAGAAGGTGGCTCCCCAGTCTAACGACACCGTCGAGGTGGCTTTCACCTATGAGAAGAACGGCAAAGTCTACCTGCTGACAGAGGATGTCAAGGGTGAGCTGCACACCACTTATATCCTTGAGCTGACTTACAGCGGTATCAAGGAGAATTCCAATACGGCAACGGTGAAGCCCTTCATCTTCCGTTCCGAGGAGAACGACAAGCGCTGGGAGGTACACATCCCCCTCGAGGCTCCTACGGCCAAGGTCAACACCAGCTACTTCGGCAAGGACGACGACCGCTCGAAGCCCGCTGAGAACATCTATTATGTTCGTAACAGCGACTATCCCTTCGCTTTCTGCCTTGCCGGCGTCACCATCGACCGCTTCCAGAATACCATTCTGAAGTCTTCAAACGAGAGGAAACCCATCAGCGAGCTCTATCCCCTGTTCCTGGAGTGGTCTACCTCCAAGGGTGCAAAGAATGCCGACTGGTACCTGAAGCCGTTAGGCTGGGACCAATAAGCTGAGCGTAGCATTACCCACTAAAGAAATGACCCCCAAAAGCCTCAAGGCTTTTGGGGGTCTATTTGTAGGAATCAGTTAGTTTTTGTTTTCAACTGTCTCTGTTGACAGTCTTTTTAATATCCGAAGATCTCTGAAATGCTGAGGCGCTTCACAGGGCCGTAGGGCTTGAGCGCCGCCATGTCGAGTTCCTTCTCATTGCCGAGGATGATGTAGCGGTAGGGTTTGCGGGCCACCTGCTGCTGCTCGAAGTCGACGATGTCCTTCATCGTCAGCGTGGGCAGCGCCTCGTAGACCTTACGGTTCAAGTCGTAGTCGAGTCCACGGTTGCGGGCTTCGAGCCATGTGCTGATGATGTTGAACTTCGTAGTACGACGGCTGGCCAGCTGCTTCATCAGCCCATCCTTGGCAATCTGGAAGGCACCGTCGCTCTGCGGGATGGTGTCGAGGATGACGTGGAACTGTCGCACGCAGTCCATCATCTTGTCGTTCTGAGTGATGATATGCGTGAAGAAGTCCTCCTTCTGGTCCTTGTACTCCGGCTGACGGTAGAGTGCCCATGCGTTGTAGGCCAGACCGCGTGTCTCGCGCAGCTCCTGGAAGACGATGGTGTTCATGCCACCGCCGAAGTACTCGTTGAAGAGCATCTCCACAGGTGCATACTCGGGGCTCCACTCGCGCTGTTCGTTATGGTACATACGCATATAGATATTCTTGGCATCGTAGGGAGCGATGACAATCTCGTTCTCCGGCGTAGCCTGTGTGACGTACACCTTATTCTCGGGCACAGGTTTCAGGGCGTCGCCGAGTCCCTCGAGGTGAGGCGCCAGGGCACTGGCCAGCTCGCTCTCGCTCATCGGACCATAGTAGAGCACGGTGTGGTCGTACTCCCGCAGGGTCTTCAGCAGATCGAGCAGCTCCTGGGGATTCGTCTGCTTCATCTGTGCCACGGGCAGGATGTTGCGGTCGTGGTTATAGGGGCCGTAGATGCTGTAGCTGACGAGGCGGTCAAAGCAGGTGCGTTGGTCGAGCTTTGCATCGTTACGCGATTTCTCCGTCAAGGCGACGTACTGGTCATAGGCAGCGCTGTCGACCTTAGCGTGGGCCAAGAAGTGCTCGAGCAGCTTGACGGCCTCCGCCATATTCTCGCCCAGGCCATTGAGACTGATGGTTATGACGCGGTCACCCACGCCGACATTGTAGCTGCATGCCAGCTTGTAGAACTGCTGCTTCAGCTGTGTGGCCGTCAGCGAGTCGGTGCCGAGGTAGTCCAGATACTCGGCAGCAGCGGCATAGCGCACGTCGGCCTGCTTGCCGAACTCATAGCGGAACGACAGCTGGAAACGGCCGTTCTCCGTATTCTTCACATAGGCGTAGGACAGCGGTGTACCCTCCACCTTACCCTGTGTCAGCTCCTTGTCGAAGTCGACAAACTTCGGCTCGATGGGCTTCACCTCGGCAGCCTGGATGTCCTTCACAAACTGGCTGACGTTGTCGCGGTTGGCGGCGATAGGTGTGATGGCGGGCTTGTCAATCTTCTTCTGGTTCAAGTCCATGCCCTGACGCTTGTAGACGGCGGCATAGCCGTCGGTGAAGTGCTGATTGGCAAAGGCGACGACCTGCTCCTTCGTGATGGCAGCAATACGGTCCAGACGCTGTGCCTGCTGCTCCCACGGTGTACCGTTGATGAAGGCGTCGACGAACAGATCGGCACGCGAGCGGTTCTCCTCGATGGCTTTGTAGTACTTCAGCTTCATGTTGTTGACGACAGAGGGCAGGAGGTCGTCGGAGAAGTCACCCTTCTTCAGCTTCCCTATCTCGTCGAGCAGCAGCTGGCGCACCTCGTCGAGCGTCTGGCCGTCCTTGGGCGTGCCGCCGAGGATGAACAGCGAGTAGTCCATCATCGTCTCTGCCCCGCCCCACGCCTCGAGCATCTTCATCTGCTGGTTGATGTCGAGGTCGATGAGTCCGGCGGTACCGTTGCTCAGCATATTCTCGATGACCTGCAGTGTGTCTGCCTGCAGCGAGGCGGCACGGTCGAAGCGCCAGCCCATCCACAGCTGCTCGGCCTCGGGGCCTATGACGGTGGTGTCCTGGGGTGCCGTCATCACGGGCTGCTCGGGGAACGCCGGCTGTGTGACGTCGTCGCCCGGCTGCCACTGTCCGAAGTACTTGTCGATGGTGGCCACCACCTCGTCAGGGTCGAAGTCGCCCGACATACAGATGGCAACGTTATTGGGGACGTACCACTTGGTGAAATAGTTCTTGATATTCGTGATCGAGGGGTTCTTCAGGTGCTCCTGCGTGCCGAGGGTGGTCTGCGTGCCGTAGGGGTGCGTGGGGAACAGCTTGGCACAGAGCGACTCGTAGAGCTTGCGTGTGTCGCTCGTCAAGCTGATGTTGTACTCCTCGTAGACGGCTTCCAGCTCGGTGTGGAAGCCACGGATGACCATGTTCATGAAACGGTCGGACTGGATCTTCGCCCAGTTCTCCACCTCGTTCGACGGGATGTCCTCCGTGTAGCACGTCACGTCGTTCGACGTATAGGCGTTCGAGCCCTCTGAGCCGATGGCGGCCATCAGCTTGTCGTACTCGTTGGGAATGTTGTACTGGGCAGCCACCTGACTGACGCTGTCAATCTCGTGGTAGGCTTGGCGGCGCTCCTCGGGGTCGGTCATCAGGCGGTACTTCTCGTAGCGCTGCTCGATGTCGGCCAGCAACGGTGCCTCCTTCTCAGGGTCTGTGACGCCAAACTTATCCGTGCCCTTGAACATCAGGTGTTCCAGATAATGGGCCAGTCCCGTGGTCTCTGCAGGGTCATTTTTAGAACCCGTTCGCACGGCGATAAACGTCTGTATACGAGGTTGTTCCTTGTTTACACTGAGGTAAACCTTCAGACCGTTGTCCAGCGTATAGATACGCGTCTTCGTGAGGTCGCCCTTCACCTCTTCATACTTGTACTTGCTGCACGAACTCATCCCGAGTCCGACCAAAGCAATTCCTAAAAGCAGTTTCAGTTTCATCTAGCTAATTTGTATAATTCGTTAAATTCGTTGTCGTAAGCTATTCAGTTTTCGTAGTCTATTTCGTGGTCGAGCTTCGAGAGGAAATCGTCAAACACCTCCTGCTCGACGTCGCCCATGGAGAATTCCTTCTCGGCATCCTTGCGGATCTCGGCAATCCACGCACGGCGTGCACGGACATAGTCCTCACGGATACGCTCACAGGCGGCCTCGTCGAGGCTCTCCAGATGGTAGTAGTCGAGTATCAGCTGGTACGACCACGCCCAGCGGTAGTCGCGATAGTGGTTGTTGATGTCCTCGAAGCGGTCGAGCACCTGCTGGATGCTGTCGATGGTGCCGTTCTTGATGTCGTCCACCAGCCGGCGCTCCTCGCTCTCAGGCATCAGTAGTCCGCTGAGGTCAGTCCAGCGGCCTTTGCCCGTGTCCGACTTCGGCATTCCGAAGAAGCCCTCCTTCTGTGCACGCTTCAGCACGGCACCCATATAGATGCGCAGGGCGATGTCGTAGTATTTCAGGCCTTTGCGCAGCGACGAGGCGTTGATGACGTACTCGTGGAAGTTATAGGTGGTGACGTTGTCGCCCGAGGCATCGCGCAGGGCCTCGAGGATCTTGATGCCCTCGACAATCTCGCCGACGGTGAAGGGGCTGAGCCAGTCGAAGTTGATGATCGACTTCTTCGACAGCTTCGAGCGCTTGTCACGCTTCGGCCACTTCTTGATGTCGCGGTACAGTCCCACGGTGGTGATGTTGCGGCCTGGCGACAGGTACATCGTGTCGCCGTAGGCGATGAGGTAGCTGAAGGGCAGGCAGCGGGTGTCGGGATGGTGCATCAGCTTGCCGAAGCAGACGGAGAAGGCGCCGATGGTGGCGGGCATGAGGACATACGACCCTGAGGCCGTCTTCGTGCCACGCTCCAGCGTTCCCCAGTGCAGGGGTCCCATCTTGTACGCATGGTTCGAGAAATTGGTGTTCGAGCCGGCATTGTAGAACGAGAACTCGCCGCCAATGAGGAGGCTCGACTTATGGTGCGATGCCGAGAACGGGCCACAGAAGGCAGCACAGGCCTCGCCGTTTGCCATGAACGAGTTGGCGAAGAAGAGGCTGGCCTCGGCTGTGAAGCCGTTGGTAATCTGACACGCCTCGCCGACGAAGCAGTCCTGCATCTTCACGGAGTTGTTGATGGAGCAGCCGTCGCAGATGATGGAGTTCTCGCAAATGACGCCCGTGCCGATGAACACCGGGGCATCCATCGACGACATCACCGTACACTCCGCCAGTCTCGAGGCGCCGCTGATCTCGCAGTAGCCCTTGATGACGGTGTTGGTGATATCCTTGGCGTTGATGATCTTCACGTTGCTGCCAATGAGTCCGCGCTCCGGACGGCCGATGCGCAGCTCGTCCTCGATGAGCTGCATCAGCAGCTGGCGCAGCACCTTGTCCTGCGAGTATTTCACCATGAACTTCGCCAGCTGCGAGTTCAGGTCGCGGAAGATGGTGACGTTGCCGTCGCCCATCTCGTTGAGCACGGAGATGACCGCTCCCTCGCCGAAGGTGGCGTCCTCGGTGGTCTCCAGCGTACAGATGTTCGAGATGTAGCAGTCGGCGCCGATGGTGTAGTTGTTGATGTAGTTGCCTACCTTCTCTATCAGGCAGTCGTTGCCCACGGTGACATTGCGCAGCGTGGCGTCGTTGATGCCCGAGTGCTTGAAGAAGCCCTGGCTCACCTCCACCTGCTTGTTGAACTCTCCCAGCCGTATGTCGCCGTAGAACATCACACGGTGAAAGGAGTAGGGTTTGAAGTTCTCTGCCACGAGTACACGGCTCCAGTCCTCTGCCCAGCAGCTATTGTTCTCAAGGATTGTCAGCTCTTCGGCTGTCAGTTGTCTGTAGTCTTCCATAAAATATAAATAGGTTCAATATTGTGGTCACAAAGGTACGACTAATAATTGGAAAACAAAAAAAATGTTGCGCAAAAAAAATTTTGTGCTGAAAAATTAGTGTTTTTTGAGTGCTTTTTTTTACTTTTGCACCATAAAAGTCAATAAACCACTTACTAAAAGCATCAAAACACATGAGACTGATTATTGAACCTGACTATCAGAAGATGTCACAGTGGGCGGCTGAACATGTCATCCGCCGCATCAACGAGGCCAACCCCACGGCCGAGAAGCCCTTTGTTCTCGGACTGCCTACCGGCTCGTCGCCCGAGGGTATGTATGCCTGTCTGGTGAAGGCTTACCAGGAGGGTCGCGTGTCGTTCAAGCACGTGCTGACGTTCAACATGGACGAGTACGTCGGACTGCCCGAGAGCCATCCCGAGTCCTACCACTCCTTCATGGCCCGCAACCTCTTCGACCACATCGACTGCCCGAAGAACCAGATCCACATCCTCAACGGCAACGCCCCCGACCTTGAGGCAGAGTGCGCACACTACGAGGAGATGATCCTGGAGGCTGGCGGCATCGACCTCTTCCTCGGCGGCATCGGCCCCGACGGCCACATCGCCTTCAACGAGCCCTACTCATCGCTGAGCAGCCGCACCCGTGTGAAGACGCTGACCACCGACACCATCATCGCCAACTCTCGCTTCTTCGAGGGCGACGTGAACAAGGTGCCCAAGCTGGCCCTCACCGTTGGCGTGGGTACCGTCATGGCAGCCCGCGAGGTGATGATCCTCGTCAACGGCCACCACAAGGCACGCGCCCTGAAGGCTGCCGTCGAGGGAGCCGTCTGCCACGAGTGGACCATCAGCGCCCTGCAGCAGCACCAGCATGGCATCATCGTTGCCGACGAGGCTGCCACCGACGAGCTGAAGCACGGCACGTACAAGTACTTCAAGGACATCGAGCAGAAGAACCTGCTCTAATCCTTGAGCACCTGTAGTAAGATAAAAAGAGTTTCCGTTAACTATTAATACTCAGTAGGATACAGAAAATCGTTATAGGGATACTTCTGCACGTGCAGCTCCCTGACCTTCTTATAGAGAACATCGCGCAACTCGTCGATGTTCTCTTTCTTTTTCGCCGAGATGAAGACGCAGTCACGTTTCTCGTTCCTCGTCCCTCGTCCCTCGCTTATCTTAGCCATCCACGTCCGCTTCAGCTCCTCCAGCGAGATGTTTTCCTTCTTGGGAGCCGTCAGGTCGTCCTCGTCCTGGGGCGTCCATGTGTAGGCATCGATCTTGTTGAAGACCATCAGCGAGGGTGTCTCGGCACAGCCGAGGTCGGCGAGCGTCTTCTCCACGACACGTATCTGCTCCTCGAAGTCGGGGTGCGAGATGTCCACGACGTGTACCAGGAGGTCGGCCTCGCGCACCTCGTCGAGGGTCGACTTGAAGGAGTCGACGAGGTCCGTGGGCAGCTTGCGTATGAAGCCGACGGTGTCCGCCAGCAGGAACGGCAGGTTGTCGATGGCCATCTTCCTCACCGTGGTGTCGAGGGTGGCAAAGAGCTTGTTCTCGGCAAACACCTCGCTCTTCGAGAGGAGGTTCATCATCGTCGACTTGCCGACGTTCGTGTATCCCACCAGCGCCACACGTATCAGCCGTCCGCGGTTCTTGCGCTGCGTGGTCTTCTGACGGTCTATCTCCTCCAGGCGCTGCTTCAGCAGGGTGATGCGGTGCAGGATGATACGGCGGTCCATCTCCAGCTGCGTCTCACCAGGGCCGCGCAGTCCCACTGAGCCCTTGCCGCCGCCGCTGCCCGAGCCGCCGCCCTGACGTTCGAGGTGCGTCCACAGGCGCTGCAGTCGCGGCAGCATATAGCGGTGCTGTGCCAGCTCCACCTGTGTCTTCGCCTCGGCCGTCTGGGCACGCATGGCAAAGATGTCAAGTATCAAAGAGGTGCGGTCCAGGATCTTCACCTTCAGCTCCTTCTCGATGTTGCGTATCTGCTTTGCCGAGAGCTCGTCGTCGAAGATGACCATGCCCACAGGCTGCGGCGCCTTCGAGTCGTCGAGCAGTCCCTGGGCAAACAGCGAGGCGTCCTGCTGGTCGAGCCACTCGTCGTAGGCGTCCTCACACTGCTTGATGTACTGGCGTATCTCCTCCAGCTTGCCGCTGCCGACGTACGTCACCTGGCTGGGGCCGCCGACACGCTGTGTGAAGCGTTTCACCACCACGGCACCTGCCGTCTCGGCGAGGAACGCCAGTTCGTCGAGGTACTCGTTGGTGCGTGCCTCGTCCTGCTCTTTCGTTATCAGGCCGACGAGCACAGCCGTCTCAGCCTTTGCTTCTGATATGACAAATTCTTTCATCGCCCGCAAAGGTACGAATAAAAAATCACATATCCAAATAAGAGTTCGGATAATTGTCGGCCATCACGTTCGGGGTGATGACGCTGTGGCCCAGTCCGGTGACGCCCGTGACGACCATCTTGTAGAAGTTGTTCCTCACGACGCCGTACGACATCGGCCCCATGAAGCTGGCGGTACCCTCGCCGCGGCGGTGCCTGATCCAGTAGGTGTAGTACGTCTCGTAGACACCCATGTTGAAGTGGCACTGCTTGATGTTGTAGGGCTTCAGCTCGACGTCGCTGTACGTCTGCAGCTCGTCGAGCCACTGTCCGCTGGCGGCGTTGACGGCCTGTATCGAGCCGTAGAAGTTGTACTGGTAGAGGTAGATGGTCTTCGGCCAGTACTCCGGGCGGTACTCCTCCTTCAGCTGGCGTTTCTGGTTGTCGTAGAGGTAGACGAACGTGGGGCTGACGGCGGCCTTGAAGACGACGCCGGGCGAGTAGCCGTTCTTCTGGCTGCTCTTGAACGTGGTGTTCTCAAGGATGTAGGCGTAGCCGTAGTTGTCGGCCGACGGCATCGAGGCGAAGTTCTCCGTGGTGAACGCTCCGAACCACGACCGGTATTGCTCGCGCAGCAGGGTGGCGTCGACGCGCTCCGGGGTCTTCTGGTAGAACAGGGGGTCTACGACGTACTGCTCGCCGTCGTCGTGGTAGTCGCTGTAGTTCCACGGCATCTCGAAGGTCTCCGGCTGCCGGAAGGTCGCCGTGCTGTCACGGTGCTGGAACAGGTAGTACTGTCGGTTCAGGTTGACGAGCTTGTAGTTCGTGATGTTCAGCTCGGCATACTTCTTGCTGCCGTGCGTCAGCTGGAAGGTGTTCTGCGACACGCCGATCTGCAGCTTCGCCACCACACGCTCCATCTCCATCGTCAGCACGTAGGTCTTGTTGATCCAGGGTATGAGGTCCACACCCAGCAGGTCGTTGGCACGGCTCGTCATCACGGGGCCCTTGTCGGGCAGACTGGCCTCCACACCGTCGCTGTAGGTGACGCCGTCCACCATCTCCAGCAGCTCCGTCTCGTCGGCCACCGTCTCAGGGGCGTGGTCGTAGTTGGCGATGGCGAAGATGTCGTAGACGCCGGCTCTCAGCCTGATCTTGTCGAACATATAGGTGATGTCGTACTCCTGGTCGTACGGGGTGTCCTCCTGTGTCAGCCCCACGGCGACGGTCTTGGTGATGAACGCCTTCGTCGCGGCATCGAAGAACCACACCTCCAGGCGGCTGATGGTGTACTCGTTGTGGAAGTAGTAGTCGTTGATGCCTCCCAGGCTGCCGGGCACCTTCACCTTCAGCTTCAGCGCCACCTCACCCTGGGCCACGGCCGCCGTGGCTATGCTGTCCGTCGGCACTTCGCCCCCACCCTGCCCGTCGTCATAGTCCTGTTGGCAGGCGGTGGTCACGACGGCCGCCATCAGCAGCGTCGTCAGCAGTCGGCAGATGTTCCGTAGGTGTTCCACGTGGCGTTACAGTTTGATGTGGTTGAAGGCTCTCAGCCGCCAGCTGTTCACCTGCAGCTGCAGCAGCTGCTCCAGGTCGCCGGTGACGAAGAATACCAGTGTATAGAAGTCCTGGCGGTCCAGGTACTCCTGCACCGTCAGCGGTCGTCCGAGGTTCGTGTAGAGGGTGCCCATCTGTCCGACGTACTCCGGCAGCGAGATGCTCAGCAGCTCCTCGCCCGTCGCCGTCTTCTCCAGCACCAGACGGCACGCCCTGTCGCCCATCAGGCGCAGCGTCGACAGGCTGTACCTCACACCGTGCAGCTCGCCGTACTCAGCATCGTCCAGCGTCACCGCCGCCTGCTCGTAGGGCTCGTAGGTGGTCGTCGCGGTGGCCGTGGGACGGTTCGTGGCGTCCATCACGCTGTTCGCCGTCACCAGTTTCATCGTGTAGTCATCGGCGCTCAGCGGCGTCGGCGCCGCCGTCACGGGGACGACGAGACAGGCCAGCTGGTTGGTGTTCTTCATCAGCTCCACGTCGTACTCGGCAAAGGTGTTGTCACAGTGTGCCGTCGTCAGCTGTCCATGGAACAGCGCGGGCAGCTCCCTGGCGCTGGTGCCGTCGCGCTGTGTCAGCGACAGCCAGAAGTCGTCCTTCCGCCGCGTGTCGCCGGCAACGGTGTACGCGCTGGCACCCGCACCGCTCCACACCACGAAGTCATAGTCGCCCGGCTCCAGGCCGTCCACCTTCACGCGGTAGCCCTGCTGTGCCAGCTCCTCCTGGGTGGCGACGGCGCGCTTCACGTACTGCCCCAGACTGTCGTAGACGTAGACCGTGACGTCCTTCACGTACTTCGGCGCTGCCTCCACGTCCAGTATATTATAGGTGTAGTGCAGCTGCAGCCAGCACCCGTAGTCGCAGTCCTCGGGCTCGTCCGTCATGATCGAGCACGACGTCAGCGCCCCTCCCAGGGCCAGCAGCCAGCAGGCAGCCGTCAGCAGGCGCCTCATAGCACGATGTCCGTCAGGTCTCTTACTATCCATGGCTTCACGTTAAGCACCACCTTCAGGTATGTCTCTCCCTCGTCGGGCGTATCGGGGTCGATGGGCGTCTCGCCATCGCCGCTGCCCAGCCCCGACACGTTGGCTATCAGCAGACGGTAGAGGTTGTTGCGCACCACGCCGAACTCCATCACGCCCATCGTCGTGTTCTTGTAGTTGTCCAGGTGGCGTATCCAGTACTTGTAGTAGCAGCGGTAGCCGTCGTCGCTCTTCTCAAACTTCTGGGCACGGTACATATCGAGGTTCTGCCCCGTCACGGTGCCGCCGACGGCCTTGCTCAGCGCCGCCGCCGAGTCGTAGAAGTTGTAGTTCCAGTAGTACAGCACCTCGGGGTACGCCTGCTTGTCCGTCACCAGCGTCAGCTCGCCGTTGGCGGCCAGTTGGTAGACGTTGTTGTAGGGCTCCATGCGGGCACGGAAGATGACACCCGTGCTGTAGCCGTTCTTCTGGGCGGGCTGCAGGGCGCAGTTCTCCAGACAGTAGGCGGTGTTGTACTGCGGCGTCTCTGCTACGGGCTTGAAGGCCGTCCAGCTGATGGCCGCCGGGCTGTTGCTGTCCGTCGCGAAGTGCTCGTAGTACTTGTCGTCGTTCGTAAACTGCGAGGCGTCGATGGTCTTCTTGAAGAAGTCGGGGTCTATGACGTAGCCGTTGACGTCGTTGATGTTGCCGAAGTGCTCGTTGACATCCCACTGCGGCACCTCCAGGGTGGTCAGCACCGCCGTGTGGCGGAACGAGTAGTAGTACTTCGGCAGGTTCACGATGTAGTGGCCGTCCAGCGTCACCGAGGCATACTGGCGCCCGTTGTCGTCGGTCAGCTCGAAGGTCTCGCGGCTCTTGGCAATGTCGATGCGCGCCAGCACGCGCTCCAGCGTCACGCTCACCACGTTCTCGTCGTTCACCTCACGGCTGTTCCTCAGCACCGTCGCGAGGTTGGCCGAGGCACGGTTGGTCATCACCACACCACCCGATATGTCGTCTATCTGTGCCCTGACGTACGTCGTGCTGTCAATGTCGGCCAGGAACGCCTCCTCCGTCGTCGTCGTCAGCACACGGTCGGTGTTCGCCGTCACGAAGATGTCGTACGTCCCCTGAGGCACCGCCACGCGCTCCGTCTCGTAGACAATGTTGCCGTTGGCGTCGCTGCCCTGGCGCTTCAGCTCCTTCAGCACCACCGTCTTCGCAAAGAGCTTCGTCGGCGCGTCGAAGAAGTACACCCTCGCCGTCGTCACCTTATACTCGTCGGCCGTGCCCTGCACGTGCTGGTAGCTGTCCTCGGCACTACGCGTGCCGGCCACCGTCGTCGCGTTCGTCTGCAGACGGAACGTCACCAGCGCCTCCTGGCTCTCCACCGTCGCCTGGCGCTCCTCGCCGACCATGTCGTCGCGCTGGCTGCAGCCACAGCAGAGGGCCGTCGCTGCCAGCAGCACACAGATGAATGTTTTTGAAAGGTACATAGTTTTCATACTTTTTGACTATTGCTGATGGCAAAATTAAACAAAAAAGGTAACAAAACGGGACGACATTTGTTAAAAAACCCAAAATACGCAAGTTTTTTCCCAAAAATCAAGATTATCTCTCGCCAAACCATTACTTTTGCCGAACAAACAAAACTACTACAAAAACCAACCACAATGAAACGCCTACTCCTCACCTTCCTCATCATTTCTCATTCCTCCTTCCTCATTCCTCTTTCCTCTTTCCTCTTTCCTCGTTCCTCTTTCCTCGTTCCTCCTTCCTCCTTCCTCGTTCCTCGTTCCTCCTTCCTCGTTCCTCGTCCATCCTTCCTCGTTCCTCGTTACTCGTCCCTCTCCGCCCAGCCCCGCTACGACTACGCCCGTCTCCACCGCGAGCACCTCGGCCGCGGCGTCGTCGCCGTACGCACCACTGACGGCCGTGTCTTCGTCTCGTGGCGCACCCTCCGCAGCGATCCCGTCGGCCAGCCCTACGACGTCTACCGGAATGGCACGAAGCTCAACGACGCTCCCCTCACCACCGGCGGCACCTGCTTCATCGACGAGCATCCCCTGCCCGCCGACTCCCTCGCCACCTACGAGGTGCGCACCCCCACCGGCGCAGCCCCCATTTCTCATCTTTCATCTTTCATCTCTCATCTAGCCCCCACGGGCTACCTCTCCCTCCCCCTCCACAAGCCTGACGGCCGCTACGTGGCCAACGACGTCTCCGTCGGCGATGTCGATGGCGACGGCGAGTACGAGCTCTTCCTGAAGTGGGAGCCCTGGAACGCTCACGACAACGCCCACGACGGCTTCACCGATCCCGTCCTCATCGACTGCTACCGCCTCCCCCTCCACGGGGCTCAAGGGGACTGTCCCCAATCCTCCCTCCTCTGGCGCATCAACCTCGGTAAAAACATCCGCGCCGGTGCCCACTACACCCAGTTCATGGTCTACGACTTCGACGGCGACGGCCGTGCCGAGCTCATCTGCCGCACCGCCGACGGCTCGCGCGACGCCCTCGGCCACGTCATCGGCGACTCCCTGGCCGACTACCGCAATGCCGTCGGCCGCATCGTCTCCGGTCCCGACTACCTCACCGTCTTCGACGGCCTCACCGGCCGTGCCCTCGACACCAAGCCCTACGTCCCCCAGCGTGGCGACCCCGCCGCCTGGGGCGATGCCAAGGCCAACCGCTCCGACCGTTTCCTCGCCGCCGTCGCCTACCTCGGCAATGAGACCAATAATCCCAATAACGGTAAACAGTCAACGGTAAACGGTAAACAGTCAACGGTAAACGGTAAACTAAAAACCGCTTCCGCCGTTTTCTGCCGCGGCTACTACACCCGCTCTGTCCTCGCCGCCTGGGACTGGGACGGCCGTGAGCTGCGCCAGCGCTGGGTCTTCGACACCGACGAGCCCCGCTGGGCCGCCTATGCCGGACAGGGCAACCACAACCTCCGTGTCGCCGATGTCGACGGCGACGGACTCGACGAGATTACCTACGGCGCCATGTGTGTCGACCACGACGGCACGGGGCTCTACACCACCGGCTTCGGCCACGGCGACGCCCTCCACCTCCTCGCCGACCCCCAGGACGGCCAGCTCTACATCTGGGACTGCCACGAGAACCGCCGCGACGGCTCAGAATTAAGGAACGCGCGCACGGGCGAGGTCGTCTTCCAGCTCCCCTCGCCCATCGATGTCGGCCGCTGCATGGCCGCCGATGTCGACCCCACCAGCCCCGGCCCTGAGATGTGGAGCATCGACAGCCGCGGCGTCTACAACATGAAAGGGGAGAAGACCGCCACCGGCGGTCCCCTCTCCATCAACTTCGGCGTCTGGTGGGACGGCGACCTGCTGCGCGAGCTCCTCGACCGCCAGACCGTTACGAAGTACGACTGGGAGCAGCGTACCATCGTTGAACTCCAGCGTTTCGACGGTCAGTTCAACAACGGCACGAAGTCCAACCCCTGTCTCTGTGCCGACATCCTCGGCGACTGGCGCGAGGAGGTCATCGTCCGCAACCGCGAGTCCACCGAGCTGCGCATCTACGTCTCGACCATCCCCACCCCTTACCGCATCGACTGTCTCATGGAGGACATCCCCTACCGTCTCTCCGTCGCCACGCAGAACGTCGCCTACAACCAGCCCTCGGAGCCCGGCTTCTACCTCGGCCCCGACCGCACGGACTATCTGAAGTAAACGGAAAAACCTTAATGCCACCTGCCACCTGCCACCTTCGCCGCTTTCCCCAGTGTTTACTGCAGAAAGCGGCGATTTTTGCTTGCGTTCCTTAATGCAACCTTCGCAAACAAAAAACCCCTGCGTCGTCACGACGCAGGGGAATGGAAGCAGAAACAATCTCAAATGATATGATTAGCATCTCATCATTTAGCTCACATAGCGATGGGACCATGTCCCATGCAGCTCGTGGTGGTGATGGCCGTCAGCGCGGCGGTGAGGGCGGCAATCGCAATGCGAATAACCGTTTCCCAAATCCTACCCTTCATCTTCATACTCGATAATCCTTATCTCTTATCTCGTATCTCGGCTTCAGCCGTTAGGGCTCGGGCTCGGGCTGCTTCGCAGCGTCAATCTGCGACTGCGCCAGGTCGCTCCATCCGAGGACGGCGTCCTTGTTCAGCTCGGCACGCGTGTACTCACCGGTGGCCTGCGCCAGGAGCTTGATGTTCTTCACCGCGTTACCCGTGGGCTTCATCAGACCGGTCTTGGGGTCGCGGGCGGTCTTGGGACCGATGACAGCCTTGATGACGATGTCGTTCGTCGAGTCATACAGCGAGTTCACGGGCTGGCTCTCGACGGAGGCCTTGAAGATGGCGAGGTCGTCGATCTTCACGCAGTTGCCGTTCAGCGTCTGCTCGCGGACCTCCTTCACCATATCCTTCAGGATACCTACCAGGGCACCTTCCGACCAGTTGGTGTTGTGCACCTTCAGCAGCTTTGCCAGGCCGTTCAGGTCGATGGTCTCCTTGTAGGAGGCGCGTGCGTACCACTTCTTGTAGAATTCAGACGTCTGGCGGTTGTCTTGGTAAACGTTCAGTTCAATCATAATTCAGTTCAGTTTTTGTTTAGTTTTTGTGTTGCTTTTTGTTACTTTGGAGCGGCATTGAGGGCGCCCCATTCCCCCTCGCTAGCGTAGTGCAACTGCGGTGCAAGGTGAACGCGGAGACAAGCTCGCTTGGCCTTCGCTGAGCCGCAGCCCGCAGTCGCCATTGCTTCCTCAATTGCAATGGCAAAGTTACTAATAAAACCCCGCGGAAGCAAGAACTCCACGGGGTCTTTAACACTACTTTAACACTTATCCGTCGTACACCGAGCACTTGCCGCGATTGTTGAATTCCCGGACGGCGAAGTGCACCCAGAAGCGGACGCCTTTACGCTCGATGAACAGTTCGTCGAACTTCTGGTTAGCCCGTTGGAACAGGAGGTTGAGGATGAAGGCGTACTCCAAGGCCTGCTTGCAGTCTCGGCAGACGATGTCCGCTGCGCAGCCGTCGAGGTGGTTCGAGTCGTTGACGCCGCCGACGGCGCGGTTCAGCATCTTCGAGCGGAAGCCGGAGCTGATCTTCACGGGCAGCTCCTTGCCGTCGTTCGTGCTGTGTGCCTGGTTGTACACTTCGCGCATCTTCTCCAGCCATTGGCAAACACGCGTCAGGTTCTCCACCTGCAGCGGTGTGGGAACATTCTTTATCTCGGGGTGGCTCGTTGAGCGCACCATCTCCTCTAACGAAAAGTGAGGAGTCAACATTGTCTTTTTCATAATGCTTAATTCTTAATGCTTAATGCTTAATGCTTAATGCTTAATGCTTAATGCTTAATGCTTAATGCTTAATGCTTAATTCTTAATGCTTAATGCTTAACTCGTTAGCGTCGCTTTGATCTTCCGGTACTTACCCTTATCCAACCTTTCTATAAAGCCGTTCTTACAGAGGCGGGAGCAAGTACTCCTCGCTGTGACAGCCTCCTGTCCGTACACCTTCTCCACATCCTCAACCCCAAACTCCTTCGGCAGCTGCTGGTAGCACAGGTCATACTTCGATGCCCTTTGCCGTCTGTTCGCTACGGTCGTCCTCAGGTTGTCGAAGAACATCTCGGCGTACTTCCCGAAGTAGTACGTCTGACAGCGGTACTGGATGTCCATCGCCAGGCGGCACAGCCGCTGGTCGGTCTCGTCGATGGAGAGCGTCTTCTGCTCCTTCCACTCCTCCCAGTGTCGCATCAGGATGAACGGCGCGGCTATCGAGATACCATAATAAGGTACGCGCATCAGCAGCATGTCCGCGGCACGGTCGTCGTCGTAGGCCGCCACCTCCTCGTGCTCCACGAGCCAGTCGTAGGTCGTCCGCAGCAGCGGCTCCAGCGGCAGCTCGCCGCGCACCTGGTCCAGGTGGAACGCCCATGTCTTCAGCGTCTCGTCGGCCTCCTGGTTACGGCGTCGCGGCTGGTTGTACTCCGCTATCTGGAACTTGCGGTCGGGCATCGGTATCACCGCCAGTCGCGTGGCCAGTCCCGTGCCGAAGTTCCGCTCGTTCACCTTCCTGTCCAGCGATACCGGCGTACCCGTGTAGACGAAGTTCCAGTAGACGTTGAACTTACCTGAGACCGAATCGAGATTGGCATACGCCTGACCGTCCTCCTCGTTATGGAAGGCCTTCAGCTCCATCGCCGTCTTGTCAATCCACTGTCCGCCCTTCGACATCAGCGTGGCGTTGTCCAGCTCCGAGTCGAACGTCAGCATGTGGAGGTTCATCGGCTTGCCGTCGATGGTCTCCACGGCGTTCACCATGTCCGTGATGAAGACGCCGTTGGCCGTTCGTGCCGGATGGTCGCGGATGATCACCACGGGCTTCTTCGGCTTCTCCTTATTATCCGCCTTCGAGGCCTTCTCCTCCTTGAAGCGGTTGATGGCGTCGTAGCCCACCTTGTCGGCCGACTTGATGGGTGCCGCCAGCAGCTTGTAGAGGCGTGTGGCGAACGACTTGCCGCTCGTCGGCGGGCCGATGATGATCACGCAGTAGTTCAGTCGCCGCTCCACGTCGGGGTCGTACCAGTGGTGCCACGTCGTGCGCGTCATCAGCGTACCGAGGAATGCCGCCGTTGTGAAGAGCACCGCCGGGTAGCACCCCGCCGTCTGGCCGTCGCAGGCCTCCCGCAGGCAGGGGTAGTAGTCGAACAGCTCTTCAATCTCCCGTCCCCATGCCTCCAGCGGCAGCTTCGCCTCCTCCTCGTCGGTCTTCTCGTCAGCAGTCGTCTCGGCCTCCACGGCTCCCACCTTCTCCAGCACCTCGCGCAGCCGCTTGGGCATCGCGACGTAGTACTTGTAGTCACAGGCGTCCTTGATCGTCGTCTCCACCGCGTCGCCCTCCGCCATGAGGTCGCGAACCCACTGCTCCTGCATGAGCACCCGACGGACGACCTCGGCGTTGCGGTCACAGATGTAGCGCAGATCACGGGCCAGGCGCAGCAGCGTCGTGTGGCGGTCGCCGCGCTCGGGCTCATGGCCGCCAAGCCACTCACGAATAATGTCACCATACGTCACTCCATGATATGTCTCAGAATCCGGTTGCAGCACCACCGCGTGGCCTGTGCCATCCTGATGTGTGCCTCCATCGCCAGCCACGCCACGGGAATCAGCGCCACGGTCAGCAGGCTTACTACTGGGCTGGCTATTGCCGCCACGGTAAACAGGCTCAAATTTCTCAGCAAACTCCTTGTTCTCATACGTAAAAAGTTCTTGTTCGTTAATAAATAGGATGTCCTCCTTCGTGCAGATGAACGACATGCGGCTGGCGTCCTTGCAGCTCTCGTCACACTCCACACCCAGCACCTTGGCCATCGCCAGCTGGTTGTCGATGAGGTTGCCCACCGCGGGGTCGGCCTTGAACACCACCTTCAAGCCGTGACCGCTCGGAGTGACGTACACCAAGAGGATGCCCATTGTTACATCTTTACATTTTTCAATTATTACATTTTGAAAAACCTCGCATGGTTTTTCAACGTGGTCCACGTCCAGCACGCAGAGCCCGTTGAGCCGTGTCGCCGCCTGCTTGCGCCAGCGGCCGGAGTTGCCCTTCGCCGACTGCGTCTCGTCGAACGTTGCCTGGAAGATGAAGGCCGGCAGGCGCTTCTTCAGGCGAGCCGCCTCGGCCTCGTCGCCTCGCGCCTTGGCAGCTCGCACACCGTCGATCAGCTCCTTCGTGTAGGGCGCTCCCACCAGCGCCCAGAACTGTTCGGGGGTTACTTCCTTTGTGGGCGTAAAGAAGTTTCGTTGATAACTAAACATTTGTTCACCGTTTGTGTTGCGCTCAACAACTCGTTAGTCATGTCCGGCACGTCCGTGGCAATGGTGATGAGCACGTTCACCACGCCCTTCGTCTTGTTGTGCCATACCTTCGTGGCAGGGGTGTCGCAGAGCATCTTCCCCTTGTTCGCCACCGACGGCT
>JAEEGG010005263.1_pt1 | contig 30867 bp, 25 predicted proteins | sample 9134161 | NCBI WGS metagenome assembly JAEEGG01 (sample SAMN16246543, study PRJNA631951) | gut metagenome | biome: gut microbiome; feature: rumen; material: CR-attached | host: Bos | place: Iran: Karaj | collected 2018-10
GACGGTCGAAGACCTGGTATGCGCCGGGATCGACCGCGTCATAGTCGGCACGAAGGCCGTCAAGGATCCTGACTGGCTCGCGGAGATGGCCGACGATTTCCCCGACAGGATAGTGCTTTCCATGGACACCAAGGGAGGCCGCATCGCCGTCAAGGGATGGCAGGAGGCCGCCGAGCTCACCGTACAGGACATGTTCGAGCGCATAGAGGGCCTCCCTCTCGCGGCCGTCCTGAACACCAACGTGGATGTGGAAGGCCAGAGGAAGGGAATAGACACATGCCAGGCCAGGGACTTCATCTCCAGATGCCCCTGCAAGGTCATCGCGTCCGGAGGCGTCACCTCGTTCGAGGACGCCAGGATCCTGTCCGAAGCCGGAGCGGAGGGAGCCGTTGTCGGTCTGGCCATGTACACCGAGGTCATCCGCCCCTGGGAGTGGGATCCCCCGTGGGAAGCCTAAAGTTTCAGTGCTAACTTTTATCAAGTTAACGCCGATTACTCACATGGTAGCGATGAAACTTCCTTGTGAACTCATAGTGACGCACATCCTTCCGACGGCGAGGGGGGCCCTGGCGAAGGAGCTCGTCAACAGGCACAACATGACCCAGGTCCAGGTCGCCAGCCTGTTCGGAGTCACCAGCGCGGCGGTCTCCCAGTATCTGAAAGGATTCCGCGGAGGCAACGCGATCATCGACAGGAGCGAGTATCGCAACGATTTCTACAAGATGATCTCCAAGACGGCCGACAGGGTCGTAGCAGGAGAGGACGTCACAGAGGCCCTCTGCGGGATCTGCCACTTCGTCAAGGACTGCGGGCTCCTGAGGGCGCTGTACATCCTCGAGGGATACAACGGCGAGCTCGGGATATGCATGGAATGCCCCAATCTGGCCATAGTCTATCCCCGCGACTGCTGATCCGACGTTCCGAAAACGTACGGACCGACGGCGGACGGTCATGCTTATTAACGTCCGTCTCCTACGCAGGGTCGGTAGAATGACGGGAAGGACGGCGAAGATCGAACGCAGGACCAGAGAGACTCAGATTTCGGTCGAGCTCGATATGGACGGAACCGGGAAGTTCGAGGTCGAGAGCAACATCATGTTCCTCAAGCACATGGTGGAGACGCTCGCCAGGTACGCTTCCTTCGACCTGAAGGTCAGCGCCTACGGCGACAACGACCACCACATCATCGAGGACACCGCCATCACGCTCGGGAAGGCTCTCCAGCAGGCGCTGGACGGAAGGCCTATCGAGAGGATGGCCACGGCTATAGTCCCCATGGACGACGCCCTGGTGATGACCTCGCTGGACCTGGTGGACCGCCCGTACGCGGACGTCGACTGTCCGTCGCCCGAGTTCCATCACTTCTTCAGGAGCTTCGCCATGTCCGCAGGGCTGACCCTCCACGTGGTCGTCATGCGCGGATTCGACGAGCACCACATCATCGAAGCCGGCTTCAAGTCCATGGGAAAGGCCCTCAAGGAAGCGGTCAAGCCCAGGAGCGAGGAGCTGAGCACCAAGGACACCGTCAGGATAGGAGGAGCGAACCGATGCTCGCGAAGAGGATAATCCCCTGCCTGGACATGAAGAACGGCAGGGTCGTCAAGGGAATCAACTTCAAAGGCCTGAGGGACGTGGGAGACCCGCCCCAGCTGGCGATGGAGTACGAGAGGCAGGGAGCGGACGAGATAACCTTCCTGGACATCTCCGCCTCGTTGGAAGCCAGACAGACCATGCTCGACATAGTCTCCGAGACCGCGAAGAACCTCACCATCCCTCTGGCGGTCGGAGGAGGCATAAAGAACGCCCAGGACATGAGGGACGCCCTCAACTCCGGAGCCGACAAGGTCTCCGTGAACTCCGCGGCGGTTAAGAGCCCGGAGATAATCACCGAGTGCGCCAAGGACTTCGGCAAGCAGTGCGTCATCGTGGCTATAGACGGGAAGAGGGTGGACGACCACTGGGAGGTCTTCACCCACGGGGGGACCCGTCCCACCGGCATAGACGCCGTCGAATGGGCGCAGAAGGTGCAGGACCTCGGAGCGGGAGAGATCCTCCTCACGTCCATGGACGCGGACGGAGTGAAGACGGGATACGATATCCCCCTCACCGCAGCCGTCGCCGACGCCGTGGACATCCCCGTGATAGCCTCGGGAGGATGCGGCTGCAAGGAGCACATCGCCGACGTGTTCCTCCAGACCCGCGCATCCGCCGCGCTGGCCGCTTCGATATTCCATTACAACGAATGCACTGTCTCGGAGGTCAAGGAATTCCTCAAGGACAGGGGTATAGTGGTAAGATGACTGAACTCAAATACGACGACAAAGGCCTTATCACCGTGGTCGTGCAGGACTGGATCACCAACGAGGTCCTCATGGTCGCGTGGGCCAACGAGGAGGCTGTCAGCCTCATGAAGAGCACCGGATACACCCACTTCTGGTCCAGAAGCAGGCAGAAGCTCTGGAAGAAGGGCGAGGAGTCCGGACACGTCCAGAAGATCAAATGCATACAGACCGACTGCGACGGGGACACCCTCCTGGTGAGGGTCGAGCAGACAGGGGTGGCCTGCCACACGGGGAACCCCTCATGCTTCGACGAGGTCATCTACGGCGACAAGTCGCAGACCATGGCCATCATCCCCGACCTCAAGCGCGTCATCGAGGACAGGCGCAGGAACCCCCGCGAGGGAAGCTACACCTGCCAGCTGTTCTCCGACGAGACCCGCATGTGCAAGAAGGTCATCGAGGAGGCCGGAGAGTTCGCCCTCGCCATCAAGGACAAGGACGAAGGCGAGATGGCTTGGGAGCTGGCAGACCTCATCTACCACAGCATGGTCGCCATCGAGAAGTCCGGCCTTCCCATGGAGAAGGTATACGCCAAGCTCTCGGAGAGGGCGAGATGAGAGCCGATCTCCACACCCACACCACCTACAGCGACGGAGAGCTGATCCCGGCGGAGCTGGTCAGGAGGGCGATGGTCCTCAAGCACGACGCGATAGCCATCACCGACCACGTGGACATGACCAACGTGGAATGGGTGGTGACCAACGTGGTCAAAGCCGTCGACCTCTGCGAGGACTACATCAAGGTGATCCCGGGAGTGGAGATAACCCATGTCCCCCCGTGCAAGATAGCCAAGGTCGCCGACATGGCCAGATCCTTCGGGGCCGAATGGATCGTCGTCCATGGGGAGACCGTGGTCGAGCCCGTCTAGCCGGGCACCAACCGCTACTCCGCTGAGAACCCCGACATCGACGTCCTGGCCCATCCCGGCTTCCTCACTCTGGAGGAGGCCGAGCTGGCGAGGGACAACGGTGTACTCATCGAGATCACCGGCAGGATGGGCCACAACATAACCAACGGCCATGTGGTGAAGGTCGCCAGGGAGGCCGGAGCCAAGATGATCATCGACTCCGACACCCACGCCCCCGAGAACCTCATGGACGAAGCGGCGGCCAGGACAGTCGCGCGCGGAGCCGGCATGACCGACGAAGAGGTCGAGCTGGCCATCAACGTGACGCCTTTCGAGGCCATCAAGAGCCTCCGTTGAAAACGGATTCGCATCCTATAAATAAAAGCCGAACGTCGCCCCCTCCATGCGCGAGGAGGGCGGCGATTCTTCGGTGACGATGCTGTTCATCGTCATAGCCTTGGCCGCCTTCGTGGACGGTCTGGACGGCACCATAGTCACCACCGCCCTCCCGGACATAGCGGACTTCTTCGCCGTGGGCGCCACCGACTCCTCCTGGGTCATAACCATCTATTTCCTGGTGATGGCCGGGCTGATCCTGATCTTCGGCAGGATGTGCGACAAGGGCGCCCTGAAGAGGATAATCGTCGCAGGCTTCGTGGTCTTCGCTCTCGGCTCCCTTCTATGCGCCTTCTCGCAGACGTTCTGGATGCTGATAGTGTTCAGGGCCGTCCAGGGCGTAGGGGCGGGAATGCTCTCCGCTTCGGGTATCATGATAGCCGTGAAGTACCTCCCGAAGAGCCTGACGCCTCTGGGGCTGTCGATATCCGTTCTCGGATACTCCATCGGAGGGGCGTGCGGGCCGATCCTGGGCGGAGTCCTCACGGAGTACCTCGACTGGGGGTGGATATTCCTGTTCAACGTTCCCATCGGGGTCGTCGGAGCCGCTCTGGCCGCGAAGTCCGTCCCGAAGGACGTCGGATTCGACAGGTCGCATTTCGATTACATCGGATCTGCGTTCCTGTTCCTGGCGATGGTCCTGGGCCTATATGTGGTGGAATCCACCCCCTCGCATGGTTTCGGGACGATGTCCGCTGTCCTTCTGGCCGGGTTCGCGGTCCTGATGCTGCTGTTCGTGGTTCGCGAGAGGAAGGTGAGCGAGCCGGTGCTGGAATTCTCCGTGTTCAGGAGGCCGGCCACCATAGCGGCCATCGTGGTTTTCCTGATGATCAACCTCGTCTGGATGGGGGTGTTCTACCTGCTCCCGTTCTACATGCAGATCGTGCTGGGATACGACCTGGTCCTGACCGGGATCATCCTGTGCGTCCAGTCCGTGGTCACCCTGGTGATGTGCGTGCCCATAGGGAGGAGAGTCCCGCTGAAGGGCAACAGGCACTACGTGATCCTGGCATCCCTGAGCCTGGTCGCGACCTCCGCCGCCCTGATATTCGCCGGATACGACTCCCCCATCCCTATGCTGGTGTCGGTGGTGTTCCTGGGCGTGATCTGGGGATTCGGAGGAGGCTCCCTCGGGAACAGGATCATAGACAGCGTCGACGCGGACAAGAGGGGAGCGGCTTCCCCGATGGTCTCCTTCGTCATCTACCTCGGGTGCGCCATAGGGTCGGCGATCTATTCCGTCCTGTTCTCCATCGGCTCCGGGACCCAGGGGGCGCTCATAGAGGAGCTCTCTCCGGATACTTTCATGGCAGGGTTCACGTTCACCATGATCGTCGGGACCGTGCTGTCCGTGCTGACCCTGTTCCTGGCGTGGTCCTTCAACGAGGAAAAGGGTTCGGAGGCCTCTTCCAGTTAAAAAGATATACGGATAACAGATAGGCGTGGGCATGCCAGAGATAGCAATAGTCGGAGGCACCGGAATCTACAATCCCGACACCTTCGAGCTCATCAAGGAGGTCCGCCCGGACACTCCGTACGGAAAGACCTCGTCCAAGATCATGATCGGAAAGATCGCAGGCGTGGAGGTTGCGTTCCTGTTCCGCCACGGAACCGGCGACGAGAAGTATCCCCCGTCCTCCGTCCCCTACAGGGCGAACATGTGGGCCCTCAAGGAGCTCGGATGCAAGTACGTCATCTCCGCATGCGCGGTCGGGTCCCTCCAGGAGCAGTTCGCGCCCGGAGACCTCGTCATCGCCGACCAGTTCATCGACTTCACCAAGAGGAGAGAGTACACTTACTTCGACGACAAGATCGTCCACATCTCCATCGCGGACCCCTTCTGCCCCTATCTGAACGGAATCTTCGCGGACACCGCCAAGGACATGGGCATAAGTTACCACCTCGGCGGAAGGTACATGTGCATCGAGGGCCCCAGGTTCTCCACCAGGGCCGAGAGCATGATGTTCAGGAACTTCGCGGACATCATCGGGATGACCGTCGTTCCTGAGTGCCAGCTCGCCAGAGAGCTCGGGATGTGCTACTGCAGCCTCGCCACCGTCACCGACTACGACGTCTGGAAGGACGAGCCCGTGGACATCGACATGGTCGTCAAGACGATGTCCGAGTGCCTGGACAAGGTCCTCAGGCTCCTGGAGCTCGGACTTCCCAAGATCAAGGCCTGCGGATGCGACTCCTGCATCGAGGCCGCCAAGGGCGCAGGCGCGCTCTGAACCGGGACATGGCCCTCGTGTTCGCTTACGGCTCCATGCGCGAGCCGATAGTCAGGAACAAGGTCCTCGGCCGCATCGTAGACACGGAGGAAGCCGTCCTCCGCGGATACCAGAAGGTGTGCGGCGGGGACATTCTGACTATAGTCTCCCATCCGGACAGGGACGTCAAGGGCATAGTCTTCGACGCCTCCCCCGAGGACATGGAGAAGATGGACGAATGGGAGGGCTGTCCCGAATACCAGCGCATGGAGCTGGAAGTGGAAGTCGGAGGGACCCCGAGGAAGGCCGTCACGTACGCCACCCCGGAGCCTCCGAGATACCACGAGGCGGTAGGCGACGACGTGATCGCGTCCATCCCCCTCAAAGAGATAATCCGCACCGTCGAGGCGATGGTCCGCAAGCCTCTCTGATCCTTCCTGCATTTTCGTTCCGCCTGTGGGGAAGGTTAAGTACCGAACCAGCCGATGACGGGTGCATGGAAGAAGAGAAGACCAAAGGTCAGCTTCTGGCAGAGGATCTGCTCAGAAAACCGAAGAGCCTCGCCGAGATCGATCCCGGCATGCTCGAGAAAGCCTCCGAGTTCTGCGAAGGCTACAAGAGGTTCCTTTCCAACAAGACCGAGCGCGAGGCTGTGGAGTACGTCATCCCCATCCTCAAGGAGCGCGGCTACACCGAGTACGTCCGTGGCAAGGTCTACAAGGCCGGGGACAAGTTCTACATGGTCAACCGCGGGAAGAACATCCTGATGTGCACCAAGGGAAAGAAGCCCATCGTCGAGGGGATGCGCGTCTCCGTCGCCCACGTGGACAGCCCCAGGCTCGACTTCAAGCCCCATCCGCTGTTCGAGGACGCCGGGATGGCCTACTTCAAGACCCACTACTACGGTGGCATCAAGAAGTACCAGTGGACCACCGTGCCCCTGTCCATCCGCGGAGTCGTCAGGAAGTCCGACGGCACCTGCGTTAAGGTGAGGATCGGAGAGGAGGAGGACGAGCCCTCGTTCTGCATCACCGACCTGCTCGTCCACCTCGCCCAGAACCAGATGTCCAAGACCGCGTCCAAGGTCATCGAGGGGGAGCAGCTCAACCTCCTCATCGGATCCTGGCCCTACGACGACGAGAAGGTCACCAGCAAGGTGAAGCTCGCAGTGATGGCAGCCATCAACGAGAAGTACGGAATCAAGGAGGCAGACTTCGAGTCCGCCGAGCTCTGCGCGGTCCCCGCCTTCAAAGCGAGGGACATGGGGTTCGACAGGTCCATGATCGCCGGATACGGACAGGACGACAGCTCCTGCGCATACGCCGAGTTCATGGCCGAGATCGACACCAAGGAGCCCGAGTACACCACCCTCACGATCTTCGCCGACAAGGAGGAGACCGGATCGGACGGAGTCACCGGAATGAGGTCCTTCCTGTTCAGGGACTTCGTCGAGGACCTCGCCCAGGCCGAGGGAGCCGAGGTCAGGCACGTCCTCCGCAACTCCATCTGCCTCTCCGCCGACGTCGGATCCGCTTTCGATCCCGCGTTCGGAGACGTGTACGAGACCACCAACTGCGCCTATCTCAACTACGGGCCCATAATCTCCAAGTACGACGGCTCCAGAGGAAAGTACAGCACCAACGACGCGTCCGCCGAGATGATGGATTACATCCTCAGCATCTTCAGGGAAGAGGGAGTCACCTGGCAGATGGGCGAGCTCGGAAAGATTGACATCGGAGGCGGAGGAACCATCGCATCCGAGATCTCCGTTCACAACATCGACACCGTCGACATCGGCATCCCCGTGCTCTCGATGCACGCGCCCGTGGAGGTCACCTCCAAAGCGGACGAGTACATGCTCTACAAGGCCATCTACGCCGTGTACAACAGCAAGAAGCCCAAGCTCTTCTGATCAAAACCGGCCGTCCGCTTCCGGGCGGCCACCTTACCATTCCTTTCTGCTTTTATCCGCTTCCGTCTGTTATAGTTTTAATAAGATAATTCCGTTCGAGCGGACGATACCAATGGTTGATGAACAGGCCATCAAAGCGGCGCAGGAGAAGTTCGGCGCCCTTCTCAGAAAGCAGCTCGAGAGGGTCGAGGTCCTCAAGGGCGAGGGTGACTGGACCGACTACTCCAAGCTCGACAAGCTCATCATCGGAGTCTGCGGCGGAGACGGAATCGGTCCGTACATCTGCGCATCCGCCCAGAAGGTCATGGAGTTCCTTCTGGCAGACAAGATCAAGGCAGGAAAGGTGGAGATAAGGCAGATCGACGGCCTCACCATCGAGAGGCGCGTGGAGGTCATGAAGGCCATCCCCGACGACACCCTGGCAGAGCTGAAGAAATGCCACGTCATCCTCAAGGGGCCCACCACCACCCCCAAGAAGGGAGATCCCTGGCCCAACATCGAGAGCGCCAACGTCGCCATGAGGAAGGAGCTCGACCTGTTCGCGAACGTCAGGCCCGTCTCAGTTCCCGAGCTGGGAATCAACTGGACCTTCTTCAGGGAGAACACCGAGGGTTCCTATGTCATGGGAAGCGACGGCCTCAATGTCACCGACGACCTGGCCATGGACTTCTGCGTCGCCACCACTCAAGGAACCGAGAGGATTATCAGGCTCGGATTCGACTACGCAGCCAAGAACAACCTGAACTACGTCTCCCTCGTCACCAAGGCGAACATCATCAAGACCACCGACGGAAAGTTCCTCAGCATCGCCGAGCAGGTCGCCAAGGACTACCCCCAGGTCAGGTGGGACGACTGGTTCATAGACATCGCCACTGCGAAGCTGATCGACCCTGCAAGGAGGAGCGACTTCCGCGTGTTCGTCCTTCCCAACCTCTACGGAGACATCATCACCGACGAGGCCGCCCAGATCCAGGGAGGAGTCGGAACCGCAGGATCCGCCAACCTCGGAAAGAGGTATGCCATGTTTGAGGCCATCCACGGATCCGCTCCCAGGATGGTCACCGAGGGAAGGGCCCAGTACGCCGATCCCTGCAGCATGATCAAGGCTGTCGCTCTCATGATGAACCACATCGGAGAGGGCGAGAAGGGAAGGAAGCTCGAGATGGCTCTCGACATCTGCTGCCAGTTCGAGAAGAAGCTCGTCATGACTGGAAGGAACACCGGAGCTACCGGAGACGAGTTCGCCCAGTACGTGATGGACACCATCCAGAGGCCCGACCTCGAGCAGGCGTGGAACAACTACGTCAACGCCGCCAAGAGCGCTTGAGCTCTGATTTCAACTCATTACCGGGCTCCGGCCCGGACCATTCTTAACAACCTTATCTCGCCACTGTCCGGGTTATCAATCGTATTCCCGATTGATCTTCGATGACCAGGTTCAGAAGCGCGAAGTTCAGGCTGTATCCGTCCAGGGCTCAGAGGAGGCAGATGGATTCTGTTCTGGAGCTCTGCAGATCCGCCTACAATAGGGAGGTAGAGATGTGCAGGAAGGCGTACGAGGCTGACGGAACGTTCCTGAGCCAGGATTCCATACAGGAATACTGCGATTATGTGCTGAAACTGGAGGATCCTCGTTTGGAAGAGGTCTTTCCGGACTGTCTGAATGACGTATCTCGTCGCGTCTTCAATTCTTTCAACAAGTTCAGGCAGCTGCAGAGTACAAGCAAGGAGAAACTCGTTCCTCCGTCTCCCAAAAGTTCGGAAAGATACGGTTCGTTCTCTTATCCGAAGTTCAAGAGAAATGTCAGACTCGAGGTTGAGGGTAAGATATGGCTTCATGGGATAGGTGAGGTGAAATGCGTAGTGCACAGGCGCATAGACGGAGCCCCATTCTCTTGCACGATTTCCAGATCACCGACGGGAAAGTGGTATGCCGTCATCTCGTTCATTCAGAACAATGAATCGGAATCTAAAATAAGTCCAAAAGGCGACAATCCTGTCGGAGTAGATCTCGGCCTGTACAATCTGGCTGTCTTCTCCGACGGGACTGTTTATGACAACAAGAAGCTGTTCGACAAGATGGTTTCTGATATGGCGAAGATCCAGAGGAAGATGGGCCTCTACGAAGTAGGAACCGCTGAGCATCAGAGGTACAAGAGGAGACTCGTTCACCTTTTCGAGCATTACAACAACCGGGTGAAGGACGAGATGCATAAGCGTTCCACAGAAGTCGTCGAGACTTATTCGATGATAGCTCTGGAAGATATCGATGTAAAGGAGATGATAGAGCATTATCACACACGTGCAGGAAGAAGAAGTCAGAGCACAGCGGCATGGAGAACATTCGTGGAGATGATTGAATACAAAGCAGACGAAGCAGGAGTGCAAGTCGTGTTCGTTAATCCCATGTTCACTTCACAGGTATGTTCCGCATGCAGGTCATTTGTTCATAAGGGCCTAGGGGTACGTGTACACGAATGTCCCATATGCGGGCTGGTTCTCGATCGTGATGTGAACGCGGCAAGAAACATCCTTAGGATAGGTCTGGGCATGCAGGCCTCTGTAACCGGGAACAGGAATAGTCGGATTTCGATCTGATACATGCACACCCTACACTACTGCTCCCGAGGGCGTAAGTTCTCGGGAGACCATTTTTCGATAGGATTCCCAAAGAAGTGAATGAATTAAGAAACGAGTGCGGCAGCCGGGAATCGAACCCGAGGTCTAACCTTGGCAAGGTTAAGTGTTAACCCCTACACCACTGCCGCAGTGCGGTTGCCACCCCATCCTAGTTGTTCGATATAAACTTTTTGTAACTATCCAGCATTCAGTCCAGCATTTTAGCTTTTAGACATGCTTATATATGGGGACACATACACCACTTCCGAATTTGCAATCATTGTGTTGTTTTTCAGAGGTTTAAATGTCACTTTTCAATGAATTAGGCATAAACAAGAGGTTATGCAAAGCCATCGCCGAAATGGGATGGACAGAGCCTACACCGATCCAGCTTCAATCGATACCTGAAGGAATGGCTGGAAAGGATATGTTCGGTCAGGCTCAGACAGGTACGGGAAAGACCGGGGCATACTCCATAGTGGCAATAGGACGCACCAAATCCGGTTCTTCCACCCCTACCACCTTGATAATGGTCCCTACGAGGGAGCTCGCAGAACAGGTATCCAATGAGATTCGCAATCTGACTAAATACACCCATCATGCAGTCGTTTCGGTCTATGGTGGGGCCCCGTACTCGGAACAGGTGAAAGGCCTCAAGGCAGGCTGCGATGTGGTTGTAGGAACCCCTGGGAGAATCATCGATCTTTGCGAAAAGGGATATCTTCACTTCGATACCGTCAAAGAGCTTGTTCTCGACGAGGCCGATAGGATGCTGGACATGGGATTCATCGATGACATGGACAAGATCATCGCCATGGTCCCAGAGCACAGGCAGACCCTGATGTTCTCCGCTACCATGTCGGACGAGATCCGCGCTGTCGCAGAGCGTTCCATGAAGGATCCTATCGAAGTCTCCGTCTCTCACGATTCACTCGTTCCTGAGCTCGTCAAGCAGTATTATGTCGAGGTAAAGAGGAACGGCAAGATGGACGTTCTTCGCGACATAATGGCCAACGGGAACCCCAAGATGGTCATATTCTGCTCCACAAAAAAGATGGTCGACGACCTGTACGAGGGCATGAGCAAGGAGGGCATCAGCATAGGCGCCATCCACGGAGACATGCCCCAGAACAGAAGGGAGAGGACCATCCGCGGATTCAAAGCGAACAGGATGAACATCCTCGTCGCCACCGACGTCGCAGCCAGAGGCCTCGACATCGACAATATCGAATGCGTCGTCAACTACGATGCTCCTCTCGATCCCGAAGCCTATACCCACCGTATCGGAAGGACCGGAAGGGCAGGGAGGACCGGTGTCGCCTTTACGTTCGTCACGCCTCGCGAGGACAGGAGGATCCCCTCCTACGAGGAATACATGGACAGGACGATCGAGCGTGTCAGCAGGAAGCAGATCCCGAAGATCCAGATCTCCAATCTCGAGCTGAAAGCTATGCATGTCGAGGAAGAGTCCAAGCACGATTCCGCTCGCAAGTCCAAGCGTGTCGAGGTCGTCGCCAAGCATGCCGTCTCCAAAGGAAACCAGAGAGCTCCACGCGATGCCGATCTTACCGTAATCGCCCTCGACATCCCCAAGGAGCTGGGCGCTTCCCGTTCCGATATCGTTGGTTACGTGATGAGGTCCTCGGGAATAGGGGAGGACAAGATCGGAAGGATCGGGATCGGCAACGTCTCGACTTTCGTGGAAGTGGACGCATCTGTCGCTTCCGCCACCATGAAAGCCCTGAACGGCACAACCTTCTGCGGCAGAAAAGTGAGGGCATCCATCGCTCCTGCCAAGGTCAGATACAAGCAGAAAATAAAGGATAATTAAGAAGAAAACTAAGAACTCGTTATATACTAGGCTAAATTACGGCCCAACATGATTTTCGATAGGCTGGCAGATGGCATCACTAGGCATGCCAAGCTTATCGTCGTTATTTGGGTCGTAATCCTGATCTGCGCTGTCCCGATGGCCCTCAAATCCGGGGAGGTCATGAAATATGACGTCAACGAGATGGCAGCAGAGGACTCCGAGTCCGTCATGGGCCTTGCTGTACTGAACGAGTACTATCCTAGCAGCGGCGTGGACACCTCGGCACTTCCAATCGTGCTGATGGAGTACTCCGATAAGGAAGAGGCTAAGCTCGCGGAGGGCTTCCTCTTGTATCTCGCCGAGAACGGCGCGTCTTATGTCGATGAGAAAGGCAATCCAAAGCTGTCCACCGACAAGCCGTTCGTCAGTCTGGGAAAGCAGACCAAAGAGGGTCTCGAAGGCGGGATCATCCTAGGCGCGGCGGTCTATGGGGATTTCAGCGGCTCGATCATCGACGATACAGACAATTTGAGGGCCTTCATCGGCGAGATGAAGACCAAGTACATCCAGGAGACCTCGGAAACGGATTTCGAGGACGTCCGCGTCTACGTGACCGGAACGACCGCGATCACCCACGACCTCTCGGTCGGAGCGCTCGAGGACGTCTCCAGGATCGATCCGTTCACCGTTCTTCTGATCCTCATCCTCGTCGGACTGTTCTTCAGGTCCTTCGTCTCCTCCGGAACGCCCCCTCTGACCATCGGAGTGGCGTTCGTCGTCGTTCTGGCTCTCATCTTCGGAATAGGCCAGATCATGAACATTTTCTTCATCACGGAGATGATGCTCCTGGTCGCGATGATGGGTGCCGGGTGCGACTACTGCATCTTCATCATCGCACGCTACAGGGAAGGGCTTCGCGCCGGCCTCGGCCACGACGGAGCCCTCCACGAGGCCATCAAGTGGGCCGGCGAGTCGATCGCCACCTCCGGAGCATCCGTCATGATCGGATTCGGGGTCATGTCCATCTGCTCCATCAGCATGGTCTCCACCATGGGAATCTGCCTGGCGCTGGGAATCCTCATCGCCCTTCTGGCGGCCCTCACGCTCATACCCGCTATTCTCGAGCTCGTCCGCGACAAGATCTTCTGGCCCACCACCATGGAAGCCTTCGAGCCCGGCGGAAAGGCCACCAAGGGATGGTTCGGATGGTGCGGAAGGCTCGGCGAGAGGTACTTCGAGAAGTCCTCGAGGTTCTCGCTGAAGCACGCCAAGATAATCGTCGTCGCGACAATACTCGTTTCCGTTCCCGCGGCCTACGTCGCCCTTAACGCGGAGACCTCCTACGACATGATCAGCTCCATGCAGACCGGCGAGTCCGGAGATGGGATGGACCTCATCGGAGAGTACGCCGATCTTGGGATGTTCATGCCCAACTACGTCCTGATCGAGTCCAGCGAGCCCATCGCCACCGTGATGGACAACCCGTTGGCCCCAGGATCGAAGCTGCTGACATGGACAGACAGCTTCAAGGAGATGGACATCAGCGGCCTATGCGCCTCGATAGGGGAAGATCCCAACGTGGCGGCCGCTTCCGGTCCGTTCGTATGGGACGCCAGCGTCAAAGCGGCGGAAGCCGCCCTGGCCGCTGAAGGCAAAGCCGATCCGACGGCGACGCAGATCGTCATTAAGGTAATGGAATCCACTCCCAGGACCCAGGCTCTCTACGTAATGGAGACGGTCAACGCCATGCGTTCCGCCGGAATGTCCGACGAGGCCCTCATCCTTCTGAGCGGGCCCTCCATCGATTACGTTGTGAACAGCTCCAGCAGGTCCATCGGAGGGGAGTTCGCCAAGGCGGGGAACGGTGACGTCAACTTCTTCACCGTCACATTCTCCACCCAGGACGCCGCCATGGCTCCGATCTCGATGAGGAGCATCGATTCCGCATCCGAGAAGGTGGACGCGTTCATCGGCGATGTGAACAAGGAGCACGGAAGCGAGCTGCTCGTCGAGAGCTGGGTCACAGGAACCGCCGCGGTCATGTACGATGTGTCGAAGGATGTGAGCAACGAGTTCACCACCATCGAGATACTCGTCGTGGTGCTGATCATCGTGCTCCTGTTCATAGTGATGAGGTCCTACCTGATACCCATCAGGTCCGTGCTCACCATCCTGATGAGCATATGCTGGACCCTGGCCGTCACCCACCTCCTGTTCACGGAGATCCTGGGGGTGGACGTCACCTGGCTGATCCCGCTCATCCTGCTGGTCATATGCCTCGGCCTGGGTATGGACTACGACATCCTGCTGACCACCCGCATCAGGGAGAACGTCCTCAAGGGGATGTCCAACGACGAGGCCATCCACCACGCCGTCACCCACACCGGATCGGTCATCACCATCTGCGGCCTGATCATGGGAGGGGCCTTCGGAACCCTCATGCTGTCGTCCATGGTGATGCTCCAGCAGTTCGGGTTCGCCCTGTGCTTCGCCATCCTGTGCGACGCACTGATCGTCCGCACCTACATCGTGCCCGCCATCATGCACCTGCTCGGGGACCTCAACTGGAAGGGGCCCAGGTTCATGCAGAAGCACAACGCCTGAACGTCAGAAACTGCCGTTCGGAACGATGTAAAACCTTTTCAAAACCCTTTATTTTTGATTGATTTCGTAGAATTTCCTACGAATGTCGTATCAGTATATATTTGGGAAAACAATGTGTTTTTATGTGATTAAATGTAATTGACGGCTCGGTGCATTAATGAATGTCGAAGTGCTGATAGCGTTCATCATCTACTTCGCCTTGGTGCTGGGAGTGGGATTCTACTTCTACAAGCGCTCCTCCAACATGGAGGACTACATCCTGGGCGGACGTTCGATGAACCCATATGTCACCGCCCTGTCCGCGCAGGCTTCGGATATGAGCAGCTGGCTCCTCATGGGACTTCCCGGAGCCGTCCTCCTGTTCGGACTGGGGGAGGCCTGGATCGGTATCGGGCTGGCCGCCGGTTCGTATCTTTCCTGGCTGTTCGTCGCCAAGAAGCTCAGAAAGCATTCCGTGGTCGCAGGGAACTCCCTGACCGTGCCCGAGTTCTTCTCCAACCGCTACAAGGACGAGAAGGGGTATCTCAGGTTCATCTGCGCGATCATCATCCTGTTCTTCTTCGTCATCTACGTCGCGTCCGGATTCAAGGGATGCGGAGTCACCCTGCAGACCATCTTCCCCGAGATCTCCTTCGAGCTCGCCATGGGTATCGGCGGTGTGATCATCATCATCTACACCTTCATGGGAGGGTACAAGGCCGTCTGCTGGACCGACTTCTTCCAGGGCCTCCTGATGCTGGTCGCCGTCCTCGTCGTCCCCATGGCCGCCATCGGGCATCTCGGAGGATGGAGCGAGCTGGAGGCCGGATGGGAAGCCGTCGGCGTGGAGCAGTTCACGAACCTGTTCTGGGACGGAGGCGTCCAGATGGGATTCATCGCGATCCTGTCCCTGCTGGCGTGGGCGTTCGGATACTTCGGCATGCCCCACATCGTCGTCAGGTACATGTCCATCAGGGACCCCGAGGAGGTCAAGATCTCCAGGAGGGTCTCGGTCATCTGGATCGTCATCGCTCTTTCCGCGGCCATCCTCATCGGAATGGTCGGAAGGGTGTACGTCGGAGAGGCCGCCCTGCTCGACCCGAGCTTCAACGCCGAGCACATCTTCATCATGATGGCCGGCGACCTGTTCGCCCCGATCATCGCCGGACTCCTGTTCGCGGCGGTGATGGCGGCCATCATGTCCACCGCGGACTCCCAGCTGCTCGTCGCTTCCTCCTCGATCACCAACGACATCCTCGGAAAGTACGAGAAGTACAGCTCCCAGCCCAGGAAGCTCATGTGGATCGCGAGGCTGGTCGTCGTGATCGTGGCCGTCCTGGCTCTGCTGCTCGCCCTCTACGGAGGCAGCAACATCATGGGCCTGGTGTCGTACGCCTGGGCCGGATTCGGGGCCGCCTTCGGGCCTCTGATGATCCTGTCCCTGTACTGGAAGAGGATGAACCTCTACGGCGCTCTGGCGTCCGTGATCACCGGATTCCTGGTGGTCATCCTGTGGAACACCTTCCTCACCGCCAGCACCGGGATCTACGAGCTCCTGCCCGGATTCGTCATCGCTCTGGTCGTCGGAGTCGTCGTGTCGCTCGTGACCCCCGAGCCTTCCGCCGAGATCCAGAGGGAGTTCGACGAGGCTCAGACCTATACCGAGAACAACCACAGGGAGCAGGCCTGATCCTGCAGCGGCTCCGGCCGCACAAACCCTTTATCTTTCACTTTTCCAAGGTGGACCCATGGGCTCCAGCGACTATCGGACCGTCGTCGGCGAGGGCGTCTTCGAGACCGTTATCAAAGGATCCAGGTTCATCGGGATGGCCATGGGATGCAGGGACGAGTCCGAGCTGGCCGAGAACCTCGCCAGGATGCGGAGGGAGCATCCGGAGGCCACCCACAGGTGCTACGCCGCCACGTACGGAGGGAACGAGAGGTTCAGCGACGACGGGGAGCCGTCAGGGACCGCGGGGAGGCCCATGATGGCCTCGCTGAGGGGGACCGGGCTGTCCGATTCCATGGTCGTCGTAATACGCTACTTCGGCGGGACCCTTCTCGGGACCGGAGGGCTGGTGCATGCCTACTCCGGGACCGCCTCGGAGGCTCTGGCTGCCGCGAAGGTGGCGACGATGCGCGCCTGCGCCGTGTTCATGTTCCCGTTGCCGTATGACAGGTACAGCGTGTTCGAGAGCAGGTTCAGGGACCTGATGGCCAAGCGTCCGGAGTGCAGCTACTCCGAGAGGGTGGACCTGAAGGTGTGGGTGCTCGTCGACAGGGCGGACGAGCTGCTCCGGAGGCTCGACGAGCTCACCGGCGGGAGGACGGTGCCGACAAGGCTTCCCGACGAGCACGTCCCGACCGAAGAATCATCTATCTGATGGTGCTAACCTACCGTCATGCTCCTAAAAGCCCAGGCCATCGCTAAAGCATTCGGACCCGTGAAGGTCCTGACCGACGTCAGCCTCCAGATAAACGAAGGCGACGCCATAGGGTTGATAGGCGTCAACGGCGCTGGGAAGAGCACTTTTCTGAAGATCCTGCTGGGGGAGATGAAGCCGGACACGGGCGAGCTCACCCGCAACACCGAGAGGATAGGCTATCTGGAGCAGTTCGCCGAGTCCTCCGCGGAGTACACAGTGAGGGACGTCCTGGGAAGGCCCTACGGCCACATCGAGAGGATCAGGCGCAGGCTGGCCGAGATCGACGAGGAGATGGCCAAAGGCGGGGACATCGACTGGAACGCCCTGGCCGAGGAGAGCGCGGAGCTGGAGTCGCAGCTGGCTAAGTCCGATATAGAGGACGAGGGCGGGAAGAGGGCGGCTCTGGAGAAGGTCGGCCTGGACCCAGACATGATGGACAGGACGATGGACTCCCTGTCCGGAGGGGAGAGGACCAAGGTCATGCTGTCCCGCATCGTGGTGCAGGCGAACGACTGCGACCTTCTCGTCATGGACGAGCCCACCTCCCACCTGGACATCAACACTGTGGAATGGCTGGAGGACTACCTCCTGAAGACACATTGCGCCGTCCTAGTGATAAGCCATGACAGGTACTTCCTCGACAAGATAGCCACCAGGATGCTGGAGATCTCCAACGGGAAGTCCAGGGAGTACAAGGGGAACTACTCCGACTTCGTCATGAAGAAGATGTTGGACCTGGACCGCATGGAGAAGGAGTACAGGAAGTACGCCACCCAGAAGAAGAGGCAGGAGGAGATCGCGAAGGAGCTCCACAAGGACCAGTGGTACATGACCACCCACAAGACCAGGGAGAAGATGATCTCCAAGATGGAGCAGAAGGAGAAGCCGGAGGAGAGCAGGGAGATAACCGTGAGGATCCAGGCCGCCCACAAATCCGGCAAGAACGTCCTGACCACCAAGGGGCTGTCGGTGGAGCTCGGAGGGAGGACCATCCTGGAAGGGGTGGACCTGGACATCCAGAAGGGCGACAAGATAGGGGTCTTCGGCTCCAACGGGGAAGGCAAGACCACCCTGGTGAGGGCCCTTCTGGGGAAGATCCCGTCCAAGGGGGAGCTGTGGATGGCCCCCGGCGCCAAGATAGGGTACTACTCCCAGCACCACGAGCGCCTGGACATGAAGCTCACCGCCGAGGAGCAGCTGCTCCAGATCATCGGCAAGGAGAGGAGGGCGGACGCGCGCAGCATGCTCTCCAGGTTCCTGCTGGAAGGCGAGGACGTCGAGCGCCCGATATCCACGCTCTCGGGAGGCCAGAGGGCCAGGGTGGCGATGTGCATCCTGCTCCTGGACCAGACCAACCTCCTGGTCCTGGACGAGCCCACGAACTATCTGGACATCCCCGCGAAGCACGCGATCGAGGAGGCTCTCAACGAGTACAACGGGACGATCATCGCCGTCACCCACGACAGGTACTTCCTGGACACCGTCTGCACCAGCATGATCGAGGTCGCCGGAGGCCACGTGAAGACGTTCGCCGGAACCTACTCCGAGATGAAGGGCAGGCCGAACGTCAAGGAGATCGTCATGGACGCCGACGAGTACAAGGTCCTATCCCCCTTCACGAACTGGGTCAGCGGGAAGAAGTATGCCAAAGGGGACCGCGTGTTAATAACGCCTGCGGAACAGAAGAGCTTCGAGTGGGCGCTGGGACAGGGGAAGCTGAAGAAGACGGGCGGCCGCCAGAGGAAGAAGGTGGATGTCGCCAAGGACCCGAAGCCAGAGCAGCCCCGCTGACCTTCGAAATTATAATTAAATAAATATCAAGAGAGCCATAGAGTTCTGTTCGTTTGGGTTGGGATGCCCTAGTCAGGGCGCTAGACCTGGACCGACCGTTCGGCACGCATAATACGTGCCGGAGCTTCCGGGCGCTGAGTCCCGGTTCATAGGAGCAGATGTTCTATGGAATTCGAAATAGCAAATGCATTCAGGAGCAAGGGAAGCATCCTTGCCATAGCCGCAGTGCTGGCTATCGTGGTGTCCTGTCTCGCCGTCTCCATGCCCGCAGACGCGGCGGACGACGACAAGACCCTGTACATCCACGGTACCCTCGATGCGAGCATAATCGGGAGCAAGCTCCAGGTTATCGTCGTAGACGGAGATCTCGCCGTCGAAAACACGCAGTTCATCGTGGCAAACAACACCTTCATCGTCAACGAAGGCGTGACGCTCACGCTCAAGAGCGGATCTTACGTCAAGATCGCGTCCGGCTCCGCCGACATCAAGGGAAAGGTTGTCTGCGAGGAGGGAACCTCTGCCCAGCCCACGTTCGTCGTGGACAGCCAGGCATCCGCCAACATCAACGGCATCGTCACCGTCAACGGGCAGAACGGATTCGTTCTCCTCGACGGCGCATCCGCCAACGTCTTCGGCGACCTCACCATCGCCGAGTCCGGAAACGCGACCCTGAACGGAGTCACCGTCAAGAACGGCGGAGACCTCACCATCAACAGCGCTGAGCCCACCTTCCTCGGCGGTGTCATCGCCGAGTCCGGGTCCAACATCGCCATCAACGGAAAGGCCACGTACAGCGGGATGACCAACCAGGACGGATCGACCTTCGTCGTTTCCAACACCGGAAGCCTCGAGCAGGTCTTCGGAACCTCGGATTCGATCGTCAACTACGGAACCTTCACCAACAACGGAAAGTTCAGCGGAAGGATCGTCAACAACAAGGTCGTCAATGCGAACAGCTCCGAGAACTCCCTCTACGCTGTCGTCATGAAGAACGGGTCCACCTTCGAGGCAAACAACCTCAACGGATCCGCGGAGTTCTACGACGACGCGAAGGAGCAGATCTTCATCAACAACGTCAAGGGAGTCATCGCTTCCAGCAACGGAACCAACGTCATGCTCGCAGGGACCCCTGTCAGCACCGGCGACTACTCCAACGTGATCATCGCAGGGGACAAGGTCCTCTTCAACGAGGACATGACCTTCCCCGCTGACGTCAACATCGGCCTCAACGAGGGATCCCTCCTTCTCGTCACCTCCTACATAACCATGATCGAGAACAGGGAGTCCGCGCCCATCGCCGGAACCGGTACCCTCACCGTCACCGGAACCGTGAAGACCGCCGTTCCCCTCGTCATCAAGTCCAAGTCCGCTCCGGGAATCACCCTGAACGCCGTGTACTACATGAAGGACAACTACCACTACTACACGACCTTCGACAAGGCTCTCGCAGCCAACCCCGACTACATCAAGGTCTACGGAGACATCGTCTTCGACTCCGATACCGTCATCCCCAGCGGAATGACCATCGACATGACCGAGGCCAACTCCATCACCATCACCAGCAGGGCGACCGTCACGGTCGAGGACGGAGGTATCTTCCGCAACGGTATGATCCCGATAGACGTCCAGGGAACCTTGATCCTCAAGAACACCCCTACCAGCGAGACCAACATCGACATCGTCAACAGCGACGTCCTCGTCGAGTCCGGAATCACCACCAAGTTCACCAACCTCAAGAGGGCCCTCGAAGAGGCTCAGCCCGGCGACGTCATCTTCATCAAGAGGAACCACGTCTACATCTCCGAGGACACCGTCATTCCCGCGGGAGTCACCCTCAAGATCGGAAGCGGCAACACCGTCGAGGTCATAAATGGAGCCAAGCTCACCGTCAACGGAATCCTCGATGCCAACCCCGGTAACTTCGTCATAACCAACGGAAAGACCATCGTCAACGGGTCCTTCGTGTTCAACGTGCCCTTCAGCACCTACTCCTCGCAGATCGCAGGAGCCTACTTCACCAACGAGGGAGTCAACACCATCGCTCCCCTGTCCTTCATCGCTGGAAAGGAAGACAAGATCGGAAGCATCATCGAGATGTACGGCGACAACTCCGTCGGAGACGTCAGCCTCAACGGATCCGGAAAGACCATCTTCGTCAGGTCCGGAGCCTTCGAGGCCGGAACCCTGTCCCTCGACGGATTCGCGTTCGACTCCACCGCTGCCGACTCCGTAAACGGAAAGTTCGTCATCGGAGACGGAGCGATCACCCTCGTCAACGCCACCAACGCCGTGCTCTACAAGAGCCCCGAGGGCGGAGTCCTCGTCAACAGCGTCATCGAGCCCGCCGCGGCCGACGCTTCCGCCACTCTCTCCGGACTCGTAAGGGTCAACCAGAACATCGGAGAGGGCGTAGCCCCCAAGTTCGCTCAGGACGCAGAGGTCTACCTCACCAACGACTACACCTTCTACCAGGACATCGCCATCCCCGAGGGAGCGGCCGTCATCGCGGAGAGGTCCCTCAGGGGAACCGTCTTCGATGTCGCAGGAGCCCTCGTCGGATACGGCATCAACGCGGACAAGGTCGCCGTCGCCGGAACCGGTGTCGTACGCAGCGTCGCGGACGGAAACGTCGCCGCCTCGTACACCATCGGAGACCTCGTCGTCGACGGAAACGTCTACGCTGGCGACAACAGCACTCTGACCCTCAACACCCTTTCCGGTGCTGGAACGATCAACCTCGGCAACAACTGTAACGTCAACGTCGCAGGAGACGTCAGCTCGCTCGACAACTTCGTCGCCGGAAACGGATTCAACCTCACCGCCGAGAACATCACCTTCGCCAACGCCACCCTCGGTGACTACGCGAAGCTCGCCGCCAAGAAGTCGCTCACCTCCACCGGCTCCCTCGTCGCCGGAGACGGGCTCATGATCGAGGCCGCCGAGAAGGCCACCATCGCCGATGCCGATGCTGGCGAAGGCGTCGTCATCGAAGCGAAGGACGTCTCCGTCGCAGGAGAGTTCAAGGACAGCCTGATCGTCCAAGCCACCAACGCCGTCGAAGGAAAGACCGTGTACGCGTCCGCATTCGCCCACATCACCGGAGACTCCGTCAACATGGAAGGCCTTGTCCTCGGACACAGCGCTATCATAGAGGCTGTCAACGACGTCGCCCTGACCGGAGAGTCGTCTTTCGGACCCAAGTCTTTCATCTCCGCGAAGAACATCGCCCTCGGAAAGACCACCGCAGATGACGAGTTCAACCTCACCGCCAACGGAGACCTCACCGCCAACGGAGATGTCGTCATCACTCCCAGCGCGACCGTCCTCGTCAACGGCAACCTCGCCGTCCCCGGATCCATCAAGGTCCTCGAGACCGACAGCGAGACCGTCGGAAGCTTCGTCGTGAAGGGCAACGCCGACGTTCCCGGAACCCTCGACCTCACCGGAATCAAGACCGTCAGGATCGACGGAGACCTCTCTGTCGCCGGAACCGCCGCTCTCGGAGGCTCCGATGCCAACGTCGCCGTCGGAAAGTCCACCAACGTCAACGCAGGCGCCATCCTCGACATCGTCGACGGAGCCGCCTACACGACCGCCAACGACCTCAACGTCAACGGAATCTTCAACCTCGGAGAGGGAGCCAGCGCCGTCATCGGAACCGACGCCAAGGGAACCGCCAACGTCATCGGAAGCATCGACGCAGCCGCGAACAGCTCGTTCAAGGCCGGCGCCCTGTCCATCCCCGGAGTCTTCACCAACTCCGGAGACGTCGTCATCGGGTCTCCCGAGGTCGGAGGAACCTCCACCGTTCCCGGAACCATCGACGCCAAGGACGGAAGCTTCGTCATGTACCAGACCGTCTACGTCTACGGAAAGATCCTGACCGAGGCTGGAAGCTTCGCAGCGAGCAGGATGTTCGTCGGAGTCGATGAGAGCATCTTCACCAGCGGCGCGACCACCCCCGCCACCGTTCCTGTGATCGGATCCAACGTCACCATCCTGGACACCGGAGTGGCTTACGTCTCCCCCGCTGTCTCCGTCAACGGAGCCTTCGGCGGATTCGATTCCACCAGGTTCTACAAGGGCGACGACCTCTACCTCATGATCTTCGCTGACACCGACAACTACGTCGACAACTACACCTACAAGGGAGAGTCCGTCAGGCGCACCATCGACAGCATCTACGCTCACGCGGACGATGCCTACGTCAACGGATGGAGGGCCACCAAGACCGTGAAGAGCTCCGCCGAGGCAGCTGGCGCTAGGGTCTACGACCCCTACGGAACCTACGAGGCCGTCTGGCTCAACGCTGTCTACAACATCTACAACTTCAAGCTGTATGTCGCTGACGAGACCGCAACCCCCATGGTCGGAAAGGTCGTCGACGGAAACGTCGTGCCTCTGACCCTGGCCAAGACCGGTCTCAACTGCTACGAGTCCCCTGTCAACCTCACCGCCGGTACCTACCGCGTGGCGCTCACCTACGCCCTCGGACACGAGGACGAACTCATCGACAACCCTCTGGTCGTCAATGGAGTCCCCCAGTCCACCTACGACTTCACCTTCAGCGGAAACGCTGAGAACGAAGAGCTCGTGACCTCTCTCCTGCAGTTCAGCTTCGAAGAGGCTGATCCCCCTGTCGTCGAAGAGGTCAAGTCGATCTCGCTCACCGACATCCTCCTGATAGTCATAGTGATCCTGATCATCGTGGTCGCTATCGTGCTCATCCTGAGGGCTAGGCGTTCATGAAGCCGATAAAACAGAACGAACCCGGAAACGGATCAGGATCGAATACCTAAACATCTGCTCTGGGGGCCCTTCGGGGCCTCCTACCCCATAACCTGAAACAAACGGGGTCCGGAGATAAAGGGCCCGGACCCCTCTTTCCGTTCTGACCAAAATAATGATAACTCCTGCCGACATGGCAGATGCATGCTCGTGTATTCAAATGGGGGATTCGCGGACGACGGGGCCGCGAGGATGTTCATGAAAGCGGCCGCTCTGGCATGTCCGGATGTCGTCGCGCAGTACTCCGGGCCGCTCGTCGGTTCCATAGAGGACAGGAGCGTGATGGTCACGATGCTCAGGGAAGTCCCGCTGACCATCGAGAAAGGCACCGTCATGGCGGCCATGATGAAGAGGGGCCCTCGCGGATACGTCTCCCTGCCGCGTCCCTTGGACGACCTGGGCGAAGGCTCCCGCGTCGTGTCTTGCGTGCCTGTAGCCGTCCTGGAGCTCAGGGAGAGGTTCCCTATGTTCGACGTGGATCCTGTGGACTCGGCCGAGAGATGCCTCTCGATCCTGGAGAACGGGGAGGCCGAAGCCGTGGTCCTGCCCGAGATGGAGGTCCTCCTCTCCGGGATAGGCATGTCGTATCGCGTTCCCGACGAGATGCTGACCCCTGCCGCCTCTCAGGGTGTGGTCGCGGTGTTCTGCAACGCGGACGACGACGACACCCTGGCATGGGCGAGGTCCGTGAACCATCCTATGACCCGCATAGAGGTCGGGACCGAGAGAGGCATCATGAAGATGATGGGCGCCGGACCGTTCACCCCTGTGGGCGTCAAGGGGACCCTGAACGACATGTTCGTGCATGTGCAGGCCACCTCGTACGCCTGCCCCAACGGGCCGAGGAAGGTGGACGACTACGTGGCGATCGACTACGTGATGGACGACCTGCTGGACATCGCCGACTACCTGGCCGGCAAGAGATGACGGTATGGAAATAAACGATGAAGGGATTCATGCGGGAGATAATATGACCAGAGTAGGTTTCATGCGTACCACGAGGAGGATCGTGGATTCTGCGAAAGAGGCCGAATCCATGGGGTTCGAGGTCATGGCGGCCCCGTCCGAGACCATCGTCAAGGGGGACGACAAGGAATACGCCAAGATCGTCGCCGCCGTCTCAGCCGGGAAGCCCGTCTGCTTCCTGACCTCCACCGCCGTGGAGATGTGCCTGGACCATTTCAAGAAGGAGTTCGCGTCGACCCTTACGGGAAGCCCTGTCTCCGCATGCGGCTCTGCCGTTGAGTGCCTTCGCCGCCAGGGGATGAAGGCTTCTCCGGAGGCCGACAAGAGCGGTCTGCTGGTCGGAGCCGCAGGGGAGATGCCCGAGGGCCCGGAAGAGCTCAGGGCCGCCGTGTACAAGGCCACGGAGGCAGGTATCGGAAGCCCTCTCCTCCACATGATGATCGCCGTCAAGCGCGGAGAGCTGGACTGGCTTGCCATGACCTCTCCGTCCGCCGCGAGGTTCTTCTTCGGGTTCATGGACAGGAAGTACGGCGAGGTGGATTCGCGCTCCTATCTCGACGATAATGTGAAGATCGCCGCCATGGACAAGAGCACGGCGGACGTTCTGGAAGAGCTTGGAAGGAAGCCCGACCTCGTCTCCGAGGAGCCGACGTTCAAGGGCCTCCTGCAAGCGATCAAGAATCTAGACCGATCCTCGTGATGAGCGGGATCTGTCTGCAGGCGAGGACGCCGTAGAAGACGTCCGCCCCTTTGTCGTGGCAGAGGGTTGCGACGCCTTCCCATCCCTGAACTGGGATGTAGGTGAAGATCACGCTGGTGTGCTCGCCGTTAACCTTCTTGTCAAGGCAGGATGCGAGGTCTCTGGCGAAGTCAATCCCGTTGTCCGCAAGGAAATCCCTGTCGATCAGCAGGATGTTGTCGTCACCCCTCTGTCTCTTGAGTTCGTCGATGAGGACCTGGACGGTGGTCTCCAGGCCTTCCTCGCGGAGTCCGGCTAGGGATTTGGAGCTCCTGTTCCTGACGAACTCCTCCACATTCTCTCTCGGATCGGATTCGGAAGGGCATGCGCTTACCATTCTTACTCACCTGTGCTGCTGTATTCTTTCGAGATGGACCAGCGACCTTTGCGCTTGTTCCCCTCTCTTATTATGACTCCATCGTTCATTAGCTTTGACATCACCCTGGTGAACTGGCGCCTGTTTATGCCCAGGGCTTCGGCGAATTCGGGGCCGGTCCTTAGGCTTCCCTCGGCTACCAGCCCTATTATGCGGGCTTCGAGGTCGTCGTGATCCTGGACTATAGTGACCTCTGTATCTTCAGGTTCCATGACGGGTTCGGGAGCGTCTCTGGACAGGCGGAACACTATAGTGACGCTGTGGTCGTCTGCGATGAAATCGGGTGAAGGTATCCCTGCGGAAGAGCATTCGGAGAGCATCCTCTCTATCCCCTTTCCCCAGCAGCTCATGAGGCCGGCGTCATGGAAAGCGTCGGCGATGCGGGTGTTGCGAGGCCTTGACCTGTGCTCGCTGAGGAGGTCGGCGACCGTCCATCCGTCGGGGAGGGGGCCGTCGTTCGTTATGGTCATCCTGTCGGGATGCACCCTTATCTCCACGGGGCATCCGGACGAGAGGTCCCTGTGGACGCAGGCGTTGATGACGGCTTCCTCCACAGCCTTGATCGGATAGTCGTAGACGGCGTCCAGGTAAAGGTTCCCGTAGACGATCCTGCTCTCGATGTACTTCTTGAAGAGCCTGCGGACGGCGATCCTCGGCTGAAGTAGGAGCGGCGCCCTAATCACGTCCTCGTCCAGGAGGGCGCTGTCGGAGCCGAAGAGGCCTATCCTGACGTAGGTCCCTTCCAGGAAGCGGTCTGGTCTTTTGCAGAGGAGCAGGGCCCCGGCTAGAGTCAGAGACCCTTCATGCGTGAGGCAGAGGCGATCCGCGACATCGGCGGGGTCTGGTTCGGAGTCCGCTGGGATGATCTCGCGTTTCTTCAATTCCGATGATACGAGCTGAACAGCTTCCGGCGCGATGTCCATCCAAGCGGAGCTGTCTGTGGCCTGGTCCATGTTGTTCATCCGATCCCTTCGGCCGGTATATGTCCTATTTAGGATAATAATTTGACACAGGAATGGAAAAATGGAGGAAAGGGTTTGGCGGTCTGTCAGGACCGCATTGTGGTTTCAGCTGATTCTCACTGTGAAGTTCTCGGAGGGGGCGACCAGCTTGTATCTGCCATCGGACACGGAGGTCACGGCGATGCTGCTGCCGGAAGAGGTGGTAGCGGTGACGCTGGAGCTTTCGGCGGAGATGTAGACGGTCTTCCCTGCGTAGATGTCGCTGACTGAGCAGTTCCTGTCGCTGTCAGAGACGGTCATGGTGACTTCGTCCTCTTCAGGGTCGGAGAAGAAGACGGGGGTGGATCCGAACAGCTGCTTCTTCAGGAGGAGCGAGTCGAGGGCGTTGACCTCTCCGTCACCGTTCAGATCGAACTCGGAGTCGCTGAGGCCGGTGGGGATGTTAGCAAGAGCGTTCTTCATCACGACGGCATCGGGATCATCAATCATCTTGTTGCCGTTGAGGTCTCCGCGCATCTTCTCGGCTACGGTGACGGCGCATCCAGCGATGGTGTAGGGTACCAGCTTTCCGCTGCTGTCCTCGGCGGAGACGACGGTGATCACGATGGGGTACTGTCCCAGCGCCGCATCGGACGGGACTGCGAACCTCATGTAGAAGAGGTTGCCGACGGTGCTGACGTCCTGGTTCGATTCGAAGGAGATGTTGAACGGGTAGTTCTTCACCTGAGGCTTCTCCATGGCGAGGACGTTCCCGGAGATAGCCCTCTCGAGGGTCAGGACGGTCCTGTCGTATTCCACGTTGAGCTCGATGAAGGAGACGCCGGAGTTGCCGGTGAGGTTCACGATCACGTTCGCATCGGATCCAGGGGTGACCGTGGAGGTGTATGACTCGATGTTGATGCCGATCTTTCCGCCTTTGAAGGCGTACAGTGTTGCGGCGTAGTCGGTGAAGTCCAGCTGCGAGAGGTCGGTGACCCAGGTCCCGGACTTGTCCGCCTTCGTGTTCCATATGTACCCGTCGGGCAGGGAGTGGGAGGGCAGGCTGTCCGTGGAGATGTACGCGGTCTCCGACCTGAGCGAGGTGCCGTTGCCGTTGAACGTGATCTTGTACACGTCGAACAGGTAGGGGTCGCTGCTCAGGGTGTGGGTCATCTTGTAGGAGTCCTGGGCGAGGTACCCGTCGGTGGCCTTGGCGGCGTCGAGCCTGAACGCGTTGGTGCTCGACCCGTTGAGACCGTGGAGCTGCGTGACGTTCCTGGAGTCTGCGATCCAGTAGTTGCACAGGATGGTCCCGAGGTCGCGGTCGAATGTGACCGTGACGTAGTTGTTCACGGTCGTGTCGTATTGTATAGAGACGACTTCGCGATGGCTGTCGGACCCGGCCCCGTCCGCGGGCTCGCCGCACACCAGGGCGATCGAGGACACGGAGAGCACGGCGACAAGCAGAGCCGCCATCATCCAATTCTTCATGGCGGTCACTATACTGTAATGGATTTAAATGTTGTCTAATGGTGCAGCCCTTGCTGTGTAGGCTGGATAATATGTTGTAAGGGTGGCCAGCATAGGGTTTTCACGGGTTTTTTTGTCGGTTAATCGTTTTGCAAAACCCACTGTCAGGTAGAATTAAATAATGACAAAGCATCAGAGCAAAATTGTAGGCTCGCGAATCGTGTCGCTGAAAAGCGGCAAGATACGTGCATCCGAGAGCCTTCGGGTCCAAGGATGGTGTGACCCTGTGCCACAAAGCCTAATGAGTCCTATATGGCCTCAATCTCTGGAGAGAGAGAATATGAACACAACATACAAAAGCGAGAGATCCATGCTTCTGGCGGTTCTCGCCGTTGTTGCGCTTTCCGTAGTCGTTGTCGGCGCTATCGCTGACACCTCGGATGCGAAACCGACGGACACCTCCATCTATGGCAACTCGGATCTCCCCGTGAGGACCATCGATTTCGATGTTACTCTGGGGTATGAGTCCTACAAGTGGGCCCCGGCTTACTACTTCAACTACGTAGCTGACGAGTTCCCTGACGCTGCATTCTTCTACAACGTCACCCCCTACTCTCAGTTCTGGACTGCTAGCTTCGACTTCAGCAACAGCATTCCTGAAGGAAAGTACTGGCCCTACGGAAACAACGCTGTGATCGCTGTTACCTTCTTCTTCGAGGGCGGCGCCGACGGTCTCGGAAGCTACACCACTTCCAAGACCATTTGCTACCCCGTTTTCGAGGTTAACGGATACCCCTACGTTGAGGACGTTATCTGCACCCCTGACCTGTGGCCCACTGACGGATCCTCCGTCTACCCCGTCCAGGTCGAGGCTATCATCTACAGCCCCCTGTACAACGACACTGGTGTCAACAACCAGGTTTAGAACATCATTGGAACCGAGTTCGACTTCGCTTCCTTTGAGTACAAAGTCGAGTACATTGATATCACCACTGGCGACTACGTCGTGAACCCCGACACTGGTGCCGTTTACGAGCCCAAGTACGGATGGGGAGCATACGCTGTCGACAGGAACGACGATGGAATCTACATCCGCAACACCGTCAACGACAAGGTCACCGAGGACGGAGTCACCGGTGGAGTCAGGGCTTACGCTGCACCTGTCCCCGGATACGCCTTCGCCGAGGAGTACGCCTACGAAGAGGCCGCTCCCGGAGACGAGAAGTACTACCAGCCCGTGAACATCGAGCTGCCCACCAAGAGCCCCATGGAGGCCCTCGACATGACTATCGAGGAGCTCATCAGGAGCGCCGGCGGACTCAGCTGCGACCAGATCTAGCAGGGTAAGGGCTACCCCTCTGTCGACCCGAGAGAATACCTCGAGGCTATGACGGACATCTGCCCTGTCGTTCAGTTCCTCTACAAGCCTGACATGTACACCATCGTCGCCGAGAAGGAGGGTCTCAAGGGAGACATCTCCTCCCCCACCACCTACGAGGTCCCCTACAAGACCGTCGTTACCCACAAGGATAACATCGTCTACATCGACCTCCCCGATGGAACCCAGTACACCTTCGTTGCAACCGCTGCAGCACCTGACAACCAGTACGACTACTTCTTCATGAACTGGACCGAGGCCGACAATGAGGTCGCCGGTCAGGGTGCATGGACTGACACCTGGGTTGTCACCGCTCACTTCGCTCCTGAACCCCGCGGATACTACGTCGACTGGGTCACTGAGGGAGAGAAGGGAACCGTCATCACCGAGCCCGGATACTACGTGCCCTATGGAACCGTTGTCACCTACTCCGGTGACACCGTCACTATAACCGAGCCCGAAGGCGCTGTGTACACCTTCCAGGCCATACCTGCCGCTCCCGATGGAGAGAAGGTCTACAAGTTCGTCAACTGGACCCACTCCCAGGCTGTCGCTGGACAGGGCGAGTGGAACATGGACAACACCACCTGGACCTGCGTCGCTCACTTCGACAACGATCCCGAGAAGTACAAGGTCACCGTCCTCGTTGAGCCCGACTACTGGGGAACTGTCAACAGCCAGCCTGTTGAGCTCTACCTCGGCGAGTTCGACTACGGAACTCCCATCGACATCGTCGGCGACAAGCTCACCGTCGGCAACGCAGTTGTCAACGCGAAGCCTGCTGCTCCCTCCGAGGGATACACCTACTACTTCGTCGACATGAAGGTCACCACTGGAAACGCTAACGCTGTTCTCATGGACACCGTCATCACCGCATACTTCGACAGAGACTTCACCGTCAACTTCAAGGTCGCTTCCGACAGCACTGGAATGGGAACTGTTTCCATCCCCGATTCCTTCATCGTTTCTGCCGGAACCACCGTCCAGGTTAACGGCGACACCGTCGTCCTCGGCGGATCTGACGTCACCAGCAACACCGCTACTCCTGCAGCCGAGACCGCTCAGTACGTCTTCTCCTTCGTGAAGTGGACCGGCGCTGACGACAACAGCACTCCTGTGCCCACCGTCATCACCGAGCCTACCACCATCTGGGCCCACTTCACCAAGACCGCTATCCCCTACTCTGTTGTCATCAAGTACATGTGCGACGGAGCTCCCATCCTCAAGGACGGAGCCGACATCAGGGTCAACTCTCAGGGAGAGTGGGGAG
>JAEEGG010005264.1_pt1 | contig 30866 bp, 19 predicted proteins | sample 9134161 | NCBI WGS metagenome assembly JAEEGG01 (sample SAMN16246543, study PRJNA631951) | gut metagenome | biome: gut microbiome; feature: rumen; material: CR-attached | host: Bos | place: Iran: Karaj | collected 2018-10
ATACCGGTTATTTTGGAGCAGCGGGTGACCGTGTCGGTCTTTCCCTTATTGTCGGTGAATGTCATGCGGTAGACGTACGTGGAGTCGCCGGTCGTCTCGGTCTGGACTGACGAGATCCTGGTCCCGGTGAGGGCCGTCGTGTACTTCTTTGCCGCTGTGCATAGGGCGGTCGGACTGACCTCGTACTTCCAGAAGCCGCCGGGGACGCTGGTGTAGTCCTCCCACGGCGTGGCCTGCGAGCATATGTACGGTCCGGTGTTGCCGCCCCAGACGTACTGGGTGTCGACCGAGCAGCCGCCCTGCGACGAGGTGTAATAGCCCGAGACCAGAGTGGTGCTCTGGTAGCTGAGCAGCTGGTTGCGGGTCTCCTCGCACGCCCGTATGACGTTGTCGTTGACGAGGGTGCGCCCCTTGTAGTTCTGGTCAGTGGAGGAGGCGATGAAATCGCAGCCGTATGACGAGAACTGCTTGTTGCGGTTGGATATGGTGAACGAGTTGACCGTTATGGCGAAGGCCTTGAGCGCCTCGAGGTCCCAGCTCGGGAAGATCTCGGAGGCCACGACGCCCTCGCAGTATTCGAGCATGCGGACGAGGTTTATGAGCGAGAAGCCGTCCGTGGAGCCCGATATGTAGCGGCGGAAGAAGAACACACCGTCGTACTGGCGGTTGATGGACGTGTAGTTGAGATAGATGCGGGAACTGCCGGACTGGACCGCGCAGATGGCGCCGCAGCAGTCGTCGGCCCCGGTCCACTCGAACAGGATCTCGTCGAAGTCCTCGTTGAGGACCAGCATGCCGTTCGTGGTGGGGGACGCCACCGAGATCACGAAGCCGTCGACGGTGTTTCCTATCTCGGCGGCCGCCTCGGAGGCCAGGGCGTAGGTCGGGAAGGCCCCTATGCGGACCTTGCGGGTGCCGTCGGTCCAGCACGGGAAGACGTGCTCGAAACGGGCCCCGAAGATCTCCGTCAGCTGGGCGATCTCCTGCCAGATGTCGTAAGAGGCGTCGGTGCCGGCGGCCGGCTCGAGCTCGACGTGGTAGCAGCCGATGTCGGTCTTCGCGGCGGTCGCGGCGAGGGAGCAGGTCTGGTAGCCGACCGTGAGGTTGGCGTCGACGGCTATGTTGACGTCGGTCTCGCCGGTCTGAAAGAGGGGAGTGAACGAGCGCTCGGAGCGGGTCGCGCAGACCTCGCCTATGACGAAGCCGTAGGGAGCGGATATCCCGTACGAGACGAGGGACGACGAGCCGCACTGTATGGCGACAGTCACGTAGAAGTCGCGGTCTCCCACTCCGCATGACACCGCGTAGGCCTCAAGGCCCGTCTCGTCGGCTGCACCGGCTCCGGTGACGGCGTCGATGATGAACAGTATGGCCAGGTAGGCGACGCTGAGTATCATAAGGCCGGCCAGGATGATGGAGATGATCTTCACCGCAAGATCCCGGCGCCCGGGCTTGTTGTTACGGCTGGACAATTCGATAGTCACCTCCCAGCATCATGTAGGCTCCGTCGAGACTGGTCACGGTTATGCCGCGGCCGTCGCTGCCGCCGCGTGGGATGAGCAGGTTGTGGAACAGCGGGACGGGCTGGCCGTCGTAGAGCTCGGAGCCGTCGGACAGGTCGTTGAGGCCCTGAGCGGTCCCGGCGTCGCGGTACGGCGACACGGCCGTCGCGGAGCCGGAGCGCAGGACGGCCATGACGGTGTCGCTCTCGTCGTCGGCGACGACGGTGGCGCCGTAAGGCACCAGCACTACCTCGTACAGCGTGCCGACCTTCTCGAGCAGCTCGTCGTACTGCTCGCGGATCCTGTCGACATCCCGGCGCAGCACGGTGATGTCGCCGCCGGCGCCGGTCAGGGCGTTGACCTTATATGTCACGGTCTCGAGCTTCGTGGAGATCGCCGAGATCTGCTTGAAGTTCGTGTTGAGCGTGGAGATGTCCTTCCTGACCGAGGTTATGGAGTTCTGGATGTTGACGATCTCGTCGCCGAGCCCCTCCACCTGGGCCTTGAGGGAGCTGTACTGGGTCTCGAGGTTGCCGATCAGCTCGTTCAGCTCCTTCTTGGTCGCGCTGAGCTCGGACTTGAGGTTATCGTTGTCCTGCTGCAGCTCGGTCATGCCGCTCTCGAGCGCTTCGATGCGGGCAAGCAGCTTGCTGAGTGCCTCGGAGCTCATGCCGACTCCGCCGCCCGAGCCTCCTCCGGAGCCGCCTCCCGTGAGCTCGACGACCTCGACCCGCTTCTCGAGCGAGCCCAGCCGAGTCAGCACGTCGGCGAGCTCGGCCGCGACGTACTGCTTCATGGCGGAGTACGCGACGACCGGGTCGAGCGAGCTGTCGTACACGACGGAGGCGTATACCGCGAACGATGCCGCGCCTGCCAGGGCCAGCGCGCAGACGAAGGCCCACGCGCGGGAGAACGCCTTCTTTGCGGATCTTTTAACGTTTCTTTTCATTCGTGCCACCTGTGCGCCCCGCGCCGCGGGGCGTATTTTGCTTTTCCGGCGCTCTTGCCGGAGCCGGCGCTCAGAAGTCTATCCTGAGCTGCATCTTCTCCATGTCCTTCTCCGCGAGAAGGGTGGTGGAGGCGGGTATCTTGAGCTTTTTGTAGCCTTTGGTGCTCTCGAAGCGATCCTCGAAATCGGAGAACGCGGATCTGATCTCCGTGCCCTTCTTAAGGGTCACGAGCGTCAGGCCCTGTGAGGTCCTGGTGCTCTTTTCGGGGATCAGCGACGTGGATATGACCGCCGCGCGGTCGTTGGAAGTCACGAGCATGACGTCGAAGGGCTTCTTACCCTCCTCGAAGATGGCCACCACGGGCGAGACGGTCGAGAAGGCTCCGGTCAGCTTTCTGCGAGGACCGGAGGTCCTGTAGGCGGAGAGGGGTATCTTCACGCCCTTGCCGTTGGCGAAGATGAAGACCATCCGGCGGTCGTCCGGCCAGTCGGAGCCGCAGCGCACGTAGACGGGCTTTTCGCCGTCCTCGAACTTCAGCAGCACCGGCACGAACTCGCCGAGCTCCGAGGCCTTGCAGGTCGGGAAGTCGGCTCCGCGGCACCGGTACACGCGGCCGCGGTCGGTGAAGAACGACAGCTCGGAAACGTTCTCGGCGTCGAACTCGCTTATTATGACGTCCTCGTCCTTCAGAGTGTGGATGTCGTTGCCGCGCAGGGACTTGTCCGTTATCTTCTTGAAATAGCCGTGGGCGGTGAGGAAGTAGTGGGCAGGATAGTTCTCTATGTGCTCCTCCTTGCGGTACACGAGGATCTCGGAGACGTCCTTTATCTCCGAGCGGCGCGGCTGGCCGTACTTTTTCTTTATCTCGTGCAGCTGGGCGGCTATGAGGCGCTTCAGCCGGATCTCGTCGCCGAGCGTGGCCTCTATGTCGGCTATCTCGGCGCGCAGGCTCTCGATCTCGTTCACGCGGTTTATGATGTACTCGCGGTTGAGGTTGCGCAGACGGATCTCGCAGATGAACTCGGCCTGGGCCCTGTCGATCCTGAAGCCTTCGCAAAGGTTCGGCACGACGTCGGCGTCCTTCTCGGTCCCGCGGATGATCTTAATGGCCTTGTCGATGTCGAGCAGTATCCTGCCGAGGCCGAGGAGCAGATGGAGCTTCTCTTTCTTGCGCTCGAGGTCGAAGCCGAGCTCGCGGCGCAGGCAGCCCGAGCGGAAGCGGATCCACTCGCCGAGGATCTCGGCGACGCCGAGCTGCTTCGGGACTGAGTCGATGAGGACGTTGAAGTTGCAGGGGAAGGGGTCCTCGAGCTTCGTCTCCTTGAAAAGGCGGAGCATGAGGGCGTCGGGATCGGTGCCCCGGCGCAGATCGAGCGTGAGCTTGAAGCCCTCCTTGTCGATCTCGTCGCGGACGTCCGTGACGTCCCGCAGGCTGTTGTCCCGGATCATCTTGGTGATCTGGTCGATTATGGCCTCGATCGTGGTGGAGTATGGGATCTCCAGTATGTCGATGCAGTTGGCCTTGGGATCGTAGACGTACTTTGAGCGTATCCTCACGGGGCCGGCGCCTGTCTCGTAGACCTGGCGCATCACGTCGCGGTCGTATATTATGTAGCCTCCTCCGGGGAAGTCCGGGGCGGGCATTATGTCAAGCAGCTGGTCGGTCGTCAGCTTCGGATTGCGCAGCAGGGCTACTGTGGCGTCGCAGACCTCGGCGAGGTTGAACGGGCAGATCTTGGACGCCATTCCGACGGCTATGCCGAAGTTGGGGGTCACAAGTATGTTAGGGAAGCAGGTCGGCAGCAGGACGGGCTCCTTCATGGTGCCGTCGTAGTTGTCGACCATGTCCACGGCGTTCTTGTCTATGCCGGTGAAGAGCTCGGCGGCGAACCTGTCGAGCTTGACCTCGGTGTAACGCGAGGCGGCGCAGACCATGCCGGAGCTGTACTGCTTTCCGAAGGACCCCTTGGAGTCTATCAGCGGGTGCAGGAGCGAGGCGTTGCCCCTGGTGAGGCGCACCATGGTGTCGTATATGGCGGCGTCGCCGTGGGGGTTGAGCTTCATGGTCTGGCCGACGACGTTGGCGCTCTTAGTGCGCTGGCCGGTCAGCAGGCCCATGCGGTACATGGTGTAGAGCAGCTTGCGGTGCGAGGGCTTGAAGCCGTCGATCTCGGGTATGGCCCTGGAGACTATGACGCTCATCGCGTACGGCATGTAGTTGGTCTCGATGGTCTCCGTTATGGGCTGGTCCTTCACCGGGGCGGATACCGCGGGTACGAGCTTCCCGTCGGTCTTCTTCTTTTTCGCCATTCTTCGGGTGATTCTCTCTTTCGTTTATTGAGGGGAGGCCGGGTCTTCGCGTGCGCCGGGGGCGGTGATGACCGTGTGCGCCGCGGCGCGGATCAGGCGGTTGTATAATGCCAGATACGGGCCGCCGGAGGGCGGCAGGTCGGCATATATCCTCGACACGGGCAGGGCGTCTGCCTCGCGCAGGGCGGCGAAGATCCTCCTGCCCTGGGCCGAGGGGTCGTCCCGGCGGCCGATGTCTATGACGCAGGCCGACGACGGCAGCTGCCTGGCCTGCTCGGAGCAGCATATAACGGCGGTCCCGCCCTCGGCAAGCCGCGCGCGGAAAAAGGCGGCGCGTTCGCGGCGGCCTCCCCCCACGAGGGCCAGGGGCCGGAGCGGCGCGTAATGGCGGTAGGCGGTGCCCGGGCAGACCGGCCGGTCGCCGGGCGTTTCGGAGCCCATTGCCGCGCCGGAGACCTCGACCCTGCCGCAGACCTGCAACAGGTCGTCGCGCGTGACGGCGCCCGGCCTAAGCAGCAGCAGCGAGCCGTCCGGCTCGATCCTTACTATGGTGGACTCCAGCCCGACCTCGCAGGGGCCGCCGTCGATCACGCACTCCACCCGCCCGTCGAAGTCGGCGAGCGCGTAGCCGGCCGAGGTCGCGGACGGCCTGCCGGAGATGTTGGCGGACGGGGCCGCGACCGGCACGCCGGCGAGGCTTATGAGCGCCCTTGCGACCGGGTGGGAGGGGCAGCGCACGGCGACGGTGCCGAGGCCGCCCGTGACCTCGGGCGGTATCACGCCCCTCTTTTCGAGTATCACGGTCAGGGGTCCCGGCATGAATCGCTCGGCGAGCCTGTAATAAAGCGGCACCGTGACGGCGAAGTTCTCGGCCTCGCCGGGGAAGGCGATATGTACTATCAGCGGGTTGTCCGAGGGGCGTCCCTTTGCGGCGTAGATCCTTGCCGCGCTGGCGGAGGAGGTGGCGTCGCCGCCGATCCCGTACACGGTCTCGGTGGGAAAGACGCAGAGTCCCCCGCTCCTTATGACCTCGGCGGGGTAGGATAGATCGGCCGCGTCGAAGCGCCCGGGATCGACCTTTACGGTCCTGGTGTTCATCGTTCGGGGTTCCTTGAAAGTTTTTCGGCGGCGTCGGCTGCGCTGAGGGCGTCGATCAGCCCCCCCATGTCCCCGTCGAGGAAGGCCGCCAGTGTCGGGGACTTGTATTTGATCCTCTCGTCGCAGACCAGGTTCTCCTGGAAGCGGTAGATCCTTATGCGCTCGGAGCGGTCGGCGGTCCCGACCATGGACCTCCTGGCGCTGGCTATGGCCCGGTCGCGCTCCCTCAGCCTGATGTCGTACAGCATGGCGCGCAGGGCCTTCATGGCCTTCTCGCGGTTCTGCAGCTGGGAGCGCTCCTCCTGGCATTCGATGACGATGCCGGTCGGGACGTGCGTCAGCCTCACCGCGGATTCGGTCTTGTTTATGTGCTGGCCTCCGGCTCCGCTGGACTTGCACGACTCGAATATGACGTCGCGCGGGTCGACGGACACCTCGACCTCGTCGGCCTCGGGCATGACAGCCACCGACACCGTGGAGGTCTGGATGCGGCCCTGGGATTCGGTCACGGGGACGCGCTTGACCTCGTGCACGCCTGACTCGAATTTGAGCCTGGAGTAGGCCCGGTCGCCCTCGACCGTGAAGATGAGCTTGCGGAAGCCGCCGAGCTCGGTGCGGTTGGCGGTGACCACGGATATCCTGAAGCCGCACGACGCGCAGTACATGGAGTACATGCGGAAGAGGTCGGCGGCGAACAGACAGGCCTCCTCGCCGCCGGCGCCGGCCCTCAGCTCGACGACGACGCCGCGGTCGTCGTTGGGGTCGCGGGGGAGCAGCATCTCGGTCAGGCGCTTTTTCGACTCGCCGGCCGCGGCCGCGGACGCCCGCGCCTCCTCGGCGGCAAGCTCGCGCAGCTCGGCGTCGGGGGACGACAGCAGCTCCTCTGCCTCCTTTGCGGCGGCGACGGCCGCAAGATACCTGCGGTACTCCGCGATGACCGGGGCGAGGCCGCTGTATTCCTTCTGCGTTTCGCGGAAGGCGGCAAGGTCGGATACCACCGCCGGATCCTCGAGCTTTTTTTCGAGCTCGACGTAGCGGCGCTCCGCCTCTGCAAGACGGCTGAGCATGTCAGTAGCGGTCGAAGGCTGAGAAGCTCCTGTGGGCCTCGTAGAGATCGACCTTGGAGATGATCTCATAGGGGGCGTGCATGGAGATCACGGGCACGCCGAGATCGACGGTCTCGATGTTGTGCTTGGATATGAACTTGGCTACGGTACCGCCTCCGCCGTAGTCGACCTTACCGAGCTCGCCGGCCTGCCAGACCACGCCGTCCTTTGCCATGACTCCGCGCAGCCAGCCGACGAACTCGGCCGACGCGTCGTTGGTGCCGGATTTGCCGCGGGCGCCGGTGTACTTGGTGAGCACGACGCCGCAGGACATGAGCGACGAGTTGCGCTTCTCGAAGGCCTCGGCGAAGTTGGGGTCGAAGGCCGCCGAAACGTCGGCGGAGAGACACTTTGACTTCGCGCGGACCGCCGCGGGGGACACGCCCCGCGACCCGGCGATGGCGTCGATCAGGTCGGTGAAGAGCTCGCACTGCATGCCGGTGTCGCCTTCGGAGCCTATCTCCTCCTTGTCGGCAAGGACGACCATGAGGCTGTGGGGCGAGTCGAGGCTCTCGAACAGGGCGGTGAGAGCGGGGTAGGCGCAGACGCGGTCGTCGTGGCCGTAGGCGCAGATCATAGAGCGGTCGAGGCCGCAGTCGCGCGCGTAGCCGACGGGGACGGCGCAGAGCTCCGCGGACAGGAAGTCCTCCTCGCGGATGCCGTATTTCTCGTTGAGTATGCCTATAACGTTGAGGCGCACTCCCTCGGGCTCGCCGGGGATGGGGCGGCTGCCGGCCAGGAGGTTGAGCTTTTCGCCCTGGATGGCCTCGCCGAGGGGCTTTGTGTCGTCCTTGTGGCCGAGGTGGGGAAGCAGGTCGTTGATGTAGAAGACGGGGTCGCCGGGGTCCTCGCCTATGCGGACCTCGACCGGCCGGCCGTCGGCCGTGACGACGGTCCCGTGCAGGGCCAGGGGAGTCGCCACCCACTGATACTTGCGTATGCCGCCGTAGTAGTGGGTCTTGAAGAAGCACATGCCGCCGTCCTCGTAGACCGGCACCTGCTTGAGGTCGATGCGCGGGGAGTCGATGTGGGCCGCGGAGATACGTATCCCCTCGGCCGGGGACTCGGTGCCCGAGGTGAAGAGGTAGAGGCTCTTTCCGCGGTTGTTATAATAGTATCTGCCGCCCTCGACGATCGGGTCGCCGAAGGAGTAAGGCACGAAGCCGTTCTGCTCGGCCATGGCGACTGCGGTCCTGACCGCCTCGCGCTCGGTCTTGGAGGCGTCGAGGAAGGAGACGTATCCCCCGGCGTAGCCGTAGGCGCGGTCGACCGCGGCGGCGTCTTGTCTTTCGTAGACCGTCAGTTTCTTGTAGGTGAGTTCGCGGGCCGCGTCGGCGGCCATTCCGGTGATACCGTCCATTTTGAGAGTTCCTGCTTTCTGCCGCAAAACGGCCTTCAGTTTATTCCGCCTGTGCCCTCGTATAAGGACACGTACATTTTCACTGTCTTTTTCATAAGTTCGACGTAAGCCGCGGCCCCCGCGTCGGGCACCGACGAGAGCTTCGGCCGCGTGTCCTCGCCGCCCGCCGTGCCGTCGGGAGCGCTGCCCGCGGAGGACGCCCGGCCCTCCTCCTCGATCCACCGGTCGACGGTCTCCTCGCCCGCGTACATGGCGGCGTACACGGTGTCCCAGGACGCGTATTTTGCGAAGAGGAGCGATATCCAGTAGGTGCCGAGGCGCAGGTTCGTGGAGGGCTCGTAGAGCAGGCCGGGGTCGCCGGTCCGTCCGCCTAGCTCTGACTCGAAGCGCGAGAACTGCTCGGGCGTCAGCTGCAAGAGGCCGATCCTTCCGTCCTCCGATCTGAGGGCCGGGCTGAAGTCCGATCTCACCTTCACGGCGGCGTAAATGACCGACACGGGGACGTTGTAGCTGTATGAAAGGGGAGTTATCTCCGCCTGGTACTCGCGGGGATAGGTCCGCTTTTTCCGCTCGATGTCGTACTTGCTGTAGAGGAAGCCGAAGCCGACGGACAGGGCGGCGATGAGTATTATGACGACGGTGTTGACAAGCCGCTTCTTCATGAGCCGGCGCCCGCCTTCCTTATGAAGTCCGCGGCGATGCCGTCGGCCGATCTGCGCAGCCCCTCGAGCGAGCCCGAGTTGTACACCGTCCAGGTGCAGCGCTCCACGTACCACGCGTCGTCCGGCGACGACGCAAGTCTGGCCTCGAGCGCCTCCTTCGCGGCGCCGTCCCTCCCGAGCAGCCGTTCGAGCCTTGCCCCGTAGGGCGCCAGCACGGCGACGGTCGCCAGGCATTCGGAGCCGTAGCCCGACTGGAAGAGCAGGGGGGCGTCGACGGCGAAAAGCCCGTCGGGCGACGCGGCTGTGCGTTCCCGCACTGCGTCGAGAACGTAGCGGTGGGTGATGCGGTTGAGCAGGGAGAGGCGGTCGCCGGCGCCCGGGGCGAAGACCTCGGCCGCCATGGCGGCCCGGTCCAGGCTGCCGTCCGGGCGGACGACGGACGGGCCGAAGTTCGCGAGCAGCTCGCTCATGCACGGAGAGGGGCCGGCCGTCATTCCGGCGTATATCGCGTCGCAGTCGAGGACCGTGAAGCCCTTTCCGGCAAGCAGGCACGCAAAGACCGATTTTCCGGCCCCGCTGGGGCCCGTGATCCCGAGAACCGCGGCCATGACCTCTCCTTTCCGCCGCAACGTGCGCACGCGCGGCGACAAATAATCATCCTATTATATCACGCCAGGAGGCTTTTTTCAATATACCGAAGAGTGAGAATTATGAAAAAACAGTTGCAAATACCCGGTAATTATATTATAATTTATCATGGCGAAACATTGTCTTTTGCGAGGTACCTCACATGACCGATCAGATGAGCAGCCGGGACCGGCCCGCCGCCCCGGCCGCGCGGACGTCCGCGCCCTCCGGAAGGGCGCCCGGCGGATCCAGATACAGGTGGATCCTCATAGACGCCGACGACACCATATTCGACTTCGGCCGCTGCCAGCGGGAGGCGCTGTCCCTCATGCTGCGCGAGGCCGGAGTCGAGCCGACCGACGCGGCCGTGGCCGAGTACGACGCGGTCAACAAGGCGGTGTGGAAGGCCCTCGAGCGCGGCGAGATAACTAAGGACGTCCTGGTCTGGAAGCGCTTCGAGCTGTTCTTCGACAGGATGGGCTACGTGGCGGATCCGGTCGCCATGTCGTCGAGATACGAGGAGCTGCTGTCACGGTGCGCCTTCGAACTGCCCGGAGCGGCTGAGGCCTGCGCCGAGCTCGGGCGCCGGTACGGGATATATGTCATTACGAACGGCATCGAGCGCGTCCAGAGGTCCCGCTTCAGGGACTCGGGCCTCGATCGGCTGTTCGACGGGATCTTCATATCCGGGGCGATAGGACACAACAAGCCCTCGGCCGGCTTCTTCGAGGCCGTGGCGGCCGCCATACCGGGCTTCGATCCGTCGCAGGCCCTCGTGGTGGGCGACTCGCTCACCTCGGACATAAAGGGGGGCATCGCCTTCGGCGCCGACACATGCTGGATAGACCCGGAGGGCAGACCCGTGCCCGAGGGGATGGACATCACATACGTGCTGCCGTCGCTGGCCGGACTGCCGGAGATGCTCAGCCGTGCGGAGGCCGTACGCGTTTCGGGCCGCCTCGGGCGCATCGCGGAGAGACTGGCCGGGGCCGGCGTGGCCTTCGCCGCGGACTATCCGCTTTCCGGGAAGGCCTCGTTCCGCATAGGCGGTCCTGCCGACATCGCCGTCTTCCCGGCCGGAGAGGCCGAGCTGGCGGCCGCGGTCCGGATCCTCACAGGGGAGCACTGCCGCTTTTTCGTGGCCGGAAACGCGTCCAATCTGCTTTTCGACGACGCGGGCTTCCGGGGCGCCGTAATATTCACGACCGGGATGAGGTCCGTCCGCACGGAGGGCGACAGGCTCTTCGCGTCGGCCGGCGACTCCCTCGCCTCCGTCTGCAGGGCTGCCGCCGATGCCGGACTTGCCGGCATGGAGTTCGCGTACGGGATCCCGGGGACCGTCGGCGGCGCCGTCCGCATGAACGCGGGCGCCTACGGCGGACAGATGTCGGACATACTCGAGAGCGTATCGCTGCTCGATTCGCGGACCGGCGGGACCTTCGAGCTCCCGGCAGCCGAGATGGAGCTCTCCTACAGGCACAGTCTCGTCTGCTCGAGGCCCGAGCTCATAATCACCGGGGCGGCGTTCCGCCTGAGGCCGGGCCTCAGGTCGAAGATACTCGAGGCCATGGACGGCTACGCTCAGAAGAGAAGGGAGAAGCAGCCTCTGGAGTACCCGAGCGCCGGCAGCGTGTTCAAGCGCCCCGCGCCTGACGTCTTTGTCGGCAGGCTTATCGAGGACGCCGGGCTGAAGGGCCTCTCCGTCGGCGGGGCCAGGGTCTCGGAGAAGCACGCGGGCTTCATAGTGAACACCGGCGGCGCGACGAGCTCCGACGTGAACGGGCTCATCCGCGCCGTCGAGGAAGAGATAATGAGAAGATACGGCATCAGGCTCGAGTGCGAGATCATAAGGGTGCCGGAAACGGAGGATGCATGAGCGGCTTTTCGGAGGAGCTTCACGCCGAACTGCTGGGGCTGTCGCCGCAGAAGACCTGCTGCAGGCGGTCCATGCTGGCCGGCCTGCTCATAAACGCGGACTGCGGAGTCGACGGCAGCGTATACATGCGCCTGTCCGGGCAGACCGCGGACCTTGCCGCGCGGCTGCTGGCGGACGTATACGGCCGCGAGACCGCCGCTGAGCTGTCCAACTGCTACGGCAGGGTCACCGCTGAGGCGGTCATAACGTCGGACAGGCTCTCGTCGCTGCTCTCGGGCCTGTCCGATCCCGCAACGGTCCCGGAGCCCCCGGCCTTCCTCAGGTGCAGGGACTGCGCAGGCTTCTTCTTTGCCGGCATCATGCTCTCGTCGGGCACCGTCGGCAATCCCGAGCGCGGCTCACGCGCCGAGATACGGGTCAACGACCCCGCCAGGGCATCCAAGCTCATAGCCTGCTTCTCGTCGCACGGCGTCTATCCGGTGCTGTCCGGAAGGCGGGGCATAACGTCGCTCCTCTTCCGCAGCTCCGACTCGGTCGAGACCCTCCTTGCGCTGTGCGGCGCCACATCGTCAGCCATGTCGATGATGCAGTATAAGATGGTCAGGGAGCTGAGGGGCGACATCAACAGGCGCTCCAACTGCGAGGTCAGCAACCTCGTAAGGACCGCGGGCGCGGCCAGGGCCCAGCTCGACGCCGTCGCGCGGCTAAGGGCCGACGGGCGGCTGTCCGGCCTCAGCGACGAGCTCAGGTACACGGCCGGACTTAGGGAGTCCTTCCCCGAGGCCAGCCTTGCCGAGCTGGCGGCCATGCACGACCCCCCGATCACCAAATCGGGGCTCAACCACAGACTCGAAAAGATAATTGCCCTCGCCGGGACCGTTTGACCGGTTGGGCGGAACATACACGGACGGTCATCCAATGCCGGATTTCGTACACCTTCATCTGCACAGCGAATACAGCCTCCTGGACAGCACGCTGCGCGTGGCTGACATCCCCGCCGCGGCGCTCGCGGCCGGGCAGGACGCGGTCGCCCTGACGGACAGCGGCGCGCTTTACGGCGCCGTGGCCTTTTCGCGCGCCTGCGCGGAGGCCGGAGTGCGCCCGGTGATAGGCTGCGAGATCTTTTACACCGAAGGCTCGAGGACCGCCAGGAGCCGGGAGACCCTGTACAGGCTCGTGCTCCTCTGCGAGAACAACGAAGGCTACCTCAATCTGTGCCGCATAGTGTCGGCCTCGTTCACCGAGGGCTGGTACGGCGTTCCGCGCGTCGACCGCGACCTGCTCGAAAGGAACCGCGGGGGCCTCATATGCCTGTCCGGAGGCATCGACGGCCCGGTGGCCGCGGCCCTGTGCGCCGGGGACGCCGAAACGGCTGAGAGGCGGGCGTCCGGGCTGCTGTCCCTGTTCGGAAGTGATAATTTCTTCATCGAGCTGACCAACCACGGCGGGCGCGAGGAGAGGCAGATCCTGCCCGAGCTGTACGCCCTGTCGGAGAAGCTCGGAGTAAGCTGCGCGGCAGCTAACGACGTTCGGTACCGCTCTCCCGGCGACGCCGCCGTCCATTCCGTCCTGCGCTGCATAAGCGCCGGGCGTCCGCTTTCGTCCTCGGATCCGACGGGCGGCGAGTATTGGTTCAAGAGCGGCGCCGATATGGAAAAGCTGTTTGCCGGCTTTCCCGGGGCCGTCGCCAACACGGCAAGGATAGCCGCCCGGTGCTCCGTCGACTTCGGCGACGGCTCGCTGCACCTGCCGTCGTTTCCTCTTCCCGACGGCGTCTGCGCCGACGACGAGCTCCGCAGGCTTACCTTCGAGGGCCTCGGGAGGCTGCGCGCCGGAGGGCGCATTCCCGCCGCCGGCAGGACTGCGGACGAGTACGCCGAGAGGGCCGAATACGAGCTCTCGGTCATCCGCGGCATGGGTTACGGCGACTACTTCCTCATCGTCGCCGACTACGTCGGATTCGCGAAAAGGAGCGGCATCTCCGTGGGACCGGGCAGGGGCTCGGGCTGCGGGAGCCTCGTCGCCTTCGCCACGGGCATCACGGACATAGATCCGCTGCTTTACGGGCTTTATTTCGAAAGATTCCTCAACCCCGAGCGCGTGAGCATGCCCGATATCGACGTCGACTTCGACTACAACAGGCGGGGCGAGGTCGTCGATTACGTTATCGGGCGCTACGGCCGCGACAGGGTCTGTCAGATAATCACCTTCGGCACCCTGGCCGCGAGGGCCGCGGTGAGGGACGCCGCCCGGGTGCTCGGCACCGACCCGTACGAGACCGACCGGGTGTGCTCGCTCATCCCCAGGGAGCCGGACGTCACGCTGGCCTCGGCGCTTGAGAAGCCCGCTCTGAAGGAGCTCTACGGCTGCCAGCCGTCAGTTAAGCGCCTGATCGACACCGCCTCGGCCATCGAGGGCCTGCCCAGAAACGTATCGGTGCATCCCGCCGGGGTGGTCATTACGTCGGGGCCCGTCGCCGACCGCGTGCCCCTGGCCCTGTCCGGCGACACGGTCGTCACCCAGTACGACATGGCGACGGTCGAGATGCTGGGGCTTCTGAAATTCGACCTGCTTGCCCTGCGCAACCTTACCGTCATTGACGACGCCTGCGCCGAGATAAGGCGCACCGAGCCGGATTTCGACATCGCAAAGGTCGACGAGAACGACCCCGCGACCTACGCCATGCTCTCGTCCGGCGGCACCTCCGGCGTGTTTCAGCTCGACAAGGAGGGGATGACGAGGCTCATAACCAGGCTTCGCCCCCGCTCCGTTCAGGATATAATGACCGCTCTGGCCCTCTACCGCCCGGGACCGATGGACTCGATCCCGAGATACCTCGAGTGCCGCCGCGATCCCTCCTCCGTCACATACCCGCATCCGCTTCTGAAACCGGTGCTCGAGTCCACCTACGGCTGCCTGATATATCAGGAGCAGGTGATGAGCGTGTTCCGGATCATGGCCGGCTATTCGCTCGGCCGAGCGGACCTTATCCGCCGCGCGATGTCGAAAAAGAAGGCGGAGGCCCTGGAGGCCGAGCGCGGAGCCTTCGTCGAGGGCGCACGCGAGCGCGGCATGAGCGCCGCCGCCGCGGGGAGGCTGTTCGACGACATGTCGTCCTTTGCCGGCTACGCCTTCAACAAGAGCCACGCCGCGGCCTACGCGGTCATAACCTTCCGCACCGCCTGGCTCAAGGCCAACAGACCCGCCGCCTTCTTCGCGGCGCTGCTCAATTCCGTGGCGGGAATGCCCGAAAAGGTGGCCGAATACGTCGCGGAGGCTGAAAAGCACGGCGTGAAGGTGGAAGGACCCGATGTAAACCGCAGCGCGGAGGGCTTCTCCGTGAGCGGCGGGAGCATCCTCTTCGGCCTGTCCGCCATACGCTCCGCCGGGGCAGGCACGGCGGCCGCGGCCGTCGAGGCAAGGAAAGAGGCGCCTTTCTCGTCCCTCAGGGACTTTCTCACGCGCATGCCTCAGAAGGACGTGTCGAGGCGCGTCGCCGAGGCATACATAAGGTCGGGCGCGCTCGACTGCACCGGAGCCACCCGCACGTCGATGCTCGCTATGCTGGACGGCTCGCTGGCCTCGCTCTCGGAGCGCAGCCGCTCGAACCCAGAGGGGCAGATGGACATATTCTCGTCCTCCGATCCGGCCGGGAACGGTGACGACACGCCCCCCGATCTGCGTGAGTTCGGCGCGTCCGAACTGAGGCGGATGGAGGCCGAGTACACCGGAGTCGCCTTCACGCTCGTTTCTTCCGCCTCCGCGCAGGTCGCATCCGCCGCACCGCCTGCCGGTCGCGCCTCTGCGCCCGGAGCCGGCCCCGCTGCGGCAGGGAAGGAAGGCGCCGCCGGAGACGCACCCTCATCTCCGGACTCCCCCGCCCCGGGCCGAGGCCCGGCTCCGGCCGTCGAGCCGCCCGGAATGATCTTCATACGCGTGCCCTCCGCCGATTCCGAGGTCTTCCGCAAGTGCGACAATCTCTGCGCCATCTTCGACGGCCCGGTGCCGGTGACGTACTATTACAGCGACGCCGGCCGCTATGCCGCCCGCGAGGGCGGAGTCGCCTTTTCCGAGTTCCTCATCGGAGAGCTGCGCCGCGAGGCCGGGCAGGATTCCGTGGTCACCAGGAGCCGGCACCGCCGCGACTCTTGATTATTTCCGCTTTTTATGATATAATATTTGTTGTTTTCCGGACCGCGCCGGACGCCTCCGGCCTTTTCCGGATCCTGCCGGACCGCGCCGGACCGCGCGGCCGGAGGCGGCGAACGGCGCCTCCAACGGCCTTATAAAGGATGCTCACATGACAAAAAAGATAGAATGGTTCTCCGAGATCGCCAACGCCTGGCACACGCTGCTCCGGGCGCTGGGAATATTCGTCAAAGTCGCGGCCGACGTGCTGATCACCGTCCTGCTGATATTCGCCCTGGCGGGGGTCATCATGGTCTGCGCTTTCTCGATCTACATCAAGAACTACGTCAAGACCGACATCGACATCTCGCAGTTCGACATAGCGGTCTCCAACGGCACGAAGACCTCGCAGCTCTACCGCTACGAGTTCTCCGACCGGACCAACCGCGTCGGCGAGGCCGTGCTCTACTCGGGCGAGACCATATCCGGAGGCAGCGACTCCACCTACGTGACGTACGACCGCTTCCCCGAGAACATGATAAACGCGGTCATAGCCATCGAGGACAAGCGCTTCAAGACCCACAAAGGCGTCGACTGGAAGCGCACCGTGGCCGCCGGCGTCAACTTCTTCACGGGCATGCAGGACTACACCTACGGCGCGTCGACCATCACCCAGCAGCTCATTAAGAACATAACCGGCGAGGACGACTACACGATCCAGCGCAAGATCCAGGAGATATTCTGGGCGCTGGACCTGGAGACGAAGAAGGACAAGGAGGAGATCCTCGAGCTCTACCTCAACATAGCCAACTTCGGAAGCAACTATTACGGCGTTCAGGCCGCGGCCTACAACTATTTCTCTAAGGACGTCTCCGAGCTCACCCTCGTCGAGTGCGCGGCCATAGCCGGCATAACGCAGAACCCCTCCAGGTTCAACCCCGTTACGAATCCCGAGGAGAACCGGGTGAGGCGCGAATACATCCTCTACGAGATGATGGACCAGGGGCTCATCACCAGGCGCGAGTACGAGGAGGCCCACGGGCAGACTCTCGAGATCCGCACGCCCCAGAGCCAGGCGATCTCCGAGAGCCAGGCCAAGGGCATCAACTCCTGGTACACCGACATGGTCATCGAGGACGTCATAGACGACCTCATCGAGCAGAAGGGCATCTCGAGGAAAATGGCCTCGCTGATGGTGTATAACGGCGGCCTCAAGATCTACTGCCTCGTCGACACCGAGGTGCAGTCGCTGCTCGAGAGCATATACCTCGACGACTCCAAGTTCCCGAAGGCCAGCTCCGGCCTCATAGCCCAGTCGAGCGCGATCGTCATTGACCCGTCTACCGGAGACATACTGGGCGTCGTCGGCGCCAGGCGCACGAAGACGGCCAACCGCCTGCAGAACTACGCCACCCAGACGCTGAGGTCCCCCGGTTCGTCCATAAAGCCCCTTGCCGTCTATACACAGGCGATCGAGAGGGGCCTCATAACCTGGGCTACCGTCTTCGACGACACGCCCGTCAACTTCACCGCAAGCGCCAGCGGATGGCCGAAGAACTCCGAGACCTTCGGCTCCGAGCGCAGCACCTACAGGGGCCTCACGAACGTCAACTACGCGCTCACCTGGTCGCTCAACACCATCTCGGTCAAAGTCCTTGAGCTCGTCGGCCTCCAGGAGTCGTTCAACTTCTGCAAGACGAAGCTCAACCTCACGGACCTGCTCGAGTCCAAAAAGCTCTCAAACGGCTCCACCGTGTCCGACATCACGCTGGCCTCGCTCGGTCTCGGACAGCTCTGCTACGGAGTGACGCTGCGCGAGATGGCCTCGGCCTACTCCGTCTTCCCGAACAACGGCGTCTACAACGAATCGCACTCCTACCTCAAGGTGACCGACGCCGAGGGCAACACGGTGCTCGAGAACAACTACAAGGGGCACGTCGCCTTCCGCGAGAACACGATCTCCATAATGAACCTGATGCTGAAGAACGTCGTTCAGTCCGGAACGGCCGCCGCCGTATCGCTCGGCAAGCTCACCGGAGTCGACGTCGCCGGCAAGACCGGTTCCGCCGGCGAGGTCTACGACCGCTGGTTCATCGGCTACACCCCTTATTACATCTGCGGCGTCTGGTACGGTTACGACTACCCCAAGACCCTCCCCGGCACCAACCCCTGTCTCTCGGTCTTCGACAACATAATGCTCCCCCTGCACCAGAAGGTGCTCTCGCAGGCCGCGCTGAACGGCGAGACGGTCAAGAAGTTCAACGTCACGAACGACATCGTCCAGTGCGAATACTGCGTTGACTCGGGCCTGCTGGCCACCGAGACCTGCTCGCACGACCCCAGGGGATCGAGGCGCCAGACCGGCTACTTCATAAAAGGCACAGAGCCCAAGGACTACTGCACGACCCACGTGATGGTCAGCTACGACACGGTGTCCGGCGGCGTGAACGTCTGCGGCGACTGCCCCGAGGAGAACTGCATCGACGTGGCCCTCGTCAGGGTCAACCGAGACTTCAACACCTCGGTATCCTCCATAACCATCCAGGACGCCCAGTACTCCTACATGGACCTGCCCTGGGACGTCATGCCCTACACCACCGTCTACGTCCCATTCTACTACAACCTGACGGCCGTCACCAAGGACCAGAACGGCAGGAACCGCTACCACTGGACCGGCTATACGCGCCGGGTCGCGCAGTACAACCACACCTGCCTCACCCACTTCGACCAGGCCAAGTGGCGCAGCGAGTACCAGGCAGAGAGGGCCAGGCGCCAGGCCATGGGCCTGCTGTCCGGCACCGGAGCGGCGGCTTCGTCCGTCACGGACCTCGTCTCGGTATTCTCCGATCCCCGCGCATTCCTCTTCTCCGCGGCCCGGACGTCCTGACGCTCACCGCGGCAGTCCGGAGGGCGATCCGGAGTTGACAATCCGGCCCGGATGGGTTATAATGTAGAAAAGAGGCCGCGTCCGCGCGGCCGGGATGTGAGATCCGCCCACGACCGAAAAAATGATTTTAAATATACCCGGAGGAAAAAGATGAAAAAAACCGTCAGAGTGATCGCAGCCGTGCTTTGCGTACTGCTGCTTGCCGTTCCTTTCGCGGCCTGTAAACAGGGGCCCGCGGTAAAGAAGGTAAAGACCAACGTCACGATCTATTCCGATACAGAGTGCAAAGAGCTGTTCATGCTGATCGAGAACCTTGAGCTCGACGAGGGCTCCACCGTGCTCCAGGCCGTCGAGAGCCTCTGCGAGAAGCGCAGCGCCAGCTACTCCCTCGACTCCACCGGTCAGTTCATGACCTTCACTTTCGAGGGCGACACCATCCAGGCGCCCGAAGGCGAGACCCTCGACAACGGCAACGTCAGGACCTACTTCTTCGGCTGGAAGTACAACGGCGAGCTCATGACCTCCATCGCCGATAAGGCCGTGGTCACCAAGCCCGCCGACAAGACCGTCGAGGACGGCTCTTCCATCGTCATCTTCATGCAGGTCGAAGAGGTCACGCCGGCTTCCAACTGAGGAATGAAGTTGCGCGCGAGGCGCGCAAATGAGGTGCCGGCTGCGCCGGCAATGAAGTTGCCCGCTTCGCGGGCAAATGAAGTGCCGCTGCGCGGCAATGAGGGAAGATAGTGACGATCCGCCCGGGCCACGGCCCGGGCGGTTTCTCGTGCGACGGCTTTGTTCCGGCACCGGAAAATCGCGAAAAAGGTTGAATTCAGTGCCTCAAAGTAGTATAATATAAATTGAAGAAATATGTATTCATACGGAGCCTGAGCGCCCGTAGGAATTATTCCGGAGATAACTCAGATGAAACTTGAAAGCATACTGTTCGGAGACTACAGCAAGAGGGCCCTTAAGAAGATCGAACCCGCGGTCAGCGCCGTCGATGCCCTGGCGGACGAGTACAGGGCCAAGAGCGACGCCGAGCTCGCCGCCGTGACCGGCGTCCTGCGCGAGCGTTACGCCGCCGGCGAGACCCTCGAGCAGCTGCTCCCCGACGCCTTTGCCGCGGTCCGCGAGACCGCGGACCGCGTGCTCGGGAAACGGCCGTTCCGCGTCCAGGTCATGGGCGCCGTCCTGCTCCACCAGGGGCGCATAGCCGAGATGAAGACCGGCGAGGGAAAGACGCTCGTCGCCACCATGCCTGCCTACCTCAACGCCCTATCCGGCAAAGGCGTGCACATCGTCACCGTAAACGACTACCTGGCCCAGCGCGACGCCGAGGAGATGGGCCGCGTGTACGGCTTCCTCGGGATGAGCACCGGCGTCATACTCAACTCCATGACGCTCTCCCGCAAGCAGGAGCAGTACGCGGCCGACATAACGTACGGCACCAACACCGAGTTCGGCTTCGACTACCTGCGCGACAACATCGCCAAGGAACGCAGGCAGCTGCTTCAGCGGGGCCACAATTACTGCATCATAGACGAGGTCGACTCGATCCTCATCGACGAGGCCAGGACCCCGCTCATCATCTCCGGCACCGGCGAGAAGAGCTCCGACATCTACGAGCGCTGCGACGCCTGCACGCGCAGGCTGCACGCCAAGGTCATAAAGGAGATGGACGCCAAGCAGGAGACCGACAGCGAGAACTGCGACTACATCGTAGACGAGAAGCACTCGACGGCCGTGCTTACGCCCAGGGGCGAGAAAAAGGTCGAGGAGTTCTTCGGCATAGACAACCTCAACGACGTCGAGAACGCCGAGATCGCCCACAACATGAACCAGGCCATCCACGCGCACGGCGTGAAGAAGCGCGACGTCGACTACGTCGTCATCGACGGCGAGGTCGTTATAGTCGACCCGTTCACCGGCCGCCTCATGCAGGGCCGCCGCTATCAGGACGGCCTGCACCAGGCCATCGAAGCCAAGGAGAAGGTCAACATACGCGGCGAGAACCGCGTGGTCGCCACCGTCACCATACAGAACTACTTCCGCATGTACACGAAGCTGGCCGGCATGACGGGCACGGCCAAGACCGAGGAGGCCGAGTTCCGCGAGATCTACGGACTCGACGTCGTCGAGGTCCCCACGAACAAGCCTATGATAAGGGTCGACAACCGCGACCGCATCTTCACCGACGAGAAGAGCAAGTTCACCGCCATAGTGAAAAAGGTGGCGGAGTGCGTCAAAAAGGGGCAGCCCGTGCTGATAGGCACGGCCTCGGTCGAGAAGTCCGAGGCGCTCGGCCGCATGCTCAAGGCGGCCGGCATAAAGTTCAACATGCTGAACGCGAAAGACCACGCCCGCGAGGCCCTGGTCATAGCCGAGGCCGGCATGCCGGGCGCCGTCACGCTGGCCACCAACATGGCCGGGCGCGGCACGGACATCCTGCTCGGCGGCAACCCCGAGATGATGGCCAAGAGCGCAATGCGCCAGGAGGACAGGTTCACCCAGGAGCAGATATCGCTCTCCGTCTGCAACATCAAGACCGACGACCCCGTCCAGCAGGAGGCCAACGCCCGCTTCCGCGAGCTCTACGCGAAGTATAAGGAGAGCATGGACGCCGACCGTCAGAAGGTCATCGACGCCGGAGGCCTTTGCATCATCGGCTCCGAGAGGCACGAGTCGAGGCGCATAGACAACCAGCTGCGCGGCCGCTCCGGCCGCCAGGGCGACCCCGGCGAATCCACCTTTTACGTCTCGCTCCAGGACGACATAATGAGGCTGTTCGGCGACGAGCGCATGAAGCGCTTTGCCGCCCTCTCCGCCAACATGGCCGACGAGGAGAACGGCGGCGATCTCTCCGCCTATCTGCGCATCCTTGCCGACGTCATAGAGAAGGCGCAGAAGAACGTCGAGAGCACAAACTTCAAGCGCCGCAAGAACGTTCTCCAGTACGACGACATACTGAACCAGCAGCGCCGCGAGATCTACGCCCAGCGCAACGAGATCATCCTCGAGGGCGACGTCTCCGAAAAGATAAAGAACATGATACCCTCCACGGTCGAGGACTCCGTAGAGGCGGCCGTCGTGCCGTCCGACAGCGGCAAGGGGACGGTCATCGACATCGACGCCCTGTACCGCAAATACCAGGGCTGGGGCGTCACCGAGGGCGAGCTCGACTTCGCAGAGGGACGCGAGGCCTCGGCCGTCGCCGGCGAGGTCGAAAAGATCATATCGGACAACGCCATGGCGCTCTACTCCAGGCGCGAGGCCGAGGACGAGACCGGGATCTTCCATCCGTTCGAAAGGTACATCCTGCTCGAGGCCATCGATTCGCTGTGGCTCGACCACATCGACGACATGGAGGACCTGGAGCAGAACGTCATGCTCCAGTCCTACGCCCAGCGCGACCCCCTCAACGTCTACCGCATAACCGGAGGCCAGCTGTACGGCGCCATGATCGACGAGATCCGCCAGCGCACCGTAAGGCAGGTCCTCACGGCAAAGCTGCCCGTGGCGGTTCGCTCGCCCTCGGCCGGGGGGCGCAACCTGTCCTTCGGTCGCAACGGGGCCGCGCCGGCCAGACGCCCGTCGCCCTCCGTTTCCGCGCCGAACCTCGGGGGCAAGTCCGCGCCGGTAAGGGCGGAGAAGAAGGTCGGACCCAACGATCCCTGCCCATGCGGCAGCGGAAAGAAATACAAGAAATGCTGCGGAGCCGGCACACGGCCCGACGGGGAGTGAAGCTTTAACGAAATGGTCAGAAGCGACGTCTCATCGAGGAAGTACCTGAGGTTCGGCCTGATAGCGGCCGCCCCGTTCTTCCTGTTCAATCCCGACTACGCCGTGCTTGACTTCATCCCGGATCTTGCCGGGTACGTGTTCCTAATACTTGCGCTCTCGAAGATGCGCGACATCAGCTCCAAGCTGGCGGAGGCCTTCTCCGGCTTCTGCAGGCTGGCCCTGGTTTCCGGGCTCCGGCTGGTGCTTTCCGTCGCGCAGTTCGCCATGTTCAACGAGGCGGAGCGGCCGACCATGAGACTCGTGCTGGCCTTCAGCTTCGCCGTGGCCGAGCTCATCTTCATATTCCCGGCGTGGAAGGCCCTGTCCGAGGGCCTGTCGTTCCTCATCCAGACCTCGCCGGACGAGGTGCCCGGATCCTCGCGCACCCTGAAGGCCCTGGCGGCGTCGCCGGTCTTCTTCACCGTGAAGGCCGTGCTGACCGTCCTGCCCGAGGCCGCCGTGCTGTCATCGCAGCGCTACGACGACGCGAGCTTCGACTGGTCGCCCTTCACCGGACTGTTCCGCGGCATGTCCATGTTCGCCGTTCTGATCGTCGGCCTCATATGGCTGACCGTGACCGAGGTGAGGCTGGTCCGGCTGTGCCGGGCCGGCGGGTTCTTCGACATGTGCCGCGGCAGATACGATTCCGAGGTCCTGACGAAGCCCAACCTGTTCACCCGCCGCCGCATCCGCGCCGTCCTCGTCATGTTCTGCGCATGCGCGTTCCTGACGACGGACCTCTATCTCGACGGTGTGAACTATCTTCCCGACTTCCTTTGCGCGGCGATGTTTGCCGTGACCTTCGTCTTCCTGCGCCGCTATTCAGGCTTCTGGAAGCACGGGCTCTTCGCCTCGGCCGGCTGCGCGGTCTTCTCTGCCGTCGGGTGGCTGGGATCCAACTCCTTCCACGAGCGCTACACCGACATACTCGTTCAGCGCGACCCGGCCGCCTGGGCCGCCTTCTGGAAGTTCTATCCCGCCAACGCCGTCGGCGCCCTGCTGCTTGCCGCCTGCGCCGTCTTCGCGGGGTTCTGCCTGAGGGACCTCATAAACGGCCACTGCGGGTACGTGTCGGATATGCTCGGGGCCGAGCATAAGCAGAACAAGCTCGACGACATCCGCAAATATCTTTATTCAAGGCTCAACGCGGCCGCGGCGCTGGGGATCGCCTCCGCGCTGGCGGACGCCGTGTACGACTATATGATGACTCTCTACGGCTCCTTCCTGTCGGAGATCTGGCTCACCGTCTGCTTCGTCCTGTCCATCCTGTTCGGCGCCTTCTCCGTCAGGGCCTGCATGGCCGTCCGCGACGAGGTCGAGGCCAGATACATGCTTGAATGAACCTGTCCGGACCGCCGCGCGGGAGTGCCGTCCAGGAGGACGCTTCAATATGACATTATCCGAAAGATTTCTTGCCGCCAAAAGACGGCTGTTCAGCCTCGCCGACTCGGACCTGAACGCCCGTCAGCGAGAGGCCGTATACCTGACGAAAGGGCCGCTGCTCGTGATCGCGGGGGCGGGCTCCGGGAAGACCACCGTGCTCGTGCGGCGCATCGCCCAGATCATCCGCTACGGCGACGCGTACGCGTCGGACAGGGTCCCGGCGTGGGCCGACGAGTTCGCCGTGGCGGGTTACGAGGGCGCCCTGTCGCTGACCCCGGACGAGATCAGGCCCCTGCTTGCCGACTTCGCCGAGGATCCGTGTCCGCCGGACAACGTCCTTGCCATAACCTTTACGAACAAGGCCGCGAACGAGATGAAGGAGCGCCTCGGCGCCATCTTCGGCGACCCCGATATCTCCGGCCGCATATGGGCCGGCACCTTCCACGCGATCTGCATGCGCATCATCAGGGCCAATCCCGCCGCGGCCGGCTGCTCCCCCGGCACGGCCATATACGACGCCGAGGACCAGAAAAAGCTTGCCGCGAAGGTCATAAAGGACCTGGGGATCGACGACAGACAGTTCACGGTGAAGTCCGCGCTGTCGGTCATCAGCCGGGCCAAGGAAAAGCTCCAGACGCCGGGCGAGTTCGCCGCGGCCGGAGGCGGCTTCCGGGAAAAGACATACGCCCGGATCTACGAGGCGTACGACGGGGCGCTGTCGGCGTCCAACGCCCTGGACTTCGACGACATCATAATGAAGACCGTCCTCATGCTCAGGGAGAACGACGTCATCCGCAGACGTTACGCGGGCCGCTTCCGCTACGTCTGCGTCGACGAGTACCAGGACACGAACCCGGCTCAGTTCGAGCTCTGCCGGCTGCTGTCCTCGGTCCACGGCAACATAATGGTGGTCGGCGACGACGACCAGAGCATATACCGCTTCCGCGGAGCGACGGTTGAGAACATCCTCGGCTTCGACCGTGCCTGGGACAGCGTATCCGTGGTGAAGCTCGAGCAGAACTACCGCTCCACCGGTACCATCCTCTCCGCGGCAAACGCCGTCATAGAGAAGAACCCGTCGAGGCACGAGAAATCCCTCTGGACCGAGAACGGGAAGGGGACCAGGATCCGCCTAGAGCGGTGCAGCGACGAGTCCGACGAGGCCGCCCGGATAGCCGACATGATACTCACGGCCAAGGCCGAGAAGCGCCGCTCGTTCCGCGACTTTGCCGTGCTATACCGGGTGAACGCCCAGTCAAACAGCATAGAGCGGATCTTTGCCCGCAGCGCCGTCCCGTACCGCATCTACGGCGGCCAGCGGTTCAACGACCGCAAGGAGATCCGCGACATCGTGGCCTACCTGCAGCTGATCTGCAACCCGTCCGACCGCATAAGGATGAGGCGCATAATCAACGAGCCCAGGCGCAAGATAGGCGAGCAGACCCTTGCCGCGGTGGAGGCGCTGGCCGACGAGACCGGCCGCGGGGTCGGGGACATAATCGGGCACGCGGAGGAGTTTTCCGCCCTTCAGCGATCCGCCGCGAAACTCGCGGACTTTGCCGGCATGATGGACAGACTGAGGCAGATCAGGGCCGACGGCTGCCCGCTCGACGCCTTCATCCGCCGGGTGCTTGACGTCACCGGCTACAGGCAGATGCTCGTCGATGCCGGCGAGGAGGAGCGCGACAGGCTCGACAACCTCGACGAGTTCGTATCCGGCGCCGTGGAGTACATGAGGCGCTCCGGCGACGACGCGACGCTCGAGGGCTTCCTCGAGGAGAACGCGCTGGTCGCCGACGTCGACGCCTACGACGAGACCGCCGACGCCGTCGTGCTCATGACCGTCCACAGCGCAAAGGGGCTGGAGTTCCCTGTCGCCATACTCCCCGGCATGGAGGAGGGGGTGTTCCCCGGGACCCAGGCCGTAATGGAGCCGTCGGAGCTCGAGGAGGAGAGGCGGCTGGCATACGTCGCCATCACCCGGGCAAAGGAGGAACTTTACGTCTATTACGCCGCAAAGCGGCTGCTGTACGGCAGGACCTTCGGCTACGGCCTGTCGAGGTTCGTCGCCGACATCCCCGGCGAGCTCATAGAGAAGCGGGTCTCTCCCGCCCGGGCCGCCGAAGAGAGGGACGGCCGGCGCGGCGCCGGATACGGCGACTGCGGAGGACGCGTCCGGGACGGCTCCGATTCCGGCGGGGACATCGGGGGCATCAGCTACCTGCACCGCCCGGCCGCGGAAGACCGCGCCTTCGCGCCGCAGGGCGGCCGCGCCGGGAGCGGCTCCGCACCGGTGGGCACGGTCTACGTACCTAAGAAGAGCGCGGCCGCCGCCCCTCGCAGGCTCTTTGCCGAGGGCGACAGGGTCGTCCACCCCACCTTCGGGGCCGGCGAGATCATCTCCGCGAAGCAGATGGGCGCCGACGTGCTGTACGAGATCGCCTTCGACACCGCCGGCACCAAGAAGGTGATGGCTACGTTCGCTAAGCTCTCGCCCGAGACGGAGGACTGAACGGTTTTTCCGATCCGCGACGCAGTAAACGGCCGAAAAACGGCGAAAAACGGCGAAACCGCGAGGTTTTGCCGGGCTAGATTAAAAAATCCGGATTTTTTGAAAAAAAGCTATTGACAACCCGTGGGCCGGGTGCTATAATATGCAAGTCTGAAAAATAGGGCCCCAGAGCCCGCATCTTACTCGGAGGAAAACAATGTCCACTTACATGGCAAAGCCCGAGACCGTCGAGCGCCGCTGGTTCGTCATCGACGCCGCCGGAAAGCCTCTCGGCAAGACCGCTGTGAAGGCCGCCACCATTCTTCGCGGCAAGCACCGCCCCGAATTCACCCCCCACGTCGACTGCGGCGAATATGTGATCATCATCAACGCCGGAAAGGCCGTCCTCACCGGCAGAAAGCTCGAGCAGAAGTACTACTGCCGCCACTCCGGCTACATCGGCGGACTGAAGAAGCTTCAGTACAAGGAACTCATGGCCACCCGCCCCGAAATGGCCATGGAGCTCGCAGTCAAGAGAATGCTCCCCGACAACAGCATCGGCCGCAAGTCCATGACCAGACTTCACGTCTATGCCGGGCCCGAGCACAAGCACGCCGCCCAGAAGCCCGTCGAGGCCTGAACGTCAGAGGAGGTAACCCACAATGTACGAAAGCGCCAAGCCCTTTTTCTACGGCACCGGTAGAAGAAAGAAATCCGTAGCCCGCGTCCGCGTGTATCCGGGCACCGGCTCCGTCACCATCAACGGGAAGAGCATCGACGAGTACTTCGGCCTCGAGACCATGAAGCTCATCGTCAACCAGCCGTTCGAAGTCACCGGCACCGCCGGCAAGTTCGACATCGTCTGCACCGTCGTCGGCGGCGGTCTCTCCGGCCAGGCCGGAGCCATCCGTCACGGCCTCTCCCGCGCCCTCGTCCTTGCCGACGAGGCCAACAAGGCTCCCCTCAAGGCCGCCGGCTTCCTCACCCGCGACCCCAGAATGAAGGAGAGAAAGAAGTACGGTCTCAAGGCCGCACGCCGCGCCTCCCAGTTCTCGAAGAGATAATCTCATCCGCATCCGGACGGTGTCTTTTGCCGTCCGGTATTTGCGGTTTCGGCCGTTTCCGCGCCGGACGCGCCGGGCTGTATCCCGGCGCGTCGGCTCGGCGCGCGTGCGCGCGCACGGCCGCACGCATGTTGTAATTATGTTTTAAAAACTATTCAGGAGGTTATTCCACGTTATGAAGAAGAAATTGACTACGGTCGAATTTCGCGGTACTCCCGAACAGGAGGCGAAGCTGCTCGCCGTGATCGCCAAGTACGAAGGAGTCGACGGCAAGATGATGCCGGTGCTCCAGGAGGCCCAGGACATTTACGGCTATCTTCCGATCGAAGTCCAGAAGATCATCGCCGAGAAGACCGGGACCCCGCTCGAGGAGATCTACGGCATAGCGACTTTCTATTCTCAGTTCAAGCTCAATCCCAACGGCGTGTATTCCATTGCCGTCTGCCTCGGGACCGCCTGCTACGTCAAAGGCTCTCAGGCCATCATCGAGGAGATATCCCGGCAGCTCGGCGTCGAGGTTGGCTCCACCAGCCCCGACGGGAAGTATTCCCTTGAAGCCACCCGCTGCATCGGCGCCTGCGGACTTGCACCCGTCATGACCATAAACGGCGACGTCTACGGACGCATGACCAAGGATCAGGTCGCCGGCATCCTTGCCAAATACCGCTGACATTCGGGAGGAGATTAGAATATGAAGACGATATCCGAACTCTATGCAGCAAAAGAAGTCGAGAACAGCAAGACCTATCCGGTCATCGTGACCGTCGGCATCGCGACCTGCGGCCTGGCCGCCGGCGCGGGCCCCGTCATCGACAAGCTCAAAGAGCTGGCCTCCGGCAACGCCGACGTCTGCGTGAAGCAGGTCGGCTGCATAGGCATATGCCAGCACGAGCCCATCTGCGAGGTCTATGTCAACGGCGAGCGCTTCACCTACGTGAAGATGAACGCCGAAAAGGCCGCCAGGGTCTATGAGCAGCACATTCTCGGCGGCCGCCCCGTCGAGGAGTTCATGCTCACCGAGAAGGGCGAGCCCGTCCAGAACCTCATGGGCACCACCTTCATGAAGCTCCAGAAGCGCGTCGCCATGCGCAACTGCGGCATCATCGACCCCGAATCCATCGACGAGTACATCGGCAGGGACGGCTACCGCGCCCTCGCCAAGGTCCTGACCGAGATGACCCCGGACGGCGTCATCCAGCAGGTCCTCGACTCCGGTCTCCGCGGCCGCGGCGGCGGCGGCTTCCCCACGGGCCTCAAATGGAGGTTCGCCTGCTCCAACAGAGGACAGGTCAAGAAGTACGTCTGCTGCAACGCCGACGAGGGCGACCCCGGAGCGTTCATGGACAGATCCGTGCTTGAGGGCGATCCCCACTCCGTCATCGAGGCCATGGCCATCGCGGCCTACGCCATCGGTTCGGACGAGGGCTACATCTACGTCAGGGCCGAGTACCCCACCGCCATCAAGCGCCTCACCATAGCCATCGAACAGGCCCACAGATACGGCCTGCTCGGCGAGAACATCTTCGGCACGGGCTTCAATTTCGACGTCAAGCTCCGCTTCGGCGCCGGCGCGTTCGTCTGCGGCGAAGAGACCGCCCTTATGACCTCCATCGAGGGCAACCGCGGCGAGCCCAGGCCCCGTCCTCCGTTCCCGGCTGTCAAGGGTCTGTTCGCGCGTCCCACCATCCTCAACAACGTCGAGACCTACGCCAACATCGCCCAGATCATCCTCCAGGGCGCCGACTGGTACCAGTCCCTCCAGTGCCCCGGCTGCGCGGCCGGAACCAAGGTCTTCGCCCTCACCGGCAAGATCACGAACACGGGTCTCGTCGAGATCCCCATGGGCACTACCCTGCGCACCATCATCGAGGACATCGGCGGCGGCGTTCCGAACGGAAAGAAGTTCAAGGCCGCCCAGACCGGCGGACCTTCCGGCGGATGCATCCCGGCCTCGCTCATCGACACCCCCATCGATTACGACAACCTTGCCAAGATCGGCTCCATCATCGGCTCCGGCGGCCTCATCGTCATGGACGAGGACACCTGCATGGTCGATATGGCCCGCTTCTTCCTCGACTTCACGGTCGACGAATCCTGCGGAAAGTGCGCCCCCTGCCGCATAGGGACCCACAGGCTCCTTGAGATCCTGGACAGGATCATAGCCGGCAACGGCACCCTCGAGGACCTCGACAAGCTCGAGGAGCTGGCCACCTACGTCAAGTCCGCCTCTCTGTGCGGACTCGGCCAGACCGCTCCGAACCCCGTCATCTCCACCCTTGTCCGCTTCAGGGACGAGTACGTCGCCCACGTGGTCGACAAGAAGTGCCCCGCCGGCGTCTGCAAGAACCTGCTCCGCTACCGCATCCTCGAGGACAAGTGCAAGGGCTGCACGGCCTGCGCCAGGAAGTGCCCCGTCGGAGCCATCAGCGGCACCGTGAAGAATCCTCATAAGATCGACACGTCGAAGTGCATCAAGTGCGGCGTCTGCATGGCGACCTGCAAGTTCGGCGCCATAGTCAAGGAATAAGAAGGGAGAACAGCGATGGACGTCAATGTCAAAATCAACGGCAAAGACTATGCCGTAAAGCAGGGAATGACCGTTCTCGAAGCGGCCCGTGTCGCGAATATCGACATCCCCACCCTCTGCTACCTCAAGGACATCAACGAGATCGGCGCCTGCCGTCTCTGCCTCGTTGAAGTCTCCGAAGGCGGAAAGCCCTTCAAAATGGTCACCGCCTGCGTGTACCCCGTATCCGAGGGCATGCAGATTCTCACCAACACCCCCAAGATCAACGCGGCCAGAAAGACCAACCTCCAGCTGGTCCTTTCCAACCACGAGAAGAAGTGCCTGACCTGCGTCCGCTCCACCACCTGCGAGCTGCAGCGCCTGTGCAACGAGTACAAGGTCGACGAGGACTACTTCAAGGGCGACCAGCCCAAGTTCGCCATCGACGCGAGCTCTCCCGCCATCATCCGCGACAACAACAAGTGCATCCTCTGCCGCCGCTGCGTTGCCGCCTGCAAGACCATGCAGGGTATCGGCGTCATCGGCGCCAACGACCGCGGCTTCGACACCCACATCGGCTGCCAGTTCGAGAAGGATCTCGGCGACGTGGCCTGCGTCAACTGCGGCCAGTGCATCGTGGCCTGCCCCGTCGGCGCCCTCTATGAGAGGGACGATACCGACAAGGTAAGGGCCGCCATCACGGATCCGACCAAGAAGGTCTACATCTGCACCGCTCCCTCCGTCCGCGCCCAGATCGGCGAATGCTTCGGCTACGCCCCCGGCACCGACTGCGAGCCCCAGATGGTCGAGGCCCTCAAAATGCTCGGCTTCGACGGCGTGTTCGATATGAACCTCACCGCCGACCTGACCATCATCGAAGAGGCCAACGAGCTTATCTCCCGCATCCAGAACGGCGGCACGCTGCCCATGATGACCTCCTGCTCGCCCGGATGGATCAAGTACTGCGAGCATTACTTCCCCGAGTTCACCGAGAACCTCTCCACCTGCAAGTCCCCGCAGCAGATGTTCGGCGCCCTGATGAAGACCTACTTTGCCCAGAAAGAGGGCATCGACCCGAAGGATATCTTCTTCGTGTACGCCATCCCCTGCCCGGCCAAGAAGTTCGAGGTCGGCAG
>JAEEGG010005271.1_pt1 | contig 30834 bp, 22 predicted proteins | sample 9134161 | NCBI WGS metagenome assembly JAEEGG01 (sample SAMN16246543, study PRJNA631951) | gut metagenome | biome: gut microbiome; feature: rumen; material: CR-attached | host: Bos | place: Iran: Karaj | collected 2018-10
GCCCGGCGACCACCGACATGAAGAGCCCAGTCGGCAACGCAGGTGAAATTCAGGCCCAAAATATCCTTCACATCGGAGTTGCCGTTGATCCTTCCCCCGAAACCACAGTTGGAGCAAACGATGTCACCCTTGATAACCGCTTTCTCTCCCACGACCACCTTGGCCTGGGAAACTACCTTTCCTTCGAAAGTACCATCGATCCTGATGTCGTTGGGGGATGTGATCTCACCCTTGATGGTTGAGCCGGCAGAAATCCTGCTGATGTCGTTAACACCTACGGACTCACCGGTCCTGTCAAAACTTGATGCCATATTCTTTATCTTTAAAATATTAATATTCAATTAAACAAGACCGGCGCCGTGGCAGTTCTTGTACTTCTTGCCCGAGCCGCAGGGGCACGGATCGTTCCTTCCGACCTTCTTCTCGACGTGGACCGGAGCGTTTGCCTTCTGTTCTCCGTTAGTGACCAGGTCGTTGCGCCTTGTCTGCATCTGGCTCATGTCAGTCCTGCGGCGGGGAGCCTGGGCAGGACGGGCCTCGCTCTCATCCCTCAGCGGGACGAATGCCCTGAGGAGGAATGAAAGGACGTCCTTGTTCAGATCCTCTAGCATGGATGCGAAGAGGTTGTAGCTCTCAAGCTTATAAACCACCAGAGGATCCTTCTGCTCATAAGCGGCATTCTGAACGCTGGTACGGAGGTCGTCCATCTCGCGGAGATGCTGCTTCCAGTGCTCGTCGATCTGATAGAGGATGAGCGACTTGCTGAGCGACTTGGCGATTTCGCGGCCCTCGCTCTCATAGGCCTTCTTGAGATTGACGGAGAGGTTGAGGACCTTGCGGCCGTCGCTGATGGGAATCGCGATATTCTGATAGATCGAGCCCTGTTTCTCGTAGACCTGCCTGATGAAGGGGCCGACCTTGGTGATCATCGTGTCGATCCTGCGCTGATACACGTCCATCATATGGGCGCTCAGCAGGTCGACAAGCCCTTGCGGACGGGTATGGTCGTATGTCTCCTCGTCAAATCCGAGGTCGATCGAAAGCTGCGACATGATGTACTCCTCGAAGCCGGCGTAATCGAGTCCTTCGGCTCCGCTGACGAGGATGTCGGCCATATCGGTCATCATATTCTGGAGATCGATCTCGATGCGTTCTCCGTAAAGGGCGTTGCGGCGGCGGCTGTAGATGGCCTCGCGCTGATAGTTCATCACATCGTCGTACTCGAGGAGGCGCTTGCGGATGCCGAAGTTGTTCTCTTCGACCTTGGTCTGCGCCTTCTCGATGGCCTTGGAGAGGGAACGGGCGACGAGCGCCTCGTCATCCTTCATGCCGAGGGCGTCGACGATCCGGGCGATACGCTCGGAGCCGAAAACGCGCATCAGCTTGTCTTCCAAGGAGATATAGAAGGTCGAAGAACCCGGGTCTCCCTGACGTCCGGCACGTCCGCGAAGCTGACGGTCGACACGGCGGCTGTCGTGACGCTCCGTACCGATGATCGCGAGACCGCCCGCGGCCCGCACTTCGTCGGAGAGCTTGATATCGGTACCACGACCGGCCATGTTGGTCGCGATGGTGACTTTTCCCTTCTGGCCCGCCTGGGCGACGATCTCCGCCTCACGGGCGTGCTCCTTGGCGTTGAGCACGTTGGCGTGGATGCCGCGGAGGCGCATCATCCTGTCGAGCAGTTCGGATGTTTCCACGTCGGTCGTACCGACGAGGACGGAGCGGCCGGCGCCCGTGATCTCGACGACGCGGTCGATGACGGCCAGGTATTTGGCCTTCTTGGTCTTGTAGATGATATCGTCCTCGTCGTTGCGGATGACCGGCCGGTTGGTCGGAATCTCGACGACGTCGAGTTTGTAGATATCCCAGAACTCACCCGCCTCGGTAACGGCCGTACCGGTCATACCGGCGAGTTTGTGGTACATTCTAAAGTAGTTCTGGAGAGTGATCGTGGCGAATGTCTGCGTCGCGGCCTCGACCTTGACGTTCTCCTTCGCCTCGACCGCCTGATGCAGACCGTCGCTCCAGCGGCGGCCTTCCATGATACGGCCGGTGGACTCGTCCACGATCTTGACCTTGCCGTCGACGATGATGTAGTCGACCTCCTTCTGGAACATCGCATACGCCTTGAGGAGCTGGATCACGGTGTGGACGCGCTCGCTCTTGAGGGAGAAATCCTCCATCAGGGCGTCCTTCTTCTCCTGCTTCTCCAGGGCGGAGAGGGATTCGTTCCCCTGGATTTCCGCGATGGCGGTACCCACGTCGGGAAGGACGAAGAAGTTGGGGTCGGACACGGATTTCGCGAGCATATCGTGGCCCTTGTCGGTCATTTCGACGGAATTCTGGACCTCGCTGATGACGAAGTAGAGCTCGTCGGTGACCTGGGGCATCTCGCGCTCATTGTCCTGCATATAGTAGTTCTCGGCCTTCTGGAGGAGCTGCTTCATCCCCTGCTCGCTGAGGAACTTGATGAGCGGCTGGTACTTGGGAAGTCCCTTGTGAGCGCGGAGAAGGAGTTTGCCGCCTTCCGCCTCGTCTCCCGCCGCGATGGCCTTCTTGGCCTCCTGGAGGGTGGTCGTCACGAGGGCGCGCTGCTTGTTGTAGAGGTTCTCTACGTAGGGGCGGAACTCCATGAACTGCTCGTCGTCCTGGCTCTTCTGCACGGGGCCGGAGATGATGAGCGGGGTACGGGCGTCGTCGATGAGGACGGAGTCGACCTCGTCGACGATGGCGTAATGGTGCTTGCGCTGGACAAGGTCTTCGGGACGGACCGCCATATTGTCACGGAGGTAGTCGAAACCGAATTCGTTGTTGGTACCGAAGGTGATGTCGCAGTTGTAGGCGCGCTTGCGGGCCTCGCTGTTGGGCTGGTGCTTGTCGATGCAGTCGACGCTGAGTCCGTGGAACTGATAGAGCGGGCCCATCCACTCGGAGTCACGCTTGGACAGGTAGTCGTTGACGGTAACGACGTGGACGCCTTTGCCGGCGAGGGCGTTGAGGAAGACCGGGAACGTGGCGACGAGGGTCTTTCCCTCACCGGTCGCCATCTCGGCGATGCTGCCCCGCTGCTCTTTCTCTTTGTTGGCGCTGCCGTGGAGGACGATACCGCCCACGATCTGGCAGTTGTAATGGACCATATCCCATTTGAGGTCGTTGCCGCCGGCGATCCAGTGGTTCTGCCAGACGGCCACGTCGCGGCCGCCGTGCGTATCTCCGTCGCCGAGGTCGGTGCCGCCGCGGTGCTCGATGCTGATGAAGTCCTTCCCTTCGGCCGCCAGCTGCCGGTCGAAGTCGCTCGCCGTCACGACGACGGGTTCGTTGCCCGCGAAACGCCGGGCGGTGGATTTCATGATGGCGAAAACTTCCGGAAGAACCTCACTGAGGACCTTCTCGATGGCCTCGTCCTCATCCTTGACAAGTTTGTCGGATTCGGTGGCGAGGGCTTCCTTCTCGGCTACGGGAATCTCTTTCTCGAGCTGTTCCTTGATCTCGGCGATCCGCTTCTCGAACGGCGCCTCGACATCGAGGATGTGCGCGCGGATTTCCTGCGTCTTCGCCCGGAGTTCGTCATTGGAGAGTTTGTCGATCGACTCGTAGGCCGCAAGCACCTTGTCCAGCAACGGCTGGATCCGCTTCATATCCTTCTCGGACTTGGTCTTGAATATCTTGGAAAATATACCCATTTCGTGTCTGTCTTTTTCTAAAATTCACTAATCTTACAAATGTAGTATTTTTCCGGGAATTATACAATTCTATTTTCGCAAGTCTCGACTTGTCGTTTTTCAATTCACTATTATCAATTCGCTACTTTCGTGCAGTTGCTCACGCACTTTTTTTACACGTTACCCTTTTCCCTAAATCCCTTTTCCTCGGGAAAAGGGACTTTCTTTCGCCTTTCAGGCTCTAAAAAAAGATCCCCGGAACTAAGTCCGGGGATGAGACATCAGGTACGGGCGGGGATCAGAAGCAGAAGGCGATCCCGGCGTGGAGGGTATTCTGGTGGATTTTGCCGTCCGTTGCAGAGGCCTTGTTTACATTGAGGAGACCGAAGTCGTAACCGGCATTGATCTCGAAGAATTTGATGCGGTACCCGACGCCGACACCGATCTTCGTATCGAAACGCTTGAGCGTGAGCTGGTCATCACTGTCATCTCCGATTTCCCCGAAAAGATTTTCGGTCAGCGTGTCTTTCCGCTTCTGGAAGAAGTCCTTGCGGGAATAGCCGTACAACTTGGCGGTAAGGGCCAGATTGAAGGCCGGTCCGGCATAGACGAAAAGTTTGCCGGCGCTACCGAGTTCCACGCCGAAGGTCACATTGACCGGGAACTGCAATTCCATCATATCCAGACCCCAAGAAGCATCCGGTGCCGGCTGCTTTTTCTCCCTGAGGGGACCTGTGGCCCACAGGAAATAAGCGCCGGGGGCGATGCCGACATACTGATTGATCTTGATGTTGAAGGAGGCTCCGGCGTAGGCGCCGTTCAGTGACCAATAGAGATTCTCATTAGCGCTGCCTTTGTCATAGGTGAAGGTCTGCCAGAGATAACCGCCGCCGATATGTACCTGGGCCGAAGCGGCGAGGCCCGCGAGCAGCAGGATGGCTGCCAGGAATAACTTTTTCATCATATTCATTTTGAATGATTTATGCAAACATACGGATTTCTTCCGAAAAAACAAAATTATCGGCTGTAACGCACGAAAATCTCCTTGGGCGATTCGGAGGAGAAAACGCTTTCGCGAACGTTGCGGGCCGTGCGGAACATCAGCTCCTTGCGGCCGGACTTGTGGCCGACGATGAGATATTTGAAACAGCGGAGAGATTCCACGACGTGGATGAAACCGCCGAGGACAGCCCGTTTGAAGCGGTTATCTCCCGCATAGAACAGCATCGCGCCGCGGACGCGGGCCGGCTTAATGGCCGCCTCCATCGGCCCCACCGTACCCCCGGCGTGATGGACGATCACGGTATTGGCGTCGGCATACAGGGCATACCCCATCGAAACGAATTTCTGCCCGAGGGCGATGTCCTCCGGGGTAAAGAAGAACCGCTCGTCGAACCAGCCCGCGGCACGGAAAGCGTCGGCTCGCGCGAAGAAGCAGGCCCCGTTTAGCGTCCGGGTTCGGAACAGTCCTTTCCGGTTGCTCCAGCGGGTCGGGATCCGCTCGTTCACGAGGTGGAGATAATGGCGCATATACCGGTACATTCCCCAGGGGGCGCGCCCGGATGTCTGTACCTTGCCGTCCGGCAGAATGATCCTGGGCGATACCGCCGCGACATCCGAAGGAAGCCGCCCGAAATCCGCCAACAGGCGGTCGACGACCGGCATCTCCTGCACGGTGTCGTCATTGACGATGAAGATATACTCCCCCGCCGCCTGCCGGAGGGCGAGATTGTTGTTCTCGGCAAAACCTTTCGTGCCTTCGCTCTCGAGGATCTTCACATCCGGATACCCGCGCCGGAGAAGTTCGAGGTTCTCCTTCGTATAGCGATACGCGACGACGAAGACCTCCATTTCGGTCCGGTTGAAGGCGAAGAGACTGTCGAGGCAGGGACGGAGGATCTCCGGCCGGTTCATAGAGACGATGACGACGGATACTTTCATGGTCATTCGGTGATATATGCCCCCTTCCCCATCGTCAGTGTCCGCGTAGAGAGGACCTCCGGGAGGTTCTTGCGCAGTTCGCGATAATGCTTCCAGGGAAGAAGACTGCGGTAACGGACGGTCTTCACCAGGGTATAGCAAAGCACCTTGATCCGCTGCCACAGAAGCGGTCTGCGGATATCGCACAGCATCGCGAGGGAGGCCATCCGGTAGTTGCGGTAAATAATCCTGTCCCGGCTCTCGACCCGCTCCGAGCGGTCGTGGACGGCCTTCGCCCGCGGGACGACACCGATACCGAATCCGTGGAAAGCGGCCCGCTGGCAATAATTGTCATCCTCTCCGTAAAAAGGGAATACCGGCGCGAAGAGCCCGACGGTCTCCAGACAGCCCCGCGTGACCAGCCAATGGGCGGCCATCACGGCCGGCACCGGGCAGACGTCCCCGGCCTCCGGAGACATCCGCGCCAGAACCCGTCTGGCAAAGGAGGAGTCATACGCTCCCCCGGCGCTCATCTGCATCGGACTGAGAATGCCGAACTCCGGGTGCGCGGCGGACGCTTCGGCCAGGATCCCGAGGGTATCTTTCTCCACCCAGGCGTCTTGATTCATCAGATAAACGGCGTCGTAGCCCCCGTCCAGGGCATAACGCATACCGATATTGTTGGCTTTGCCGAAGCCGAGATTGCTCCCCGGCTCCCGGAGCGTCACCTCCGGGAAGTGCTCTCGGATATAGTCCGCCGTCCCGTCGTCGGAGCCGTTGTCAATCACCATAATATCCGCAGAATGCCCCGAAGCGCACAGGCTTGCGAGGCATCTGTCGATCCAGGGCATCGCCCTGTAGGTAACGATAACGGCGAGAATCTTCACGCTCCGCTAGAACACGTAGGACACACCCATATGGAAGGAGTGGATCCGATAAGAGAAATCGTAAGCAGGATCGCGGTCGATCAGGCCGAAGTCGAAGCCGAAGTCGGCAGCGAGGAACTTCCACCGGTAACCGGCGCCGAAACTGACCTTGACGTCACAAGGACGGTGATGGTCTCTGTACCTAAGGTTGAAAACGTTGGGGTAGTAGTGGTTGCCTTCAAAATTCGTTTTTGTATAAGATTGAAACACTAATCCGCCCTGGAACGCAGCCCCGGCATAGGCGAAGAGCGAGCCGGGACCAAGATTCATCGTATAGGTGACATAGGCCGGGATGGTGATCGCTACGTGCCGGTGGCCTTCGCGGACGACATACTGACCATCGCGCTTGACGTCCTTGCCATAGCCGGGAATAAAGTCCGTACCGGAGGAGACGGAAACATACGTTCCACCCGCGACGCCAAGGCCGAAAGAGGTGAGCACATAGTTGTAGGCACCGCCCACATATACACCATGCATCTCAGAGACAAAATTTTTCTTACCCTCAAACCGATTCGGAGACCATTCGAACAGATAGCCGGCCGTGGTGAAGACCTGGGCGTGCGCAGCGAAGCCGAGAAGCAGCGCGGCGGCGATTGTAATCAATTTTTTCATATTCAGCATTTTTAAGGTTTCGTCTTATACCTTGCAAATATATAAAAAAAAAGATTCCGGAACAAGTCCGGAATGACGATGATGGACGCAGAGACCAGGGTTTGAAAACCGTGGCCGCCCGTGGCCGGCTAGAGGTAGGCGTCTTCGACAACCTTGCGGCTGCGGGCGATGAAATCGCTGAGGGCCTTGCCTTTGAGCATACCGTTGGCCAGGAGGGCGAGATCGGTGATCTGATGGAGGATCTCGCTGCCCTTCGCGAAGGCCTGCACATCGGCCTTATGGGCTTCACGGACCGCTTCACGGGCCTTGCGCGCCTCTTCCTTCTCGGCATCCGAAGCGTCCTGCGGCGCCTCGGCGGGCAGTTCGCCCTGCGGGGCGACTTCGGCCTGCTTCGCGGCCATCACCTTCGCCACCAGCGGGTGTTCCATATTCACCGTAATATTGTAGGAATCAGGCATTTCCCCATAGAAATTCATCCCGCCGCCAAGGGCGCTCATCTCGCGGTAGCGACGCATGAACTCACTCTGGGTGATGAGGATCGGGGCTTCGTCCGCGCCGAGGTTGTCGCCGGTCACATAGTAGTCGTTACCCTCGGGCAGCACGGCCTTGAACAGATTCTCCAGGTCGTAGCGTTCATCCTCCTTCATCTCGAGCTTCACCTTGTCGTCCTTGCGGATGAGGTTGCCGATGCTGTCGGAATCCACGCGGGCGAAGGAGGTCTTCTCGATCTTCTGCTCCAGCAGATTGACCCAGTGGCTGTCGAGCTCGCAGTCCAGAAGGAGCACGTCGTAGCCCTTGTTCTTCGCTTCCTCGATGAAGGCGTACTGCTTCTCGGTGTCGGTCGCATAAAGGTAGACCACCTTGCCGTCCTTGTCGGTCTGGCCGGCCTCGACCGCCTTGCGGTATTCCTCGAAACTGAAGTACTTCCCTTCCGTATTCTTCAGGAGTGCGAAAGTCATCGCGCGCTCGCAGAATTTCTCGTCGGTCAGCATGCCATACTCGATGAAGAGCTTGAGGTTGTCCCATTTCTCCTCCAGGGCCTGCCGCTCGTTCTTGAAGATTTCCTCCAGGCGGTCAGCGACCTTCTTGGTGATGTAGGTAGAGATCTTCTTCACATTGGCGTCGCTCTGCAGGTAGCTCCTGGACACGTTGAGCGGGATGTCCGGCGAATCGATCACGCCGTGGAGCAGCGTCAGGAAGTCCGGAACGATGTTGTCGACATGGTCGGTGACGAACATCTGGTTGCAGTAGAGGGAAATCTTGTTGCGCTCGACCGCCATCCGCTCCTTGATCTTCGGGAAATACAGGATGCCCGTGAGGTTGAACGGATAGTCCACGTTCAGGTGGATATGGAAGAGCGGCTCCTCCTTCATCGGATAAAGCTCGCGGTAGAATTTGTTGTAGTCCTCGTCCTTGAGCTCGGACGGGGCCTTGGCCCAGAGCGGCTCGATGTTGTTGATGACCTTGTCCTTGTCGGTATCGACATATTTGCCGTCTTTCCACTCCTGCTCCTTGCCGAAGAGGACGGGAACGGGCATGAACTTGCAGTATTTGTTGAGAAGACCCTCGATGCGGGATTTCTCCGCGAATTCCGCGCTGTCGTCATCCAGATACAGGGTAATGACGGTGCCGCGCTCCTTCTTGTCGCCGGCGCCCATTTCGTATTCCGGCGAGCCGTCACAGCTCCATTTCACCGGTTTGGCGCCCTCCTGCCACGACAGGGTGTCGATCGTGACCTTCTTCGAGACCATGAAGGCGCTGTAGAAGCCGAGGCCGAAATGGCCGATGATGCTGCCGATCTGGTCTTTGTACTTCTCCAGGAACTCCCCTGCCGAAGAGAAAGCGATCTGGTTGATATACTTGTCAACCTCTTCTTCCGTCATACCGATACCCTCGTCGATGATGCGGAGGATCTTTTTCTTCTCGTCGAGTTCGATACGGACCTTGAGGTCGCCGAGTTCCTCCTTGCAGTCGCCGGAGAGGGCCAGGGCCTTCATCTTTTTGGTCGCGTCCACGGCGTTCGCGACGAGTTCGCGCAGGAAAATCTCGTGGTCGCTGTACAGGAATTGCTTGATAACCGGGAAGATGTTTTCGGTGGTTACGCCGATCTGTCCCTTGTTGAGTTTCTTTGCCATACTATTGAACTTTTTTATATCGTCAAAAATACCGGCCGGGAATCGCTTCCCGACCGGCTCGTCATTTCATCAAACTGCGTTCCTTTACGGCATGTCTGCCATTTTGTCACAAATTGTGATAGAAAACGGCAGAGTCGCCGTCACCGTCGTACGACAACAGGCCCTTGTCGACCTTCGCACCGTCCTTGGTGACCGTCATCACAAAGTTGCCCTTGCAGTAATTCCAGGATTTGACGGTGGGAGCGGTGGCACGGAATTCCGCCGGGGTCTCCGTCGTGAGATCCGCCTTGTAGCCGAGATCTTCCGTGCGGATGCAGCGCGTAACGGTCAGGCGCCAGTCGTGCACCGCCGCATCCTCCGCAGTCGGAAGCATCCGGAGCGTCACGTCGCTGTCGACGGGATAATCGATTTCCATTCCGCGGATCCCGGCCTTGTCGTTGCGGCGAAGGTACCAGGTGCTGTCGTCCTGCGCGCGCTCGATGGTGATGCCGCTGAGGGACTGCACTTCGGAGGCCGTCCAGACCGTTCCGACGGTCCAGATGCTCTTGCCTCCGGTGGTATATTCCGCGGAGGTCGGAATGCTCTCGTAAAGCGCCCGCTCATCGAACGAAAGCGCCCTTTCCATCACCCAGAGATGATCGGTGAGATAGAATTCCACAAAACCTTCCATATATGTATGGAGGTCAACCGGCTTCTGATGGGGATAAGACCCGTTGAAATCCTTGGAACAGGAACCCCCCGCAAGCAGGACAGCCGCAATGATGATCGTGAACTTTTTCATACTGTCTTCCTCCATACATTAGAAACGGTATCCGACACCGACCTTGATGCCGATCATATCCTCTCCGAAGGTGAGTTCGGCGAAGCCGGGCACCTTGCGGCCGACCGTGACGCCGATGGGCGTCACCTGCCAGGCGTACCAGACCGGATGATAGACCTCCGGATCCACGGCTCCGGTCGCCACGTGGACGGCCACGCCCATACCGAAGCCGGCATAGGCGGACACATACCGCGAGGTCGCGAAGTAGAATGTCAGTTTGGGGATGACCGTAATGGTATGCAGGCCTCCGGACTCAACGGTCTTGTCCGAGAAGGTCCTCGTCTCGGTGTAGTAATCCCAGCCGAGGTCGGCCCCGACCTTCAGCCAGCGGTAGATCCCGTATCCGAGACGGAGTCCCACATAGGGCCAGGCACGGAACTCGGTCGAATTGACCTTTACCGGAGCGGGCTCATAAATCCTCGCCAGAGAGCCGTTTGGATAGGTCTCGGGCTGGTATTTGGGGAGGAAACCACGGTGATGATACCGGAGGGCGGATGTCGGGACGGAGCCGGCGAACAAGTCAATCTCGAACCGGGCCGGGCCGGCATAATCCTGGGCCATGGCCGGGAAGGCGAGCGGAAGCGCCAGAAGGAGTAAAAGGATTCGTTTCATATTGATAAGATGCAATTCTCAGGCGTTTCGTTGCAGGACCGACGATTATTTGTAGAGGAAACGGCGGATACTCATCTTCGGGGTCTTCTCGAAGGGGCGGTCCTGGCGTTCGACTGCGGTAATCTTGCTATAACCCGGAAGGAGCCGGTTGGCGCCGATCTTGATCTTCTCGGGGATCTCGGAGACGGCTTCGGCATCGAGGAGATCCTTCGCGATGGCCTGCTCGTCGAGATAGACCAGGGCGACCAGCAGACCGCCGCGGTCCACGACGACCGATTCCAGCACGTAGGGCTGGTTGTTGACGACGGCCTCGACCTCTTCCGGATAGATGTTCTGGCCTGAAGGGCCGAGGATCATATTCTTGCTGCGGCCGCGGATGAAGATATTGCCTTCAGCGTCAATGATGCCGAGGTCGCCGGTACGGAGCCAGCCGTCCTCGGTAAAGGCGTTGGCGGTCGCCTCTTCGTTCTTATAGTAGCCGATCATGATGTTCTCGCCGCGCGCCTGGATCTCGCCGACCACGTGCTGCGGGTCCTCGGAATCGATGCGGACTTCCGCCACGTCGACGGCCTTGCCGCAGGAGCCGGCTACGTATTTGGTCCAGTGCTCATAGGCAAGCAGCGGGCAGGCCTCCGTCATGCCGTAGCCCACGAGGTAAGGGAATTTGATCTTCTTGAAGATGCGCTCGACCTCGGGATTGAGGGCTGCGCCGCCCATGATGAATTCCTGGACATTGCCGCCGAAAGCCTGCTCCAGGCCGGTACGGATCTTCTTGTAGATGATGTTGCGGAGACCGGGAACCTTGAGGGCGAACTTGACGGCGGGCTTGTCCAGCACGGGCTTGAGCTTGGATTTGTAGATCTTCTCCATCACGAGCGGGACGGTGATCAGCAGATAGGGCTTCACGTCCGCGAAGGCCTTCAGCAGGGTCGCCGGGGTCGGGGCCTTGCCGAGCCAGTAGATCGAGGTGCCATTGCAGAGCGGGTAGATGAACTCGATGACGAGGCCGTACATGTGGGCCATCGGGAGCATCGAAACCATCTTGTCGCCGGCGGGCACGTTGCGCTGGCTGTAGTCGACATTGGAGGAGAAGTTGCGGTAGGTCAGCATCACACCCTTCGGATCGCCGGTGGAGCCGGAGGTGTAGTTGATGGTGGAGAGGTCGTCCCAGTTGTCGGTCGGATAGACGACGTCGTCCGGGCCGAATCCGTCCGGATGCTTGGCCGCGAAGAGTTCGTCGAGATGGTCGTAGGCATACTGGATCTTCTCATCCTTGCAATAGAGCAGTTCCCAGGTGTCAACGGCGAAGACGGCGCGGATATTGGGCATCTTGGCGATGTCCATCTTCTGGAAGCGGTCGCTGTCGGTGAAAAGCGCGATGGAATCGCTGTGGTTGACAAGACCCGTCACACTTTCGATGGTGAAGTCCGGAAGGATCGGGACGATGACGGTCTCGTAGGTATTGACGGCCAGATAGGCGAAGCCCCAGCGGGCGCCGTTGCGGGCGCAGAGGGAGATCTTGTCGCCTTTCTTGATGCCGGCGTATTCAAAAACAACGTGGAATCTTTCGATGGAGGTCGCCATCTGCGCGTAGGTGAAGGAGTCACCGCCGATGGTGTTCAGCGCGGGCTTGTCCCAGAATTTGCGGGTGGCGTCCTGTAATCTTTGAAGGTAATGCGGATATTTTTCCATATATTTGTCAAATGTTTCGTCCGGGAATTTTTCCCGACGCAAATTTAACATTTTTTTTGAAATTTGTAGCATTTTTGTAACAAATATTATGAGAAGAAAACCCATCGTCGCCCTCATTTACGATTTCGACGGCACCCTCTCCCCCGGCAACATGCAGGAATTCGGCTTTATCCAGGCCATCGGAAAAACCCCGGAGGAATTCTGGAAAATGTCGGACGGCATCGCCATCGGCCAGGATGCCAGCAACGTGCTCGCCTATATGAAACTGATGTTCGACGACGCCAAGAAGGAAGGAATCATCCTGCGCAAGAGCGATTTCCGCGCCTTCGGCAAGGATATCAAACTCTTCGAAGGCGTACGGGAATGGTTCAAAAATGTAAACGAATACGGTGCCGCGCACGGGGTGCGGATCGAGCACTATATCAATTCTTCAGGGCTCAAGGAGATCATCGAGGGAAGCCCCATCGCGAAGGAATTCAAGCACATCTTCGCCTGCACCTATATCTACGACGAGAAGGGCGAGGCGCAGTGGCCCGGCATCGCGGTCGATTACACCGCCAAGACCCAGTTCCTCTTCAAGATCAACAAGGGCATCTTCTCCTCCCGCGACTCCAAGCGGGTCAACGAGAGCACGGCCGAGGAGGACAAACGGATTCCGTTTACGAATATGATTTACTTCGGAGACGGCGACACCGACGTCCCCTCGATGAAGATCATCACGATGTTCGGCGGCAGCGCCATCGCGGTCTTCAACCCGCACGACCCCGCCAAACGGGCCTCCGCCCAGAAACTCCAGCGCCAGGGCCGTGCCAGCTTCATTACCCCGGCCGTCTACACCAAAGACTCCCGCGCCTTCAAGCTCGTCTGCGCCATCATCGACAAAATCCGCATCACCTCCGAGCTCCAGGGGCTGGCAAGGTACAAGTAACGCCACATTTCATCACACCTTCCCCGCATCGGAACTACTTCTTATAAATGTCGCCGAGGGTGATGTTCTGGAAGACGGTCATTGCGGGATCGTCGACGAGGGCGTCGAGGGTGAGGGCCTCGCCGGCGATGACGGTGTGCTCGAGGAAGCGTTTCTGCTCGGGCCAGGTGGGTTCCATATTGGCGGCCATATCATGCGAGTGGCCCTTGTAACGGTAGATCTGGTACGGACACTTGATGAGCGAGAGGATTTCCGCGAGGGAACTGCTGCCGTAGATACCCCGTTTGCCGACCGCCGTCTTGTCGTACTCCACCGCTCCGTCAGCGGTGCCGTGAATCAGCAGGTGCGGGCACGGAGCCGCCGCATAGGTCGGTTTGCCGATATCTGTCATAATGGCGCCCGCGAAGGACATCACGCCCTTGAAGCGGAATCCTTCCGGCAGGCCTTTGGACAGCGGACGCGTATTGCAGGACTCCCATACGCTGGAAAGCGAAATCATCGCACCGGCCGAACTGCCGGAAATGACGATATTGTCCATGTCCACGCCGAGCTCCGGATGCTCCGCCAGATAGGAAATGGCCGAGAAAACATCCTCCACGCCCATATCCACGGCCCGTTTGGTCTTCTTGGCGGCATCGACGAGATGTGCCAGATCGAAGCGCATTTCCACGCCCTTGAGCCCCAGGCGGTAGTCGACGCACACCAGCCGGTAGCCGTCTTTCAGCAGTAATTCGAACCAGGGAAAGCAGAACGGATCGTTGCGCCGGCCCATGATGAATCCGCCGCCGAAGACATACAGCACCGTGGGTTTGTGCCGCCCGTCCGGCAGGATGTCCGTCCCCGGAGCCGGGGCGTACATATCCAGATACAGGTCACAAGTGTCCCGATGGGCGAAAAGTCGCGTCTCGGTAGGCTCCAGGGCCACCTTGCGGCTCGCCACGAACTGCGCCGACGCCGACACGGTCAGCAGCGCGAATACCAAAACAAACAGAATTTTTTTCATATAAATTTTCATCAAAGTCATCGTGGTTACATTCCTCCCTGGGCGGCCGAGGTCTGGGAGCCGCCGCGTTCGCCGCTCATCACATCGTCATTGGTGATGGTATGCTTGACCGAAGTCGTCTGGATGCCCTTCTTGCCGAAGTTCCAGGAAAGGTTGAGCCCGATGTTGCGGATCGGGAACCGCATCACACTGTCAAGCGTGAAATCCTTGCCCTCACTGTGGTTCTTGAAGCGTGCCGGGCCCTTGTTGAAGTTGGTGAAGCCCTGCAGGGTGATGCTCAGCCGGTCGTCGAGGAAACTCTTGGAGATGGCCATCGAAAGTCCCATGAATCCGCCGTTCCATCCCTGGAGCGAATAGCGCCGGGAGGAGCCGAAGAAATTGGCGCTGATGCGGATATCCCAGGGAATCGTCTGCTGCACGCCCACCATCAGGAAGCCGTTCCAACCGTGGTTGGACTGGTCGAGCTTTTTGGCGAGAAACGTCTCATACCCGCCGTCGGCGCGGGAATAAATGCGCGTATCCTTCCAGGGATTCCAGCTGATGAAATAATTGAGACCCACCCGGTGGGAATCGACAATATTGCCGTAGGTACTTTGCAGGATCATCACCGTGGGATCGTCCGGATCCTCTCCGTAGAAACTGTATTGCGAAATCCCTCCCTGGCCATAGCGGTAATCCGCACCGACATTGACGACCACTTTCTGCGAGAAGTAGTGGTATTCAAGCTTGAGGGAATGGTCCAGGGAGGGCCTCAGGTCGGGATTGCCGTAGGAGATGGACGTGGTGCTGCTCCGGTTGACGAACGGGGACAGGAAACTGATGCCCGGCCGCCGGATGCGCATATTGTACGCGAGGCCGATGTTCTGCGTCGGGGCGAAATTCCACTGGACGCTGGCGTTCGGCACCACAGAAGGATAATGGATCAGCGGCCAGCGAGTCCCGTTTTCTATGGCCTTCTGGATGGTGTGCTCATAACGGAGACCGGCCTTGAGACCGAACTTCCCGACCGTGCCGGCATACTCGGCGTATGCCGCGGCAATGTAGTTGTAGTGCCGATAATTGACCCTTTCCTCGCTGAGGACCGTCTCCTCCGCGGCCGTTTCGTCAAACTGGCGATAGAGATCGTCGGCCTTGTTGAAGCGATAGATGAACTTAACTCCGGTGGAAAGGGTATGCTTGGGATTGACGATCGGCGTCGTAAAGTCCGCCTGGAATGTATGCGACGAACTCCCGTCATCGGTAATCACCCGCCGGGGATGCAGGACGATCGACGAGAGGTCTCCATACTCGGTATAACTGTTCCCCTTCTCGGGATCGAATCCGAAGCGGTAGGAAAGGGTAAGCATACGCTGACTGTCGGAACGGAAAGTATGCTGATAGTCGACTCCCGCATTGATGCCATAATAGGTCCCGCGCTGACTTGACACGCTCGTATAGGAATACAGCGGGATGTCGCCCCGCATAGCGGCGGTTTGCCCGGGAGCGCTCATACCGAACGCCCAGAAATCGAAGCCGAGGGAGGCGCTGACGAGATTGAGGGTATCCGCTTCATAACTGGCGTTTACCTGCGCGAATGTAAAAGGGACCCGCTGTCTCATGGCGTCGTTCTCGAAGCGGGTGGTGATATCACCCGTCGTCTGCGTAGTTTCGCCCGATCCGCCGCGCACGTCCTGATAGGCGCCGTTGATGTTCATCCCAAAGGAGAATTTCTTCTTGCGGGCCTGGAGGTAGAGACCGCCGTCGACGCTCCACTGGGAACTGGCGCCGATATTCAAGGATCCGTTGACGCCGTCAGGAATGGCGCTGGAGCCGTCGCTGTTGCGTACCGTAATGAGATTCAGCACGCCGCCCGTCCCTTCGGCGTCATACTTTGCGCCGGGATTGGTGATGACCTCGATATTCTTGACGGAAGAAGCCGGCATCGCCTTGAAGACCTTGGAGGGATTGGCCGAAAGCATCTCATTGGGCTTGCCGTCCACATAGACCTTGAAACTGGAACTTCCGTTGACGGTGATGTTGTCCTGCCCGTCCACCGTGACCATCGGCACCTTGCGGAGCATTTCCAGGACCGTCGTAGCCTTGGCATCGACATCCTCCGACACGTCATAGGTCACCTTGTCGACATCCATCTTGATGAGTTTGCGGGCCGAAACGACCTTGGAACTTTCCAGGGCCTGGAGGTCGTCCTCGAGGGGTATGTCGCCGAGTTCGACCGGCTCTCCGCCGAGCGTCAGCTCGCGGCGGATACTTTTGCGGCCGAGATTGTCAATGGCAAGGATGTATTGCGTGCCTGTTTTGAGCGCGCGGTTCTCCAGCAGGAATACGCCGAGCGAATCGGTAAGGGCATACGCCTTGACGGACTCCCCTTCCAGGAGCTGAACCACAGCTCCGACTTCCGGCGAGGAAGTATTCCCGTCGACAAGACGGCCGGTCACCCGGTTTTGCGCAAACAGGCCCGCGGGGAGAAGGGCCAGGCACAGCAACAAAAACTTTTTCATTCTTACCTTATTTAGTGTATTAGTTTAATAGTACACTGCAAAAGTATAAATAAAAATTTATATATACAATAGACTCCCATAAAATTTATTGCTTCGATTTCGGAAATCATGAGCACCCGCGCTCGTAGCGGGAGGGGCCCAGCTCCGCTGGGAAGGCGAGGCCGAAGGCCGAGGATTGGAGAAACGAAGCAATAAATTTTAATCAGAATACCTTTTTAGTATATTACCATACGCGTCAATGCGGCGGTCGCGGAGGAACGGCCAGCCCTTGCGGACGTATTCCGTGCGGTCGAGATCGATCTCCACAACCTTCACCCCCTCCTCTTCATAACCGAATTCGGAGAGAATCTCGCCCTGCGGACCGGTTGCAAACGAATGGCCCCAGAAATCCAGGCCAGGCGTGTGCCCCGACGGATCGGGCTCGACGCCGGTCCGGTTGACCGTAATCACCGGAAGGCCGTTCGCCACGCTGTGGCCGCGCTGGACCAGCTGCCAGGCCTGCCGCTGGACGGCCTGCTCCTCTTTGGCGTCCGTCGCGACGCCGCCGATCGCCGTCGGGTAAATCAGGAGCTCCGCCCCGGCGAGGGCCATCAGGCGGGCCGCCTCCGGATACCATTGATCCCAGCAAACCAGCACGCCCAGCGTCCCCAGCGAGGTCTTGACCGGCTTGAATCCGAGGTCCCCGGGCGTGAAGTAAAACTTCTCGTAGTATCCCGGATCGTCGGGGATGTGCATCTTGCGATATTTGCCGGCAATCGTTCCGTCCTTCTCCAGGACAACGGCCGTATTGTGATACAGGCCCGGAGCGCGGCGCTCGAAGAGGGAAAGCACCAGCACGATGCCGAGTTCCTTCGCCAGGGCGCCGAAACGCTCGGTCGAAGGCCCCGGAATGGGCTCCGCCAGTTCGCAGAGCGCGGCATCCTCCGTCTGGCAGAAGTACACACTGTTGTGGAGTTCCTGCAGCACCACGAGCTGTGCGCCCTGTGCCGCAGCCCTCCGGATATTCTCCTCCAGTTTCCGGACATTCGCTTCGATGTCCGCTCCGCAGCGCTGCTGCACCAGACCAATCTTAATGTTTCTCATATTTCTTTATTTCATTTATATTATTCAGCACAGGAACGGCTCCAGAGAGGTCCCACACCGTCTCGGACCAGCCGAGCGTGCGGGCGACGGACGATACCGTCGAACCGGCGGGCGCGGCCTTCCCGTGATACGGGCTGAACCATTTTGCAGAACCGGTAAAAAAAGGTTTCATTTTGCAAAATTACAAAAAAAGTTGGTTTGTTCCGCGCAAAATGGAACCATTTAACAATCAGTTAATTATCAAAAAGGCCTTACTCGAAAATAAGTAAGGCCTTTTGCGTAACATATTAATAATCAAGACGATACATTCTACACATACATATATCCTTCCGGAAAATTCATCGTGACGCAGTGGAGACCGCCGTGGCCGGAAAGGAGCGGACGGCAATCGATCACCTCGACATCCCGCCCGGGGAATGCCTTTGCAATCTGCTCTTCCGCAACCTTATCCCGTTCACTCCCCGCCCCGGGCACCAGCACGGCGCCGTTTACGACGAGGAAATTGGCATAGGACGCGGGAAGGCGGTAATCCTCCAGATACATCGCCTCCGGGAGCGGAAGCGGTATCAGGCGATAGGGTTTTCCATCCGGTGTCCGGAAGGCGCGGATATCCTCCTCCATCGCCTTCAGCGGTGCGTAATTCTCATCTGACGGATCGTCGCAGGCCGTATATACGATCGTATCATCCGGCGCGAAACGGGCCAGTATGTCCACGTGGGAATCCGTATCGTCTCCCGCGATGCCGCCGTGTTCCAGCCAGAGAATCCGATCCAGACCGAACGCCTGCTTCAATTCCCCTTCGATCTCCTCCCTGGAAAGATATTCATTCCGGTTGACCGAAAGGAGGCACTCCGACGTCGTGAGGAGGGTCCCTTTGCCGTCGCAGTCGATACTCCCCCCTTCGAGGACGTAAGGGCGCATATCCACGCCGAGGACATCCCCCTGGAAAGCATTCTGGTAGAAGATGTTGCGGGTGATCTGATTGTCGAGATCGGAGGCGAATTTCAGTCCCCATCCGTTGAATACGAAGTCGTAGAGGTACTTCTCCCCCTCGTCGCCGAAAACGGCGATGCCGCCGTGATCGCGCGCCCAGGTATCGTTGACGGGGGTTTCGACAAAGCGGATGGCGTCCACATCCAGCGGCAGGGAATCGGCCTCCGCAATCTCGGCAATCCGGGCCCGGCAGGCCTTCTCGTCGGCCGTCACCATCAGGAGCGCCTCCCGGCGCAGGATAGCCTCGGCAATCCGCGCATAGCAGCGCTGCACCTCGGGTAGATCATACCAGGGAGTACTCTCGTCCGGCCAGGTCATCTGGACGCCGGATTGTCTTTCCCATTCTGCAGGCAGTCGCATAATACTTTCTTTTACAGTTTACAAATATAGTATATTTTCCGGAAAATAGATTCCCGGAACAAGTCCGGGAATGAGGGAGAGGAGCAAGTCCTGGAATGAAAGAAAAAGGGATGCCCCGCGGGGCATCCCTGTGTCAATCAGCCGAGACTCAAATTACTTGAGGGTGATGGTGACGCAACGGTTCTTCGCAGGAGTGTCGAAGAGGTTGTTGGTAGCACCTTCAGCCTTGATCTCGATGTTGTCCTCGCTCAGACCATACTTGTCGATGAGGAGCTTCTTGACGGTTTCAGCGCGACGCTCAGTGAGCTTCTGGTTGTAAGCGGCGGTACCGGTCTGCTTGTCAGCCGAACCGACGAGAACCACCTTGCTGTCCTTGTTGAGGGCGTCACCGGCGAAATACTCGAGGTGAGCTTTCTCACGGGTGGAGAGGGTGTACTTGTCGATGTCGAAGTAGACAATGCCAGGGCCGCTCTTCTTACCTTCGCAGTTGACCTCGATGAAGTCACCGTCCTTGTAGATGTAGGTGTGACCATCCTTGAGGCCCTTCATCTTGGCGTTCTCGGCCTCGAGCTGGGCGATGCGATCCTTGAGGGCCGCATTCTCAGCCTCGAGCTCTTCGCAACGCTTCTTGAGGGCGTTGTACTGATCCGTGGTGAAAGGAACGGGGATGACAACAGGCGTAATGCTGCTGTGACGGTCCCAGTTGCTCTTGCCAAGGTTGAACATCAGGCCGATGGTGGCGCTGGGGATGATGGAAAGGAACATCTCAGGATTGGCGCTCAGGGCAGCCGCACGGCCGAGAACAGCCTGGATCTGGATGTAGAGGTCGACGTGCTTGTGGAGGCGGAGGTCATTGAGGAGACCGAAACCGGCGGCAAACTCGAGGTTGTTGTATTTGCCGTCCTCATTCGAGTAGACGTGATCGTAGAACACGCTGGTGAAATAAGGAACGAACTCCCAGAAACGGGTCTCCTTGTAACCACCGATGGTGTTGGAGATGTTCCAGAGGAAGTCAGCGTTCACGGAGTGCATGAACCACTGATTCTTCTCGTTGGAGTTGCCGGGGATTTCGATGGGCTTGCGGTTGGTGACACCTTTATAACCGAGACGGGCACCGACGCAAGGGGTGAACCACTTGCCGATAAAGCCCTCACCGGCGATACCGATGTTCAGACCTTCCTGCCCCTTCTCCCAATAAGTGTTGACACCGCCACCGAGGCCGATGAACCAGTTCGACCAGAAACCGTTGGTCTCATAGGCACCACGGTTGATCTTGCCGTTCTCGTCGCGATTGGCGTTCTCCTGTGCGGAGGCGCTGAAGGAGACGGAGAGCATCGCCGCAACGGCGATAGCTCCGAGAATAGTTTTAAAACCTTTCATAATAACTAGTTATACAATAATTTAGTTTTTGCTTAGGCTTGCTATGGGTATACAATACCCTTACAACCCACAAATTTACATCATTTTTTTAGAACTGCAAACTTTTTTTGCTAATTTTGTCCAAGAATTATTTAATTTTTTTATGAATTTCCGCCTCCAGTCTCCCTACGCCCCCGCCGGCGACCAGCCGGAAGCCGTCGAATCCCTCGCAAAAGCGCTGTCGGAAGGGGTCGACGCCGTCACTTTGCTGGGCGTCACCGGGTCTGGCAAGACCTTCACGATGGCAAACGTCATCGCGCGCCTCCAGCGTCCGGCGCTCATCCTCAGCCACAACAAAACCCTGGCGGCGCAGCTCTACGGCGAATTCAAATCCTTCTTCCCCGACAACGCGGTCGAATACTTCGTCTCCTACTATGACTATTACCAGCCGGAGGCGTACATTCCCACGACCGACACCTACATCGAGAAAGACCTCAGCATCAACGAAAAGATCGACGAACTCCGCGTCAGCGCGGCCTCGGCTCTGATGTCGGGCAGGCGCGACGTCATCGTCATCTCCAGCGTCTCCTGCCTTTACGGCATCGGCAATCCAGACGACTTCCACGACCAGACCGTCAAGGTCACCCGGGGCGAGCAACTATCGATGACCCGGCTTCTCTACCGCATCGTCGACGCCCTTTATTACCGCACCGAAACCGACTTCAAGCGGGGATCCTTCCGCGTCCGGGGCGACACCGTCGACATCTTCCTCGGCGGCGCGGACTATGCGGCCCGGATCGAATTCTTCGGCGACGAGGTCGACGCCATCTCCCTGATCGACCCCGTCACCGGCGCCACCTTCGAACGCCTCGACGAGATTCTCCTCTACCCCGCCAAAAACTTCGTCACCTCCAAGGAAAAGGGCGCGATGGCCGTCAGCCAGATCCAGGACGATCTCGTCGCCCAGATCGAATACTTCGAATCCATCGGCAAAACCCTCGAGGCCAGGCGCCTCAAGCAGCGGGTCGAATACGACATCGAGATGATCAAGGAGATGGGATACTGCCCCGGCGTCGAGAATTATTCCCGCTATTTCGACGGAAGGAAACCCGGGCAGAGGCCCTTCACCCTCATCGACTATTTCCCCGACGACTTCATCACCTTCATCGACGAGAGCCACGTCACCCTCCCCCAGATCCACGCGATGTACGGCGGCGACCATTCCCGCAAATCCACCCTCATCGAATACGGCTTCCGGCTCCCGGCCGCGGCGGACAACCGCCCCCTCACCTTCAACGAATTCGAGGAAGTCACCGGCCAGACCGTCTACGTGAGCGCAACCCCGGCGGAATACGAACTGGAGCGCTCGGAAGGCCTCGTCGTCGAGCAGATCGTCCGGCCGACCGGCCTGCTGGACCCGCCGGTGGAGATCCGCCCCACCAAAAACCAGGTCGACAACCTGATGGAAGAAATCCGCGTCCGCGCCGAAAAGGACGAACGCGTCCTCGTGACCACCCTCACCAAGCGAATGGCGGAGGAACTGGACTCCTACTTCCGCAAGACGGGTATCCGCTGCCGCTACATCCATTCGGACGTCGACACGGCCGAGCGCGTGGAGATCATCGAAGACTTCAAGAACGGGCTCTTCGACGTGCTGATCGGCGTCAACCTGCTCCGCGAAGGGCTGGACATCCCGACCGTCTCGCTCGTGGCGATCCTGGACGCCGACAAGGAGGGCTTCCTCCGGAGCGCCCGCGCCCTCACCCAGACGGCCGGACGCGCCGCCCGCAACCTCAACGGCCTCGTCATCATGTACGCCGACACCATCACCCAGAGCATGGACGAAACCATCCGCGAAACGGAGCGCAGGCGTCGGAAGCAGCAGGAATACAACAAATTACACAACATCACGCCCACCCAGGTCGGCGTCCGTTCGAACATTCTCCTCGGCGAGCTCGGTGGCGACAAGGAAGACACCACGCACATCAGCGGATTCGTCAGCGCCAAGGATTCCGTCTCGGATCCCACCTACATCCCCTCCCCCTCCGAACTCGGCAAAGGGAAGATCAGCGTCGGCTTCGGGCACGACGCGGCGAGGGAGCCCGGTTCGGCCTTCGTGGACGGATATGTCACCGCCGACCTCGCCGCCGTGCTGCAGGATCCTGTCATCCGGTCGATGTCCCGGGAGCAGGTGGAGAAAGCGGCCGCCGAGGCGAAGCGCAAGATGCAGAAAGCGGCCGCGGAGCTCGACTTCTCCGCCGCGGCGAAGTTCCGCGACGAGATGTGGGCCCTGGAGCAGTATCTCAAAGTGTGGAAAGACTAGCGTACGATCTTCTGTACGCCCTTCAGCTGCTTGATGCGTGAAATGACCTTGTCAAGTTCGAGGTTGGACGGGACGGCGATCTTCATCGCGATCTCGTAGGTCCCGGCCCGCTCGTTCTCAGTGACATTGAAGGTCCGGATGGAGGCCTTGAAGGAATTGACGATGTCCATGATCCGCCCCGGCGTCCCGGAATCGAGGTCGACAGTGACCTTCACGTTCGCCTGGAAATTGCCGCTGGAGGGCGTCTCGGCCCACTTGACCTTCTGGATGCGGTAAGGAAACATCTCGATGAGCCGGGCCGCGTTCGGGCAAGATATCCGGTGGATCTTGATGCCCGCGTCGCGCGTCACGAATCCGAACACGTCGTCCCCGAAGACGGGATGGCAGCACCGGGCCATCTTGTAATCCAGCCCCTTGACGCCCTTCGCGCTCAGGACGAGGATGTCGTCGTGGCTGTCCGTGATGTCCCGCTTTACCTTGGCCGCCTCCGCCGCTTTGGCCGCCTCCACCGCCTCGGCGTGGCGCCGTTCCTCGGACAGAATATAATCCTTGATGACGTTCACGTCCAGCGTCCCCGCGCCGATGGCCGCGAAAAAGCCGTTGACCGTGGTGAAGTGATGCAGTTTCATAAACTCCGACTGCATCTCGTTGGGGAATTCGAGTTTCCAGTTCTTGAGACGGCGCAGGAGCAGTTCCTTGCCGTCCGACGCCTTGGCGAACTCCATCTCGCTCAGGGCCTGGCGGATCTTGGTGCGGGCCTTGGAGGTCACCACGTAGTTGACCCAGTCCGCGGCCGGCTTCTGGTTTTTGCCGGTGAGAATCTCGACGACGTCGCCGGTAGCGAGCTTCTCCCGGATGGAGACCGCCTTGCCGTTGACCTTGCCGCCGAGGCAGCGGGTGCCGAGCTTGGAGTGGATGCCGAAAGCGAAATCCAGCACGGTGGCCCCGGCAGGCAGGATCCGGAGCTCGCCGGTGGGGGTGAAAACGAAGATTTCCCTGGAGGGCGGCTGCGGAAGGTCCTCGGGCGATCCGCTGCCGGGATGCTCGAGGGCGTAGCGGACGGCCGTCAGCCAGCGGTCCATCGTCTCCTCGTGCTTGATGCCCTTGTAGGCCCAGTGGGAGGCGAATCCGTTTTCGGCCATATCGTCCATCCGGCGGGTGCGGATCTGCACTTCGAGGTAGGCGCCTTCGCGGTTCTTGACCGTGATGTGCAGACTTTCGTAGCCGTTCGGCTTGGGATTGGTGATCCAGTCTCGAAGGCGGGATGTGTCGGGCTCGTATTCCTCCGTCACGAAGGAATATACCTGCCAGCAGAGATCTTTCTCGACCTTCGGATCCTCCTCGCAGTCGATGATGAAGCGGATGGCGAACACGTCGTAGACGCCCTCGAAGGGCACTTTCTGCTTCTCCATCTTGGCCCAGATCGAATACGCGGCCTTTGTGCGGATCTTGAGTTTGTAGCGGATGCCGGCCCGGTCGAGGCGGACTTTGAGCGGCTCGATGAATTCCGCCATCAGCTTCTCCCTGTCGCGCTCGGTCGCCTTGAGTTTGTTGGTGATGAGGCGGTATTTCTCCGGCTCGGCATAACTCAGGTAGATGTCTTCCATCTCCCGTTTGATGAGGTAAAGCCCAAGCTGGTGCGCGATCGGGATGTAGAGCATCAGCGTCTCCAGGATCTTCTGCTCGCGGGCGGACTTGGAGAAAAGCTGCAGGTTGCGCATCACCTCCAGGCGGTCGGCCAGTTTGAGGACCGTCACGCGGGGGTCGCGGGAATACTGGATGATCAGTTTCTTGTAATTCTCCGCCTCGAGGCGGGTGTCCTTCGGCTTGATGGTGGAGATCTTGTTCAGGCCGTCCACCATCGCCTTGATGCCCTCGTCGAAATCGAGGGTCTTGAGTTCGACGCTGCCGTCCATCCGCATCGCCTCGTGCAGATACACGGCGGCGACGCATTCCGGCGGAAGGCCGATTTCGTCCGCGACAATCTTCGCCACTCCGTCGGCGTGGCCGATAAAAGGGGTGCCGTCCCCGCGCTGCAAATCCTTCAGGGATGCGGCGGCGACATCGTAGGCACGGCGGATCAGCGCCTGCCCTTCGGGGGGATAATTGCCGAAAACAGGAATCATTATTTCTTACCCTTTGCCTTGAGACGTTCCGTGAGGGCCTTCTGGAAGGCCTTGGCGTTGACAAGATGCTCGGTGTAAGTGGCGGCGAACACATGCGAGCCGTTCAGGGAAGGATCGGCGCAGAAGAACAGGTAATTGTGCCGCTCGGGATTGAGGACCGCGTCCAGGCAGTTCTTCGGCGGGCAGGAGATCGGCCCGGGAGGAAGGCCCTCGTAGCGGTAGGTGTTATACGGGGAGTCCACGCTGAGGTGGGCCGTAAGGATGCGGTTGAGACTGTAGCCGAAGCAGAAGGCGACGGTCGGGTCGGCCTGCAGCTTCATCCCCTTGTGGAGACGGTTGAGGTAGACGCCGGCAATGGCGGGCTGCTCGGGCTGGTAGCGGGATTCTCCGTCGACGATGGAGGCGAGGGTGGAAACCTGCAGCCGCGTGAGGCCGACGGCCTCCGCCTTCGCGTCACGCTCGGGGGTCCAGAACGCCTCGTAGCCCTGACGGAATTTCTCGAAAATCTCCTCCATCGAGGCCGTCCAGTAAATCTGATAGGTATCGGGGATGATGCTGGCGAAGAGCATCGTGGTGTCGGTGCCGTAGGCCGACAGGAATTCGTTCGAACGGATCGCCTCGGAAACGGTCGCGGAGTCGAGCAACATCTGGTTGGCGATCTTGCGGGCCAGGCCGCCCTTGGTGCGGATCGTGCCGGAAAGGGTGAGGTTGACGGGCGACTGCCAGCCGCGGGCGAGCATCCGTGCGATGTAGATGGCGGAACTGCGGGTATCGAAGGTATAGTGACCGGGCTTGACCTGCCTGTCCGTTCCGACGCGGGCGAAACAACGGCGGATACTGGCCTCATCCCGGGCGTAGCCCAGGGCGAAGATGCTGTCGAGCACCGCCTGGGGCGTCATTTCGGGGGTGATGCACATCTCGAACTGACGGGAGAAGGCGCGGCCCCGGTAGTCCTGATAAACCCGCCCGGTAAAGAACAGCAGCACCAGCACGGCGATGACAAGGATTACCAGGCCTATGGAGAGCCGGCCCACGGAAGATTTCTTTCTTTTTCTAGACATAGTGCGTGATTCTTAGCGATCAACCCCGCTAAGTTAGGCATTCCGTTTCAAATTTCAAACACATCCCCGTCGGAGACGGCGAAAGTTTCGGGGAAGACCGTGCGGCACTCGGCCTCGTAGAGGGAAGCGTCGCGGTTCCGGGAGGAGAAATGGCCGATCAGCAGGCGTTTGGCGCCGGTCTCGAGGGCCACGCGGGCGGCGTCAAGGGTCGTACTGTGCTGCCGGCTCACCGCCTTGTCGCGGTGCTCCTCCAGATAGGTCGCCTCATGGTAAAGGACGTCCGTTCCCTTCAGCCATCCGATCTCTTCCGGGAAGACGGCGGTATCCGTCACATAGGCGTAACTACGCGGAACGTAGGGCTTGTAGGCCACCTCCGCGTTCGGGATTACCGTATCTCCGCGGAGCACGTCCTCTCCCCGCTTGAGCGTGCCGATCTCGGTAAGCGTAAGTCCGTAACGGTCAATCGCTTCCTTGTGTACGTTCCAGAGCGGCTCTTTTTCGCGGAAGAGGAAGCCGAAGGTCTCGATGCCGTGCCGGAGCGGGAAGGCGATCACCTCGGAGGAATGCGCGTCCAGGATGCGTTCCGGCTCCTTCATATCCAGCGGATGGAAACGGATTTCGTAGCCGATCCAGTCGTTGTAGGAGAGGAAGAATTTGAGGATGGGACCGAGGTTGCGCGGTCCGTAGACGTCCAGCGGAGCGAGCCGGCCGCCCATCCCGATGGTCGAGAGGAAACCCTGCAGGCCGTAGACGTGGTCGCCGTGGATATGGGTGATGAAGACGGAGTCGATCCGCTGGAGCGGAACGCCGAAACGGACCATCGAGCGCTGGGCGCCCTCTCCGCAATCCACGAGGAAAAAGCGCCCACGCACTTGAAGTGCCTGGGCGCTGGGGTTCCGGTCCGATACGGGCATTGCCGAAGCGGTGCCCAGCATCGTTACGGAGAAACGGTTTTGAGGATTACTCACCCTTCTCGAGTTTGTCCTTCAGGGCCGCCAGTTCGGAGATGTCACCGAGCGTGGTCTTCTCGACGTTGCTCTGGATCTTCTTGACAGCCTTCTTGGTGCTCTCGGCCTCGGCGGCGACCTTCGCTTCCTTCACCTCCTGATAAGTGCGCAGGTGGGAAACGAGGACGCGGCGGGTGCTGCGGCGGAGTTCGACGACCTTCATCGGGAGCGTCTCGCCGACAATCGCCTGCTTGCCGTCTTCCTTGACGAGTTCACGGACGAAGGAGAAAGCCTCGGTACCGTCCTCGAACTTGATCGTGGCGCCCTTGTCACCGATGGCGGCGACAGTGCCCTCGACGGTCGTGCCGACGGGATACTTGGCCTCGAGTTCATCCCAGGGGTTCGGGGTGAGCTGCTTGTGGCCGAGGCTGAGCTTGTGGCTCTGCTCGTCGAAGTCGAGGATGACGACGTCGATGACGTCACCGCTCTGGACCATCTCGGAAGGATGCTTGATCTTGTTCCAGCTGAGGTCGCTGATGTGGATCAGGCCCTCGACGCCGTCCTCAAGCTCGGCGAAGACGCCGAAGTTGGTGATGTTGCGGACGGTCGCTTTCTGCTGGCTGCCGACAGGATATTTCTCGCGGATGGTGTCCCAGGGGTTGGCAGTGAGCTGCTTGAGACCGAGGGACATCTTGCGGGCCTCGCGGTCGAGGGTGAGGACGACGGCCTCCACCTCCTGACCGAGGGTAAGGAATTCCTGCGCGCTGTGAAGCCTGGGAGACCAGGACATCTCGCTGACGTGGATGAGACCCTCGACACCGGGCTCCACTTCCACGAATGCACCGTAATCGGCGACGGCGACGACCTTGCCTTTGACGGTGTCGCCCACCTTGACGTCGGCGCTCAGGTTGTCCCAAGGATGGGCGCTGAGCTGCTTCAGACCGAGGGCGATGCGCTTCTGCTGATCGTTGAAGTCAAGGACGACGACCTTGATCTCCTCGCCGAGGGTGACCACCTCTTCCGGATGGGAGATGCGGCCCCAGCTGAGGTCGGTGATGTGGATGAGACCGTCCACACCGCCCAGGTCGACGAACACACCGTAGTTGGTGATGTTCTTGACAGTGCCTTCCAGCACCTGGCCTTTCTCCAGCTTGGAGATGAGTTCGGCGCGGCGCTGCTCCTGCTCGGCCTCGAGAAGGGCCTTGTGGGAGACGACGACATTGCGGAATTCCTGGTTGATCTTGACGATCTTGAAATCCATCGTGGTGCCCACGAAAACGTCGTAGTCACGGATGGGCTTGATGTCGATCTGGCTGCCGGGGAGGAAGGCCTCGATACCGAACACGTCGACGATCATGCCGCCTTTCGTGCGGGTCTTGATGAAACCCTTGACGATTTCGTTGTTGTCATATGCTGCATTGACCATATCCCAAGCCTTGTGGGCGCGTGCCTTCTTATGGGAAAGGATGAGCTGACCCTTGCGGTCTTCGGCAGACTCGACATAGACGTCGACCTTGTCACCGACCTTGAGGTCAGGGTTGTAACGGAACTCGGGAGCGGAGATGACGCCTTCGCTCTTGTAACCGATGTTGACGATGACTTCGCGTTTGTTGATCGCGGTGACGACACCTTCCACGACCTCGTTTTCGACGACCTTCGAGAGGGTCTGGTCGTAAAGGGCGGCGTCCTGGGTGCGGTCTTCCTGCTGAACACCGTCATTCTCGAACGCTTCCCAGTTGAATTCCTCGGGAGCGACCGAAGCATTGAGTACAGTCTTGTTTTCTTCCATAATGATTTTTACAAACAATACTAGGGGTTTAACATTATTTTATGTGCTTTCTCAAAAAAGCGTGCAAAGGTATAAAAATATCTTTGAACATACAAATCTTTTTTAAGGAATTCCGTTATATCAGTTTCCGAAACTTCCGGAGCTTCGCTCCTCCATCCCTCCCACAACCTTTGGTTGCGGGCCCCTCCCGTTCACGAGGCCACGGGCGGCCACGGTCTCTGAAACTGATATAACTGCATTCCTGCAGAGATGATAATCTACAGGAGTTTCTTCCGTTTGAAGATGAACCAGACGCCGGCGACGGAGGCCAGCATCACGGCGATGATGATGATCCAGTTCCAGAAGGTGGCGTTGGGATCGTCGGCGCCGATCATCGGGAGGCGGACGTTCATGCCGTAGAAACTGGCGATCAGGGTCGGAGGCATCAGCAGGAGGGAGATGAGGGTGAACACCTTCATGATGCGGTTCTGGTCGAGGTTGATGAGACCGACCACGGTATCCTGCAGATACTCGAGTCTTTCGAAGATGAAGTTGGTATGGTTGATCAGCGAGGAGATATCCTGCAGGAGCACGTTGAGGCGGCCCTCAAGGTCCTTGGGATACTTGGCGCTCTTCATCAGGTTGGAGATGAGACGCTGCTTGTCGACGACGTTCTCGCGGACGACCATGCTGTTCTCCTGCAGCTGGTTGATATCCAGGAGGAGATCCTCGTTGATGTCTTCCTGCTGGTTGATGCGCTTGGCGTACTGGGTGATCTCCTTCGCGAGGATCTCGATCATATCGGCGTCGAGGTCGACACGCTGGTCCAGGATGCTGGCGAAGATCGAGAAGCCGGAAGGATACTGCTTCGGATTGACCTGCATGCGCCGCTGGAGGTCGGTGAAACTGCGGAGCGGCACCTCGCGGAGGGTCGTCAGCGTATCGTCCACCAGGGTGAACGACACCGGCTGCATCATATATTCGTCCGAACCGGGCGTCAGGAAGTTGGTATTGGCGAAAATGGCGTCATCCGTCTCGAAATAACGGGAGGAACTCTCAATCTCCTCGGCCTGCGCGCGGCTCTGGATCTCGGTACCGAGGAAGGCCTCCGCGGCCCTCTTCTCATCGCCGGACGGATCGATCAGATCCATCCACACCACCTCGGCAAGGTCCAGCCCTTTCAGGGCCTTCGCACCGTTGGCCATCGCGATTTTCCCGTCTTTCCGATAAAAGATATTCAGCATAATCCGGATTCCTTCCAGGGGTAAACATTTCGCTTTCAGTCTGCAAATGTAGCATTTTTACCCCGAACTTGCAAATTTTGTCGATTGCAGCCACACCGCAGGGGGTAAAGGCACGTACGGGCCGCTTTCGTGATGCACAACCGGTCTGCAGGAGAGGATGTGTCAGAAAACCCCAGAAAATCTGCGCATCCTCGGTGTGGAAGGGTAGGATGTGTCAAATAATCCGCGAAATTCTGCGCTTCCTCCCCCTGTCATGCCCGACCCAGATCGGGCATCTGTGCCTCCCGGCCAAACCCGCAGAGCAACGGGGAAAAGGCCTGGCGGGTATTTGCTCTTGACCCCGCAACGGATTGCAGGGTCGGGAACGCTGGGCGAAATACCTCCCATTCCCAAATTTTTGGAGGCCGGAGCGGCTTTGCCATTCCGGCCTCATGGGAAAGGGCGCCTCGAGGACGTTAGCCGTCTCCGGCGCGAGGGCTTCGCCCAAGATTTAAAGTTTTAATGCGGTCCGCACAAAGCAAACCGCTGTCGGGCTGGCTTTCGCCTGGCCCGACTTTTATTCTGAAACTGGACGCACAGATTGCCCGAGGCAACGGAGGTCGTCGTACCCGCCGACACCGCCGGAACTGAAGTAGACGGTCCACGCGCGGTCCGGACCGTCCGTGGTGAGAAACGAGGACCAGTAGTAGCCGTTGGAACCGGCACCGTAGAGATTCGTGCCGTCCCGGTAACCGGCTGCGGGAAGGAAGATGCTGTTGC
>JAEEGG010005275.1_pt1 | contig 30826 bp, 31 predicted proteins | sample 9134161 | NCBI WGS metagenome assembly JAEEGG01 (sample SAMN16246543, study PRJNA631951) | gut metagenome | biome: gut microbiome; feature: rumen; material: CR-attached | host: Bos | place: Iran: Karaj | collected 2018-10
TATACCACCGTTTTTGATGGCTCATATTTATGGTCCGAGACATGCTCCAAAGAGGGGCAGTTGCTCAGTCCGATATGCGCTATGTAGTTTAAAATGAGTCATATAATTAAAAATTAACTAAGTATTGTTATATGAAAAAACTGTTTCTATTAAGTGCCATAGCTATTCTGTTAATAATGGCATGTTCTAAGAATGAGTCTGTTGATGTAAAAGATCAAAGATCCAATAAGGAATTGCATAGTACAATTCGAAGCCTCGATGAAGTCTTTCAAATAACCCAAGCTTCTATTAAGATACTTGAAAGCTCCTCTTCCACCCGTACTATTTATGGAAGACAGATTGCTCCAAACAAGACAAAGGTTTGTAGAAGAAACACAAAAACGAGGTCAGGAACAGATACAAAAGACACATTATTGTATATAGTAAATTTTGAAAATAACGAAGGATTTGCTGTAATAGCAGCTCCCACAAATGTTGAACCGCTTATGGCTATTACGGAAAGTGGTAATTACGATCCTGATGAGCCAACAGAAATAGAAGGATTTAATATGTTTATAATGTTGGCAAAAATGTATGTTGAAGAACAATCGCGAAAGAATGAGATGAGGCCATTAGATCCTTATTCTTGGGATGAATATTGTATTATTCATAATGACACAATAGGTCCATATGTTACTGTAACATGGGGGCAACGATATACTGAAGGTTACAGGTGTTCAAATGATAGATCTGGATGCACCAATACAGCACTAGCACAAATTATATCCTATTATCAATATCCTAATTCTATTACTCTTACATATCCTGGTCATGACATTGCTATACAATCACTAAACTGGACAGATATAAAAGCACATCCAACAACGCATATTTATTATTTATGTAATACACCAGATATTCATGATGCGACAAGCCGATTCTTTAGACAACTTGGAGAACTTACATTGAGTATTTATCACCCGATAAACCAAAATGATACAATAATAGGAACAGAAACACTAGACTCTAATGTCTGTAGTGCATTATGGTCATTGGGATATCAAACAGGTGGTTTCTCAAATGTATATAGTAAATTGAATATAACGACTCATTTGGATTCGGAACACCTTTTTTACTTAAGTGGTAGAAGTACAAGTACATCATCTGTTCTTGGACATGGGTGGGTACTTGATGGTTATGCCAATGTACTGATGACCCATAACAGATATGTGTATGAAGATGATGAATGGATATTAATATTAAGTGAAGTTATCGATGAATTCTTAGTTCACTATAATTGGGGATGGTATGGCAATTGTAATGGTTATTTTAACGGGAACGTATATGATTGCCAAGCGGGAGTAGATTATGATGATAACTCAAATCATTCTGCTAATAATAGTTTTTATAATGTCTTGTATTTGCCTGTTTATAGATGAAATAATTATTTTAATATAAATAGTTTGTAGATTTGTAATTATTGCATTATTTTTGCAAAGTGAAAGTGTGATTGAACTTAATTTAGTGATAAATGAAAAAAGTATATTGGTTGATTTTCGCAGTGGTTTTCTGTTTGATAACGGGATGCAGTACTAGCGATGAGCAGACAGAAAGTTCAGGAAGTGAGGAGCAAGAACAGACAGGAAGTTCTGAAGGTGAGGAGGAGGAACAGACACCAGAGGATCAGCAGAATACAGATACGTTGGTAATAGACCCCTTTTTCTCCACGCAGGCAATGAATCTGACTAATGATGAACGCCAAAACATTCTCTGTGTAAACGACTTTACGTTCAGACTCTTCAAATCCATTCTCAACGAAGCAAACAATGAAAGCTTGATTATCTCACCGCTGAGTGTCAGTTATATACTTGGTATGCTGAACAATGGTGCTACTGGCCAGACGGCTCAGGAGATTGCCTCACTGTTGCATTTCGAACAAGGAGACTTGGAGAGTGCAAACAAGCTGTTTCAAAAGTTGATATACGAACTGCCTGCCACAGACTCGAATGTGAAGTTGCAATTGGCTAATCTGCTGGCAGTTGACAAACGCGTGACGCTTGAAAGCGCATTTCAGCAGAACATGGAAGACTATTATGAGGCAAAGGTCGCCTTGCTTGATTTTACACAAAATACTGCAGTGGACTACATCAATCAGTGGTGCAACGAACAGACTGAAGGGATGATACCGCGTGTCATGGAATATGGGAATATTAATCCTGAGATGAAAATATCGTTAGTAAATGCTATATATTTCAATGCCCCATGGCATTATGCTTTTAAAAAGGGAGAGACAAAAGAGAAAACCTTCACGACAGATGACGGCTGCCAGAATCAATTACCCATGATGCATCAGATAGACATTCTAAAGTATCTATATGCAGAAACCTATTCCGCCATCAAGATTGACTATAGTGAAGGCGGAAAATGGTCAATGTATCTTTTGCTGCCTCATGAAGGAAAGACATTATCGAATATCATTCACGATCTCAATGGTCATACATGGGCTGCAAATATGGAAAAGATGGTATATGTTAAGGTGGATGTCGAACTGCCACGTTTTGAAATTACCCATTCATATATCCTAAATAACTCCCTGACAACGCTTGGTGCACCATCGTTGTTCATGGCACGCAATGAGTTCCCGTATATCTGTCAGAATGAAAAAGACATCTTTGTGTCCATGATAAAGCATGTAGCGAGCATTCAGGTGTCAGAACAAGGGACAAAGGTATCTGCTGTCACTCATGAAATGGGAAATTTTTCGTCTGATGACGACGATAGCAAGGGTGGTTCTTATGTGGAACAGTTCCATGCCAACCGCCCATTTGTCTACCTTATTCAGGAGGCCAGTAGCGGTGCTATCGCTTTCATTGGAACCTATCTTGGGAAGTGATAAATTTCTGTTCTTAATCAAAGCAGAAGAACTGTTATAATAAAGTGAGGATGCCGTTTTGCGACAACTTTTGGGGCCGTTTCCCCTCTTTGTCGCAAAACGGCGTCTCTGTCGTATACACTTCAGAAGAATTTCGCGAAAAAGTTTGGAATGAGGTGAAAACCGTCGTAACTTTGCATCGTCAATCAGACAAAACAAGTTCTGAGCGACACAACAAAAAAGATTTGTAAACAACAAGATTAATAACAATTTAAAAATTAAGAAAGGAAACAAATTATGGCAAAGACTCCAGTATCAATGACCGTAGACGGTTACAAAGAGAGAGAAGTACTGATGGTGACTTACGAGTTCAATCAGGCAACAGACGTAGAGGGACAGATGGCAGGCATTCCCCGTGGCGGTAAGATCCAGGTTCGTGTCAAGGCGCTGAACGACGGCACCCCCGACCTGCTGGCTTGGATGTGTGAGCGCAGCCTCCCGAAGAACGGCGAGATCAAGTTCTTGGAGACGAAGACCAACAAGGAGATGAAGTCGATCAAGTTCACCAACGGCTACTGCGTCAACTTCGAGGAGAAGTGGGAAGACAAGCTCGGACACTTCGAGGAGATCACGATCACCTGCAAGCAGATAGAGTTCGGCAACGTTAAATACGAAAACGATTGGGCATGATTGAAAAAGTTTGATGTTTAAAGTTTGAAGTTTGAAGTTTAAAGAATAGAAAGGAAACATATTATGGCAGAGAATGTAACACCAGTAGTGCTTGAGATAAAGGATTTCGCACCCCGTGAAGTGATGATGGTAGACTACAAGTTCGATCAGGCTACCGATCGTGAAGGACAGATCGCCGGTATCCCCCGCGGCGGCAAGGTAACAGTCCGCGTAAAGGCCATGAACGACGGCAACAACGAGCTGATCGCCTGGATGCTCGCCCCCACGAGCCCGAAAGATTTCTCAGTGAAGTTTGTGAACACCGTCGACGGTGCAGCCATGAAGGAGCTGAAGGGCACCAACTGCTACTGCATCAACTACATCGAGAAGTGGGAGGACGGCCAGCAGCATTTCGAGGAGATCGAGATCGTGTGCCAGAAGCTCGAGAACGGCCCCGTCGGCTTTGACAATCCCTGGAAATAAAGTAACGAATCGCAAGGCGAAAAGTAACGAATCGCCTCACAAAACGTAACGAATCGGCCTGCGATTCGTTACGTTTTATTCGCTAATGAGGCACTGGCCAGTCATTAAAATTCAGATTTTTTCGAAAAGGCTTCGCGTGTTTCGGGAAAAGTTCGTACCTTTGACGGCAAAATCTGGAAGATATGAACCATAGAGCAGGTTTTCTATTTGTGATGATGATGCTGCCGCTGATGGCGGTGGCGCAGGAGGTGACGCTACTACGGCAGCGGGCGTTCCCTAAGACGGTGGCAGCGGGTAACTATAGCGGCATTGCATGGCTGGGCGGCTCGAGCTATGCCGTGGTCAACGACAAGTCGCCTACCGCAGGCTTCTACCTGATGACCATCGAGACCGACAGCGCGACGGGCGAGTTGCTGACCGTAAGGGAAGACTCGTTCCTCACCTGCGGACTGCCGAACCGCGACGAGGAGGGTATCTGCTATGTGCCGCAGACGCGCACCCTGTGGATCAGCGGCGAGGCCGACGGGCAAATACTGGAGTACGACCTTCAAGGACAGCTCACGGGCAGGAAACTGCAAATACCGCCTATCTTCAGCACGGCCTATGCCAACGGCGGCTTCGAGGCGTTGACATATCAGGCGGAGACGCACCGGTTCTGGACAACATCGGAATTCACGCTCCAGGCCGACGGCGAACTGCCATCGCTCCAGAACAGAGTGCGCAACCGCCTGCGGCTGCAAAGCTTCAGCGACGGGATGGTGCCCATGGAGCAATACTGGTATGAGACGGATTCGACAACGGTCACGAAGACAAAGGGGCGCAGCGTGCTGGGCGTCAGCGGGTTGGCGGCACTCAGCGACGGCCGGATCGTGGTGCTCGAGCGCGAACTTTACTTCCCCAAGCGGAAGATCGGCTCGAAGGCCTGCGTCAAGCTGTATCTCGTAGATCCACGGAAACAGCAGCAGGGCGAACGGCTGGAGAAGAGACTGCTGACGGAATTCCGCACGAAAATCAATCTGACCCGACGCAGCTTCGCCAACTACGAAGGCATCTGCGTCGGGCCAGTGCTGAGTGACGGGCGACAGCTGCTGCTGCTTGTCTGTGACTCACAGAACCAGTCGCACGGCATGCTGAAGGACTGGTTCCGCCCCGTCATCATTGACCTTCGGGCTTTCCCATAGGATTGCGCTTCAGCTGCTCGATCATGTCGCTGATCTTGTGGAGCTCGCGGGTGATGCGGATGCTCTGCGGACAATGGGGCTCGCACTGATGGCAGCCGATGCAGTGGTCGGGCTGACGGTCGCGGGGCACGACGCGGTCGAGCGAGATAAGGTACTCGCGACGGTGCTTGCGATACTCCTTGTCACCAATGCCCATGGGCAGCGATCCCTCGTTCTTACATTTGTTATAATGGACGAAGATGGCGGGAATATCGATGCCGTAGGGACAGGGCATGCAGTACTTGCAGTCGTTGCAGGGGATATTCTCCAGTCCCACGATGCGCCGGGCGATGTCGGTATCGAGTGAGCGCATGCCTTGTTCCTTCAACGGCACGAGCGGGCAATAGGAGAGCAGGTTGTCCTTCAGATGCTCCATATAGGTCATGCCGCTGAGCACGGTGAGCACGCCCTCGTAGGTGCCGGCATAGCGGAAGGCCCAGGAGGCCACGCTCTTCGTGGGGTCGAACTTCTTCATCTCGTTGACGATGTACTGCGGCAGGTTGGCCAGGCGGCCTCCCAGCAGCGGCTCCATGACGACAACGGGAATGCCGCGCTTGTGGAGCTCTTCATAGAGGTAGCTGGCATCTACATTGTTATTGCTGATCTCGTCGGCATAGTCCCAGTCGAGGTAATTCAGCTCGATCTGCACAAAGTCCCAATGGTACTCATGATGCCGCTTCATCATCTCGTCGAACACGGTCTTCTTGCCGTGGAACGAGAAGCCCAGGTTGCGGATGCGGCCTGCCTCGCGCTCCTTCTGCAGGAAGTCCATAATGCCATTGTCGACATAGCGGCCGTTGAACTCATCCATCCCTCCGCCGACGGCATGGAGCAGATAGTAGTCGATATAGTCGACCTGCAGCTCCTTCATCGAGTTCAGGTACATCTCCTTGGCCTTGTCGAATGCCCAGTAGTCGCGGTTGAAGTTGGAGAGCTTCGTGGCAATGAAATACTCACTGCGCTGATGACGGCTGAGGGCGATGCCCGTGCAGCGCTCTGACTGGCCCATACAGTAGACGGGCGATGTATCGATATAGTTCAGACCGTGCTCCAAGGCATAGTCTATCTGACGGTTGATCATCTCCTGATCGAACTCCTCCTTGTTGTCGGGCTTCGTCGGCAGGCGCATCATGCCATAGCCCAGCAGCGACACTTTCTCCTTCGTCTTGGGATTCTCGCGGTAGGTCATCTTCCCCACGGGCGGCTCCACCTGGTTCTTATACTCCTCTGCGGCCTGGTCGCCTGCCTTGTTGCCACCCTTACAACCAGCCAGCGTGGCAGCCGTGGCTACGGTTCCTGCTCCAAACAGTTTCAGGAACCCCCGCCTTGATATATTCTTATCCTTCATTTGGCTTAACTTATTAACTACTTAACTTCTTAACTACTAAATCTTCCGATGCACCTCATGCCCCTCGACATAGATGGCCGAGAACGGGCGCGACGGACAGACATACTCACAGGCTCCGCAGCCGATGCAGGCATTCTCGTTGATGGCAGGCACCATGGGCGACTCGTCGTCATCAGGATCGAGCTGCACCATCTCGATGGCGCCAGACGGGCAATGGCGGGCACAGTTGCCGCACTCCACCTCGTCAGTCAGCACCACGCAGTTCTTCTTGATCCAGATGGCATGGCCAATCTGGATTGAGGTCTTCTCGGGCTCGTCGACGGGCTTGATGGCTCCAGCAGGACAGACCTCCGAACAGCGCGTACACTCAGGACGGCAGTAGCCGTGCTCATACGACATCTCGGGCAGCATCAGATGCATCAGGTCTGACGAAGGGCGCAAGACCTGGTTCGGGCACTCTGACACACAGAGCTGGCAACCCGTGCAATGCTGGGCGAAATGCTGGAACGAGAGTGAACCCGGAGGCGTGAGTGGTGTCTGGCGCTCAGGAGCTACCTTATCTTCCAACTCCGCCAGTCCGCCGTCCATCAGTTTCTCCTTCTTCTGAGCCAAGGCTGCCGTCGATACGAGTGCCGATGCCAGGAGGAATGAACGCTTGGAAGTATCAATGGTCCTGTCTTCATTCTTCGCCTTTTGACGGATCAGTTGATTGTCGTAGCGGAGTGCCCCGAACTTACAACTGTCGATACAGTTGCCGCAGACCACGCAGCGGCTGTAGTCGACTGTATGCGTCTTGAAGTCGATACAGGCGGCCTTACAGTTCTTCGAGCAGAGCGAGCAGTTCTTGCACTTCTCCTCGTCGAAGCGGATCTTCAGCCATGAGAACCGTGCGAAGAACGAGAGGATCGTGCCCACGGGACAGACGGTGTTACAGTAGGTACGGCCTCCGCGCCATGCCAGCACGAAGAGTACTGCCAGCGTCACGACGGCGATGATCAGCACAGGTAAGGAGCGCATCCATGTATCGACGGAATAGAAGGCATAGCTGTCGATCTGCTCTGCCCCCAGCGCCAGCAGGTTGTTGCCAAGCTTCCAGACGGGCTGGAAGATCATCGTGGCAATACGGCCATAGCTGCTATAGGGAGCCAGCAGTTGGAACACGATTCCCACGCCAGCCACCAAGGCGATGAGGAACACCACCAGCAACGGATAGCGCAGCCAGCGCACCTCGCGGGAGTAGCTGTACTTGTTCTTCTTCCGGCGCAGCCGAGCCAGCAGATCCTGGAACACACCCAGGGGACAGATGACGGAGCAGTAGATACGTCCGAAGACGAGCGTCAGGACGATGAGCGCCACAACGACCACCACGTTGAGCGCCATCACGGCAGGCAGGAACTGGATTTTGGCCATCCAACCCAACCAGTGGTGAAGCGTCCCCGTGAAGTCGAGGAACAACAGGGTGATCAGTACGAAGAACACCGCTGCAAGAATGGTTCTGATTTTCTTTAGCATATTATATCCCGTTTAGTTCTTATTATCTCTTAATTCTTAACTCTTAACTATCAGAATGCTCAGTTCGTAGAGCAGCCATATCGGCAGTGCCACCACGAAGAGCGTAAAGGCATCGGTGGTCGGCGTGATGATGGCTGAGACGATGAGGATTGCCACCACGGCATGCTTGCGCCACGTCCGCATCATCTGCGCATTGATCAGTCCCATCCGGCCCAACAGCCAGCTGACTACCGGCAGCTCGAACACGATGCCCATCACCAGGCTCATCATCAGCAACGTGTCCATATACGATTGCAGCGTCAGCATGTTCGCCACGTCGGGACTCACCTGGTACGTGCCCAGGAACCTGACCGTCAACGGGAAGATCAGCAGATAGTTGACCGCTGTGCCCAGCATGAACATCGCGTATCCGCTCCCGCAGAGCAGCGTGGCATATTTCCGTTCGTTGTCATAGAGCGCTGGCGAGACGAACCGGAAGAGCGCATATATAATATAAGGTGAAGCCACGAGCACGCCCGCATAGCAGGCCGTCTTGAGGTGGATCATGAACTGCTCCGTCAGTCCCGTGTTCATCAGATGGATGGAGAAGGGCTCAACGCCCATCAGACGGTAGGTGATGAAATCGCTTGTGCGGGGAGCCAGCACGACGGCAAACAGTTCATCTTTCAGGCAGAAAGCCACGACCGCCGCCACTGCCGTAACGCCAAGGCTTCGGATGATGACAGAACGAAGCTCGTCGAGGTGATCCCAGAACGTCATGACCTCGTCGCTCTCACTCATCCTTCTTCTCTGGCTGTTCCTTCTTCTCCTCTCCGAGATCCGTCACCTCGTTCATCCCCTCCTTGAAGCTCTTCACGCCCTTGCCCAGGCCGCGCATCAGCTCAGGAATCTTCTTGCCGCCGAAGAGCAGCAGGATAATCAGCGCGATGACCAGTATCTCTTGTATGCCTAATCCAAACATATCTATTGTTTTTGGTTACTCATAAGGATCTGTGAGAGTTCCTTCATGCCCTCTGAAGCACCCTTCTGAATCTGCTTGACGCGCGAGCCTACCTGGATGGGGTTCGGATCGATGAGGTAGATGGGGGCATCGGGCTTCGCGTAGTGCATCAGGCCAGCTGCGGGATAGACCACGAGCGAGGTGCCGATGATGATCACGATGTCGGCTTCCTGGACTTCCTCGGCGGCGATGGTGATGTTGGGCACGGCCTCGCCGAAGAACACGATATATGGTCGCAGCAGAGAGCCGTCGCCGGCCTTCGTCCCAGGCTCCACCTCGCAGTTATCGGGCGTCAGCTGAATCTGGTAGCGCGGGTCTTCGACATTGCGGCTGGAGCATACCTTCATCAGTTCGCCGTGAAGATGGATGACCTTCGAGGAGCCTGCCATCTCGTGGAGATTGTCGACGTTCTGCGTAACAACCGTCACATCATACTGTTCTTCGAGTTTGGCCACAAGGCGGTGACCTTCGTTTGGCTGCACGCCCCAGCACTTCTTGCGGAGCATGTTATAGAAGTTTGTTACGAGCGTGGGGTCGGCTTCCCAGCCTTCGTGGGTGGCAACTTTCGACACGGGATAGTTCTCCCACAAACCGTCGGCATCGCGGAAAGTCTTCAGACCGCTCTCCACCGACATGCCAGCACCAGTTAAAACAACAATCTTTTTCATAAGCTTACGTTTGAAATTGCTGCAAAGATAGTGATTTTTTCAAACACAGAGGTACAGAGAGACAAAGAATTTTATTAAAAAAACAAAAAACTCTGTATCTCTGTATCTCTGTGTTCCATATTTTATATAACTTTGCAGCCGATTTTCGAGATTACACATTATTATATATAGGAAGAATGGATAAATTAAGTTATGCTTTAGGCCTGGGTATAGGCCAGCAGTTGGCCCAGATGGGTGCTGAGAACATCAGTGCCGAGGACTTTGCGCAGGCCATCAAGGATGTGCTCGAGGGAAAGGACTTGAAAGTGTCGCACCGCGAGGCTCAGACCATTGTCCAGCAATACTTTGCAAAGCAGCAGGAGAAGCTGGAGGCGCAGCGAGCCGAACAGGGAAAGGTGCATAAGGAGGCCGGTGAGAAGTATCTGGCTGAGAATGCAAAGAAGGACGGCATCGTTACCCTGCCCAGCGGCCTGCAGTATCAGGTGCTGAAGGAGGGCAACGGCAAGAAGCCTTCGGCCAAGGACACGGTGATGTGCCACTACGAGGGTACGCTGATCGACGGTACGGTGTTCGACAGCAGCTACCAGCGCGGCGAGCCCGCCACGTTCCCGCTCCAGCAGGTGATTGCCGGATGGACTGAGGGCTTGCAGCTGATGCAGGAAGGTGCCAAGTACCGCTTCTTCATCCCTTACCGTCTAGGCTATGGTGCCGGTGGTGCCGGTGCGTCGATTCCCCCGTTCGCAGCTCTGATTTTCGATGTTGAGTTGATACAGGTGGTTTAGTGTTGAGTATTTAGAGTTTAGTGTTTAAAGTTTTAAGAATATGAAGAAATTATTGTTTGTAGCCGTTATGGCTATTGTGGCTGCAGGTTTCACTGCCTGCGGCAATTCTGCTCCGAAGGCTAACCTGAAGAGTGATGTTGACACGATGAGTTACGCCATTGGTATGGCTCAGACTCAGGGTCTGAAGGAATATCTCGTCGGTAGCCTGGATGTTGATACCGCTTACATGAGCGAGTTCATCAAGGGTCTCAACGAGGGTGCCAATGCTGGTGACAATAAGAAGAAGGCTGCTTACTATGCAGGTATTCAGATTGGTCAGCAGATCAGCAACCGTATGATCAAGGGTATCAACCACGAGGTGTTTGGTGACGACTCTACCAAGACCATCTCACTGAAGAACTTCATGGCCGGCTTCATCAGTGGTACCACTGGTAAGAAGGGTCTGATGACTGTCGATTCTGCCCAGAATGTTGCTCAGCGTCTGATTCAGGTCATCAAGGCTCGCGAGCTGGAGAAGACTTACGGCCCGAACAAGGAGGCTGGTGAGAAGTTCCTGGCTGAGAATGCCAAGAAGGAGGGCGTGAAGACCCTGCCCAGCGGCGTTCAGTACAAGGTGATCAAGGAAGGTACAGGCGCCATCCCCTCTGACACTTCACTGGTGAAGGTGAACTATGAGGGCCGTCTGATCAACGATTCTATCTTTGACAGCTCTTACAAGCGCGGTGAGCCCACCACGTTCCGTGCCAATCAGGTGATCAAGGGTTGGACTGAGGCTCTCTGCCACATGCCTGCCGGATCTGTCTGGGAGGTTTACATTCCTCAGGATCTGGCTTACGGCGAGCGCGAGCAGAACATCATCAAGCCGTTCTCTGCTCTGATCTTCAAGATTGAGTTACTCGAAGTAAACGGTAAGAAATAATGAAGAAGACAATCATATTGGCACTCGCCCTCATGGCGGGTGCCTCTTTGTATACGGCTGACGCGGCAAAGAAGAAGCAGGTGTCTGCTGAGCCTCAGGCTCCCGTTGTAGAGCCCGTACAGCTTGCCAGCAGTTCCGACTCTGTTAGCTATGCGGCAGGCATGAATATGACGAAAGGCCTGATTCCCTTCTTGCTCCAGCAGCATGTGGACACGACTATGATGGCCGATTTCGTGCGTGGATTCATGGAGGCCGTCAAGACCGCTGATGATCCGAAGATGAAGGCCTATATGACGGGTATGAACATCGCCCAGCAGGTGACTGAGCGGATGCTGCCAGGTCTCATGAAAGAATTCGAGGATTCTCCCGACTCGATATCGGCAGACCTCTTCTATCGCGGTTTCACCGATGCCCTGACGAACGACACAACGCACTTCACTGAAGAGAAGGCAGAGAGCTATTTCACGGAGAAGCAGAGGGCCGACAAGGCAGCGCGCGACGAGAAGCTCTATGGAGCCAACCGTGATGCCGGCCGCAAGTTCCTGGAGGAGAATGCCAAGAAGGACAGTGTGATCACCCTGCCCAGTGGCCTGCAGTATAAGGTACTCGTCAAGGGTAATGGTGAGGTGCCCCTGGCTAATGACAAGGTGAAGGTGAACTATGAAGGCCGTCTGATCGACGGTACCGTGTTCGACAGCAGTTACAAGCGTGGCGAACCCACGGAGTTCACGCCCAATCAGGTGATCATGGGCTGGAAGGAGGCACTGACGATGATGCCCGTCGGCTCGAAGTGGCAGTTGTATATCCCCTATGAGCTGGCCTATGGCGAGCGCGGAGCAGGGGGTGACATCAAACCCTACAGTATGCTGATTTTCGATGTGGAATTGGTCGATATTGTGAAGAAATAAGCAAGTGTGTCACGAAAGTGGCACACTTTTTTAAACTTTTTCCCTTTAAAAGTTGCATTGTTCAATTAAAATGCTTACTTTTGCTGACAAAATGTAACCAAAAGGGATAAGAAATGGAGAAAATTGATTTTCTGGACAAGAAGATACTGAGCATTCTCTCAAAGAATGCACGTATTCCGTTCAAGGATGTGGCTGCCGAGTGCAATGTGTCGCGTGCCGCCATTCATCAGCGTGTACAGCACTTGATTGATGCCGACGTCATCACGGGCAGCGGTTTCGATGTGAATCCGAAGAGTCTTGGCTATTCTACCTGCACCTATGTGGGTATCAATCTTGAGAAGGGCTCGATGTATAAGAATGTGGTGTCACGCTTGCAGCACATTCCTGAAGTGGTTGAGTGTCATTTCACCACGGGTCCTTACACGATGCTTGTCAAACTCTATGCCAAGGACAATGAGCAGCTGATGGAGCTGCTGAACGGAAAGCTTCAGAGCATACCCGGTGTGGTAGCCACGGAGACGCTCATCTCTCTTGAGCAGAGTCTGAAACGTGAAATCCCGATTGTGCTGGACGAAGAGGAAAAGAATGCATGAGCGGATTTGACTTGCAATCGTATCTGAACGACGTCTATGCCCATTATCCTGAATCTGACAGCAGACCCGTCATAGGCATTACCGGCAATTATGAAGAACAGACCTGCAAGTTGGGTCAGGGCTATTACAAATCGGTGATGGCAGCAGGCGGTGTGCCCGTCGTCGTTCCGCCGATAGGAGATAAGCATGTGATCCTGAATACGCTGGAACGGCTCGACGGCCTGATTCTCAGCGGGGGTGGTGACATCAATCCGCTCTGGGCTGGCGAAGAGCCGTCGCCACATCTGCACGGCATTAATCAGGAGCGTGATCTGCCAGAGTTGATGATCGCTCGTCTAGCCTACAACCGTCAGATTCCGATGCTGGGTATTTGTCGTGGCATTCAGACGTTGGCTGTGGCTTTCGGAGGTCAGGTGGAGCAAGATATAGCTGAAGCAAGAAGTCGGGAGTTGGGAAACAGTAGAAATCAGACTCCTTTGCTCAAGCATTCGCAGGATGCCGACCGTTCCGAACCCACTCATAGCGTCACCATCGAGAAAGATAGTCTACTAGCCCGCATCTACTCCAGTCTCCAGTCTCCTGACTCCTGTCTCTACGTCAACTCCTTCCATCATCAGGCAGTGAAAGATGCCGGTGCGAAGTTCCGAGTTACGGCGAGGTCGGCTGATGGCATTGTGGAGGCAATGGAGAGTCGTGAATATAAGTCCATTATCGGCGTGCAGTGGCACCCGGAGTGCATGGAAGAGGGGCTTCCCCTGTTCCAGTGGCTGGTGGGTGAGGCGGCTGACTATCGCAGGGCACACCGCATACACGACAGGGTGCTGACGCTCGACACTCACTGCGACACGCCGATGTTTTTCCCCCAAGGCATCCATTTCGAACAGCGAGACCCGAAGATTCTCGTTGATCTGCATAAGATGACGGAGGGTCGTCAGGACGCTACCATTATGGTGGCATATCTTCCGCAACCCACTGAACATCCGAAGGCGTATGCCGACGGTATCTTCGACAAGATTGAGGAAATTGTCAGGCAGAACAGCCAGTATATAGCCCTCGCCAGTTCGCCCGATGAATTGTGGATGAACAAGCACAAGGGGCTCAAGTCGATTATGCTGGGTATTGAGAACGGCATCGCGCTCGACGGACGTTTGGAGAACCTGAAGCACTTCGCCAATCGTGGTGTGGTCTATATCACCCTCTGTCATAATGGCGACAATGAACTCTGTGACTCTGCCAAGGGCAAGAACACTCATAACGGCGTAAGTCAGTTTGGCGAGCAGGTAATCCGCGAGATGAACCGTCTGGGAATCATGGTGGACATGAGTCATGCAGGCGAGAAGAGCTTCTATGACGCGCTGGAGATCAGCAGCATGCCTATTGTATGCAGTCACTCCAGTAGTCGTACCCTCTGCGACCATCCGCGTAACCTGACTGACGATCAGATGCGGGCACTGGCTGCGAAGGGCGGAGTGGCGCAGACCACGATTTATCAGGGATTCCTGAAGAAGGATGGAGAGGCAACCATCCTCGATGTGATGAAGCATCTGGACCATGCCATCGAGATGATGGGTATTGACCATGTGGGGCTCGGCACCGATTTCGACGGCGACGGTGGCGTGCGTGGTCTGGCTGATTCTTCGGAACTGATTAATTTCACCCGACAGTTGCTGGCCCGTCGCTATAACGAGCAGGATATCCAGAAAATCTGGGGAGGCAACTTCCTGAGGGTGATGCGCGAGGTGCAGAGTATAGTTTAGTGTATAGAGTTTAAAGTTTATAGAATAGATGATTACTTGGAGGAGTACTAGTTTATTTTTATTGCCTATCATACTTTTCTTGGCGTCCTGTGGCAATTTGCGGAAGCAAGCTACGGAAGAAGCAATGGTAATGCATCCCGTAGGACCCGTATTCTGTGCAGATAGTGCATGGAAGTTCTGTCAGAAACAATGCGACTTCGGGCCTCGAACAATGAACAGTGAGGCTCATGAAGAATGTGCCAAGTGGATTGTTTCGACTTTCAGTGAATTTGGGATGACCGTAACTGAACAGCATGCTTCGCTGACAGGCTACGATGGAACTTTGCTGAAGAGTACCAATATCATTGCCAGTTATCTGCCTGAGCAGAAAGACCGTATTCTGCTCTGTGCCCATTGGGACAGCCGTCCCTGGGCTGACAACGATCCCGACGAGTCCAACTGGAAGAAGCCTGTGCTTGCTGCCAACGACGGCGCGAGCGGGGTGGCTGTAATGCTCGAAATAGCCCGTCTGCTCCAATCTTGTTTCAAGGCATCGCCCGACTCCATGACTATTGGTGTGGATTTTGTGTGCTTCGATGCAGAAGACTGGGGAATACCACAGTGGAGTGATGCAGAGGACAGAGGCAATTCCTGGGCACTAGGCTCCCAGTACTGGGCTGCTAATTTTCCGAAGGAACAGGCCAGGAACTATCGTTTCGGTATCCTGCTTGATATGGTAGGAGGTCAGGGAGCACAGTTCTATCAGGAACAGATGTCGCTCGACTATGCCCGCAATATCGTCGAAAAGATATGGCGTGCTGCTCAGGTTGTAGGCTTCGGCAGTTTCTTCCCCATGCATGAGGGTGGAGGTGTCACAGACGACCATGTTCCTGTGAACAGAGATGCAAAGATTCCTACGATTGATATCATCCCCTATTATCCCGGCTGCGAGCAGAGCAGTTTCGGTCCCACATGGCACACGGTCAACGACGATATGGCACATATCGACAAGAATACCCTTCAGGCCGTCGGCCAGACCCTGATCCAGGTGCTCTTTTCAGAGAAGTCAACACTTCCCTAACTCGTGAAACGAGTAGTATTGCCCGTCGGTGACAATGATGTGGTCCAGAAAATGGATGTGCATCAGTTCACAGGCTCGTTTGATGTTTCTGGTCAGCTCTTCGTCAGTTCTGCTTGGCGTGAGGTTGCCTGAGGGATGGTTATGGCAGACGGCGAGAATCGTCGTATTTGCCAGTACGGCTTCGCGGATGATGATGCGGATGTCGACGGCTGTCTCCGTGATGCCGCCATGTGAGATGCGCACTTTCTTGATGAGCCGGTAGTGCTGGTTCATCAGCAGTACCCAGAACTCCTCGACGTCGAGATCTTGCATGACGGGGTGCATGTACTTGTAGATCCTGGTGGCCGTTCCAAGGTCGGGTCGTTCTTCCGCTTTTTCAATCTGCCGGCGCTTGCCCAGTTCACAGGCTGCCAGGATGCTGATGGCCTTGGCCTCGCCAATGCCGTTATACTGACAGAGCTCGTTGATGGTTTTCTTTCCGAGGGTGTTCAGATTATTGCTGCAGTCGGTCAGTACCCGTTTCATCAGTTCCACCGCACTCTCTTTTGTTGAGCCTGAGCCAATCAGGATGGCCAGTAGTTCAGCATTGCTTAGGGCTTCTGCTCCAAGGTTTGCCATCTTCTCTCGCGGACGGTCTTCTTCCGCCCATTGATTGATGTTGAGTTTTTCCATATTGATTTAAAGTTTGAAGTGTGATTTTATTTGTAGAATGTACGTTCGAAAGCTTGGCGCTCAGCCTCTGTCCGTTCCTCAAGCGAGAATTCGTCTTGCTTGAGGACGCATCGTTTCCACCATGATTCGATAAACCCTAATCCGTAGCCCATCAGTTGCACGAAGGCTGCGGGGACTGAGAGAAGCCCTACTTTCAGGCTTCGGTTCCTTAGAGTCGAGTCGATGAGGATGATTAGACTGAATAAAAGAATCGGTATCCAGGGCGCAAAGCACATCCAGTAGAACTGGTCGCGGTCGATATAGTGCATCAGGGCACGTCCGACAGCTGATATAAGGATCAGACCGATGACGCCGACGGTAAAGACAGTAGGCAGCAGGTGGACGAGCTTTAAGGTGTCAGGATGGCGCTTTTCGAGATTAATACGGGCAATACCGCTGTTGTAGACTTGTCGGAAGAACTTCTTGAAGTCTGTGCGGCGCTTGTGCCACACCCATGCCTCAGGAAAGAGACGTGGCTGATAACCAGCCTCAACGATACGGTAGGAGAAGTCGATATCCTCGCCGAATCGCATCTTGGAGAAACCGTCGAGCTTGAGATAGACATCCCGGCGGACCCCCATGTTAAAGGAACGGGGGAAGAACTTGTCGAGTTTGTTTTTACCTCCACGAATGCCACCCGTAGTGAAAAAAGATGTCATGGAGTAGGAGATGGCCTTTTGTACTGGGGTGAACGACGGGTGAGCAGCATCAGGACCTCCGAAGGCTACAACATTATGATCGGCCAGTCCATCTTCCACCGCTTGAAGATAACCGTTGGGCAGGACTACGTCGCTATCGACGATAATCAGATATTCTCCAATGGCACGTTCGGCACCATAATTGCGGCTCTGTCCAGGGCCACTGTTCTTTTTCATGAAATACTTCACCTGGAGCTTGTCGGTATATTTTTCGACAACAGCCTTACAATTACGCTGCGAACCGTCTTCGACAATGAGCACTTCAAAATCTTTCACGGTTTGATCGCAGAGACTCTGTAACAACTCGTCCACTTCGTCAGGACGGTTAAACACGGGAACAATGATGGAGTATTTCATAGCAGTCAGTTTAAAAATGTATTGGCGGCAAGTGCCGCCAATACGAAGATATGTTATTCCTTCACGCGCTGGAGATAAGAACCGTCGCGAGTGTCAACCTGAATGAGGTCGCCCTCGTTGATGAATAGGGGTACGCGCACCTCAACGCCAGTCTCCAGAGTGGCCGGCTTCAGGGTATTCGTAGCGGTATCGCCTTTGATGCCCGGCTCAGAGTGGGTTACACGAAGTACGGTCTTGACAGGCATCTCAGCATAGAGGATAGTACCGTCGGTAGTGTCGGAAACAACCTCCACGATATCACTTTCCTTCATATACTCATGACCAATTACGAGTTCGTTGTCGATAGGAATCTGCTCGAATGTCTCTTGGTTCATGAAGATGCGGCCAGACTGATCCTCGTAGAGATACTGATAGGGACGGCGCTCGATGATCACGTCTTCCAGTTTTTCGCCGATGTTGAAACGGCGCTCCAGTACGCGTCCGTCAGAAACGTTCTTTACCTTGATAATCATAATGGTGTTACCCTTGCCAGGTTTTCTGTGCTGGAAATCAATGCACACCCAAATACCACCGTCCATGCGAATGGCGGTGCCTTTTTTAATGTCTTGTGAATTAATCATATACCTATAATTGTTACTATTGTATCGTTTTCGGGTGCAAAGTTACTCATTTTATTCGTGAAAAACCTGCTTTTTTGGAAAAAAACGCAAAAAGTTGTACTAATTTTCTCTGAAAACTTGCGTAATTCAAAAGAAATGAGTACTTTTGCAGCCCAAATCGGTAAATAACAATAAAAATAATAAGTATAAAGCAATGAAAAGAACATTCCAGCCCCACAACCGCCGTCGCGTCAACAAGCACGGCTTCCGTGAGAGAATGGCCACAAAGAATGGCCGTCGCGTACTGGCTTCACGTCGTGCCAAGGGTCGCAAGAAGTTAACGGTTTCTGATGAGAACCACGGAAAGTAACAATCCGTCTTGTCAACGAAAAACCGGTTAAAACAGAAAGAAGTGGGGAAGATTCCTTGCTTCTTTCTGTTTTTTGATGTTTTTTTTTGGTTTTTCATTCGTTTATTCGTACCTTTGCACCCATGAAAGTAAAGGAATTTTTTGGTAAGTTTTGCAGCAAGTTCCTTATTGGCAACCTGCTGGCGATGGTGCTTGTGGTCATCGCCCTGATGCTTGGCGTGAAATATGGATTGGATTGGTATACCCATCACGGTGAAGGTATAGAGGTGCCGAAGCTGGAGGGAATGCTTTATCGGGAGGCCAGAATGCTCATCGAAGAGAATGATCTGAACATCATCGTGTCAGACTCTGGCTATAACAAACGTCTGCCTGCTGATTGTATCTTAGCTCAGAATCCTGGTCCTGGCACATCAGTGAAACAGGGACACACGGTCTACGTGACTGTGAATTCTCCGGCCTCTCCTTCGTTTGCCATCCCTGATGTGGTGGATAATAGTAGTTACCGTGAGGCAGAGGCGAAGCTGATGGCTTTGGGATTCAAATTGCTGCCTCCCCAGCAGATAGCGGGTGAGAAAGATTGGGTTTACGGAATCCTTTGCAGAGGCCGCAGGGTGTCAACGGGAGACCATATTTCCATTGATACGCCTCTGACGCTGATTATAGGAAACGGTCAGTATGACATGGAAGAAAGCGAAATCGATTATATTGAGCCAGAATATCGGATGATGGAGGGTGGCAACGTCGATGACTTTGAGGAACTGCCTGGAGAATGAAAGAAGTAGTAGGTTTGGGCGAATTGGACTTGCTGACTGATGAGGTCGCTGAGGATCCTGAGGAAGAAGGTCAGTTGTATGAGCATTTCCGTATGGAAGTGGACAAAGGGCAGGATTCCGTCCGTATCGACAAGTATCTGTCGGAGCACCAGCCACACTCCAGCCGTAACCGTATTCAGAAAGCGGCCGATGCCGGTTTTATCCATGTAAATGGCAAACCTGTCAAGAGCAATTACAAAATACGCCCTGGCGATGTCATTACCTTGATGCTTGACCGTCCACATTATGATACAACCATAGAACCTGAAGATATCCCACTGGAGGTGGTGTATGAGGACGATGTTCTGATGGTTATTAATAAACCGGCAGGAATGGTGGTACATCCTGGGTGTGGAAATTTCAGCGGAACACTCGTAAACGCCATTGCCTGGCATCTGAAGGATCTGGAGAGCTATGATCCCAATGATCCGGAAGTGGGACTTGTACACCGGATAGACAAGGATACCAGCGGACTGTTGGTTATCGCCAAGACACCCGATGCAAAGACCTCGCTGGGTAAGCAATTCTTCAATAAAACGACCCACCGTAGCTATAATGCCCTCGTATGGGGTAATTTTGTAGAAGATGAGGGACGTATAGAAGGTAACATCGGCCGGGATCCGAAGGACCGCCTGAGAATGGAAGTCTTTTCGCCAGACTCCGAAATCGGTAAACCAGCCGTCACACACTATAAAGTGCTGGAACGTTATGGCTATGTGACTCTTGTGGAATGCGTCCTTGAGACTGGCCGAACCCACCAGATTAGGGCTCACATGAAGCATATCGGCCATCCGCTGTTCGCAGACGAACGCTATGGCGGGACGGAGATCCTGCGTGGAGAACGCACTGCCAGTTATAAGGCTTTTATCCAGAACTGCTTCAGGCTCTGTCCGCGTCAGGTCCTGCATGCCAAGACACTGGGATTCATACATCCGATAATGGGTGAGCAGATGGATTTTATGTCCGAGTGGCCTGCAGATTTCTCGGCAGTCATCGATAAATGGAGGAAGTTTGTTAAGTTTACAGTTTAGAGATTAAATATATAATAAATATGAAGAATTTGAAGCGAACTATTGCCATCGTCTGTGGTGGCGACTCATCAGAACACGATGTATCACTGCGCTCAGCTCAGGGACTCTTTTCTTTTTTTGACAAAGAGCGTTACGATGTATATATCGTAGACATCAAGGGGCAGGACTGGCACGTGGAATTGTCTGATGGTACGACGGCCAAGATTGACCGTAACGATTTCTCGTTCGTTGAAAACGGGAAGGCCCAATTGTTCGATTATGCCTACATCACCATCCACGGTACGCCAGGTGAGAATGGAATCCTTCAGGGCTACTTCGACCTGATCGGTCTGCCATATAGCACCAGTGGTGTTCTGGTGGAGGCTATGACATTCGATAAGTTCGTACTCAACCAGTATCTGCGGGGCTATGGTGTCAGTGTAGCCGACTCCCTGCTCATCCGCAAGGGCTATGAGGAACTGGTCAGCGACGACGAGATAGAGGAGCGCATCGGCATGCCTTGTTTTGTTAAGCCTGCAGCCGACGGCTCGTCGTTTGGCGTGTCGAAGGTGAAGAATAAGGATCAGTTGGCTCCTGCCATTCGTAAAGCAATGATGGAGAGTCCTGAGATTATGGTCGAGGGGTTCTTGGATGGTACGGAAATTACGCAGGGTATATATAAGACAAAGGAGAAAGCCGTGTTGTTCCCGATTACAGAGGTGGTGACCAGTAATGAGTTTTTCGACTACGATGCTAAGTACAATGGACAGGTACAGGAGATTACACCAGCCCGTCTGTCAGAGAGCATTGCTGAGCGAGTGAGCCAGATAACCAGTCATATTTATGATATCCTTCACTGTAACGGTATTATCCGTATCGACTATATAATATCGAAGGAAGGAAAGATCTCGATGCTGGAAGTGAACACTACCCCTGGCATGACACCTACCAGTTTCATTCCCCAGCAGGTACGTGCAGCAGGCCTCACTATGAAGGATGTGCTGACTGAGATCGTAGAAAACCAATTCAGTTAGTTGGGATTTAAGAGTTAAAGGATATGATGACTTCAGAGGCAGAGTTTGATGAGATTCGGCCATATGAGGCGGAAGAGATGAAGCAGGCGTTCGAAGACCTGATTAACGACCGTCAGTTCAATGTGGTGATGAAGGGTTTGGTTCCTTGGTTGCCAAAGGCTATTCGCAATGGCATGCTCAGGTTGGCCTTTACTGGTGTCAATACCCCGTTGGATTTCCAAAAGCGTTTCATGAAACCCATTGTGAAGTACATCATCCGGAAACATACTGACGGTTGTGTTTTTGACGACAAAGAACTCTCAGGGACAGGTTCCCATGATTCCCGTTACACGTTCGTCAGTAACCATAGGGATATCGTACTCGACTCTGCATTCCTGGATGTCATGCTCGTGGATAGTGGATATCCCACTACCGTAGAGATCGGCATCGGCGACAATCTCCTGATTTATCCTTGGATCAAACGGTTGGTCCGTATGAACAAGGCCTTTACGGTGCGTCGTGGCCTGACACCTAAGGAGACATTGCGCTCAAGTCTGCTGATGAGCCGCTATATCCATTATGCTGTTCTCCAGAAGAGAGAGAATATCTGGATTGCCCAGCGTGAGGGTAGGGCGAAGGACTCTGACGACCGTACGCAAGATTCTGTCCTGAAGATGTTGGCGATGGGGGCACCCGATGACGTCAAGAATCCTGTAGACAGACTGCGGGAACTGAACATCGTGCCGCTGACCATCAGTTATGAATTTGATCCTTGTGACTATCTGAAGGCACAGGAGTTCCAGTTGAAACGTGATAATCCGACTTTTAAGAAGTCACGTCAGGACGATCTTGACAATATGAAGACAGGCATCTTCGGCTATAAGGGACGTGTCTGCTATCGTCCGGCAGTTCCAGTTAATACTTGGATTGATGAGTTGTCTGAGCTCCCCAGGACAGAATTCTATAAAGTGTTAGGGGAGCGGATGGACAAGGAAATCCATCGGGGTTATCAGCTATATCCCTGTAATTATATTGCTCTTGATGAACTGAATGGTGATTCTGCTTATACTGCCCATTATTCTGATGCTGACAAAAAGCGCTTTGAGGATTATTTGGGCGGTCAGATGGCGAGAATAACCCTTCCCAACAAAGATGAGGCTTATCTGCGTGAGCGGATGCTGACCATGTATGCGAACCCGCTTAGGAATCAACAGAAATGTGATAAATGATGGGAGCGAAAATAAGATGGCATAGTGCAATTCTCTTCTTCCTTTTAGCTTCATCGTGTGCTCAGGACAGCTATGAGAAAGGAGAGGGAGAGTATTCCCTGATGCGGGGTGATTTCGTCGAGGCTCAGGCTGATGCCAATAAACAGCTGGTCTCTATCAGAACCGATGATGGTGACGAATTGTCATTGACAAAGCCTTATTCCGCCAAGTGGATAACCAAGGCAGATACCATTTATCGCTGTATGTTATATTATAATAAAGTGAAAGATGAGAATGGTAAATCTCAGGCGGAAATCATTTCTTTGGCTCAGGTGCCATGTCCTTCACTGAAGACCCGTGCCGATTTTGACAAGGAGATCCGCACGGATCCTGTCAAGTTTGAGAGTGTTTGGCTTAGCCGATCTGGTAAGTATCTGAATCTGTACCTTCAACTGAAGACTGGTGCGACTGATGATACTGCAGCCGTCCAACAGCTGGCATTTCTTACTGACACTCTGATGCAGAATGGGGATGGAAGTCGCACTCATCGCATTCTCCTGCACCATGACCAAAATCGTGTGCCTGAGTATTATTCCACGAAGGCATACATCAGCATTCCTACAGTTACCATTGCAGCCGATTCCGTCTGTCTTTACATCAATTCCTATTCCGGCCCAGTCGTCAAGACTCTTCCCCTACGTAAGTAGTGTGAAAAAGTGTATTGTTTACATTTATTCGCAAAAATGGTCGTTTTGCCTATGTTTTTGATACACTTTAACCTGCGTTTTTGTATTTTTTGCGCATTTTTTATGTTAAAAATACCCTATTTGCAAAAAAGTATCAGTATTTGTTAAAAGAAAGTAGTTATTTTTCCTAAAAATGCCTTAACTTTGCAAACGAATCAAGATTGTTCTGATAGAACTATAACTACAATATCAAAAAATAAGTACCAAAACGTATGAGTCAGAATAACTTAGCTAGAGGCAATACGCGCGTACCTATTATTATATATAAAGGGAGCGGATAGGGAATTATAGTAATCCCCCAAACCATCATATGTGATTAATCCAAACCAAATTTAATCTATAGTAAATACTTAAGTATGAATCGAAAATTTAGAAAGACAGCGCTGCTGATGAGTGCTTTGGCCCTCTTGGGACTTTGTTACTCATCGAATGCCTATGCCGCAGGAGCTCCACAGGAGGTTCAGCAGGCAACTAAGAAGATTACAGGTACTGTAGTCGACGCTATGGGTCCCGTCATCGGAGCCAGTGTAGTGGAAAAGGGTACCACTAATGGTACGGTTACTGACTTTGACGGTAACTTCTCTCTCTCAGTGAATCCAGGTGCTACGATCGTTGTATCGTTCATTGGTTTCGAGACTCAGGAAATCAAGGTGGGCAATCAGACGACCTTCAACATCACGATGAAGGACGACAATGCCGTGCTGGAAGAAGTGGTGGTCGTTGGTTACGGTGTCCAGAAAAAGAAGCTGGTTACTGGTGCCACTGTTCAGGTAAAGGGTGAGGACATCGCCAAGCTGAATACGACGAACGCTCTGACAGCCATGCAGTCCAGTACTCCTGGTGTGCAGATTACCCAGACTTCTTCTCAGCCAGGTAAGGGTTTCAAGGTAAACATCCGTGGTGTAGGTACCATTGGTACTTCTTCACCGTTGCTGATCATTGACGGTATCAACGCTGGTACTGCTGATGACGGTCTGAATGGCCTGAACCCCAATGATATTGAGAGTATCGACGTGCTGAAGGATGCTGCCTCGGCAGCCATCTACGGTGCCCGTGCTGCCAATGGTGTGATCCTCGTGACCACCAAGCAGGGTAAGGCTGGTAAGATCCAGTTGCAGTATGACGGTTTTGTAGGCTGGTCTAATGCCTATAAGGTTCCTGGTACAGTTAATGCCCAGCAGTACATGCAGCTGATTAACGAGACGAACTTCAATACTTATGGAACAGCTACCAACTGGTCAAGTCTTGTTCCCCAGACAATTCTCGACAAGGTGAATCAGGGTTGGGAAGGAACAGACTGGTTCAAGGAGTATGAGAACAAAAACGCGCTGCAGTTCAGCCACGCTGTGACACTGACTGGTGGTTCAGAGAATTCAAAGTTCTCTATGTCTCTGAACTACAGCTCTAACGAGGGTATCATGGGTGGTGACAATGCTTCGAACTACAAGCGCTATGGTGGTCGTATCAATTCTGAGCACATTCTGCTCAAGGGTAAGACCCACGACATTATCACCATAGGTGAGAACGTTTCCTACTGGTATCATAGAAGTCATGACCTTGCAGAGTCCAATGGTTACTGGAACATCATGCAGGCAGCCTATATCGCATCTCCGCTGGTAGAGCCCTACGATGCCGATGGTAACCTCACTTCTTATAAGAACAATGGTGCCGGCTATAGCTCCATGATTTACAATAACCCGCTGAACCATTTCCTCAATGGTGGTTTCAATTCTATCAACAAGAACCGCGATTTTGGTGTAGGTGCAACTTTCTACTGGATCATTGAGCCGATCAAGAACCTCCGCTATCGTGGACAGTTCAATACGGGCTACAGCGCCAGCAACTACCGTAACATCTCATTGCCCTACAGCGCAAGCTCTACCAGTTCAAGTGCCAACTACAGTATGGGTATGGGCGAGTATGAGAGCGCCAGCTTCACACTGGAGAACACTCTTTCTTATGTCCTCCCGAAGTTGGGTAAGCATAATATTGATGTCCTCATTGGTCAGTCAATTGAGCGCTCAAACTGGAGTTCTGGTATGTCAATGAACTTTACTGTTAGTGAGGATAACCTGAATTCATTGATTCGCAATGGTTGGGATTTCAATATTCCTTCAAACTATGAGACGAAGTATATGACAGGTCACTCTGGTTATGACAACCCCATGCAGGGTAGTATTGCTTCGTTCTTCGGTCGTATGAACTGGAACTATGACGAGAAGTATATGGCTACTGCTATCCTTCGTGCTGATGGTTCTTCAAACTTCGCACGCGGAAAGCGTTGGGGTTACTTCCCCTCATTCTCTGCTGGTTGGGTAATTACCAACGAGAGTTTTATGGAGTCAACCAAGAGTTGGATGGACTTCCTGAAGTTCCGTGCTTCTTGGGGACAGAATGGTAACTGTAACATCGGTAATTTCTATTACCTTTCAAACATCGCCTTCTCTCCGACAGACTATGCTGACTACGGTTACAAGTTCTCAAGCGATATGATCAGCACGGTTGACAGCAATGTCTATCAGACTGGTGCCTATGCTAAGAACGCTCCTAATCCTGATGTAACATGGGAGACTTCTGAGCAGATTAACATTGGTCTCGATGCTCGTTTCATCAGCGGAAAGCTCGGCTTAAACTTCGACTGGTATGTGAAGAAGACGAAGGACTGGTTGCTTCAGGCTCCGATGAATGAGGTTCTTGGTTACGAGGAGCCAGCCATGATTAATGGTGGTGATGTGAAGAACACCGGTTTTGAGGTTGCTCTTACTTGGCGCGACCAGATCGGTCAGGATTTCAGCTATCATGCTAATGTAAATGTGGCTACCAATAAGAACGAGGTAACACGTATTGCTAATGACCAGGGCTTAATTAATGGCGATGTTGATGCTATCTTCGAGAACTCATCTTATGTGTCTCGCGTAGAGGAAGGTCACCCCATTGGTTACTTCTATGGAATGTCTTACAGTGGTATCTGGCAGAATCAGGCTCAGATCGACGCAGCCGTTGCTTCAGGCAAGGCAGTACTTCCAGGTGCTGCTCCTGGTGATCCTATCTGGGACGATTTCGATGGTGATGGCACTATCAATTACGATAACGACCGTCATGAGATTGGTAACCCCCATCCCGATGTGACCCTTGGTATCAGCCTTGGCTGTGAGTGGAAGGGCTTCGACTTCGGCATCACAGGTTCTGGCGCATTTGGTATGCAGGTAATGCAGTGCTACCGCACAGCTTTGCTGGCTAACCAGTATAATAGTTATACTGTTGATGCGTTTGATCGTTGGCATGGTGAGGGCACTAGCAACACAATGCCTCGTCTGACCGTAGGTCAGATTGCTGACCAGTGGGTATCTACCCGTTATATGCAGGATGCTGACTACTTCAAGATCCAGAACGTTACGCTGGGTTACAACTTCAATAAGATTTGGAAGAACTCTCCGTTCAGTCAGCTCCGTCTCTATGTACAGGCTCAGAACCTCTATACCTTCACTGGTTACACAGGTGTTGATCCTGAAGTTGGTTCTAATGGAGGTCATACTTCTTGGGCAAGTGGTATCGACGTTGGTCTATATCCTTCTGCTCGTACCTTCGTGGTTGGTGCAAGTATCAAGTTCTAATAATATAATAAAGAAAAAAAGAATATGAAAAAGATATATTTAATGGCAATCGCGACGCTCTTTGCTGTAGGTCTGACCTCTTGCGAGGACTTCCTCGATTCCAAGAATTATACGCAGGCCAACAGCTCTAACTATCCGGCTTCAGCTGATGACCTGAACAAGGAGTTGGCAGCCTTGTATGGTGTGATGAACCAGTTTAGTACGGGACCGTTGGAGACACCTTGGTTCGTAGGCTATATTATGTCTGACGATGCCAATGGTGCCGGTGGTACTGGTGACGTAGAATCTCATGCTATTGGTCACCTGATGGCTAATAAGGAAGACCTGTTTGATAATGCATGGCATAACACCTATGTAGGTATTGCCCGTGCCAATGCCATTATCTATGCCGTTGACGCTTTCGATTGGACTGGTCAGGAGAAAACCCGTAACCAGCTTCTTGGCGAGGCTTACTTTATGCGTGGTTTGTTCTATCTTTGGGGCGTTCAGTTCTGGGGCGATATTCCTGCATACTGGGCTTCTGCTGCTCCCGATCCATGTCCTCAGGTAAGTGCAGAGGATGTGATCATGCCGCATATTTTGGCTGACTTTACCAGTGCTGCCAACCTGATGACTCACGGTGCTACCAAGCGTGGCGACGGTCATGCTACCAAGGGTGCTGCTGAGGGTATGTTGGCTCGTGCCTATATGTTCTATGAGGGCTTCTATAAGAAGGCAGGTGAGTTGGCTACTGCTTCTTTGGCTGACGTGACCTTTGACTTCGAACAGGAGGGCGCAGGCTCTTCTCTGAGCAAGGCCCAGGTAGTTAGCTACCTTGAGGATGCTATCAATAATGGTGGTTACAAACTCGTGGACGATTTCCGTCTGCTCTGGCAGTACACCAACGAGTACACTGTTCAGGACTATTCTTTCGTTTCCGACTTGAAGAGCAAAGGAAAGGTCTGGGCTGGTAATGGTAACGAAGAGGAAATGTTCCAGGTACAATATATGAACTCTGGTTCATGGAATGGTACTATCGGTATGGGATTCGTTAACCAGGTAGAACTCTATTGCGCCTTGCGTTGTGATGACGATGGTGCTGGTACCGCCAATGGTGATATGAATACTTTCCCGTTCGGACAGGGTTGGGGCCAGGGAACTATCAATGCAAACCTTTGGGACGAGTGGCCTGATTCCGACCCGCGTAAGAAGGCTACCATTCTTGATGCACAGGCTGAGTGTCAGAAGTTTGTCTTCACCACCTCTTGCTCTGAGGATGCCGGTTATTACAACAAGAAGTGGATGGCTGTTACATGCGGAAAATCTAGCTGGAGCGATCATAACGATTCTTATATCTGGTGGGGCGTATATCGTAAGGATCATACGGATGCTGCCAACAACAATGGTAACTCTATGCAGGGCGACCACTTCTCAGATATCATGCTGCTCCGCCTGGCTGACGTCATGCTGATGCACTCTGAATTGACAGGTACTGCCGATCAGATGAATAAGGTTCGTGCCCGTGCAGGTCTGCCAGCTACAACTTACTCTTGGGCTAATATCAAGAACGAGCGCCGCTTCGAGTTGGCTGGAGAGGGTCTGCGTTTCAATGACCTACGTCGCTGGTCAGGTAAGGGTGGTGGCGCTTCTTGTGAGGCTGCTCTTGCTCTGCAGAAGCAGGATGGTACTCGTGTGAACTATACTGGTCACTGGACTGTGATGCATCATGGTCAGAATGTTGGTGGTAGTAGCTGGGCTCAGCGCTATGCCGATACCGATGGCTTCCTCATGATTCCGCCTGCACAGATCAGTATTATAGGCAATCCTGAGATCCTGAAGCAGAATGCCGGATGGGGTTCAAATGCCGCTGGTGCTAATATGTCAGGATGCCCAGTATACGATTAATTTAGAATTTAATAATAAGAATTAAGAGATTATGAAAAAATCAATTATATTGTTCGCAGTAGCGCTGGGTATGCTGACGGCCTGTGATCCTATCAAGGAAGACGGCACATTGAAGGTGGATAGCTACACCTCCAGCAACCTGCTCGATGGCGCAGAGTTCTCGCAGTATGCCGATCAGGCCTGCACTACTCCGCAAGCCGATGGTAACTGGATTAAGTATAATATCCCCAATGTATCGGGTATTTATATCTACTATGTAAAAGCTGACGGTTCTGAGTTCAAGCTTGCCAGCGGTGCAGCAGGTGGCGTGTTCAACTTCGTACCCTCTCGTGGTTCAGATCCTAACCAGACTGTATACTTCAAGTATATCAATGCTAAACTCGAGGAGGTGGTTGCTACTCATGACTTCACTGTCCAGGTGGCTGCCGAGCTGAAGCCTGAGATCCGTCTCATCGCTTCTAACGACTATGGTAAGAAGACCTGGAAGTGGGACCCCTCTATCACAGGTGCCGTTTGGGGTAACATGGGTTATCAGCCTGGCGATGGTGCTTCAGTTGGTACTTCTGGCAATGGTCAGTGGTGGGGTGTTACCTCTACTGACGAGTTCAATGGTCAGCTCCAGCATACCCATAATGGAGTCAACAATGGCGATGGCGACCTGAATGCCTATATGGTATTTACAGAGGATGGTCTGATCAAGTCTTATAATGCAACTGGCGGCGTTATCCGCGAAGGTACTTATGAGGTTAAGAACTACAATGCCAAAGGCGAGTGGAAGGTTGGTGACCTTGTTACCGATGCTATCCTGTGGCCTTATGAGATCAACTCTAACGGTAACATTCCTGGAACCTATGAGATTTGCTACTTGACTTCAGACAAGATGACGCTGGTTTATCCTGATGGAGGTTCTCAGGGCGCCTGGGGCGAGGCTACTTTCTGGCACTTCTGTAGCAGTAGTGATGTCAAGGGTATGGCCTATGGCTACGACAATGGTAAAGACTGGACTTGGGATCCTTCTGTAACTGGTGCTGTATGGGGTAACATGGGCTATCAGCCTGGCGATGGTGCTTCAGTCGGTACTTCTGGCAATGGTCAGTGGTGGGGCGTAACCAGTACTGACGAGTTTAATGGCCAGCTCCAGCATACTGAAGACGGCACCAACCATGGTGATGGTGATCTGAATGCTTATATGACATTGACCCCAGATGGTGTTATCACCCGTCATGCTGCTGATGGTTCCGTTATCAAATCAGGAACTTTCGAATTCGATGAGTCTGTAGCCAGCGATTGGAAGGTTGCTAACCTGAATACAACAGCGGGCACCATCCTGTGGCCTTATGAGATTAACTCAGGCGGTAACATGCCGACATGGTTTGAGGTTGTTTATATCTCTGGTAGTCAAATGACGCTCGTTTATCCTGACGGAGGTTCTCAGGGTGCTTGGGGTGAGGCTACATTCTGGCACTTCAAGGCGAAGTAAATTTCTCCCTATATCTTTGATAATCCGTCTCGCATCACTGCGGGGCGGATTTGTTGCTTCTTACATCTTACATGTAAATTGGTCCATTACCCATGCACGACGTGGTGGTCAGTGCCGTCAGGAAGGCCGTGAGCGCGGCTACTATCATCTTCACCGCCAACTCAATAATCCTTTGCTTCTTCATAATTTGAAAATTGAAGTTTGAAATTTGAAATTTGCCCCAGCGCATTAAGGATTGTCGTCACTACCTGGATTGTCGTTCGAGCCGTGATCCGTCATGTGCTTGGCGAAGCCTCGCAGCGAGAGCGTCTTCTGCGTGTCCACCTCAGGATAATACTTGCCGTAGGCCGAAGAGCCCTCGATCTTGTTCTGTCGGAGATTAATCCCCATTGCAATTTTCTGTGTTGCCATAATTGAAAAATTGGTATTAAATTATTAAGTTTCTTTGCGACCATCTACATCGGCTGGCCGCCTACCGCTGTGTGCACATCTTCTTGTTATCGAGTACAAAGGTACAAAAATTATCCATGCGAAACAAGCTTTTCTCAAAATCA
>JAEEGG010005277.1_pt1 | contig 30816 bp, 22 predicted proteins | sample 9134161 | NCBI WGS metagenome assembly JAEEGG01 (sample SAMN16246543, study PRJNA631951) | gut metagenome | biome: gut microbiome; feature: rumen; material: CR-attached | host: Bos | place: Iran: Karaj | collected 2018-10
CCGGATAAAAAAACCGGTAAAAATTGTAGGGGGAGACACCCATGGAAAAAAACGTAACGATCATTGATGAAAATGGCGTAGTGATCGGCTACACTTACCCGAAAAGGGCTAAGGGGCTGGTCAAGAAAGGTCGGGCTGAGCCCGTCGATGAAAATTGCATATGTATGAAGGATAAATCTTTCATATCACAGATAACGGATACTCAGGTTCCGACCGTAGATGAATATAAATTTGCGGAGGTACATAAGATGAGTAAGGTTATAGGTTTTGAAGCAAGAAAATTTGGTATAGATCCTACATGTACAGGAAACAATATCGCAAACAGGATGTTTGTGACGGATGCTTTAGGTAACAATGTTGAGGTATACGAGATAGGTGACTGGGGTCACAACTGGACTCAGATTTCTTATGAAATGCCGGTGGAAAAGGATACGGATTTTGAATTCCTTTTTGCTATGACCGGTGATATTGACGAAGTCCGGGGAGATGCAAAGTGCAACTTTATCGTTATGCCGATACACGAGAAAGCTAAGGTAAAAGCTATCCCGGATCTGAGTGCATCGGATGAGGCAAAGGCAGGCGAAGTTATTGAATCTGCCGATGCAGATCCCGCAGAGGATCCAGGCAAGGATGACTGGAACAACAGATATCAGTACAGTCTTCTTCACAGGGAATACAGACCAACTATGGAAAAAGTCTGGAACGGTTCATCCATCAGATTTTACAGGATTCCTTTTAATACGGGAGATGCCGATAAGATCAAATTTGTTTTCGTAGCATTCCAGAAACCGTACAAGATTTTCCCTGTAAAGAATTTTGAAGAGTATTCAAATCTTCCGGATTATAATTCAGAAGGAAACAATGACTGGTTTGGAAGAAAGCACGGCAGGAGCTGGAACTGGGAACGCGGTAATAAAGGACCGGGAAACGGACCTTTTGGATGGTACAGCGGACCTAAAGGTTTTAATGAGGCAGATAAAAAGGCGACCGAAAACTTCCTCAACAATATCGGAATGATGGTCAGCAATGCCGTAAAGGAAGCCATGGAAGGCTTTGATAAATTCCAAAAGTGTAATTTCGGAGACTGGGAAAACAAAGCTAAGCGTTCCAATAAAAATCCATATTCCGAGAGTAATTTTACAAGAAAACCGGAAAAAAACTCCCGTAAAATGGATACTTATGTTTTAGCACAGTTACTGAGCAAGACGGAAGATAACGGAGATCTGGATCTGAACGGATACTGCATTGAAGACTGCGATGAAGCAAAGCTTTCAAAGATTGATATTGAAACAGCGGATAACATCAGTGTTTCGATAGATAATGCTTCTATAAGCGGTGATGCATTTTATGCTATCATGAAAAAGGTAGGAGATAATGCAGATGTATCCGGCAACAATACCATGATCGGAACTGCCAGGGATACCACTAAGGAAATAGGTGAATCCGGAAATACTTCCGATAATAACAGCTGGAGCTTTGTAAATGCTACCTTGAGTGAGGCTGCATTTGCTGTCCTGCTTTCCAAGATAGGTGACAACTGTGATGTTGACCTGTCAAATGCAGAGATAAATGATTCCAACGAGATCAAGAACTTTGATGATTTTTGCAACAGTTTTGATAATACAACCATCAAGGTGGATAATACCAGGATTTCAAAAAGACTTTATCATTTGCTTGTCAGATGCTGCGGAGACGATTGCGATATAGAAGGAAATGCTGTTATCTGGTAAGTAGGAAATATTAGACAATAACCTTATAAGAAAAAGGTGTCGGGAACTTCCCGGCACCTTTTGTGTTAGTTTTTCTTTATAAGTCTTACTATAAAAATCACCAGACAAGCACCGGCTACCGCACGGATAATAGTACCGACAACTCCGAAGAATGTGATTCCGATAAGTCCGAAAACATATCCTCCTACAATACCGCCTACCAAACCGAGGATAATGTTTAATAACAATCCGTTGCTGCTCTTCATGATTATACCTGCAAGCCATCCGGCTAAAGCTCCGAGAGCTAAACTAATGATAATATCAACTAAGCCCATTTTAATTCTCCTTTTTTAAACAAGATTTAAGTATGGAAATATATCTTCACAAACTTATGATAATATAATAGCAAAACTCACCCTATTGTCAAGGCTTTGTTTTAAGTTGACAAAGGTCATATCTAAGCATATACTAAATTTATGTGAATTACGGAAGGATTTCAAAGGGGGAAGTATGGCAAAAGTAAATGATCTGATAGTTATAAATGGGACAAGCGTCAAGAACAGACTGACTATGGCACCTACGGTCAAATTTGATTATGCAGGTGAGGACGGCCAGCTTACGTTAAGGCATCTGGTACATTATCTGGAAAGGGAAGAAGGCGGTATCGGGCTCATCTGTGTTGAGGCGACTGCGGTAACTCCGGAGGGCAGGTTTGCTAAAAATCACCTCGGACTTTGGGAGGATGCTCAGATAGAAGGGCATAAAAGAATAAACGAAACATGCCATATGAATGATGTGGTGGCACTGATACAGCTTAATCATACAGGCGTAACCGGTAATCCTATATTTGGTACACCGATAGGACCATCCGCTATACCGACCAGGGATGGAAAACTGTCTAAGGAAATGAGCATAGATGAAATACATGCGATGCAGGAAAGCTTTATTGCCGCTGCCTGCAGGGCTAAGGAAGCCGGATATGCCGGCATACAGCTGCATGGATGTCACGGATATCTCATAAACCAGTTTGTATCACCCAAAACCAATCTCAGAACCGATAGATACGGTGAAAACAAGGCTTTATTCGGCAAAGAGATAATACAGGGTATAAGAGAAAAATGCGGAAAGGACTTTATCATTTCAGTCAGGACTCCCGGTGCGGAGCCCGATGTTCAGCATGCTGTCGATGTGGCAAATGAATATGTGGAGGCAGGGTGCGATTATCTCCATGTTTCACACGGCATTGACAGTTTCGGGGTAAAACTGAAGCCGGACGATGCGCCCTATAGTGACCTGTGTGCATTGGGCGTAAACTTCCATTCGATATTTAAGGGAAAAGTTCCTGTTTCCTGTGTCGGAGGGCTGCTTACACCGGAGCGGATAGAGTATATTATTGAAAATGATCTGGCGGATACTGTGGATCTGGCTCGCGGGATACTTGCAGATCCCCAGCTTCCAAATGCAGTATTAAACGGAACTCCGTATAGCCAGTGTTTTGAATGCCAGCGCTGCCAGTACGGACCGGGTACAGCGCATGTATGTCCGGCAGAGATGAAACGTGTCAAAAGGGACGGTTCTGTTTGACACATTTTGAGATAGTGAATAATAAAAATTGGAAGGATAGACAATCATGAGCAATTTAAGCATGATCCCAAATGGATTAAGCGAGAGTGAGGTAGCAGCTTCAGTCTGTGAGTTAAAGGATATAACACCCGATGAGGTGCTGGATTTTGATATAGTGGTAGTAGGAGCCGGTGCATCAGGCGTACCTGCAGCAGGATGGGCAGCAGAGCTGGGAGCAAAGGTAGCTCTTTTACAGAAGGAATGCGGTGTCGTATCCCAGGGTAACTGCGGATCGGCTATCATAAAGTCACGTTCTACCGAAGCGGGTATAGCAAAGTGGATACATCATACAAACGGACTCTGCGACTGGAGAGCGGATGTAAAACAGCTCAGAGCATATGCAGATTATTCTGAAGAAGCTATGATGTGGTTTTGGAACCGCGGAGGCTTTACAAAAGAGACTGAATACGGTGACGGAAGTAAGGTAGACAGCAATACCGAAAGTGCTAAACTCCTTAATGACGGAGATAAACTCTGTGCTTTCATCAGTACCAGCGGTGATTTTACAGGTACCTGGAAGGACAGGGAAAACAGCTACGAGTATGGTGACGATCATTGTTATTTCTGGGCTCCCTGGGTAGGACCCAAGCCACTTAATGTAGGCAATGCACTTAAAAACATACTGGAAAACGTAAAAGCAAAGAATCCTGATCTGGAGACTTATTTCTCAACACCTGCGGTAAAACTTGTTGTGGAAAACGGTAGAGTAGCCGGAGTCATAGGAAAGAATGCAGACGGGAAATATATAAGATTCAATGCTTCAAAAGCGGTAATCCTTGCTACCGGTGATTATACCAATAATTCTGCAATGGTTAAACACTGGTGTCCGGACATAGATGAGTTTGATAAAAAACAGTTCGGAAAGACCGGAGACGGGCATGTACTTGCCATGAGTGCGGGTGCAAGGATGGAAAATCTCGGCCATACCAAGATGATGCACGACTTTGACTCGGCTCTCATGTGGGAGGAACCTTTTCTGTATCTTAATATGAACGGCGAGCGTTTCACGAATGAGTATACCGGCTTTGTATATATGGGAAACATCCTGAAATATCAGCCCTCATATAAGGGAAGTATGCTGGATGAGGAGCATAAGGAAAAGGGATCAAAGGGATGGTACTGTACAATATATGACGACAGCTATATGGACTGGCCCGCAGATGAATTCGTGAGCGGAAAGGTACCGCCTCAAGTGATGCAGAAATTTATACCCGGAGCGGTAGAAAATCCTCAGGGAGTATTTAAAAACCTGATAGACCTGCATAAATGTGACACCCTGGAGCAGCTGGCTAAAGAACTTGATATACCGTATGATAAGATGAAGGCATCCATAGACAGGTATAATGAGCTCTGTGACAAGGGCTGTGATACAGATTTTGGAAAGCCTGCAAAATACATGCATAAGATAGAGAAAGCACCTTTCTGGGGAGCAAGAAAGCATATCCGTGTATCCGCAGAGGTTTCAGGCGTTGTGGTAAACGAAAACGGTCAGGCACTGAACAGTGAAGGGGACATAATACCGGGACTTTACTGTGTAGGCAATCTTGGAGGCCCGTTCTACGGAGGAGCGGATTATCCTTTCCACCAGACAGGTCTGTCCCTTGGCAGATGCTATACATTTGGCATGATAGCGGCAAGGCATGCACTTGGAAAACTATAAATAACATCGGAGTCGGAAAAAGTGAAAGATATTTTATCTGTAGAAACGATGAGAAGGAGTGACGCAGCAACCATATCGGGCGGGATTTCCGGAAAAGAGCTCATGTACAGAGCGGGGAAAGCCATATATGAAAGTGTCGAATGGAAGGCGCCCGTTGGGATAGTGTGCGGTGTCGGGAATAATGCCGGGGATGGCTATGTACTGGCTGACCTGCTGGCTAAAGCCGGAACGGAATGTACTCTTATTTTGCTGGAAGACCGGTTTTCTGAGGACGGCAGATATTATTATGACAGATGCTTAAAAGAAAACGGCGATGCTGTTTCAGTCAGGTATTTTGAGGATACAGACGATCTAAGCGGATTTGCGACTGTTGTTGACTGCATCTTTGGGACGGGTTTCAGAGGAGAGGTAAAAGGCAAGGCCCGGGAAGCTGTTGAAAAGATAAACAACAGCGGTGCATATGTAGTTGCTGTAGATATAAACAGCGGACTAAACGGGGACTCCGGTATGGTAGGACCGGGAAGTATATGTGTGAGATCAGATGTCACTGTTTCCATAGGAAGCTTTAAACCCGGACATTTTTTAAATATGGCTAAGGATGTCATGAAGCAAAAGATAAACTGTGACATTGGGATCCGGCCGATACAGAAACCGTATTATCTGATAACAGCCGAGGATATAAAGCCATATTTTACGGAGCGTTCCAATTTTTCAAACAAGGGAACATACGGATATACGGCTATCATCGGAGGCTCCAGGAAATACAGCGGTGCCCTGAGACTGGCTGCTATGGCCAATGCGGCTATGAGATCGGGAGCAGGAGTGGTGAAGATAGGTCTGCCAAATTCCTTATATCATGATTTATTACCGCTGATACTTGAGAGTACGGTATCACCGCTCTCTGACGACGATGGCGAGCTGGTTTTTGTCGAAGACGAGATAAAAAGCCTTATATCCAATGTAAAAACGGTTGCTTTTGGCATGGGCATCGGTATAAGTCCAGAGATATCAAAATGCCTGGAATATCTGTTAAAGGAATATACCGGTACTTTGATAGTTGATGCCGACGGATTAAATGTGCTGTCAAAGCTGGACAGGGAGCTGTTGCGCAGGGCACAGGGCAAGGTGGTGCTCACTCCGCATATTAAAGAGTTTGAAAGACTGACAGGGCTGTCAAAGGAAGAGATTTTGAGTAATCCCGTAAAACATGCCGAAGACTATGCATTAGATGCCGGTGTGGTTTTACTGCTTAAGGGACCGTCCACTATAGTCACGGACGGAGTAAGAACTTATATTGTTGATGCAGGCTGTGCAGGTATGGCTACTGCAGGGAGCGGAGATGTGCTCTCGGGTATTTTATCGGCAGTATGTTCTTTTATGCCTGAGTTGATCAGCTCCGTAAATAATAAAAATATTCCTGATCATACACTTGCTACTGCGATAGCAGCTTTTATTAATGGAAAAGCCGGTGAGTTCGCTCAGCAAAAGACCAATTCGATAAGCATGATAGCAGGCGATACGGTATCGTGCATACCGGAGGTAATTTCCGGACTGATATATAACTCTGATATTTAAGATCATAAGTCAACAATTATTTAATAGGAAAGAGAGACAGTATGGGGTATATAAATATAGAAGAAAACCTGAAATTATTTTATGAAGAATACGGTCAGGGAGACAATTATATTCTTTCTGCACAGGTAGGATTTTATCCAAAGGGCATGCAGCAGAAAATGGCAGAGATGGGGTACCATGTTTTCTGCATCACTTTGAGAGGCTTTGCTCCGTCTTCATATGTGGAAGAGGATTATGGCGAAGACTGGTACAATGTTTTCGCTGACGATGTGGTAAGAGTGGCAGATGCTCTGGGTATAAAGAAGTTTATATATATGGGGGCATCCCATGGTGCAGGCGTGGGCTGGCATCTGATGCTGAGACATCAGGACAGGGTTGAATCATTTATAGCTGTAGTGGCAGGTCCCCACAGCCTGAAAGAGGGTACCATGTCATACAGGCAGATGCTTGAGCAGGGTATCATCAAATGTCCTCCGCCCTTCGATCCCGAGATAGATAACGATCCCGCAAGAGTTTTGAGGCGTAAGATAAGAGCAGACCATATCCGTGATAACAGTAAGACACCTGATCCAAGAGAGCAGGCCATAGACTACGGCAGGCCTTTGATGGGACTTAAGACCGAAGAAAGACTCTGCGAAGAACTGAAGAAAATCCAGGTACCGACTCTGCTTATCGGAGGCACGGAGGATCCCATCAGCAAGATGGAGCTGATGATGCGTACCGCAGAGTGCCTGCCTCATTGCAAGCTCGTTGTTTACTCTAACTGCGGACACAATATCGATACCGATATAATTGAAGAAGTAACAGATGAAGCTGACAGGTTTATAAAGACAGTAAAGGACAACGAAGGCCGCTGGTATAAAAGGGTTATTGAATAAGAAAAAGTCCTTGCATTTTTGTTACTACTATGATATATTATTTTCCACATGAATTACCAAACTATTCATGCACATTGCCCACCATTTTGGTTAAGCCCATACGGACAGGCGGGGCGACTGCCGCGGGTGGCGAAAGGCCACATTAGGTAACATCGCTTCTGAATAGGTCAATACGTGCAGCTTTAGGTTATCCTTTGGCGCTGTGGTAGTTTATCGTAAGATAGGATTTCAGGACAGATGTTATCATCTGTCCTTTTTTGCTGAACTAAAACTATTTAGAAAGGCCTGCAACCTGTTATGAATATAGAAGCACAAAAGCATGCTCCGGTGTATGAGGCACTGGAGAAGTTTAGAAAACAGAGAATAGTTCCCTTTGATGTTCCGGGACATAAGCGCGGAAGAGGAAATCCCGAGCTTAAGGAGCTTTTAGGAGAGAAGTGCGTAAATCTTGACGTAAACTCCATGAAGCCCCTGGATAATCTCTGCCATCCCATGTCCGTTATAAAGGAGGCTGAGGAGCTGGCAGCAGAGGCATTCGGTGCTGACCATTCCTTCTTTATGGTAGGCGGAACCACATCTGCGGTCCAGGCGATGGTACTGACAGCCTGCCGTGCGGGAGACAAGATCATCCTTCCGAGAAATGTGCATAAGAGTGTAATAAATGCTCTGGTGCTCTGCGGTGCGGTACCGGTATATGTTAATCCAGAGGTAGACAAAAAGCTGGGTATAGCTTTGGGGATGGAACTCGAGGAACTTGAAAAGGCGATAAAGGAAAATCCCGATGCGGTTTGTGTTTTTGTAAATAATCCTACTTACTATGGCATATGTTCTGACTTAAGAGGAATAGTTAAGCTGGCTCATGACAATAAGATGCTCTGTCTGGTTGATGAGGCTCACGGAACACATCTTTATTTTGAAAAGAGCCTGCCGGTTTCTGCGATGGAAGCCGGTGCAGATATGGCTTCGGTATCGATGCATAAGTCGGGCGGAAGCTTGACACAGAGTTCGCTGCTTTTGGTAAATAAGACAGTAAACTGGGAATATGTGGCTCAGATCATCAATCTTACCCAGACGACAAGTGCTTCGTATCTGCTCCTTTCAAGTCTTGATATTTCAAGAAGAAATCTGGCACTTCGCGGAGCGGAGTCCTTCAGTAAGGTTAAGGAAATGGCCGAGTATGCACGTGCAGAGATCAATTCCATCGGCGGTTATTACGCATATGGAGCAGAGATAGTAAACGGAAAGAGTATTTATGATTTTGATGTAACCAAGCTTTCTGTATATACCAGGGATATCGGACTTGCCGGCATCGAGGTTTATGACCTTTTGAGAGATGAGTATGATATCCAGATAGAGTTTGGTGATATAGCAAATATCCTCGCATATATTTCCATAGGTGACAGGATACAGGATATAGAGCGTCTGGTTGGAGCACTGGCGGATATAAAGAGACTCTACTCCAAGGATCCGGCATCCCTTATGGCAGCAGAATATATTGCACCGAAGGTTTGTGTTTCACCTCAAAAGGCATTTTATTCCGATAAGATTGCACTTCCGATAGCGGAGACTGCAGGCAGGATATGCAGTGAATTTGTTATGTGTTATCCCCCCGGAATACCGATACTGGCTCCCGGCGAGCTGATAACTGACGATATTATAGAATACATCATGTACGCTAAGGAGAAGGGCTGCTCCATGCAGGGTACCCAGGATCCGTACATGGAGTATCTGCAGGTACTTGAGAAATGAGGTAAGATAAATGGAGCTCTGGTTTTCTGAATTCCATACCGATAAAGTAAAACTGTCGGTTAAAATTGAAAAGCATTTATTTGGTGAACAGACTGATTTTCAGAGGCTGGATGTATTTGAATCCGAGGAGTTCGGCAGATTTATAAGCTCGGACGGAAGCATCGTTTTTTCTGAAAAGGACGAGTTCACTTATGATGAGATGATAGTTCATGTCCCGATGGCTGTTCATCCGAATGTTGAAAAGGTACTTGTCATCGGTGGAGGTGACGGCGGAGTAGCCAGAGAGCTTTCATATTATGATGAAATAAAACAGATAGATGTTGTAGAGCCCGATGATGTGTTTATCTCTGTGTGTAAGGAGTTTTTCCCGGATAATGCCAGAGGTCTTGAGGACCCGAGAGTTAAGGTTTATAACAGGGACGGCTTAAGATTTTTGAGAGATAAGCTTGGAGTATATGATCTTATAATAAATGATGCCATTGATCCGTTAGGACATACCGCGGGACTTTTTACAAAAGAGTTTTACGGAAACTGCTTCAGGGCTTTAAGAGATGACGGTATCATGGTATACCAGCACGGCAGTCCTTTCTATGATGAGGATGAGGATACCTGCAGGGCTATGCACAGGAAGGCAAGCCACAGCTTCCCTATAAGCCGTGTTTATCAGGCGCATATTCCGACTTGTGCTTCGGGATATTGGCTTTTCGGTTTCGTGTCAAAGAAGTATCATCCGTTGACCGACCTTGATGCAAAGAGATGGAATGACAGGAAGATAAAGACCTGGTATTATACAACAAACCTTCATCAGGGAGCGTTCATGCTGCCGAAATATGTTGAAGATATGTTAGAGGAAGAAGAAGATTAAGGAGGGGTAAATAAGATGAGCAGATTATTGGTTATTGGTTGCGGCGGTGTGGCACAGGTTGCCATCTCAAAATGTTGTCAGAACAGTAAGGTGTTTACAGAGCTTTGTATTGCAAGCCGTACAAAGTCTAAATGTGATGCCTTAAAGGAAAAGCTTGAGCCCAAGACAGATACCGTTATCACTACCGCAAAGGTAAATGCGGATTCTAAGGATGAACTGGTAGCTCTTATCAATGAGTATAAGCCTGATGCAGTACTTAATGTTGCTCTTCCCTACCAGGATCTGACCATTATGGATGCATGCCTGGAGTGCAAGGTGGATTATATTGATACCGCAAACTATGAGCCCGAGGATACGGATGATCCCGAGTGGCGTGCAATATATGAGAAGAGATGCAAGGAGAAAGGCTTTACCGCATACTTTGATTATTCATGGCAGTGGGCATATCAGGACAGATTCAAGGCCGCAGGCATCACAGGACTTCTTGGCAGCGGTTTTGATCCCGGTGTAACGAGCGTATTTTCAGCATATGCCCTGAAGCATTATTTTGATGAGATAGATACTATTGATATCCTGGACTGCAACGGCGGTGATCACGGATATCCTTTTGCTACAAACTTTAATCCGGAGATCAATCTCCGCGAGGTATCGGCTAACGGCTCATACTGGGAGAACGGTCACTGGGTAGAGACCAAGCCCATGGAGATAAAGAGGGAGTACAACTTTGAGGGTGTAGGCATGAAGGATATGTACCTTCTGCATCATGAGGAGATAGAGTCCCTGGCTAAAAACATCCCCGGTGTAAAGAGGATCCGTTTCTTTATGACATTCGGACAGAGCTATCTGACTCACATGAAGTGTCTGGAGAATGTCGGAATGCTGTCTACCTCACCCATTAATTTTGAGGGTAAGGAGATAGTTCCCATTCAGTTTTTAAAGGCTCTGCTGCCTGATCCCGCATCATTGGGACCCAGGACTGTAGGAAAGACCAACATTGGCTGTATCTTTACCGGACGCAAGGACGGAAAAGAGAAGAAGGTATATATTTATAATGTATGTGACCATCAGGAGTGCTACAAAGAGGTAGGTTCACAGGCGATCTCCTATACCACCGGTGTTCCGGCTATGATCGGTACCGCACTTGTTATCTCAAAGAAGTGGGACAGGGACGGTGTATTTACAGTAGAAGAATTTGATCCCGATCCGTTTATGGATATGTTAAATGAGTTCGGTCTCCCCTGGAAGGTTGATGAGGATCCGGTACTGGTTGACTAATTAAGGAAAGAAAACAGTTTTTAGAAAGGGCTCCGTTTTTCGGAGCCCTATAGTTTTTATTGGATTTAAATATCATATTTTTTTAGGAGCATATCCAATGCTTCCCGAAGTAATATCGCTTCACCTATGCCTTCCCTTTTGGAGAGATTCGCGAGGCGCTGAAGCTGATCCTGGGTAAAGTGGCTGGTCTTAGGAATCATTTTTTCTTCCCTTGCCATAAGGATCTTGTTTCTTCCCTGTACCTTTGCACGATATAGTGCTCCGTCAGCCTTCCTTACAAGCTCGGCATAGCGGTTTGCATCTATAAATGCAGTAGCCATACCTATGGTAAGGGTCTGTGCTGCGCCGTCGGGAGTCTTGACGTTAAAGTTGTTCTTAAGGTCGTTTAGGAATAAGAAGATATCCTCTCTTTCGGTCAAACCCTTAAAGATGATCCCGAATTCATCGCCGCCTATACGATATACTTTAGCATCCTTCGGTGCATTTTCCTTAATGTAAAGACCGGTATCGATCAGAACTTTGTCTCCTGCTTCCCTTCCGAAATCGTCATTGATATGCAGGAAGTTATCGAAGTCGATAAGGGCGATAACGACGGTTTCTCCCTTTTCTTCGCAGTCGCTGTTCAAAATTTCAGTGAGGTCATTTTCGAATGCATCTCCATTAGGAAAACCAAGTGCTGCATTAACCGCATTGATATTTTTGGCTTCGTTCCTTCTGTTTAGTTCCTTGTGATCCTCCACCGTGATGGGTCTTTTTACCCTGTCATTGTCTGCTGCTTTTTTTGCCATAAGATGTACCTATCCTTTCTGCAGATAAAACTGCGGTAGTTCCTGTCCGGCTTTTTCCGGTTAAGTCGGACTCTGTTTGTAATGTTTTGAAATATTATTTACTAGATATTATTTATAAAATAATATTTCTGAACAATTATTTTATAACACATATAAATTTATATGTCAATCCCTTTTTAAAAAATATTTGCGTCAGGAGTGGGGCTATGATATTATTTAATAGTATCAGTAAATTCGGGGGACGGCATTTATATAATAAAGACGGGAAAGTGGGAATAAATATGTTTGAAAATGTACAGACGCCTTGCTATATAGTGGACGAGGCTAAAATAAAAAAGAACCTTGAAATATTAAAGAGCGTGGAATTTGAGAGCGGAGCACACATCTTGCTTGCTCAGAAGGCCTTTTCAATGTTTTCACTTTACCCGCTTATCGGACAGTATATCAGCGGGACCACGGCGAGCGGTTTATATGAAGCTAAGCTCGGGTACGAAGAAATGGGTAAGGAAAATCATGTGTATGCACCTGCTTATAAAGAGGAGCATATGAAAGAGCTGGTAAGAATATGCGACCATATTATTTTTAACAGCTTCGCACAATATGAAAAATATAGAGAAATCATAAAAATGGCTAATGTTAGTGCAGGTATACGTATCAATCCCATGTGCTCGACACAGGAGGGGCATGAGATCTACGATCCATGTGCGTTCGGTTCAAGGCTCGGTGTAACGAAGGAGAATTTCAGGTTCGATGCCGATTTTGGTGAAGGCGGGATAGAAGGTCTGCATTCACATACTCTCTGTGAGCAGAATTCGGATGCCTTAATTACTACTTTCAAAGCTATCGAAGAGCAGTTCGGAGATATATTGTATAAGGTAAAATGGCTGAATCTCGGCGGAGGACATCATATCACGAGGGATGATTATGACAGAGAGGCATTAGTGGAGCTTGTTAAATATATACGCAGCAAGTATGATGTGGAAGTATATCTCGAGCCCGGTGAGGCTATAGCTCTGAATGCCGGATATCTTGTGACCGAAGTAATGGATAAGGTAAAGAATGGTATGGAGATACTGATCCTTGATGCTTCAGCAGCCTGCCATATGCCCGATGTACTGGAGATGCCCTATCGTCCGCCGCTGCGTGATGGTTATGAAGCAAACGAGAAGCCGTATACCTACAGACTGTCATCACTTACATGTCTTGCAGGAGATGTGATAGGGGATTACAGCTTTGAGAAAGAGATAAATATCGGTGACAGACTGGTGTTTGAAGACATGGCCATATATTCCATGGTAAAGAACAATACATTTAACGGGATCCCGCTGCCGGATATATTGCTGTTAAAGGAAGACGGAAGCATAAAAAAGGTGAAATCTTTTGGATATGAAGATTTCAAAGGGAGATTATCTTAAAGTTATACATAATCAGAAATCGACTTTAAGATTGTCAATAGAAAAAATGTATGATAAGATGGAAAAACAATCAGAGGAGATGGGAGATATGGCAGATATTAAATCCAGTCCTAAAGCTGATGGTTTCTTTATGCCGGGAGAGTTTGAACCTCACAGGGGTACGATAATGATATGGCCCGAGCGTCCGGGTTCGTGGCCTTATGAGGCAAAGGCGGCAAGAAAAGCTTTTAAGGAGATAATCAAGACCATAGCGGAGTCCGAAGAAGTATTTGTGGCAGCAGGAGAGAGAAGTTATGCTTCTGCGGTGGAGGCCCTTTCAGATATAGATAATGTCCATGTGTTTAGGGCAGAGACCGATGATGCATGGGCGAGGGATGTGGCACCTACTTTTGTGCGAAATGATAATACCGGAGAGGTCAGAGCCATAAACTGGTCCTTTAATGCATGGGGCGGCGAGTACAACGGACTGTATGCATCGTGGGAAAAGGATGATGCATTTGCTTCGTGCTTTGCCGAGAAAGAAGGATACTCAATATATAATGCGGCGCCTTTTGTATTGGAAGGAGGTTCTATCCATTCCGACGGGGAGGGTACTGTACTGGTAACCTCAGAATGCCTGCTCAGTCCCGGAAGAAATCCGTTACTAAATAAGGAAGAGATAGAAAACAGGTTAAAAGAATATCTGGGAGCAGAGAAGGTTATCTGGCTTCCAAACGGTATATATAATGACGAGACCGACGGTCATGTGGATAATATATGTGCATTTATCAGACCGGGCGAGGTAGTACTGGCATGGACCGATGATGAAAATGATCCGCAGTATGCGCTTTCAAAAGAGGATCTGGATGTACTTGAGGCTGAAACGGATGCAAAAGGACGAAAGATAAAGGTTCATAAGCTGCCCATCCCCGAAAAGCATGTTTATATAAAGGAAGAAGATCTCCGGGGTTATGAATTTGAAGAAGGCGAGGATGAGCGGGAGGTCGGTGAAAGGCTGGCAGCTTCTTATGTAAATTTCTATTTTTCTAACGGAGTGGTTATACTGCCTGCGTTTGGCGGAGACAATACCGAAAGCGATGATGCAGCCGCAAAGATAATGAGCAAGCTTTGTCCCGGGAGAAAAGTGGTACAGATCCCGGCAAGGGATATATTGCTTGGAGGTGGAAATATCCACTGTATTACACAGCAGATCCCACGAGGTCGCTCCTAATGACAGATAAAGTTACATTTAATGACTTTTAAGATTGGAGGAGTTTAAGCGATGAGAAATATAACAGTAGCGGCAATACAGATGCAGTGCAGTACGGTCGTTGAGGAGAATCTTAAAAAGGCTGAGGAGATGGTAAGAAAGGCAGCAGGTAAGGGTGCCCAGGTCATACTGCTTCCGGAGCTTTTTGAGAGAGAGTACTTCTGCCAGCAGAAAAGATACGATTTTTATGAGTATGCGCTGCCTGTGGATGAAAATCCCGCAGTTCAGATGGGAAAGAGACTTGCCAGGGAGCTTGACGTGGTGCTTCCTATCAGCTTCTACGAGAGAGACGGAAATGTTTTATACAACTCCCTTGCTTGGATCGATGCTGACGGCGAACTGCTGGGAGTATACAGAAAAACACATATCCCGGATGATCATTTTTACCAGGAGAAATTTTATTTTACACCCGGGAATACAGGCTTTATGGTGTTTGATACTAAATACGGAAGACTGGGAGCAGGTATCTGCTGGGATCAGTGGTTCCCGGAGACTGCAAGGGCGCTTGCTTTAAAGGGTGCAGAAGTCATTTTTTATCCCACAGCCATAGGTTCAGAGCCCATACTTGATACCGACAGTATGCCTCACTGGAGAAGATGTATGCAGGGACATGCAGGAGCAAATCTGGTACCGGTAGTGGCTGCAAACAGGATAGGCCGTGAGGATGTTGAGCCCTGTGAGGCAAATGCGGGACAGAAGTCGGCACTTGTTTTCTATGGTTCGTCATTTATAGCTGATGAAACCGGAGAGCTGGTGCAGAGTGCTTCAAGGGACAAAGAAGAGATACTGGTTCAGACCTTTGATCTGGATCAGGTCAGGGAAAACAGACTTTCATGGGGGATTTTCAGAGACAGAAGACCTGAGATGTATGAGGATATTGTTTTCTGATCCGCGTACCATTTAGAAAATTATTTACTTATATATAAGTAGAGATTAAAAAAGCGTCATAACCGTGAGCTTATCGGGTTATGGCGCTTATTGTTTATATGTTAATTAATCTCTTTCTCAAAATGCTGGTAGTCTTTCTTTGATTTCCAGTCACCGCCCCATGTGAAGCCGTGATTGATAAAGATCTGGTAGCAGGCATCATCCTTCTTTATAAAGTAAGGATTATCCTGGTCCCTATCCACATAGTCACCTGCGTTTTCGGGCTGGAGGAATGTGGAGCCGTCACTGCGCTCGTATACATAAGGATTATAGAGGGTGTTGATATCAATCGCCAATCCCAATGCATGGTTTGAAAGAGTTGTGCTTTCGGCAATGGTCCTGTAACAGAAGGCTGAGGAATTGTTATCCTCCATGGAAGCTTCATCGTTAGCGTCGTATTCGTCTATAAGACGGATTTTTTCTATAGGATACTTGATATCGAAAAGCTCGCGGAATATTTCAAGAGTATCATGAGCGATAGCGTGATTTACTATCAGCTCGCCCTCATGTACTTCTCCGTCAAATCCGTAATGCATAACATGCAGCCATCTCAGGTCATCAAGAGAAATAGTGGCATCTTCCGGATAAGACTTTCCGTTGATCCTCTCAAATATATCATCGGAGATCCTGGTCATATAGAATTCTTTTGAATAATCTACTATAGGTGTTGCTGAAGGAACAGGTGTAGGTGTGGGAGTTACAAAAGACGGAGGCTCCGTAGGGGAGGGTGTCGGAGTACCCGGAACATTTTCCGTAACGGCAGCCGTTGGTTTGTTTTCGTTTTCTGCTGTTGATTCCTTATAATATTTTACCATCATCATTATACTGAATACTAATAAACCGGTCAGCAGTGTCAGGACGAAAATATAGATAATTCTTTTTGCCACGGATTTTAGTACCTGACTGCAATACGCAGTATCCTTTCTAAACAGTTTTTCTGCCTCTTAGGATAACAGTATTATCAATCTGTGTCAAGAATAATGTTGATCATAATCTCATAATTTCGAGTTACCGTTCTTATGAACATTTTGATTGTTTTGTAAATTGTGTAGTTTACACTTCAGCATACAGATATACTCTTGATCAGACAGATACATGCGGAAGTTATGAATAAACGGACATTTCGGATCACAGGCATATGGTTTATCCTGTACTTCCGGGAAAAGCTCCTTTAGAAGAGAGTCTTTTTCCGGAAGTGAAGAAAGATTAAGTTTATTTAACATCTGAACATAAGTACTCGGAAAAGGTTCGTGATCTTCGAATCTTATTCTGTATAAAGTTCTTTCGGCTATTCCGACGGCCTTAGCTATTGCTTTTGCAGTTATATTGTACTTCTCTTGGATCATAGTAAAGTATGATAGTAATCTTGTCCTTTGTTCTTCAAAGAGACTTGAAATAGCATTTCCGGGATTATCCAAGTCTACATTAGTAATTTCTGGATTATTGTTTTTACTTTCCATTTCGATCTCCTTAATATGTTTTTGTTTTTCAGTCTTAAACACTGACTGACCGGTTATTAGCGGGTTATTAAGTGCTTCGTAATAACCGTAAAGACAAAAACCTCCAGCCGGATGTAACCTCACATCCGACCGGAGCACTTTAAAGATGACGTACACTGATCAGTGCCTTAATATATTAACAGATTTATAAAAATCCAACAAGAGCCAGGTAGTTATATTACTATATAACTACTATTACATTAGATATCCGAAATCAGAACAGATTCTGTATAGAAATATCCTTATATAATAGGAAACAAAAAACCGACCTTGTATGACAGATTAAAAATCTTGTCATCCACAGTCGGTAAGTTGTGACTAACAATTGGCTTAAACCATTGAAATTATGCGGTTTTAAAGGTGCTATAGGATATTTTTGAGAAATAAAAAAATAGCCTTGACATCTTGACAAATATGTGTTATTATGGACAATGCACGATTATCTGGAAGTATGCCCATTTATATTATTATAGCATATTTTCGTATGAATGCAAGCACATTTTCATAAGTTCTACCAAATATATTCAAGGGGTGACACATCAATGATGGAAAAAAACAGGATACGTCCTATCAAGGTCGGTAAGGGCGTGCGAATGAGTTACTCAAGGCAGAAGGAAGTCTTGGAGATGCCAAACCTTATTGAGGTTCAGAAGGATTCCTACAACTGGTTCCTTACCGAAGGACTGCATGAGGTTTTCAGGGATATATCTCCCATCGAGGACTACAATGGAAAGCTCAGTCTTGAATTTATTGATTTCCAGCTCTGCAAGGATGACATCAAGTATACTATTGAAGAATGCAAGGAACGTGACGCTACATATGCGGCACCCCTTAAAGTAAAGGTCCTGCTTCACAATAAGGAAGACGAAGATGTTATAAAGACCCATGATATCTTTATGGGCGATTTCCCCTTAATGACTGATACGGGAACATTCGTTATTAACGGAGCTGAGCGTGTTATCGTCAGCCAGCTGGTTCGTTCCCCCGGTATCTACTATGATATTACCCATGATAAGTTAGGTAAGAAGCTTTATGCATGTACGGTTATTCCCAGCCGTGGTGCATGGCTCGAGTATGAGACCGATTCAAATGATGTATTTTATGTACGTGTTGACCGTAACAGGAAAGTGCCGATTACGGTATTTTTGCGTGCTTTAGGTGTTGGTACAAAGGCACAGCTTATAGATATGTTCGGTGATGAGCCCAAGATTCAGGCTTCTCTTTCCAAGGAACCCGCAGAGGTTGCTGAAGAGGACAGCTATGAAGGCGGCTTAAAGGAATTATATAAGAAGCTTCGTCCCGGTGAGCCCATCTCTCTTGAGAGTGCAGATTCACTGGTAAGAAGCATGTTCTTCGATGTAAGACGTTACGACCTCGCAAAGGTTGGACGTTATAAGTTCAATAAAAAGCTTGCATTAAAGCGTCGTGTAGTTGGATGCACACTGGCTGAGGATGTAGTAAACAGCGAGACCGGTGAGATCCTCGCCGAGGCAGGAACAACCATTAGCGAAGCTTTAGCGGATGAGATCCAGAATGCAGGTATTTTCTCAATCACATTAAAGGCTGAGGACCATAACGTAAAGGTTATCTCAAATATGGCAGTTGATATTGCCTGCCATCTTCCTTTTGAATGTGATGATGACATGAAGGCAGAGCTTGGTATCACCGAGCCTGTTTACTATCCTGCTCTTAAGGCTTTACTTGAGCAGTATGAGAACGAGGATGAGCTTAAGGATGCTATCAAGAGAAGCACGGCACTTCTTATCCCTAAGCACATTACCAAAGAGGATATCTTTGCTTCAGTAAGTTACAATATTCACCTTGAGTATGGCGTAGGCTACAAGGATGATATCGACCACTTAGGAAACAGACGTATCAGAGCAGTTGGTGAGCTTCTTCAGAATCAGTACCGTATCGGTCTTTCAAGAATGGAGAGAGTTGTTCGTGAGAGAATGACAACCACCAATCCTGATGATGTAAGTCCTCAGAACCTTATAAATATCAAGCCTGTAACTGCAGCAGTTAAGGAGTTCTTCGGAAGTTCACAGCTGTCACAGTTCATGGATCAGCATAACCCTCTTGGCGAGCTCGCTCACAAGAGAAGACTTTCAGCACTTGGTCCCGGCGGTCTGTCACGAGACAGAGCTTCCTTCGAGGTACGTGATGTTCACTACTCTCATTACGGAAGAATGTGTCCTATCGAGACACCCGAAGGTCCTAACATCGGTCTGATCAACTCTCTTGCATCCTATGCAAGGATCAATGAATACGGATTTATCGAGGCTCCTTACCGCAGGGTTGATAAGTCGGATCCCGAGAATCCCAAGGTTACCGATGAAGTTGTTTATATGACTGCCGATGAAGAGGATAAGTACGTAGTAGCTCAGGCTAATACTCCTCTTGATGCAGAAGGTCATTTCATAAATGCAAACGTTTCAGGACGTTTCAAGGAGGATACATCACAGTTCCAGAGTACCAAGGTTGATTTCATGGATGTGTCACCTAAGATGGTATTCTCTGTAGCTACAGCACTTATTCCCTTCCTTGAGAATGACGATGCTAACCGTGCGCTGATGGGTTCAAACATGCAGCGTCAGGCAGTTCCGCTTCTCAATACCCAGGCACCCGTTGTCGGTACCGGTATGGAGCATAAGACAGCTGTTGACTCAGGTGTCTGTGTAGTAGCAAAGAATGCAGGTAAGGTAGAAAAAGCTACCGCTACCCACATTGTTATAAAGAAAGATGACGGCACCCGTGATGAGTACAAGCTCATTAAGTTTACCAGAAGTAACCAGGGTACCTGCATCAACCAGAAGCCTATCGTAAATAAGGGTGATGTGGTTAAGGCAGGTCAGGTTATCGCAGACGGTCCTTCAACAGACCATGGTGAGCTGGCACTCGGTACCAACCCTCTTATCGGTTTCATGACCTGGGAAGGTTACAATTACGAGGATGCTGTTCTGCTTAGCGAAAGACTTGTGGCTGAAGATGTTTATACTTCCGTACATATCGAGGAGTATGATGTAGAAGCCCGTGATACAAAGCTCGGACCCGAGCAGATCACAAGAGATATTTCTGGTGTAGGTGATGATGCACTTAAAGACCTTGACGAGCGCGGTATCATCCGCATCGGTGCAGAGGTTCGTGCCGGTGATATCTTGGTAGGACGTGTTACTCCTAAGGGAGAGACAGATCTTACACCCGAAGAGAAACTGCTTCGTGCAATCTTCGGTGAGAAAGCAAGAGAAGTTCGTGATACCTCTCTTCGTGTACCTCATGGAGAGTACGGTATTATCGTAGATACAAAGGTGTTCACCAGAGAAAACGGTGATGAGATGCAGCCCGGTGTTAACCAGACCGTGCGTGTATATATAGCTCAGAAGAGAAAGATCCAGGTCGGTGATAAGATGGCAGGCCGTCACGGAAACAAGGGTGTTGTTTCCCGTGTACTTCCCGTAGAGGATATGCCTTTCCTTCCTAACGGCAGACCGCTTGATATCGTGCTTAATCCTTTGGGCGTGCCTTCACGTATGAATATCGGTCAGGTGCTTGAGATTCACTTAAGTCTGGCTGCAAAGGTACTTGGATTCAATATTTCAACACCCGTATTTGACGGTGCTGACGAGGATGATATCCAGGATACACTTGATATGGCTAACGACTATGCTAACCTTCCTTTCGATGAAGAAGAGAAGCAGGCATGGGCAGATAAGGCAGAGGAAAAGGGCGAAGAGTTCGATTCCGATATGGAGGATTTCACCTCTAAGTATGCTAAGATAGTCGGAAAAGAAGTTATGGCATATCTTGGTTCGGAAAGCAACCTTAAGAGCCGTGACAACTGGAGAGGTGTTCCGATCAACCGTGACGGTAAGGTAAGACTTCGTGACGGTCGTTCAGGAGAGTACTTCGACGGAGCGGTTACGATCGGATTCATGCACTACCTGAAGCTGCACCACTTAGTAGATGATAAGATCCATGCTCGTTCGATCGGACCTTACTCACTTGTTACACAGCAGCCTCTCGGTGGTAAAGCCCAGTTCGGTGGACAGCGTTTCGGTGAGATGGAAGTTTGGGCTCTTGAAGCTTATGGTGCAAGCCATGTACTTCAGGAAATCCTTACAGTTAAGTCTGATGATGTTACCGGACGTATTAAGACTTATGAGGCAATTGTTAAGGGCGAGAATATTTCAAAGCCCGGCATTCCCGAGTCATTTAAGGTGCTCTTAAAGGAACTTCAGTCCCTGGCACTGGATGTTACCGTACTTGATGAAAACGGTGAGGAGATCAAGCTTACCGAGGATATCGATTACAGTGAGAATACCGGGGAGGCTTGGCGTGAAGGTACCGAGGATGATTACAACAAGTCTTACGATGATGAATATGAAGACGCCGGATATTCTGTATTAGAAGGCGATCCTGACGGTAATGGGGATATGTATGATTCATATGATTCCTATATGCAGGATGATGATATGTATGCAGATTATAACGATGACAGCTCGGATGACGAGGTTTAAGTTAGGCCTATAAAATACAGAAGAAAATAGGAAAGGAAAGTAATTATGTCTACAGATTACAATACAGATACTGTTAAAGATATAAATTATGATGCTATCCGTATCGGACTTGCGTCTCCTGAGAAGATCCGCGAATGGTCAAGGGCTGAGGTAAAGAAGGCAGAAACCATTAACTACCGTACCTTAAAGCCTGAGAGAGACGGTCTTTTCTGTGAGAAAATATTCGGACCCAGCAAGGACTGGGAGTGTCACTGCGGTAAGTATAAAAAGATCCGTTTCAAGGGCGTTATCTGTGATAAGTGTGGTGTTGAGGTTACTAAGGCTTCCGTTCGTCGTGAGAGAATGGGACATATCGATCTTGCTGCACCCGTATCACATATCTGGTATTTCAAGGGCATCCCTTCACGTATGGGCTTAATCCTTGATATTTCACCCAGAAACTTAGAGAAAGTACTTTATTTCGCATCATATATAGTTCTTGATAAGGGTATTACAACTCTTAACAACAAGGACATTCTTTCAGAGTATGAATACAATGAAGCTAAGGAAAAGTGGCCTCAGGAAGACGCATTCCGCGTAGGTATGGGTGCTGAGGCAATACTCGAGCTCTTAAAGAAGATCGACCTCGAAAAGGATTGCGAGGAGCTTCATGCAGAGTTGGAGGCTTCAACAGGACAGAAGCGTGCAAGGATCATTAAGAGACTTGAGGTATTCGAAGCATTCCGTGAGTCAGGAAATAAGCCTGAGTGGATGATACTCCAGGCTATCCCCGTACTTCCTCCGGATCTGCGTCCTATGGTTCAGCTCGATGGCGGACGTTTTGCAACATCCGATATGAACGATCTTTATCGTCGTATCATTAACAGAAATAACAGATTAAAGAAGCTCCTTACCTTAGGAACTCCTGAAATCATCGTACGTAACGAGAAGCGTATGCTCCAGGAGGCTGTTGATGCTCTTATCGATAACGGCCGCCGCGGACGTGCAGTTACAGGCCCCGGCAACAGAAACTTAAAATCACTTTCAGATCTGTTAAAGGGTAAGCAGGGACGTTTCAGACAGAACCTTCTGGGTAAGCGTGTTGACTACTCAGGACGTTCAGTTATCGTCGTTGGTCCCGAATTAAAGATTTATCAGTGCGGTCTGCCTAAGGAGATGGCTATCGAGCTCTTTAAGCCTTTCGTTATGAAGGAGCTTAATGCCCGCGGTATAGCTACTAACATCAAGCAGGCTAAGAAGATGGTAGAGCATCTGGAGACTCAGGTTTGGGATATCCTTGAGGATGTCATTCATGAGCATCCCGTTATGCTGAACCGTGCTCCTACACTTCACAGACTTGGTATCCAGGCTTTCGAGCCTATCCTTGTTGAAGGTAAAGCTATCAAGCTTCATCCCCTCGTATGTACAGCGTTCAACGCCGACTTCGATGGTGACCAGATGGCTGTGCATCTTCCTTTGTCAGTTGAGGCACAGGCTGAGGCAAGATTCCTTATGCTTTCACCTAACAACCTGCTTAAGCCTTCTGACGGTGGTCCCGTTGCCGTTCCTTCACAGGATATGGTACTTGGTATCTACTATCTGACATTACTTAAGGAAAATGATAAGGGTGCAGGCAGCTTCTACAAGAATACTGCTGAAGCTATCCTTGCCTATGAGAATGGATTTATAACCCTTCAGGCACCTATCAAGGTTAGACGTGAGGGTATATGGCCCGAGACAGGTGAGAAGATCACCAAGGTTATCGATACAACACTTGGACGACTTATCTTAAATGAGGCTATTTCTCAGGATTTAGGATATGTTGACAGAAGTAAGAAGGAAAATTATCTCGACCTTGAGATTGATTTCCTTGTAAAGAAAAAGCAGCTTAAGGGCATCCTTGAAAAGTGCATCAACAATCATGGCGCAACAATGACTGCTGAGACACTTGATGCTATTAAGTCACTCGGTTATAAGTACTCTACAAGAGCAGCCATGACAGTTTCTATTTCGGACATGACAGTTCCTCCGGAAAAGAAGGATATCGTAGCAAAGGCTGAAGCAGATGTTGACACAATAGCTAAGAAGTACCGCAGAGGTTTCCTGACCGATGAGGAACGTTACAAGGCTGTTATCGAGACATGGAAGAAGGCCGATGAAGAGATCACTGTTAAGCTGATGCAGGGTCTTGATAAATACAATAACATTTACATGATGGCTGACTCAGGAGCCCGTGGTTCTGACAAGCAGATCAAACAGCTTGCCGGTATGCGTGGTCTGATGGCAGATACATCAGGTAAGACTATCGAGCTTCCTATCAAGGCTAACTTCCGTGAAGGTCTTGATGTAATGGAATACTTCATTTCAGCACACGGTGCCCGTAAGGGACTTTCCGATACAGCTCTTCGTACAGCAGACTCAGGTTACTTAACCCGTCGTCTTGTTGATGTTTCTCAGGATCAGATCATCCGTGAAAATGATTGCTGCGAAGGCAAGGAAGAAATCCCCGGAATGGAAGTAAAGATCTTTGCCGATGGAAAGGAAGTAATAGAGTCACTTAAGGAGCGTATTACAGGACGTTTCTCATGTGAAACAATCTATGACGACAACGGAGAGATCATTGTTAAGAAGAATCATATGATCACACCCAAGCGTGCAGAGAGGATCATGGAGACCAAGGCAGTTAAGGAAAAGGGCTTTGATGCAAAGATCAAGATCCGTACAGTCCTTACTTGCCGTTCACATCTTGGTATATGTGCTAAATGTTACGGTGCGAACATGGCTACAGGTGAGCCTGTTCAGGTAGGTGAGGCAGTTGGTATCATCGCCGCACAGTCAATCGGTGAGCCCGGTACACAGCTTACAATGCGTACCTTCCATACCGGTGGTGTTGCAGGTGATAACATTACACAGGGTCTTCCCCGTGTCGAGGAACTTTTCGAGGCTCGTAAGCCTAAGGGACTCGCTATCATCGCTGAGTTTGGCGGTACCGTAACCATCAAGGATACAAAGAAGAAGAGAGAAGTAGTAGTAACAAGAACCGATGAGGACGGCTCATTAGAGTCTAAGAACTACCTTATCCCTTACGGTTCACGTATAAAGGTAGAGGACGGACAGATACTGGAGGCCGGTGATGAGCTGACCGAGGGTTCTGTAAATCCTCATGACATCTTAAAGATCAAGGGCTTGAGAGCTGTTCAGGATTACATGATCCAGGAAGTTCAGAGAGTATACCGTCTCCAGGGTGTTGAGATCAATGATAAGCATATCGAGGTTATCGTTCGTCAGATGCTGAAGAAGGTTCGTATCGAAGAAAACGGAGATACAGAGTTCCTTCCCGGCAGCATGGTAGACCTGTTCGAGTATCTTGATGAAAATGAAAAGATGGTAGCAGAAGGAAAGAGACCTGCTGAGGGCGTAGAGGTTATGCTCGGTATCACCAAGGCAGCACTTGCTACCAACTCCTTCCTGTCAGCTGCATCATTCCAGGAGACCACCAAGGTTCTTACTGAGGCAGCATGTCGCGGTAAGGTTGATCCTCTTATCGGATTAAAGGAAAATGTTATCATAGGTAAGCTTATACCTGCAGGTACAGGTATGAAGACATATCGTAACATCCATCTTAGTACAGATGCTGAGTTTGAAGAGGCTATGGAAGCCAACAGGCGTTATGAGCAGTTCAATGCTAAGCAGAACAAGTACAAGGATAATGACGAGTACTATGATGATAATGCCGATGATGACGATGAGCAGGACGGCTACTACGACGAGAATGACGAGTACTATGAGGACAGTTATCAGGGTGAGTATTCAAATGAGGATTATGAAGAAGGCGAATACTCAGATGACGAGTTCGAGGATGCAGACGGTTCAGATTCCGAGCAGGATGATGAATGATAGTAAAATAAAATAGATTCTGTAAAGAAGCCGACAGTTCGCTTGTACCATCCTGTCGTTAAACAAAACTAGGACTGTAATTAGGTTTTATTTGTGTGTAAAATTATGGCTCCATGGTATTTATGGAGCCATTTTTTTGGCCGGATATATCCGGTATCCGGATCATTTGTGATGCCGGATCAAAGACAGTAATTGTTTTTTATACATTTGGATGGTATCCTTAGCGAGGAAAGGATACTAATAAATGAAAATAAAATATTTAGCTCAGGCAGGTATCATCGCTGCCCTTTATGTTGTTTTTACACTTATAGCCAACGCAGCCGGACTGGCCAGCGGTGTTATCCAGGTAAGAATCTCGGAGGCTCTGACTATCCTTCCGTTTTTCACCAATGCGGCTGTACCGGGTTTGTTTGTAGGCTGTCTTTTAAGTAATATTTTAGGCGGCTGTGTTATCTGGGATATTATATTCGGAAGTATAGCAACCTTACTTGGGGCTCTTGGCACATATGCTATCAGGAAGAAGCTTCCCGACTGGTGTGCAGCTATCCCGCCCATTTTAGCAAATACTTTAATAGTACCGTTCGTACTGTCATATGCATATGAGGTGCCCGACAGCATCCCCTTCCTTATGCTTACGGTCGGAGCAGGCGAAGTAATATCCTGCGGTATACTTGGAATACTGTTGTTAAAGCTTTTAAAGCCCCGCAGAAATGTAATATTTGGAGAACAAAAATAAGATTAACTGCCCGAAAGGGCGTTTTTTTGTACAAAGAATCCGGCGAAAGTTATTTGACTGGAGTGCGAGATTTTGTTATACTGATTTCGTTGAAAAAACCGGGTATAAAACTCCGATTTTTATACCGGATTTTATACCTTTTGGTGGCAAAAATATGCGTATTTTATGCCATGTGGGAAAATATCAAAAAGGCTGAAAAGTCTTGAAAATACGAGGTTTTATGAAAATGATAAGAGTACTGTTCGTCTGCCATGGCAATATACTGAAAAAATCCTGAAACGCCTGAAAAACAAAGGGATTGAGGGTGTGAGATTTGAAATTTACACCTTTTTTACACCTTTGGAAACTCGTAAACCTAAAAGGAAAACCATACCGATAGAAAAATCTTGACAGATGTGCTTATGTGGAGTATTATGAAAATGGATAAGTTTATATTTTTATCAACAAGAAAGGCGGTGGTTATATGACACAGCTAAGTTATGATGAAAAAATGGATTTAATAGCATCGGCTTTACAGGAAGAAATAAATCTTTTAGATACGCTTCCGCCTGATAAAGCAAAAGAACTGGCTCATTCTGAACTGGTTAACATAGGAATGATAAATGAATCCGGTGCGCTGACACCTCCATATGCTGAATTGAGGGCAAGATATGCTGTATAGTGGGATGTATACTAAAAAGCTTAATACTGTATTAGCATTCCACGGGTGTGATGCTGGTATTCGTGATGCAGTCGTTAATGGTGCAGAGCTTAAACCAAGTACGAATTCGTATGATTGGTTAGGAAATGGGATATATTTTTGGGAATCAGATCCGGTAAGAGCTTTTGAGTGGGCAGTTCAGGCAAAGGAAAGAAAAGACAGCTCTGTGATGGAACCTGCTGTTTTGGGTGCTGTTCTAGATCTTGGCAATTGTCTTGATTTAACTGAACGGTCTTCAGTTCCAATTCTTAAACTTGGTCATAAATGGCTTGAGAAAGCCTGCCTTAAAGAAGGACGAGAAATGCCAAAGAATAAGAATATAAAAAATAACGCGGATTTGTTATTGAGAGATCTTGACTGTGCAGTTATTCAGAAAATTCATGAGATTACTAAGCAACATTCTGATAAAATAGCACCATTTGATTCTGTACGCGGTCTGTTCCTTGAGGGAAATGAAGTGTATAATGGATCTGGATTCAGAGAAAAAACACATATTCAGATATGTATTATTAATCCGAACTGTATTAAGGGTTATTTTCTGCCGAGAGAGTTGGATAAGGCATATCCGACGCCTTGACAAACACTATATGTGATAATAGTTTCATATATTTATAAAGTTGCACAAAAAATCAATGGATTTTTTGTGCAACTTTTTTGGCGTTTTTATGTCCAAAACAAGTAATCAGTTTCGTTATATTATTTAGAGGGGCAAAAAGTATACAATTGATGTGCACGTCATGGTATAAATAAATATGTAAAGGAGAAAATTAAAAATGACAGCAAAATCACTAAAAGCAAAACTTTTGGCAATGGTACTGGCGGTTACGGTTATGACGGTGTTGATGGCTAATGTTTATGTAAAGGCAGTCACTGATCCCAAAGATGGTTATACCGGGGATGCGCATATATACGGTAGGTCGACAATTAGTTGGGGAATGGCTTCTGGATCTACATCTGCTACATATTATGATGGTGATGTTATTGCATTGGCAAGTGGAACATATGTCTATGTAAATACGACTACCGGAGCATATTATCATGTTCCGGGATATAATCAGGGAACATCAAGTGCGGTGATATCATTCCAAGCACCCGATGGATGCCAGAGTTATACCATGTCGTGTTACCATTGGGCACAAAAAGGTAGTAATACGCCTTGGAGTAATAGCACGTATGTATTATATTCTTAATACGGGCACAATGTAAGAACATAATAATGTGAGGGTTCAGAGGGAGATTTCATGATGAAGGGGATATTAAGAAAAACATTCCTTATTTATATAATATTATTAGCTATATTATTTTTTTCAGCGTGTAATGGAAAAACGTATGAGTTTGATACAACAATATCAATTGGTACTATTGCGGGCGATGAAACATATAATGATATAGGAGTGTTCAATTCAGAAAATGGGATTGTGTATTACTGTGATCCGGAAACAGGTATAAGGGCTCCCATATGTACTAAAATAAACTGCGATCATCAGGGAATATCCCCCACTAACCCTTCACCTGAATGTGATGCTTATTTTTCAACTTTTGTTAACTGTACAGCTATAGTAGGAGATAGTTTTTATTGTGTGACCTGTCCTGAGGATCAGGGATTTTATAACAAAGAATTTATAAAATCTGATAAGAACGGGACTAATAGAAAGGTTCTGTATAAAACAGACAGTGTCTCTATTTTTAGTTCGGGGATATATGAAGACGGATATCTGGTATATTCGTATTATAATCAGGATGATAAAGATGGTAACAGACTTGAAAAAAACCAGATAGGAATGATCATAATAAATCTCCGGAACGAAGAAGTTAAGAGAATTGAATTACAGGACGCATACAGCGGTAAAATACTAACTGCCAATGTTGATGATGGCAAAGTTTATTATATGCTTTCATATAATACTGAAAATATTTCGGATTATGACTATGATTATATTGTTTCTGATGAGGGAAAGGAAAAACTAAAAGATATATCAAGAATTGAAATATGGAAATATGATATGGAAAGCGGTGAAAAGAGGCTTTTCGATACTAAAGGTGAGGATGCAACAGAATATTGTCTGGGATTCGGATACCTGCTGAAAGGATACGATAATAATGATAAAATTGAAATGACAGAATTAAAAACCGGTAAAAAGATCATGATCAACAATACTGGAATCAACAGTGTGAACATATGTATGTTTGATGACGGTGTACTGTTTTCACATGATGGAATGATCCAGATGTGCAGATATGGAACTGATCATCTTGAAAATATTGGAAGATATTCTGAAAAGCATCTTTCAATATCATGGGTTTCAGATAACTGGGTGTATGGGTCGCGAGAGACAGCGAATGGATTTCAAAATTGTGTCTGTGCCAAAAAGGATTTCATGTCAGGTCATTTCAACTGGAAGGAACTTTCCCTTTTTAACAGCGCATCAGATAGTTCTGATACGGAGACAGAAGAAATAGAGACCGTAAATAACGATGATATTACAGATGTTCCTAATGCGATCTTTATACAGTCGGAGTTTCATCAAGATCATCCGGATGATTATTATATACACTGGGTTGTGCCTGAAATGGGGGCAGCTATAAAAGAGGAATATGTAGAAAAGGTAAATGAAAAACTGGAAAAGGACGGATATGATTTTGGAATTAAGATAGTCAGAGTCAGGGAGACGTTTGATACCGATGAGTATGAAGAAGGTATATATAAATACGCTGATATTGCATTTACCGGAATGCAGATGAACGGAAAAAACCTGGCCGAAACCATGGTAGCAGACGGCAAGCTCTTTGATTTTACCGATATGGCGAAGAAAAGCCCTTATTTTACGCAGATGAATCCTCTTATAAGGGAGTCTGTAACAATCAATGGTGGAATGTATCATTTTCCTAATGAAATGGCTCAGGATGGAACGCAGTTATGCCTGTTGAGTGATGTGATTGAAGCCTCACAGGGTTCCTTTATCCATGATAACGCAAGCGAACTGGTTAAATATGTATCAGAGAAGAGCAGGTTGTATTATGGATGGCAGGGATTGGATTTTGTAAGATGGATTGGATATGATTATGATGCTGCAAGAGGAATAGTAGCTGATAAGGATGGAAATATTGTCAATCCTTTTGAAGATAAAAAATGTGTTGAGTTTATGGATAGGATTAATGCATGGTATAGGAAAGGTTTAGCAACTAATATCAATAAAGAGTCGGTAAAAGCTGGCTGTGCCATACTTCTCACATATGATTCCAACGCGAAAGATTATAATAGAAGAGAAATCTGTTCCTGGCAGGTAAAAATGTGCAAAAGAATACTATCATCAACGGTAATACTGGCGGATTCAGATAAAAAGGAAAAAGCATTTAAATTGCTTGAACTTTTGAGAATGGATCATGATTACGGTAACCTGATCATTTACGGACATACCGATAGCCCGAATCCTGATGAGGAACCTCCTGCCTCTAATGTTAAATGGCTTTATGGGTTGGATGACGGTTTGTTGCGTGCAGAGGAGAAAGCAAATCATTTTATGACAAATGATGAAAGAAATGACTTTTACAATAAAAATGTTGAAGCGTCAGTTACTTTGTATATGGATTTGCCCTTTGAGTGCACTGAACTGAAAAATATTGTAGAAAAGTATTTCGGATATAATAGAAATATCCTGTTCAGTGATGATTTTGAAGAAAAACTTGAACTTTTCAAAAAGGAGTATACTGAAAAACTGGAAACCATTCTGGAGAAAATGGAGAAATGAAGCTTGAATGTAAAGAACTTTCTAAA